>Ga0315536_1000498_pt1 | contig 19529 bp, 15 predicted proteins | sample SalMarSW160230MG_FD_203093 | JGI IMG/M metagenome (GOLD analysis project Ga0315536, IMG submission 203093) | Salt marsh sediment microbial communities from the Plum Island Ecosystem LTER, Massachusetts, United States - Salt Marsh Sediment SW1602-30 ...
CGTAGAACTCACCAGCCTCGAAATCACCCATGGTGAATGGTCCAGCATTCACGTTAGGCTCTGCAGGATCGAACACTGGGTTCCAGGTGTTCCAACCTTCATACCCAATTCCAGTGTCATCATTGAAGATGTGTTCTGGAACAATCCAGTCATATGCAAAGTTGCTGAAGTGCCAGTATGACTCAGTATTGAACTCAACAACTACTCTATAGTCCGTTGGAGCATATGCTGAATACAAGTCACCAATGTCAGAACCTGCTGGATTACCGTATGGTGCACTCTCATAGGCATATGAAATGCTGAAAGCAACATCTCGTGCTGTGAGTTTGACACCATCACTCCACGTTGCGTTCTGAACCATATCAATGGTGAAGCGAGTGTGACCATCGAGTACATCAGGATTGGTATCGTGGGTCTCTTTTAACAAGTTCTCAGCAAGATAAGGATAGGGTTCAAGGTTTTGATCAAAAGTGTAGAGTGAAGGCCAGAGTTCCTCTAAAATTGTTATAGAGTACGCTGAGGTCGTAATGTAGATGTTGAAGCTGTCAGGCTCTTCGCTGATTGCAATAGGAACTGTACCACCAAAGGTGCCATCGAGTTTGTGTATCTTCCTCATAGTCCAAGGACCAGTAATATAACTACCAGAGTCAGGAACATGACCAGTGAACTTATCGTTTCTGTAACCTTGCATGTATTCATTCTCATACACAACAAGCCTAGGCACGTTGTACTGGAGAATCTTTTGCATCTCACGTGATGCATTAAATATAGCCTCGTAGGATGAACCATAGAGGAGTTCATGTCTGTAGCTATCGTAGGTTGAGTTGACAAAGTTGGTTGGATTCTGATACTCAACATTTGCATATTCAGACCAGTAGTCATACGCAAGCCAGTCAACATCATTACTGCCGAAGTTTAATGCGTAGAAGACCATGTCGTAATCTCCATGGCTGTATATCCTTGAGAGGTACTCGTTGAAGTCTGCTGCGCGAGTTTCAGCGTTAATGTGCAGACGACGAAGTGCATCGACACCAATCTGAGCTGTACCACCTGCAATTTCTGCGGATGATGATGCATATTCGATTTGGATATCAAAGGCTGAACCCTTGTAATCTCTGTATCCTGTACTTGGATTAATATCGAACATTTCAGATGCATCTAGTATTTGATTACCCATATCTGTCTGGTCAGTGTAGTAGTGGTCTGTGAACTCATCTTCAACACACCAAGTGCTTGGATAAGGCACGAGCGAGTCGTGTTCCTGTGAGAAACCATCCATAATTTCTGTTGTCACAGCTGTTTTATCAAACGCAAAAGCGAATGCTCTCCTTAGTACACTCTCATTCAATGGAGCGTCACGACAATTAATTGTGATGTGACCATACCCATTTCTTATAGTTCTAAAGACGTCTATATCGGGATCATTTTCCAATGTCGGGAGGTGAACTGGATCAAAAAAGCTATTGTCCATTTCAATCTCACCGGCTTGGATAGCAAGAATCCTCTGATCCTGGTTAGCAATAACTTTGTACACGATTGAGTCCACGTATGGACCCACGTTGAGATCACTAGGTACGTCATATGCTACTGACATAGCTGGTGATACCGCCATGAAAAGAAAAGCTGCGGCCAAAGTAAAAGCTACCAGTCGTTTATTACGATTAGTAAGCATATTCTCTCTATCTCCTTTCCGTTCCGAGTCGAATTCGGATATGGTTCGTTTGCGAGAGGTCAATAAAAGGCTTGTGTATTCTGAAGTGTATGTGTGAGGAGAAACAGTTCTAATTTTTATTTAGAAATACTTCGAATAAAAAAATAGAACATCGAAGTAAAGTTCTTCAAGTGTCATTGTAATAATAAGGTGAAGGGGACAATTGTCCCCTAAAACTGTGTAGACTACTTCTGCCTGAGTAGAACAAAGCCACCCACGAGAATCACAACAGCTGCACCAACTGCACCAGCAACTATTGCTAGAGTAGCATCAGAGGCTGGTGTATCGTCACCACCATTGGTTGTTGTGGTCGTACGGAAATAGGCAACAGATTGCGTTGATTTTTAGAGTGAAGAAAAAAAGCTTTTTGAATACCTCAATTCCAGCAAAGTAGTCGAATAAAGATGAGTCATTTCAATCAGGAAATTTAAGTTGCCTAAGAAAAAATTGAACTCTTAAAAATAAAAATAGATGAGTGGGCTATGAAAAAATAAGCCCATCTCAAATATTCGACTACCCGTACTTAATTCGGGGGTCTAGTACTCCGTATAACAAGTCCGCTACGAAGTTCGCTAATATCGCCGTGATGGCAATAATCATGAAAATGGTCTGGATAACTGGGTAGTCCAATCGTAGTAAGCTTTCAAATATGAACCGCCCCAAACCTCGCCACGTGAACACCGTTTCGGTAAGCGTTGCTCCGTTGATGAGGAATCCAAAGTTCATCGCAATGATCGTAACCATTGGCAACATAGCATTCTTCAGACCGTGTTTATAGAGCACTTGATTCTCATCTAGACCCTTTGCTCGTGCTGTCAGAATATAGTCCTCTGTCATAACATCAATCAAGTTATTACGCATGTAGAGGAAATACCCACCATATCCACCAACACCAAGTGTGATCATTGGTAGAAATAGATGGTGCAATATATCTACAGCTACCATCAACGCCCCGAACGGATTCGTTCGCGCTACCTCCCAGACTTCGTAACTGATTGTTCCGAACTGCGGGAATCCTATTCGAATTCCCCACATTGCGTCGGTCCATTCTGGGAGCATAAAGCCGAAGAGAAGTAAAAGCATCATCCCCAGCCAGAACACAGGCAGGGCGTATATGAAGAGCGCCACAGTAACTGCACTGACGTCTTTTCGCGAGCCAGGATCTGCAGCTACCTTGACACCAGTCCATATACCTAGTAATATCGCCACCATTGACGAAGTTCCCATCAACAACAAAGTGTTGGGAAGACGTTCAACAATAGAATCAATAACTGGTCGCTGGGTCAAGAATGAGACACCAAAGTTACCTGTGAACATACTGACAATATATCGCCAGAACATATAGATCCAGTCAAAGATGTCGGGATGAGGAACGAGACCGAAGTTTGCGTACATCTGTTCGAGCAAGTCTTGTGTCAGATTACGACGGAGCTCGTCGCTGAGCATCAGGCTAATTGGGCTAGCCCCAAACAAGAAGGTAGGTAGTCGGAATAGGAAAAAGTTGAAACAAACTACTGCTACTACTAAGAGTACCATGTAGATGCTTCGTCGAATGATATATTCTCGAAGGCCCATTTCCAGACTATCTCCAATTTTTTTTTATCCAGTACCTAGTGACACTAAGTACTGTATAGTTCAAACCGCGAAGATGAACCTAATAAGCATAGCGCTCAAGGCTTATGGTTGGAAATGACAGTAAGTATCATCCATATTTGATTCGAGGGTCAAGTACGATATATAGCAAATCTGCTACAAAGTTAGCAAGCACCGCGGTCATTGCAATTATTAGAAACATTGCTTGTAGGAATGGGTAATCCATTAACAACAAGCTTTCAAAGATAAAACGTCTCATACCTCGGCACGTGAATACTGTTTCCTTAAGCGTTGCTTCATCTATCAGAAAGCCAAATACCATTGCTATAACTGTCACTATTGGGAGCATAGCATTCTTCAGACCGTTCTTGTAGAGCACTTGATTCTCATCTAGAGTATTGGGGAAATGAGCATCAATTTCAACAATAACTGGTCGCTGGGTCAAGAATGAAACACCAAAGTTACCTGTAAATATACTAACAATCCATTTTATACGCTCGGTACCTAGTCATACCAAGTACTACAAAAATCCAAAATGTCAACCTAGTAAGCATAACGCTCAAGGTAGATGAAAAGAAGCGGAAAAAAAAGGAGAAGGAAGGAAGCTCGAGAGCTTCCTTTCCAGGGATCGTTTCTTACCTCTCCCTCAGACGCGGATTCAATACTTGGTCCAGAGTATGGCCAACGAATGTGAATGCAAGCGAGAGTAGAGTAATCATTAGACCTGGGAATAATACTACCCACCAAGCACCAGTACTGAATGCACCACCAGTCCTAGCATCTGCGAGCATTCGGCCCCAGCTGGGGTCTTCAGGATCAGTTAGACCTAGGAATGAAAGACCTGCTTCGGAGAGAATTGCTCCAACAACGCCTAGTGTGATGTTAGCAAATAGAATTGGTGTTACGTTAGGTAGAATATGCCGGAACATAATGTACGTATCAGAAGCCCCAATGGCTCTCGCTGACTCGACATAGGCCTTGTTCTTTTCTGCCAAGACTTGAGACCGAATCAACCGTGACGTTCCGGTCCAACCTAATATCGCGATGACTATGATGATATTCTGTATCGATGCTCCGAGGAACGCCGCGAGTACCATCATCAAAGGTAATCCTGGAATGACAAGTAGGAAGTCAACGACTCTCATTAAAATTTCGTCAATTTTTCCACCAAAGTATCCAGCTACCATTCCAACTATTACACCAACTGCTGTAGATAGGGCAGTAGCTAGAATACCAATAATGATTGAAATCCTGCTGCCGTATATCAATTGGGAATAGGCGTCGGCACCCCAGTTAGTAGTACCGAGAATTCCAAAGTATTCACCATAAGCAACCATCTTCAGATTCGTGAACTTGAACTCAACTGTACCATTGAATGTGTCTGAAAGACTTGGGGAAGTGAATCTCGGAGCTAATCCAACGCGAACAGTAAACTCATTAAGAGGGTCTACTTGTTCAGTTCCGTTCGTTGAAACCATTCCCATGAAAATATCTTCGATACTGAAATAATTCAAGCTGACTCGTTTCTCTAGAACTTGGCTTGTGTAATATGCATCTCTCGACTCATAGAGCCTTGTCCAGTCTCCGCTTGAATCAATGGCCCAGACATATACTCGGAACATCAGGTTCCCCGATTTTGATTTGTCTGCAAAGTCACCAGTGAGTTCAGTCGCGTATGATATCGACATGTTAACGTCACTTGGCTTATTGTTCCATGGCCACTGAACTGTTTGGTCAAAATACACATAGTCATTATATTCGGGCATAATCCCCTCAGGATCAGGACCTACATAATCTAAGTCCGTACCAGGTGTGTGTGACCACGTTAGATTCACATAACTTTGGTTATGCATTTCATCAATAGATTGATGATAATAACTAAACTCTGTACTATTCCCATGTACGCTCATTAGAGGAGCTTCGTGGAAATCAGGATCTTCAATATATTCACCAGTGACAACACCACTTGGATCAAACACAGAAAGCCACGATGGAGCAAGGTAAGTAGGAGCCACCTTAACTTGGGGGGTGGGATCATGTGTTGCCAAAACTGGAGCGAAAATAGCCATTCCAAAGAAGATAGCCATGATAAAAAGACCAATCAAGCCGATTTTATGCTTGCGGTATTCACCCCAGAAATTGGTGATGCTGACATACCAATTACTGTCTTTCCAGTTTTTTTTGGACTCGGACAAATGTCATCCTCCGTAAATTGGACATGTACACCCCAATTGAATACGAGTCAATCATAATCAAATTAGTTTGGACTATCCATTTGTTCACATAGATGGAAACGACCCCAAATTTTCTCCTAAAAAAGGAATTGGTTCGGGTAGCAAGAATAGTTCGGGTGGACATTTTTGCATATTTCATATGCCTACTCATCATCATATGTTTCTTCGAAGGGATCTTCAGAAACAGCGTCGTCAATGTCAGGCAATTCATCAGCTTCTGCGAATCGTTCATCCCTATCTTTAATCATCTGCTGCGTTCGACGATGTGCAGCCCAAAGATCAGCATAGACAGTCCCGACTAGAAAAATCACAAGTGCACCAGTCAATGAAACGATAGCGCCCCAGAACATAAGCAATGGAACGAAGGTCATTAGATAACCTATGACCATTAGAAGAATAGGTACCAGTAGCCAACGTTTTTGCGGTTTAGTTTTAGTTCTTGGAAAAGCTCTTACAGTTCTACTTGACATTTGAATCACACACTTGATGGTAAAATGTGAGTGCCTTTTACCTTTTCTAATGAAGCCGCTCGATTTTTCAAAATGAAAATCGTACTCAATGGGATATTATGTTTTAATTTTGGACTTGTGTCACAGCTAATGGATGAATGTCTTTGAAAGGAACATATTTAAGACAAACCAAAGGGACCGTACGTCAACAAGGGTCAGGTAGCTGCCAGACCCTCTGGGCCACTTTTGGCTCAATGGAGTGTATAAATATGCCCCTGCTAGACATCAGAAACTTGCGCATGTATTACCAAACGCAGAAGGGTCTTGTGAAGGCAGTCGATAATGTTTCTCTAACATTAGAATCTGGTGAGTCGATAGGGCTCGCCGGGGAATCAGGATGTGGAAAGTCAAGCCTCGCGTATTCAATCATGCAGCTTCTCCCACCAGCCGCAAATATCGTTGGAGGAAACGTGTATTTCAAGGGTGACGACTTAATTCGTAAGACGGCAAAGGAGATGAGGGACATTCGTTGGAAGAACGTTGCTATCGTCTTCCAAGGTGCTATGAACGCACTTAATCCCGTCTTCGAAATAGGAGAACAGATTGCAGAAGCCATTCTCATGCACGAAAACGTGACTGAGGAAGAGGCACTAGACCGATGCGCCAAGCTCTTTGAGATGGTTGGTCTAGACCCAGGTCGGATTCATAACTATCCCCATGAATTCTCTGGTGGAATGCGTCAGAGAGCTATGATTGCTATGGCTCTTGCATGTAACCCAGACCTTGTGATAGCTGACGAACCTACCACGGCACTAGATGTTACAATTCAGGCACAGATTCTGAAGCTTATGCAAAAGCTGCAGAAAGACCTCGGCCTTTCACTCATATTGATCACACACGATTTGAGTGTTATCGCTGAGACTTGTGACAAGACTGCAATCATGTATGCTGGAAAAATCGTCGAGTTGGCGGATGTCGTATCAGTCTTCAAGGATCCAATCCACCCCTATGCCACAGGCTTAGTAGGTGCAATTCCTAGCATGGTAAAAGCAGAGAAAAAACAGTTGACATCAATCCCTGGCTCACCACCAGATCTTATTTCTCCCCCTCCGGGTTGCAGATTCCATCCTAGATGTCCTTATGCACAGGACATTTGCTCTAAGGAAGATCCCATGCCGCAGGAGATTGAACCAGGAAGATTTGTGTCATGTCACTTCGCAGAGCAATTACGAGGAGAGATCAAAGTAGACCTGGGGTGATCAAGAATGACAATTGACGAATCAACAATTCTACAGGGTTCCGACAACATTAGAGATGGTGAAACTCTAATCACTATAAAGAACATGAGAAAATGGTTTGCTGTTAATACAGGATTCCTCTCATCGATGCTATACAGACAGGAACTCTTCGTAAAAGCTGTCGATGGTGTAACCTTCGATATCAAGAAAGGTGAAGTCCTCGTACTTGCAGGTGAGTCGGGTTGTGGTAAAACAACGACTGGCAGATGCATTCTTCACTTAGAGATCCCAACAGACGGAGAGGTTCTCTATGCCGGACAGAACTTGTCAACACTCGATAGGAATGAAATCAAGGAACTACGAAAACGTATGCAAATCACATTCCAAGATCCTTATGAGTCCCTTAATCCTAAACAGAGTATCTTCAGTATTGTACAAGAACCACTCATGGTTCATAAGATACCTCTGACACCAAGTCAAAGAAGGACTAGAGTTCTCGAAGCTTTGGAGAGCGTTTCGTTAACTCCAGCAGAGGATTACATCGATAGATATCCACATGAACTATCTGGAGGACAAAGGCAGAGAATCTCAGTTGCACGTGCACTAATCTTGCACCCAGAATTCATGGTTGCAGATGAGCCCGTATCAATGCTGGATGTATCAATCCGTGCGGAGATTCTAAATCTTCTATTGAACCTAAGAGAAGAACTTGGGCTCACGTATTTGTTTATCACACACGACCTTGCTGTTGCTACATATATTGCCGACAGAATCGGCATCATGTATCTTGGAAAGCTTGTAGAAATTGGTCCAGCTCATGAAGTAGCATTTAGTCCACTTCATCCGTACACTCGAGCATTAATCTCAGCTGTACCATCAGGAGATCCAACAATCAAACGACGTATTGAGTCACTGAAAGGCGAACCACCGAGTCCAATTAATGTCCCCTCTGGTTGTAGATTCCACCCCAGGTGTCCTTACGCACAGGAGATCTGTGTTCGAGAACTACCAGAAGACAGAGATTTAGGTGACGGGCACATTGTTGCCTGCCACTTTGCTGGCGAGCTTCCAGAATCACAGCTATAATATCGAAGAACCACGGATGCAACCCTAGGCGCCCGTGGTCGATTCCTTTTTCTACGTATATGCAATGTTGTGATATAATGGCTGAAGAAACTGATAGACCACGCATCCTTCGAGCTATAAAGAAATGTCTTGTTGATGGTGATGAGTTCTTAGCAAAAGCAATGGATGCGCTTGATGAAATTGGTAAAGGCTCAATGGGTGTAGGTATGACTCCTCTTATCGGGGGGTATGGAATAAAAGACCCGAAGTCACACTACCGTGGAGCACTCTTTGAGATTGATTCAGCTGAACGTGCATTAAAACCTCTGACCACACGATATAAGGATGGTAGAGTAAATGCATCTCACTTCAAAGATGAAAAGGCAATGACTCTGCTTCAGGATTTAGAAGGGATGGACTATTCATTTCTAATCAGAAGACTAACCGAATCGAGTGGAAGAGACTCGACTTGGTATCGTTTGAAAGAACTCAGAGCTAAAATTGCGGAACTTCTTACTCTTATTGAAGAGCTATAGTTTTCAGGCGATTCTGTTAAACTAGCAAAGATAATAACGTTACAGCCAGATTCTCGATTGATGAGAACTCAAATCGAAAGTGGTTTGGCCGTATGAGTAGCTTAAATGAACATCCTGGTCTTCTACAAGAACTTGAAAGTGCGGAATCAGTTTTAAGTAGTTTATTCGAAAAGATATCAAACATTAATTCTTACCTAAAGCCACTAGAACACTCACTAAGAACAGAGGAATTTTCTTCAAGTGGCTCATATATTCCGGGAACATCGAATGGAATTGTTTGTATATTATCCGCTTTAATCAAAGGAGACCCGCTTTCCGACTCTATAGAATCGATTAGAGGGAAAGGACGTAAACTTCCAGCAATAATCAAGGGTTCTGATAGAAGTGAAACAAAATCCACATGTAATTCTATTCTTAAGATACTTGAAGGAAACCCAAGTGGAATGCAAATCAGCTATATAATCAACTTGAGGTGGGCAAACTTACCATCTGTGATTGATGGTTCAAATGTGATAGTGATTGGAACTCGATTTCTCCACAGTCAAAAAAATACATTGAAAACACTCTACAATCGTTTTCAAGAAGACGGCTTTCAAATTCTTGAAGATAGAGGAGAATATGGAGGAGGCCCCCTTACCTATAAGCTCACGGAATTTGCGAGGAAACTTGGAAACATCACGGTAGTAGAGATCACTCTCTCTCGTCATTTTGCGGAGAACCATGATAGTGTTGCTAAAATTCTTGAATCTCTGACATTCCTTTAAGGGTGATATTATTGAGCTCGATTAAAGATACAAAGGAGATGGAACTACCATTTCCGCACGGTATCGAAGTTGAGCTTCAGGTGATAAGGAAAGATGGGACTTGGATTCGAGGAGAAAGTATACTGGAAGTTTTTGACAAAATTGTATCTAACGCAAAAGGACTACTCGATAAAAGAATTCGATCTTCAACAGTGGCATCCGTAAGAGAAAAGTATGGTCAAAGTTCGCAAACAGAGGAGGGGGAAAGAGGTTCTAGAATTGTTGCCTCGTATCAAGACCCTTCAGGCAATTCCAAGGAGTATACATTGCTTGGTCATGACCCCAATGTTACAAGCCTCACGTGGATATTAGAAGTAGCTACACCGCCTTGCACAACATTAGAGGAATTAGCATGGTGGGTTCAGACTCTAATTGCGATTTCATATGAATCACTACCAAAGGATTCCCAAGCCATACTAATTTCCACAGGATTAAATCCGACTCAAGAGTATCTTCGAAATCTTTCTTTTGGTGAACACCATCACATATTGAGCCCTTCAATCGATGAAAAAACAAAGTTGGCTGTCTATAATATGATTCGTAATTTCATCCCTCACCTGATAGCACTATCTGTCAATTCACCCTTTGAAAATAAAGCTCCTAGCGACGAGATTACTATCGATGAAGAAGGTAAGGTAAGAGCACCAAGATGTAAGAGATCAATCAGACTATTCAGAAACACAACTCAAATGGGTCCGACGAACGAATTCGAATTGATTCCACACATTAAGAACTCTGACAGGGACGCATTTGCTAAACATGTGAATAGAAGTTATGCACGTATGGTCGATATGTATCCGTTCACTGAGTACGGTACGATTGAACTTCGGATATTTGATACACAACTTAGTATACCTCGAAGGATGGGACTTGCTCTTATTCTACAAGCATTAGCATTGAAAGCGAAAAAAATGGTAGAGAAAGGAGAGAGTATTCCAGATGTTGGTGCTAAAGCTCTTGCAGCAAATAGAGCAGCAGCTGTTTCTGCAGGCCTCTGGGGATCGTTTCGGCCGAGTGATGGTATAGAGGGATATCATAACATCTACAATCACCAAATAACTGACAACGGAGAAATCAATAGCTCACGTCGGAACAGATTCCTAGGTGATGCGATTGTGTCAATGCTCTATATGATAAGAGATGAGTTGGACGAACTCAATATAGTAGAGAATCCGTTTATGCAAGCCTTGCTCGCATCCGTTTTTGGTAGTGATTTTTCATTGCCTAGAACTACTGGAGCAGATTACCAACTTGATGTTTATGCAAAGTCTGATTTTAACATGGTTGTTCTCTTGAAGCGACTTGCAGAGGTCACAAGAGAGTGCAGCACAAACTGGCTCTATGATCCGATAGAAGGCACTCCACATCTTCCCACTTGGTTATGTTGGTGGAAAGGGCTTGAACCCGAAATTGTTACTGATACAGAGAGGACATTCGCAGGACAGGATGTCCAATTTTCAATCTTAATTCGAAACTCTACTGGTAGAAATATGGAGAATATGAGCATCACATACTCAGTAGAAGATTCTGAAAGAAATAATGTGGATAGCAATATTCTAACCATACCCAGTATTGCAGCGGGAGAAATTCATGTATCCACAATTATTTTCTCAACAAGAAAAGACACGTCAGCTTACAATATCATGGCAGAAGTAGGATTTGCAGGACGTCAAATCAATCTAGCTAGTACCATCAATATGTTCTGGATGAAAGCATCCATCAAACCAGGAACAACCACTCAATTTGCAGATGGGAAAACACCTGTGCTATACAAGAGTGAAGTTGAAACAAATTACCCGATGAAATCTCTTGTTACTTGCGAAGTAAATCTTCTTGCACCAAGTCTTGAAAAAATAGTTGCACATCTCTCTGAAAGTTTTGAAATTGAAGGTGGTGAAACTACAATAATTGAGAGCACTCAATTTCAACCCCTTCTAATCCCACCAGATGTGGCAGAAGGCGTGGAAAGATGCATCCTACAAATTAAACTCTTGAACGAAGAAGGGTATGAAATAGCAGAAGGCACATCCAAGCCATTTTACGTAGGTTTTGTCCGTAGAGGACCACAGGTGATTATTGAGTCAGAGTTGAAAAATAGTTACACTCCAGGTGAGTATCTATCAGGTAGTGTTGTTGTTAGTGACAAAAACAAGGACATTGCACCATCATCTCGATTGATTGTAGAATACGTTGCAGATTCAGGAGAAATCATTGAAATCGTTGATTTATCATCTGATGAGTTTCTCAAGAACGAAGTAAGCTTCCGATGGCGAGTACCCCAAATTGAAACAGGAGGGCAATCAAATAGAGTGGGAAAGATTCGTGCTCGAGTGATGATGAGAGGAAAGGAAATTGCATCCTCCGAATCAGACAGATTCAATATCGAATACATCACCACTAGAGTCAATTTAGATTCGCTAAGGGTTCCAAAACGGTCTCATATAGGGGGCAAGATTTCCGGTTGGATAAGAATTCGAAGGAACACGGAACAAGGAGACCCTGCTTTTCTAACAATAACGATGGTATTTCCTAATGATGAAGAGTATGTTGTGTTTAGACAAGCAGTCAAACAGAGTAAGAATTTGTCATTAGCATTTGGACCGATAACTGTCCCTGCACCAAAAACTGCAGACACGCCCAAATCAATAACACTTACCGCAACGCTAAGTTATGCAGGATTAGAAATGGACAAACGATCAGCTGAGATCGACCTTGTAGGTGGACCTTCTGCAGATATTGCCAAGATCGATTTTATTGGCCTACCAGGTTTTGTCCTCCCAGATCAAAAGGTTGAGGTAACCGCACGACTTGAGAGTAATTTGGTAAAATCATCAGATTGTGAACTCACTATCGAATTGGAATCAATAAGTGGAAATAGTATTCTACTTGAGAGAGATATCGATTTGGAAATTGGAAAACCAAAGATGATTCCTGTGTCTCTTCGAATTCCATTGGGTTCTGAAATGAGTACTGCTCATCTTAGGGCAATGCTCAGATGTGGCGGTCAGTCATGTGGAAACAGTCAGAGATTTAAAATTAAGGCAATTGAGAATCCATTCTTTAAAGTTGGATTCTCTGTTCTAAATGAAACAGGTGAGGAAATCCCAGGCCTTGTTGCAAGATTGAGCTCTGTAGATATCGTAACAAAAATCGAGAGTACCAGACAGGGTATGGAGAACTTGAAGCTACACCTGAGGATAATGTCACGTCGTGAGATTGTGAAAGAGTTTGAACTACCGATCAGTGAAGACACAGAGAATGTGTTAAGAGTCAAGTGGCTAACACCACCTATCGATGTCGTTACAGGATTCTATGTTGACGCTGTGATTTCACAATATGGGCATCAACTACCAAGACGAGCTCTTGATGTTACGAGAAAGCAATTCACAGTTTATTAGCCGGGTAATATTCTACAACTATAAAACAATTAAAACTCTTTAATTCCGAAATAAAGGCTTTATAAAACCGTAAAAATTATGAATGGATAAATCGGCCATTGACGATTTAAACTTCACGCGAATTCTATTCGTCTATTGCCGAAGTCTGTATGAATATTCTTATATTGACTACTTATCGATGAATACTTGCTATAGATAAGGCAAAGCTATAAATGTGAAATTTGGGCCGCAATGTGTTAATCGGGTATCCAATTAGGATATACTATATGCTCATAGAACATTCGATATGATTTACAATAATATGACCAAAGCATGAAACAATGAAATAGATCTGGATGTGAAATGAATGTTTGAGATGTTAACCCAACCGGCGGTTTCCGGTTTATTGGTGATGAGCCTTATAGGAGCGATAGCTTACAAGGCACATTTTGTTGACATTTCAGGGTTAGTTGCGGCTTTTGTTGTTGGCTTTACAATTTGGTATACAGGTGGACCAGCATCCTTTGTGATTATTCTCTTCTTCTTTATGAGTGCAGGACTTGCAACAAAGTACAAGTACAAAGCAAAAGTGAAAAAGAATGTTGCTCAAGAAGGAAAGGGAAAAAGATCTTGGGTGAACGTATTTGGAAGTGGCATCATTCCGATGATGTTCTCTATGGCAATGTACGTTGCCGCTATGGTACCCGAACTTACAGCAGCAGGTTGGCCATTCTTTCTATTCGGAGGATATGTGGGATCTGTAGCAACGACTAGTGCTGATACACTGGCAAGTGAAGTCGGAGTCTTTAGTAAGAGCAAGCCAAGACTAATTACAAATCTTCGTCGGAAAGTGCCTAGTGGTACCATTGGTGCAGTTTCACTTCTTGGGGAAGGTGTTGCTATTGCAGCAGGACTCATCATCGGAGTAGTTGCGGTTATTTTTGCAATATTTACCCCAACATTGATACCTGGTCTTGTTTCTTCAGAAAGTGTTATCGTGTGGGATTACGTATTGTTTCTAGTGCCACTCTCAATTTTGACAGCATTCATTGGTTGTAATATCGATAGTCTACTTGGAGCAGTTTTGCAGAACAGATTTGTCTGTGAAATTTGTGGAGCTATTACGGACAAAGAATTCCATTGTGATTATGAAACCAAGTATGTCGGTGGTTTCAAAAGATTCACTAACATGCATGTGAACCTTGGATCCTCGGGTCTAGGAGCAACCCTTGGAATTGTACTGGGTGCAGGTCTTTTTGTGTGGATTCTTGGAGGATTATTCTTCTGGATTGCTGCTTCTTCTAGTAACTAGTTTACTAACCTTCATGTGCTAGCGCGTATTCAACTGCTTGAAACGTATCCACACCTTCAGCTAACTTTGTCATCAGCCTTGTGACAAACACCTCTGAGATGTCAGCAGAATCAGATACATATGAAAATGTGAGGTACTTTTTGCCAACAAGATTCAACTGATACTTGTTTTTTGATTGATGTACAATTATTGCAGCATCAGTTATCTCCCTGAGTTTTTTCAAAGTTATGGATCCAAATTTCTGTTTAAGATACAGCCATGCGCGGTTAGATATTATTAATGTATCAACCAGAGATAGAACTGGTTTGAGTCGGTCCAAACCCAACTCCCAATAAGGGACCGAACATCGGTACACAGTTGGAGTATTTTGAACTTTAGTATGTGCAGCAATTGCTGCTGCCACTTCAACGAATACTTCACCGATGTAAACAACTTTAGAAGTTTCAAGTTCATTCCATGGAACCTGTGATGGAGAGGTTATTGACAGGGATGTCGTAGGACCGACACCTACGAAAGTGCGTGAACCCCTTTTCCCTTCAACAATAATTATTGATTCATTAGTCTGTTTGTCATTGTCCACAACTATGTGGCGAACATCTACATTTCCTTTAATGAGATTAGTAATAATATTCCAGCCATCCATATCGTTTCCAACTGATGAGACCAAGGAAGTATCATAACCCTCGTTTGCTAGTGCAAGAGCTAATTCCACTGTGGGCCCTCCCGAATTACGAGTAGGAGAACTGCAACTTTCGAGACCTCCTAGTGCAGGCATCTTATCACAATCAATCTGCGTATTGACAGCAGAAGCCCCAAACAAGATGAAAGTAGGGTTTGTGTAGGTTTTTGATCCACCCAATATTGCCTTGGCTCTCATGCGTGCAAAGATATCAAAGAGAGTGTATTCAGAAATTCCTTGCTCCCTATACATCATAGCCAACATTGTCAAATAATCTTCCAGCAGAAAAGCTGTAAGCTCTTCAACATCAGATGGAAGTCCTTCGAAGTAGAATCGTGCCAAGCTCCATCCATTCTTTGTGAGTTCATGGAAAACTACACGCTTTCCATGATGAATGGTAGTCCCAGTTGTGATAAGGTCAAAACGACCTAGTGTCTTAAGATACGCTAGGATACTCTTGTTGGAATGAGGTAAGTTCTCGATTAAATCCCGTTGTAGAGCCCGACCAGTATCGTCAAAACTGGAAAGTACTGATCGAGCCAATCGGGATGCTAGTACGGATCTGATGAAATCATCACGTTTCTTAGGGTCAGCAGGTAAGAATAGAAGATAGGGCCATAGAGACCCAATTTCGTTTGTGTTTATCATTCCCAACATCTTCAAATATCGGTTTATTGTACTAATTTAATGTACAACCTAACCTATGTAGTTTACTATTGTACACTAAATCAGGAGAAATCGTAATGTCAAGCTTCACGAAATCAGCTGCATACCCGTGGGCCCTCACAGGCATCTTTGGTGCATTCCATTTAGTACTCACGTTCATCCCATTTTCATTTCTTGGAATAGGAGGAGGTTTCCTCACTTGGGGAATGGTATCTGCGGCACTAGTGGGATTCTTACTGGGTCCATTTTATGGAACTATTGCTGTGTTTGCAGGTTCATTCATCGGAACAGGTATCTTCAATCTAGGCGGAATTCTTGGACCGATAGTACCAGTCCTAGCACCAACAGCAGGAGCATTCACGGCTGGAGCTCTTAGAACAGGGCGTGTTCGAGAGGTATTTGTTATTTCTTTAGTGGCGATTATTCTGTATATAATAGGACCAATAGGAATTCAAGGATTCATCTTCATCTGGCTTCACCTAGTCACTTTGGGTATCATTGTTATTCTTCTCTTCCCGAAATTGATGAACAGATTGAATGCATCTGTGACATTTGAGAAAGGAAGAAATCTGAAATTAATGCCCTTTACCATAGGACTATTCAGCTTTATCGCGTTACTTGTTGACCACATGGTCGGGAATACTGCCACAGTATACTATCTTTTTTACCTTGGAATTATGGATGCTCCAACAATGCTTGCGGGATGGCTTGCATTTGCGTTCGTCTATCCTGTGGAACGATTACTTGCAACAATCATTCTAACACTTATCACAATTGCAGCAAGCGAGGCTATTGTTCAGACAGGTTTGGAACTTCCAGTTGCACCATGGGAAAGTAGAGAATCTCTCGAACTGACTCCCGAAGAAGTGGAGAATGGATGAAATCCAAAGAGGGGAAAAACTAACTCACACCAAAAATGGGGAGAATAGATCTCAAAAAGTCGGAGGAAATTTGCGGGTATTTCTCCGACACCATTTCTTTCACAGAGACGAAGCTTCATAAACACTCACACCAATAATAGACGTAGCACAGAATCCTGGGAGGGACTCTGTTCTGTATCTACACAAGAAAATGTGTGTACAGGAGTAAACAGATATTGCAAATATTCGATATTGGAACTCTAACGTTAGGACTCGTTGTAGTACTGGGTATCTTCGTCCTCATGTTTGTCGCAAGTGGGATAAAGGTACTCAAGGAATGGGAACGCGTTGCTATTCTCAGGCTTGGTAAGTATAAAGCTATTAAGGGACCTGGAATCATCTGGGTCACACCAATACTAGATAAAGTCGCAATGAAAGTGTCACTACGACTTCTGACGTATGCTTTCAAGACAGAGAGGTCTCTTACAAAAGACAATGTACCAGTCGTCGTAGATGCGGTAATGTATTTCAGAGTAATTGACGTTGAAAAAGCAATTCTAAGCGTTGAGAGATACACCGTAGCTGTAGAACTTGGTGCTCAAACAACATTGAGAGAAACTACCGGTAAGGTGACACTTGACCAACTTCTTTCAGAGAGAGACACTATTGCACAGCATCTTCAGGAACTTATTGACGAGAAGACTGAGCACTGGGGAGTTAAAGTCACCAGTGTAGAGATACGTGATGTTGTCATTCCTTCAGCACTTCAGGACGCAATGAGTAGAGAAGCACAGGCTGATCGAGAAGGTCGAGCAAGAATCATTTTAGCTCAGGCTGAACTTGAAGCAGCTGAGAATATGCTCAAAGCAGCAAAGAGGTATGAAGAATCCCAAGTAGGTTTTGTCCTCCGAACATGGAACATCATGCAGGAGATTTCAAAGAATGCTAACCTGATTATTATGGTTCCGACCAACATTCCTGAAGTAGGAACTACAACTGGTGTCGCTGCAGCTATGACAGCAGGAACTGGGGGATTCAAGTTACCGAAGGATAAAGGTTCAGACGAATGAGCTGAAATTAAGAGGTTAAAAGAATGGATGCATGGATCAAGATATTCATTGTCATGATAATGTTCTCAATGCTGAGTATGGCATTGACATATTTCTTAGTAGACCCCTTAATCGGGTTAATCCTTCTAGGAGTTATCTTGACCCTCTTAGTCATCACTTTCGAACCAGCTACTGGCAAGGCTATGGCTCAAGTAACAGTTCCTTTGGTCGTAGTACTCTTCGTCATGGAGATATTTCTGACTAACTTGAGTGGAACTACAGTTTACTTTGAACCCTGGAGTTTGCTTGTTATCGGCTTTATCCTATACATGATGTTCACCATGTTTACAGGAGGTAGTAGCTTTGTAGAAGGAGGTTTCATTGATGCAAAAGTTTCATTGAAACTCTTTCCATTTTATGGCATAGCTATCTTTCTATCGATTCTCATTGATCCCACTAGACAACTGACTGTCTACATTATGGCTGGTACTGTGATGGGTATGATGGGTCTCTATTTCGTCTTCCTACGTAATTATGATGAGTGGCCAGCATATTCACAATTCAAGTACGCTGATATTCACGCCATTAGTGATATCAATCCTAAGGGAAAGGTGAAGACCGGAGCTGAGATTTGGTGGGCAAAGACCACGGGTCCGCCAATCAAATCTGGTGAGAAACTTGTGATTGTTGGCATCACTGGAATGACCATGATAGTGGCCAAGCCTGAAGATGTCATAGGACAAGATCAATAGACTGAGAAGGGCAGCGTGTTTGTGCTGCCCGACTCAATTATTTTTTCTTATTTAATAAGAGACTATAGATTATAGATAGTCCAAATAGGAATCCGATTATCGTTGTGAGCCCCCATTCAAACTGAAAGATTTCTGGTAGAACAACAGGTTCTCGTGGATACGTTGGAAACATAATGTATCCAACCATATTCCACGCAAAATGAAATGCTATCGGAACCCATAGATTTCTGTTTGACCAGTAGTAACTCAGAGAGAGAACAATTCCACCCAGAAATATGTTGAAGATGAAGATCAGAACTAGGTGAAGTGGAACTCCTGGAGTTGCCCACCAACTAAAATGAAGAAAAGAAAAGAAGAATGAACCAATCAAGATGGCACGGGGTTTACCTGCAAGCCCTTCCAATTTAGGTAGGATGTATCCTCTGTGCGCAAGTTCCTCAAAAAAGGCAGTTGGAGCAGTGATTATTATTTCGGACATCAAGAGATCTCCAGTCATCTCATCGACAGGACGCAACTGTCCACCAAAGAAGTAAGCTAAAGCAGTGATTAGAGCTGTTGCTGCAACGCCTGCAATTCCTCCAATCATAATGCGGCGAACTGTGTTTTCATCAAACTCAACACCCAACTTTTCTAATGTTGTACCATCCCATGAAGCAAATATTTCAATAACAATAAACATGAGTATGAATGTCGCGAAGAAAGTAAGTGTTCCCACAAGCCCCCTCATGTCGCCATAGAAGAAATTAGGTAGGATAAACGACATTTCCACTACAAGTAGCATCAATGCCATGAATAGAATGAGTTTCAACATACTGAGTTCTTTTTCTTCGTTCATATGAGACACCTGTAATTTTTTGCAATTATTCGTGCCTAAAACTCATGTGGTTTTTAATGATAGAGGTTCATCCGAGATTATTGTATATGTAGTGAGAAGGGATATAAGCAGGCACCTGTATTCGACAATTCAAGGTCGAATAAGAGCTGGTTCCTTACCCAGCTACTTGATGGATTGCCACGTAAAATCCATGGAGGAGTAGTATTGTCCAAAACCAGGAAATTGTTGCTGGAATATGATACAGAAGAAGTTGGACGCCTGGCTAGAAATCAGTCTAGTGAGAAGAAGGCTTTGATTAAAGCATTCACTGATTCATCAGATGTAGTGCGAGAAAGAGCACTCATCGCCGCAATAGATGTTGCAGATCCTA
>Ga0315536_1000499_pt1 | contig 19513 bp, 17 predicted proteins | sample SalMarSW160230MG_FD_203093 | JGI IMG/M metagenome (GOLD analysis project Ga0315536, IMG submission 203093) | Salt marsh sediment microbial communities from the Plum Island Ecosystem LTER, Massachusetts, United States - Salt Marsh Sediment SW1602-30 ...
TTACCGAAACGGCCTGGCCGCCCGACAGGCTGCCGGTATCCGGATCATAAAAATACACATTGCCGGCGCGGTCATTTCCGGGAACAGCAGGATAAAGATGCGGGCCCGTAAATAGAGTAAATTTGTAGCTTATCGTTTTGAGAACGGAACTAATTTTTGCGTAACAAAATAAATCATCACCATGCTTCCGGCCAAAAAAAACGGGAAAATGCCCATTGTAGTGCTTTTAGCCGCCATACCGAACAGGGGAGGGATCAAAGCGCTGCCGATGTAGGCAAAACCCATTTGATATCCGATAACCTCCTGTGATTTTTTCTTACCGAACCTGCGTGGGGTCTCGTGGATCATGGCGGGAAAAATCGGAGAAAAGCCTATTCCGATCAGGATTAAAGCGGCCATAAGCACAATATCGGGAAGACTCCAAAACAGGAGGGCTACGCCTGCGCAGGCGGCGATTATTCCGCCTCGTATCATTTGTGTATTTGTTAATTTTAGAGAGATAAAACCGGATAAAAACCGGCCGGCGGTGATACCCCCATAATACAGGGCAATCCATAATGCCGCGGTTTCAACCGGAATATTCCGGACATGTACCAGGTAACTGCTGCCCCATAAGCCGACCGACAGCTCCGCCCCGCAGTACAATAAAAAGGTGGCAAGGGCATACGGCACCCCCTTGATTTTTAAGACATGCTTTTCCCCGTTCTTATCGGCCGTTTCCGGCTCATGGGCGTTTCTCTTTTGCATGAGCCTTCCGTGTTTTATCCAGATAGGCAGGCTGACAAAGAGCAACACGGCAAGACCGAGCTGTATAACGGCAATTATTCTGTAGCCCGGTCTCCATGATGAGGTTTGCATAAGGGACTGGGCCATTATTAAAGGTCCGACGGTTGCCCCCAGGCCCCAGAAAGAATGAAGCCAGTTCATATGAAACGCTTTAAAATGCAGTGCCACATAATTATTAAGAGCGACATCAACCGAACCCGCCCCGAATCCCAGGGGGACCGCCAGAAAAAGCAGCCATAGATAGGAGGGAGAAAAAGAAATTCCAAATAAAGCGGCACCGGTCATAAGACAGCTTAAAAAGGTAACCTTCCCGGTGCCGAGTTTTTTTATGATTCTGCCGCTTAACAGGCTGGAGGCAATTGTATTGACGGTCAAAATAAAGGCAACGAGTCCTGCGGCATCCAGTGGCAGTCCCCATTCCGTCTGCATGGCGGGCCATGAAACGCCGAGCAGGCTGTCCGGCAGCCCCAGGCTGATAAACGCAAAATAGATTAATATAAGGATGACTGTAGTGATCATGTTCCCTTCTTTGATTTATAAGTTTTATAAAAAAATACTAAAATTATAAAAAACCCACAAGCTTCGCAGCACTATAAAAAACATAAATAAAATTTGACCCGTCTATAGGTTTATAGTTTATGTTTAAAATCAAGAACCATTATACGGAGGAAAAAAATGAGAAAAAATAATATACCGGGCAGCGTTCAGGCAAAAGATTCGGGACAGCAAAAGGCCGCCGAGAAACATGCGGGAGCGGCGCCGAACTCCACATCCTACTCCACCCTGGAAAATCCTGTCTGGCAACAAAGCGAACGCTTTGAAAGGATCGCCGGAATGACCCTGGAGGCACCCGCGGCCAAAATCTTCCCCCTGCTCTGCCCCGTGCTGGAATACAAATGGCTTCCCGGCTGGGCCTGCACCATGTGTTACTCCGATTCGGGCATCGCCGAAAAAAACGCTGTTTTTCACACCCATGAAACTCACGATAAAATCCTGGTCTGGACCATAATTGCCTATAGACCATTTTCATTTATCGAATTTCTGGTGGTAGACGGTACCGACACGGTAAACCGCTTCAGCATCTCTTTGCAAGAAAAAGGAAACATAACCGAGCTTACCTGGCGTATGCTTTTTACGGCCACCGGGACCGCGGGCAGTCAGGCACTGCGGCACGCGTTTACCGAAGATAAATTTCAGAAGATGGTTGATGATCGGAAAACCGAACTCGCTTACTACCTGCAAACGGGGAAAATGATGGTGTAGGTATTGATGTATTTTTATCAGGCCCGGGACTCTTGTGCAAATGAAACCTTTATGGAAATACGTACCGGGTCTTCTGCTTTACGTTTTACACTGATTTCCCCGAAACCGGGCAGTTTCTTCATAAAATCCCTGGTAGGTTCCGGTAAATTATCAAACAAATCCTTGGATAAAATAAGCTCATTTTCCTTTGCTTCATCACACAGCCGCGATGCAAAATTTACCGTCTGTCCTATAAGGGTAAAATCCAGACGCAGCTCCTCACCAATATCTCCCATAATCACCTCACCCATATCACAGCCGATGCCGACAGGCAGCAGCTTCTCTCGAATTATTGTTTTATTAATTTTAAAACAGGCAAGTACGCACTCCGTAAGACGGTTCACCGTATAATAGGCAAGTATGCCGTCACCTATTACTTTGTTAATCCTGCCGCCTGTGGTATTTATGATATTGGCAACAAGTTCATGTTCCCTGTGGAGTAGTCCTATGACCTCGTCCGCCGGCCTTGATGCGCTCCACTTAGTGAACTTGCGTATATCAACAAATAGTATTACAAGGTTGTCCTTTATGGCGTGGAGCCTCTTTTGTATGAGCACATCCAAGTTGCTTTCATTTCCAATCAGCATACTGTACTGGGATTTAAGCAGACGTCGTCTGAATGTATCGATCAAATTACTCTTGTTGGCCGCAGTGATTTCCTCTACCGTATGAACCCTGCCTGTTGCCAGGGGATTCTTTACTCCAAGCTCATGTGCCTTTCTGGTAATAATATCAAAGAAAATGGAAACAGACGCCGGCCCCAGTTTGATAACCTGCTCCTGCAGTTCTTGCAGGCTGTTCGCGGAAACATCCTGATTTGTCCACATTTTAAGCCATTTGATTGCCTCATCCAGCAGAATTTTATTTTGTGAATCCGAAGGTACCGAATCAAGATGATCCAGCCAGTACCCCGGATTGACATCCTTCACCATTTCAATGAATTTATCTATGTTTTGATCGATAATTCCTCCATGCTGGGGCAGGATCCGTTTTATCTCAAGGGTTTTAAGGAGTTTATATAAATAATCCGTGGCTTTTTTCGAACCAACGTAATGTTCCAAAAATTGTTTTGCCAGCACAACGTATGAATCGTCGGCAAAAAGCTGCCAATTGCGGTCGAACACCCCGAATATATCCGAAGAAAAAAGCGTCCCCGTCTGTTCATCAAAGCACACCATTGCGCCCGCATAGTGTACAAAGGGGGTAAAATAAAAGCGAATCCTTCTTCCGGACTTCAGCTCCAGACAGTCCGAATTTCCGACAGGATATATCCTTTTGCGTATTCCGTAGTAGGGCAGAAACAGGGCAGTACGCGGCGTGGTGATGATCACCAGCTCCGTGCTCAGATGGTTTTCCAATAAGGGGATTAAAGCACAGAGGTCCGGATCCTGATGCTGCACAATAATATATTTAATAATATCAGGCGGAATTAATTCCTGGATTTTCTGCAGGATCATCTCCCGGAATATCGGATGCCCGGGACCGGGATCAAACAGGACCGCCTCATCTTCGTCAAGCAGCAGATACGGATTATTGGAAAAACCTGCTTCATAATCCGCAAAGCCGAGCCAGAAAAGTCCTTTGTCTATCTCTACAGCATGTTTATCATCAATTCTTTGCGTATTTAATCTGTTGTTTTTATCAGGAAGCATGTAACAAATATAGTAGAATGGAATTCACTTTGCAAATGAATCGATTCGGCCGTTTGCACCGCATTGCATTGTTTGAAACGACGGAGCGCACCCCGCCCACATCATAACTTTTTTTCAAACATGACATACATCTGTCAGTCTTTTCTTTTATAATAAAATCGGAGGTATACAATGATTGAAATACCCGAAGCGGTGGTACTGTCAGACCAGATCAACTCGGCCTTGGGCGGCAGTATTTATTATTGTCCCGGCTGCCAGGCATTGTAGAGGAGATAAATCCGTAATCGCTGCCGCATAGATCACAATATAGGGATTAAGGCAACCGCTCAATAATACCGCTTTAACACGTCCAATACCGCGGTATCCATATGCCAGTATTTATCAGTGGTAAGTCTGTCCTTCACATAGAACACGCCCAGGAACAGCCTGTCCGGATTGGTATTCGGACTGCGGTAGCTGGAGAAAGTCCAACTCAGGTTGTTGCGGTTGAAATATTCCAGCTCATCATTCAGGTAATGCAGGTTATCGGGCTGTTTGCCGGCAAGTGACAGAGAAAACTCTCCTATGAATACGGGCCGAAACCTCGATCTTCTGCCACTTGCCCGCGGTACTCCCAATCTCCAGGGGAAAAGTGGCGGCTGCCCGGGTACCATTGGAATTCTGTTTTACCGCGGCGACATACTCCCCCGGGTAACGCACGTCAAGCGGGACCCCGGAGTTGCCTATCCAGGTTCCTCCATATGTCGGTACCCCGCCTCCGTCGTGAACCAGGCATAGTCCATATACAATGAACCTAAACAATGGGGTGAACTGGAGTTTATTGAATAACGTATCCGGCTTGAGCGGCTGGAGAAACATAAATTTCTCCCTGCTAATTGCGAATCACAAGATAAATATTTTTTTTAAGCAAAACTATATTGCTTTCGTAATTAATTTGTGATAGCCTGCCATGTTGAAAGGAAACAATTAAGGAAGCGAATTATTTTTATGCGCAGCATCACCATGACAACTTTGACCAAAACGATGACCTCAAATAAAACGAAGGGCAAGGCTCCAAAGTGCAAGGAACGGATGCTGCTGTAGAATAGTAATATATTTATGATATTTTACCCCGGCATCCTTCTTGAAACGAATGGGTGCCGGGTTTTTTTATGTTTATCACGTAATAAAGAAGGAGGACGGTATGGCATTAAATGTCACGGTAGTCGGTGTCGGTCTGGTGGGTGAAACCATTGTTTCATGCTTACGGGATAGAAATTTCCCCTGCAATTGGCCGCCCAGGGTGGCCGCGACGCGGGTACGGGCGCAAATAATTGCCGGGGAAGAAATGTCGGTTGAAGAGACCACAGCCGATGTTTTCAAAGGCGCGGATCTGGTTTTATTTGCGGGAAAAGAAGGAGCAAGAGGAGCCAGTGTCACCTGGCGTAAAACCGCAGAAAAAGAAGGCGCTGTCTGTATAGATAATGGGCGTGATTTTCGCTTGGCGGAAGATGTCCCTTTGGTAGTGCCGGAAGTCAATCCGGAATCGATCCGGGAAGACACGCAATTTATCGCAAGTCCCAACTGTTCCACCATTCAGTTGGTTGTAGCTTTGGAACCCATTCACAAGAAAGCACGGATTCGCAGAATCATCATTGCCGGATATCAATCCGTCAGCGGATGGGGAGTGAAGGGGCCTGAAGAGCTGCGCAATCAAACACCGCAGGCATTGGAGTCGCTTAAGAACATTAAATTTAATCCGGATGTGTTCCCGCGTCCCATTGCATTTAACTGCATTCCCCAGATCGAGCCTTTTATGGATGCGGATTATACACGAGAAGAGCTGAAATTGATTTATGAGACACGGAAGATTCTTGGGGATAACGCCATTCAGGTGTCCGCCACCTGCGTGCGTGTACCTGTCTTTGTGGGGCATGGACAGAGTGTGTGGATCGAAACTGAAAAAAGAATTACACCGAAAGAAATCGGCAGCCTGCTTCACAGTGCGCCCGGAGTCCGGCTTATTAATAACGTGCGTGCAGGGAGAGCCGAAGAGCGATATCCGACTTCGCTGGATGTACATACGTATATGGATGACGTGCTGGTGGGGCGGATTCGGCCTGATTTAAGTAATCCTGAAGGGAAAGCGAATACCCTCTGGATTGTGGCGGACAATTTACGCAAAGGCGCCGCTCTCAATGTGGTGCAGATTGCGGAGTTGTTGGTTGGGCGAGGAATTCTCAAACCATAATAAGAGGTTTGCAAGCGTTTCATTCGAGTGTACGATTTTACAACTGCTTAATAATAAAGTGTAAAATTCATGATATCATTCGTTTCTACTCTTTCTTCAGATGCATAAACAGATTAATCCCCAGGTCCTCGGAATCAATCTGAATATTCTCCTGTTCGATACCGGCCTCCAGCGCCAGGCGCGTCAAATCCTCTACCGAACGGTACCGCAGATACCAGTCTCCCACTTTTTCCATATACTGCCGCGATATGTTATTGTGCGAAAAATTGCCGATGATCATTTCTCCACCCTCCCGCAGGCATCCGTAATACCGCTGTAAAAACCTGACAAAATGCTTGTCTTTTACGTAATCAAACAGCCCCCCGCTCCAGATCAGATCATATTTTTTTTGGGGCCGCAGCTTTATGATGTTCATGTGCAGCAAATTAATCCTGGTTGTATACCCGTTTAATTTCTCTCCGGCATATTTAACCGCGTGATTACAGGCATCCGCCAAATCGAATCGGAACCTGCTGCCGGGTTTTGCGCTTAGATATTCCTTTATCCCCGTGGCCGGTCCGCATCCCAGCACAAGAATATGCTTGGCCGTCCGCGCGTCCATGTTACCCAATACCGACAAAAAGTACCGCTTCCGGTTCCTCACCGCCTTGGGCGCCGGATGTTCATGGAAAAACAGGTCCCAATTTTTGTATTTGTTATCACTGCTGACCTGTTTTTCGTATATCTTTTCAATCATCAGGTGATCGCCCGAGTAACCGTACGGCTTCCGAAAAGCCCAACCCTGGATGGTTTGTTTGTCGAGCACCGGTCCCAGGATATTTCTGAACTCCGTTATTTCTTCCGGTCTGACTTTGGTGATGATATGGTTCAGCTCATCATATTCATGAGGCTCGGGGCCGCCCTTTTCAATCAATCTGTTGATATAGTTCTTTATTGTATCCATATTCTTCCGCTAAAATAATATTCATTTCTTAGAAATGACGATATGAAATCTATCTCACTCTTTAGCGTGCATCAATCATACTTTAGTATGATTTGACTCATACGATGGTATAAAGTTGTGCAGGGAAAAGTGGAAAAAATCGGATTATAAGACTATGTAAAAATATTATTTGAATCTAAACAGATTTATCAATTCAATCTTGTTTTGCACACCGCATTTTCTATAAATATTGGATGCATGTGATTTCACCGTATGGATCGATAGACCCAATATGTGCGCGATTTCCTTGTTTAGTTTGCCCTCCAAAAGAAGGTACACAATCCTTTTTTCCTTATCGGACAAATCAAAATCCCCACATATCTGCTCAAACTGTAAAGAAAAGTCAGATTCACTCTTCTTGCTTTGCGAAAACGCAACAACATGTTGTATGACCTCACGCTTGCTTTTTTCAAACTGAGATTCCGTTATTTTTATTATGGAGTTTATTCTGGCTTGTACTTCTTCAATATCAAAAGGTTTATGGATAAAATCAACAGCACCCTTTTTTATCGCTTTTATTTTTTCCTGTTGTGTATTTTTGGCCGTTAAAAAGATGACCGGCAGGCCGCTGTACTTGTTATTTTTCTGCAACTCCTCATAGAATTCATATCCGTCCATGACATCCATCATTATATCCGAAACTATCAGATGTACCCGAGGCATGGTTTCAAGCTTAAGTAAAGCCTGCTTCCCGTTCTGTGCAGCGCATACATTATACTTCTCAGCCAGAGTATCACATAAATACGCAAGCATATCGGAATTATCTTCCACCACCAACAAGGTATATCTGCCGTCACCGGGAGTGCTGCCGACCGGCATTCCTGTTTCTTCAGCAGCGTGAACATTGTATTCCGACGTTTGCGGCCCTGCCTTTACGGCCTGTTTTTCAACACCCGAGACCTTTTTAAAATACACTTTAAACTCGGACCCCTTGCCCAAACTGCTTCCAACCTTAATCCTTCCGCCCACATCATCCAGGATTTTTTTTACAATATTCAATCCCATACCTATTCCCTGAATATTTCTTTTTTCATGTGATATCTGATAATACGATTTAAAAATGTTTTTCAATTGTTCTTCTGAAATTCCGATGCCGGAATCTTTGACCACAAATTTCACTTCATTTTGATGAGTCTGTAATCGTATGTCTATTTCCCCATTGGTTTCCGTATATTTCAACGCATTATCCAACAGATTATTTATTATCCGATCCACCGCGTAGGGATCGGCCGAGATACAAAGCCCCTCCTGGATATCCATATTGATCTCTATCTGCTTCTGCGCCGCGGCTTCTTTAAACAGTTTAATCGAATTTTCCAATGTCTGGGATATGTCGGTAACACGGCTGTGATCATAAAAATCCTGTCCCTTTTCCAGCTTTTCATAATCCAGAAAATTGATCATATTCTGTTTGAGTTTTTCTATATTTCTGTTTATTACGGTTAAATCGGGATCCGTTCCCTTCTTCGCAGTATATTTCCTTAAGTAATTGAGGATAAGCGTAAGCGGCGTCTTTGTCTCGTGGGCAAGGTTGACAAAATAATCGGTCTTTTCCCGGTTCAGGCGTACAAGCTCCTTGTTTTTTTTCGTGATGATTTTAGTTTGCTCTTTTACCTCTTCCTGAAGGTTTAACGATAGATGATTGGCTGTTCGATAAGCTTTGGCAAAGCGGGTGGAAAGTACGCCCGACATACAAAAAATAAAAACAACCAGACCGATTTGAAAAATATAGGATGTCTTAATGATCATATAACTGAACAAAATATCATTAACAATGGAAACAAATAAAAATAGTAAACCACAGAGAACAATACCGGCCTCGCTCCTCTTTTTTAATACGGCAATGATAACCGAATACACTACCCACCCCACAATGATCAACAAAAATATTTCAATATAAACCAAAATAGCCGTAGATACTGTTATCGGCGCAAAGATTATAAATAGAGAAAGCACAATGCCCGCCGCCTGGAATATTTTCAGCAGTGCATTCTTAAACTCAGCCGGGAATATACGGGAAAGGAAGGTGATAAAAACCGTCCAGCCCAACGAAATCGCAAGGAACTCCACTTTTATTCTTATATGATAGAGCAGCGGATGGGAAAACAACCGGTGCATGAACGCATTGGTCCCCAGCATACGCAAAAATATAAGCAGGCAGAACAAGGCAAAGAGAATGCTGCTCTTATCTTCCCTCCGGCCCAACCAGAGAAGCACGTGATACAGGGCCATCATTAAAATAATCCCCAGCACCAGAGTATTATAAAAATCAGTGTGCCATAAATCCGCTTTCAGCTCGCTTAAAATCCCAATCACAGGATTAAAGTAAGGGCCCCCGCCGGTATGTGCCTCGTGAAAATTCGCTATCTTCCAGGCGAGGACCAATGAATTGGTCCCCGGTAAAAAATGAATTAAAGGTCTTTGATCAGGTATAGTGGTCAGCGCATTATTACCGGGCTTCCCGTTTTGTAAAATAAGCTCATTATTTGCGTATAACATATAGGACGTCCTGGTCCCATATAAATAAATTCCCAAATCCTTCGCCGGTGTAAGTAAAAGCTTCAACCGGAACCAGCCGTACCCGAATTTCTCTTTTCCAAAATTAGCCCAGCCGGAGGGAACAGGGTAGTTTTTCCAAGCCGAATCATCGTACTCCGGTCTTATAAAATCAGTGCTGTCCTCCATCCACTTAAACTTCCACTCACCTTTCAACTCAACCGGCCCGTCAGCGGCGAAATTCCATTCTCGCAAGTCCAGCACCCCGTTTTCTGCCTGAGGAGGCTGCTTTAGTGAAGCGGAATTATCGCAATTATACAGAGAAAAAAAAACGAAGATTAAAATAAAGTAACTTACATATTTCATATCATCAAAGAATCATGTATGACAAAATACCTTACCATTTATTATAATGCAAATCCACAGAGTTGTCTAAAATGTTATTTTTTATATTACGGGAATTAAATATTTTAAAATCTGATGGTTTATATCCGAATTCTTCAAATTAAATGTGTTGTCCGGCCGAATCAAATATTATATAATCATCATATCACCGGCGGGGCCGGTAATATATGAGAAAACAAGAAGGAGGTGTTTCTTATGAAAAAAATAGTTTGCCTAGGTATACTTTTTGTTCTTCTTCTCTCCTGCAGCGGAGAAAAACAAGGCAATGAGACACAAAAAAAAGACACCTATCTCATTGGAATCTCCAAAATCGTTTCGCATCCGGCTTTGGACGCCGTGGAAAAGGGGATCCAGGACCAGTTGGCGGAAATGGGCTATAATTGTAAATACGATCTGCAAAACGCCAACGGAGACCCCAACGCGGCGGCAACGATCGCCAATAAGTTCAAGGCCATCGGCGTTGATCTTGCGGTGGGCATTGCAACTCCCACATCCCAGGCTTTGGTAGCACACCTCGATAACATTCCGATTGTATTTTCAGCGGTAACGGATCCGGTCCAGGCCGGGCTGGTGAAGAGCCTGGGGACGGGCAACGGGAATGTGACCGGTGTTTCCGACCTGACCCCCGTGAAAGCACAGATCGAGTTCCTGCTTAAGGTAAAACCAATAAAAAGACTGGGCCATATTTATACAAGCTCCGAAAAGAACGCACAGGTTCTGGCCGATCTGGCTAAAAAAGCATGTGACGAACTGGGTATTGAGTTCGTCGCCACCACCGTTACCACCTCCGCGGAAGTGAAACAGGCCACCCAACTTATCGCCGACAAGGTGGACGCGATTTATGTGAGTACCGACAACACGGTGGTGTCCGCACTGAGCGCCCTGGTGGAGGTAGCCACGGATCACGGCATCCCGGTGATGTCCGCCGATCCCAGTTCCGCGGAGAAAATCGGGGTACTGGCCGCCTGGGGTTTCGATTACTATAAAATGGGCCGGGCCACAGGAATAATGATTGCGGCGATCCTTGACGGAAAAAGCCCCAATGACATACCGGTCAAATTTATGACTGACCCTGCGGATACCGATCTGCTTATCAACCTGGATGTGGCCAAGAAACTCAACCTGACCTTTCCGGAAGATATCATAAAAACGGCCAATAAAGTAGTCAAAGACGGAAAATTAATAACCAAGTAATTGTAAAAAAGCCCCGCTTCCTTCAGGATGCGGGGCTTTACCTTGGCGCAAAGGTTTACGCATGGAATATGTGAATGCGGTAGCAAGTATTTTCACCGAAGGCTGCATGTTCGGCATCATGGTACTGGGGGTGTTTATCACCTTCCGGGTGCTGAACTTCCCCGACCTCACCGTAGACGGCAGTTTTCCCCTGGGCGCGGCCATTATGACCACTTTTATCGTGAGCGGTTATAATCATGTACTGGGCATTTTTATTGCTTTTCTGGCCGGGTTGCTGGCAGGTATGCTGACGGCCTTTTTACACAATGAATTAAAGATACCCAATCTTTTGGCCGGTATTCTGACCATGATCATGCTCTATAGTATCAACCTGAAAATTCTCGGCGCCTCCAATGTTTCACTCATCCATAAAAAAACCATCCTTACCGATGTTTTCGGTTTCTTAAGACAGTTCGGATTTTCCAAAGAGATAAGCTACGCGCTTTTTTTCCTGCTTTTTGTCTTTTTTATAAAATTTCTGTTGGATATCTTTTTCCGTACGGACCTGGGAATGACGCTCGGCGCTTTGGGAAATAACCAGCAGATGGTCGTTTCGCAAGGAGTGAATCCCAAGATAATCAAGATTGTCGGCGTGGGATTGTCCAACGGGTTGGTGGCTATTGCGGGTTCTTTCAACGCCCAGTACCAGGGGTTCGGCGACGTGGGTTTTGGCCAGGGTATTATCATCGCGGGGCTGGCCTCGGTCATGATCGGCGAGTTTCTGATCCGTTCCAATAAAATTTTCTGGCTTACAATTAACGTAATTTTGGGATCAATACTTTTTAACGCGGTAATGTTCGGGGCCAGGGCCCTTATCTTCTATATCAACCTCCCCTTTATCACCGCCTCGGATCTAAAGCTTGTCCAGGTTATCCTGGTTATCGCTTGTTTGATTGCCATTCGCGCCCGCTCCTCCCTGCGCGGGAAAAGGAAAAAACGTGGTAACGCTTGAACACGTGAATATGATCTTTAATCAGGGTACGCTGGACGAGAACCACGCAATCAAGGACATTAATCTTACCATTCACGAAGGTGATTTCATCACCATTATCGGCAGTAACGGAGCGGGCAAGACCACGCTCTTTAATCTGATCGCGGGCAGTTTGAAGCCCACCTCGGGTAAAATAATCATCAACAAGCAAAATGTAACCCGTGTCCCCGAATTCAAACGGGCCCGGTATATCGGCAGGATTTTCCAAAACCCGCTTCTCGGTACCGCAAGTAATATGAGTATAGAAGACAATATGATGATCTGTTACGACAAAGGGTTCAAATGGCCCGTGATCCGGCTGACAAAAAAAATGCGCGGAATATTTAAAACGGAACTGGCCAAACTCAATATGAACCTGGAAGGTCGCATGAAAGAAAATGTGCGCATGCTTTCCGGAGGACAACGACAGGCACTTACCCTCTTAATGATGGTCCTTTCCAAACCCGCGCTTATCCTGCTGGATGAACACACCGCCGCACTGGACCCGAAAAACGCGGAGCTGGTCTTGAACATGACAAATAATTTTATCGAAAATAATGAGCTTACCACAATGATGATCACCCATAACATGAGCAATGCCATTGAGTTCGGCAACCGCCTCCTGATGATGGATGAGGGTGAGATCATCCTGGATGTACAGGGCCGGGAAAAAAGCAAGCTTACCATTGAAAAGCTGGTGAAAAAATTCCACGAGATACGCAAACGTGATTTTGAAAGCGATGAGGTACGCCTGACCTGAACCGGCCAATAAAAAATGATTTTCTTATATTTATAGCTGCCTGCTATGTTTTCATAAAAAGGCCGGCCTGTCCGGATAACAACGATCCTGACAGAAAAAAAGAAAAACTTGTTGAGGGAAAGATATTTTGTTATCATGAAAGCAATGCATATATTACCGTATTTTAAAAAAACATGCTTTCTGCTGTTCGTTTTTTTTATTGCATCCCAATCCTACGCGGAAGATTACCTCAGGTTTACCTCTCCCGGAAACGGCTGGTCGTCGGACAGAATCGTGAAAGTACAGGGGGAAACCTCCCTGAATGTACCCTGGCTTACCATTGTCTATAACGGTCTTCCTTTTATGGTTCCGGTGAGAGGCGGAAGGTTCGAACGAAAGTTCGTGGCCTTCCGCGGACCAAACAGCATATATGCCGAAATCCAGACCAAAGGTAAGATCTACAGCGATAGTGTCACATTTTATGCGAATACCCCGCCCGTACGTATGCGCATGATCTTAATCTGGGATACGGACAGGACCCATATTGATCTGTGGATCACGGAACCTTCCGGCGAGTTGTGCAAATGGAACCACAAACAGACCAAATCCGGCGGCATCCTCGATATCGGTACCGACTATCCCGGTTACGGGCCGCAAATATACACGCACTCAGGCCCTCCGGGCGGCACCTATAAAATCCAGGTCCACTATTACTCGGCGGGCAATGTTCCGCAGACCCTGGCCACCATTTATATTGTGCTCAACGAGGGCGGTGAAAACGAGATCATAAAAACCTATAAGGTACTGTTGACAAAACCGGGGTTAATGTACAGTGTAGATTCTCTGACAATCGAGTAAAGACAGGTTCTGCATTTCGTGAAAAAAACCATGCTTACCAGTAAGGACGATGATTTACTCTTTCTTTAGGATTCCGTTTTTGCCTTCCTGATCGGTTCCACCACCTTTATATGCAGCTCCTTCAGCTGTTTTGCGGTGGCCGGGCGCGGTGTATTCATCATCGGTTCCTGTGCCTTCTGATTCATGGGAAAGGCAATCACCTCGCGCAGGTTTTCCTCTCCGGCCAAAAGCATGACGATGCGGTCCACACCCGGGGCAATCCCGCCGTGAGGGGGCGCGCCGTAGGTAAAAGCATTGATAAGGGCGCCGAAGTTCCGTTTTACCTCGTGTTTTGCGTACCCGGCTATTTCAAAGGCCTTGTACATGATCTCCGGGCTGTGGTTGCGGATGGCCCCGCTGGAAAGCTCCACACCGTTGCAGACAATATCGTACTGATAGGCCGACACCGCAAGCGGATCCCCTGACTCCAATGCCGCAAGTCCGCCCTGGGGCATGGAAAAGGGATTGTGCGAGAAGACCACACGCCGCAGCTCGTCATCCCATTCGAACATGGGGTAGTCCACCACCCAGCAGAACCTGAAGCAGTCCTTTTCCAGCAGGTCCAGCTCCTGACCCAGCTTTATCCGGATCTCGCCGGCGATGCGGTTGGCTTCTTTTTCGCTGCTGCAGACAAAGAACATGACATCACCTGTTTCAATAGCTCCCGCCTGCTTGAGTGCCTCCAGCTTGGGAGCACCCAATACCTTGGCGATGGGTCCCTTTATTTCGTTTTCCGTCCATACCAGGTAGGCCAGGCCCTTTGAGCCGATAGACTGGGCAAAGGCAAGCATATTCTCAAAAAAGCTTTTCGGACGTCCCGCCGCCCCTTTCACCGGAATAGCGCGGACCACTCCACCCTTATCAACAACCCGTTTGAAAATCTCGAACTCACCGTCCGCAAAAATATCCGTTACGTCAATAATCTTCAAGGGGTTGCGCAGGTCGGGTTTGTCCGTCCCGTATGTCAGCATCGCGTCTTTGTAGGTAAGGCGCGGAAAGGGTGTGGAGGTTACCGTCAGATTGGAAAAATCAATAAACACTTTATGAAGGACGTTTTCCACAACCGCGAATACCTCTTCCTGGGTGGCAAAGGACATCTCAATGTCCAGTTGATAAAACTCACCCGGCGAGCGGGTGGCTCTTGCGTCCTCATCGCGGAAACAGGGGGCAATCTGGAAATACCGGTCAAATCCCGCCACCATCAAAAGCTGCTTGTACTGCTGCGGCGCCTGGGGCAGCGCGTAAAACTTGCCCGCGTGCAGGCGTGAAGGAACCAGATAGTCCCGGGCCCCTTCCGGGCTGGGGGCGCTTAAAATGGGGGTTTGAATCTCGTTAAAGCCCAACTCTTCCATATGCCTGCGCAGGGCGGAGATCACGTTTGAGCGCAGTAGAATATTGGCATGCAATTTACTTTTCCGTAAATCCAGGAAGCGGTAGGTAAGTCGCGTCTCTTCCGGCGCCTGTTCCTCGGGAAATATGCTGAAGGGCAGGTCCTGTGTCCGGCCCAGTACCGCAAAACTCACCGCGGCCAGGTCGATCTCTCCGGTGGGAATAGTGGGATTCAGGTTCTCCTCGTCCCGCATCTCGATCTTTCCCTCAAAACATACCACGGTCTCTTTTCGCAGGCGCGAGACCTCGTCCAGAATACCTGATTCAGGCCGCACCACCACCTGGGTGATACCGTAATGATCACGCAGGTCCACAAAAAGCACACCGCCGTGGTCCCGTTTATTATGAATCCAACCCGACAATACGGCCTGTTTACCGACATGAGACTTTCGCGGCTGCCCGCAGGTTAATGTTCTGTATTCCTTCATCATAGTATCCTATTCATTCAGGTTATTCGTAAAAATTATGCCACAGGATAAAGTTTTTTTCGTTCTTTGTAAACCGCTTCTTGTAAGGGTATCACATTCTCCGGCATGGGGCCTGCCGTAAGACGTTACCGTAATTTATCCGGCCGGGGGGAGTATAATAGAAAAAGTACTGCCCTCATCCACGCGGCTTTCCACCTCGGCCCTGCCCCCGTGCGCCTGGGCGATGTGCTTGACTATGGCCAGGCCCAGTCCCGTGCCGCCCAGCTCGCTGCTGCGCGCCTTGTCCACCCGGTAAAAACGCTCAAAGATACGCGGCAGATGTTCTTCCGGGATACCACAACCGTGGTCTGAGACCCGGATTACGATGTTGCCGCCGAGCCTCGTCCCCTGCAGACTGATTTCACTCTTTTTATCACTGTATTTTATCGCGTTGTCGATCAGGTTTACCAGGGCCTGTTCGAGCAGCAGCGGATTTCCCTGTATCCGCAGATCCTTTTCACACGTTACGCGAAGTACAATTTCTTTTTCCCGTGCCGCGCTCTCGCATGACCCCCGGGCCCGCTGTATCACTTCATCGATCCCGAGTGGAGACAGTTCGATGCTTCCCCTTTCGGTATCCTTTTCCAACCGCGCCAGGCTCATCAGGTCATCCACAATGGCGATAACCCTGTCGGTCTGCTGCTCGATGATGGAAAGAAAGCGTTTTGTCTCAAGAGGATTCTTGATGCTCTTTTCCAGAATCGTCTCCACGAATCCTTTAATGGAGGTAAGGGGGGTGCGCAGCTCATGGGACACGTTCATGGCGAACTCTTTCCGCACGTTTTCCAGTTTTCTCATCCTGGTAATATCACGCAGCACCAGCAGCACCCCAAAGGGAGTATTTTCGCCGCTCTGCAGGGGCGCGGCCATAACGTGCAGCCGGCGTTCCTCGCCGTTATAAAGGGTCACCTCGTGTTCCAGGGCCGCCGCTTGCTGTGGGGTCTCATCGATAATCTGTAAAATCTCACTTACCGAAACATACTCTTCTATCCGTTCTCCCGCTGCCGCCTCTTTTTCAAGATGAAACAGGTCAAGCGCGGCCTTGTTCATGGAGATTATTCTCTTGTCCATGTCCACGGCAATGACCCCCTCGATCATGCTGGAAAGCATGGCATGGGCCTGGGCCCGTTGGCGGGTAACCGTCTGAATCCGCTGTTTAAGCTGCCGCGACATATGGTTCATGGCCCCGGCCAGACGAGTGATTTCGAACGAAGCGTTTACCTCCAGTTTTTCATCAAAGTTGCCGCGACTTATGTTCTCCGCTCTACGTGCCAACTCCAGCAGCGGATGGCTGATGGTCCTTGAACGAAAATAAATCAGCAGCGCCGCCAGGAGTATAAATACAATCCCTCCGAAAAGAAGCGTCAACCAGAGCGTCTCCAGCGCCCGGTCCACCTTACTGACCGAAAGGGAAACACGCACAACGGCCAAGGCTTCGGCGCCGCCCCACAGCGGCACGGCCACATACATCATCCGGCGCTGTAAGGTATGGCTGTAACGTATGTGCACCCCCAGCCCCGAATTAAGGGCCTGGATTACCTCCGGCCTGGTCCCGTGATTCTCCATAACCTCGGCCTTTTCATCCGAATCACCGATTACCAGGCCGGAGGGCAAGATCACGGTCAGGCGAAACTCTCCCCTGCCGCCCAGATCTTTGCACAAGGCCTCCATCTTCCGCATGAGTTCCTTTTGCTCACTTTCCGTAGAAGCAAGAATGTCGCGTACCTGCGGCTCTACAATCCTGGCGCGCTGTTCCAGATCCGCCTCCGTCTCCCGAAAATAGAAATCCCTGAAACTGAAGGTGGCATAGAGAGCGGTCAGAATAATCGCCGCAACCACCACAACGAGAAAATTGATAAACAGCTCACGAAATAGGTTTTTTTTCCTCATTATTCCTTAAAACGGTAGCCTATGCCGCGTACGGTTTCAATATAGGCGCCGTAATCTCCCATTTTATTGCGCAGCCCGAAAATAAGCACATCCACGGATCTGTCCGTAACATAGTATTCCCTGCCGCGGGTCGCCTCCACAATCTGGGTCCGGGTGCATACCCAGCCCGGCCGGGAAGCCATATAGTAGAGAATACGAAACTCGGTAAAAGTAAGTTCAACCTCCTTGTCACCGATTTCCACCTTGTGCCGGGCGGGATCGATCAGCATTTCGTGGATGCGGATCGGTTTCTCATTGATTGTCCGTTCGATTTTTTCCTGTTTTTTTCGCCGCAGCACGGCCTTTACCCTGGCCACAAGGATTTTGGGGCTGAAAGGTTTACTGATATAATCATCCGCCCCCAGCTCAAGCCCCTTTACAATGTCTTCCTCTTCGCCCTTTGCCGTAACCATGATGATGGGGATGTCCGCGGTCTCACTGTTTGCCTTCAACTTTTCACAGAGTTCCGTGCCATTAATACCGGGAAGCATCAGGTCCAGGAGGATCAGGTCCGGCCGGTGCGCGCCGATGGCAAGCAGTGCCCCGGCCCCATCGATGACGCTTTCCGTTTGAAAATTATGGTTCTGCAGGTTGTAGCGTATCAGTTCGTTGATATTTTTATCATCCTCGATTATCAGGATATGCTCCCTGCTCATTGCTGCACTCCTTTTTCCCGTAAATACGGCAATCAGGTTTCCCTCCTGCTTCCGGTACACATGTATTCCACCTCTTCACAGATGTTTATGATGTGATCGGCCAGACGTTCCAGGCATTTGCTGACAAAAAGCAGTGAGTTAACCTGGCGTACATGGTCCGGATCCTGCCGCATATCGGAAAGCATTTCCTTAAACGAATGCAGATAAAGACTGTCAACGATATTATCCTGGGTACGTACCTTGGCCGCCAGTTCCTCATCCTCATCCGTATAAGCCTGCATCACCTGGCGGAGCATCTCCCGGCAGGTCTCGGCCATTTTGGGCAGGTCTTCATGAATGGTAACGGTAGTGTTTTCAGAAAGCTGCAAAGCGGTATTGGCGATATGGCAGGCATAATCTCCGCAGCGCTCAAGGTCCCGCACCGCCTTCAGGGTGGAAATAATGAAACGCAGCTCCCCGGCCACGGGCTGCTCGGTGGCAAGCAGGAATACGCACCGGTCTTCGATTTCGTATTCCATATGATTTATTTTATTTTCATCCTCAACAACCTTCCCGCCGACCTCTTTATTGTTTTTTACCAGGGCATGCATGGCCCGGGAAATGGATTCGTCAATCATCCCCCCCATTTTGAGGACCTCAATCTTCAGCTGCTCAAGTTTTTCATGGTAATGATGGCGTGTCGTCATTTCTAACTCCTCTCATATCAACCGAACCTGCCGGAGATATAATCCTCCGTGCGCTTGTCCCGCGGATTAAAGAAAATATCCTTGGCCGTTCCCATCTCTATCAATATACCATTTAAAAAGAACCCTGTATAATCGGAAATTCTTCCGGCCTGCTGCATATTGTGGGTCACAATAATAATCGTATAATTTTTCTTCAGCGTATCAAGCAAATCTTCTATCTTCGCCGTGGAAATGGGGTCCAGGGCCGAAGTGGGTTCGTCCATCAGCAGAACGTCCGGTTCCACGGCCAGCACACGCGCGATGCAGAGGCGCTGCTGTTGTCCGCCCGAAAGCCCCATGGCCGGCAGGTGCAGCCTGTCAGCCACCTCGTCCCAGAGTGCGGCCGCTTTGATGCTTTTTTCCACAATCCGGTCTAAAAGCTCTTTTTTCCTTATCCCGTGTACCCGCGGGCCATAGGCCACGTTGTCATACACCGACATGGGAAAGGGGTTGGGCTTCTGAAAGACCATCCCGATCCGTTTGCGCAGTTCGATCACATCATAATTATTATAAATATCGGTGTTGTCATAATACACGTTCCCCGATATTTTCACCGAGGAGATAAGATCGTTCATCCTGTTTAAGGTACGCAAGAATGTCGACTTTCCGCATCCCGACGGCCCGATCAGGGCGGTGATCTTATTTGACTCCACAT
>Ga0315536_1000500_pt1 | contig 19501 bp, 13 predicted proteins | sample SalMarSW160230MG_FD_203093 | JGI IMG/M metagenome (GOLD analysis project Ga0315536, IMG submission 203093) | Salt marsh sediment microbial communities from the Plum Island Ecosystem LTER, Massachusetts, United States - Salt Marsh Sediment SW1602-30 ...
ATTATAATAATCTGGGCCTGGCCCTTTATCACGCCGGGAGGTATGGTGAGGCTAACGTCGCGTTTCAAACATCCCTGGGGATCGCGCCAAATCAACCCGAGCTAAAGAGGTTTTTAAAGACGAAAAAAATCACTTCGGAACCCTTAAGGGCTGTATCACGGTGATGGACAAAAGCCTTTACAGACATGACAAGCTTCGAGTCTGCCTGTTTCTCACCATCGCCATTCTTGCTGTCTTTTGGCGGGTGCAAGATCATGGGTTTGTCAACTTGGATGACGATTTGTATGTCACGGCAAATCCCCGTGTGCAGGCTGGACTGACCGTTGATGGTGCTGTTTGGGCCTTTACCACAACCCATGCGAGCAATTGGCATCCACTGACTTGGCTGTCACACATGGTGGATTGCGACCTGTTCGGGTTGAATCCGGGAGGACATCATTTCACCAATCTGCTTTTTCACATAGCAAACACCCTCTTACTGTTTCTGGTTTTTGAGCAGATGACAGGGGCCTTATGGCCAAGCGCCTTTGTCGCCGCCCTGTTTGCCCTTCATCCCCTCCATGTAGAGTCAGTCGCGTGGGTAGCTGAACGGAAAGATGTTCTGAGCACCTTCTTTTGGCTCCTCACTATGGGACTTTACCTGCGTTATGTGAAACGCCCAAGGGGCGGTCGCTATATTCTGGTCTTAGTATCGTTTTCCTTAGGGCTTATGGCCAAGCCCATGCTCGTGAGCCTTCCCTTTGTTCTCCTCCTGTTGGATTATTGGCCCCTTGGCCGTCTTGAATTTGTACCATCGAGTCTGACGACTCAGCTAGACACTGCAAAATCAACGGTTCTTTGGTCTCGACGGTCTCTGATTCTTCGTCTGGTATTGGAAAAGGTCCCTCTTTTTGGCCTTGCGACTGTTTCGAGCATCGTGACTTTCCTCGCTCAACGAAGCGGAGGTGCCTTAGAGTCGCTAAATACCATTCCCCTTCACATTCGCTTTGCTAACACCCTGGTTGCCTATGTGACCTACATGGAAAAGACCGTCTGGCCTCATGATCTGGCAGTGTTCTATCCCCACCCTGGCCGTGGCCTTCCCGTGTGGCAGGCTGCAGGGGCTGGTTTGTTACTGCTTTCCATAACCGTGTTAGTCCTTCGGACAGCTCGAAGACATCCCTATCTTACAACCGGGTGGCTATGGTATCTTGGGACCCTGGTGCCTGTCATAGGGCTCGTGCAAGTGGGGGCCCATGCTATGGCTGATCGATATACCTATATACCGCTGATTGGCCTCTTTATTGTGATGGCATGGGGTTTGTCCGATATCTTAGCAAGATGGCCCCATCGAAGAATCGCTCTGGCCACGTTGACAGCAGGATTCCTCGTGGCCTTCATGATATGTTCCCGTCTCCAGGTACAATATTGGCAAAACAGCATCGCCCTCTTCCAACATACCCTCAACGTCACTAACGACAACTGGCTCACTCATAACAACATGGGAAACGCACTCGCACGGCAAGGAAGACTCGATGAAGCCGCCAATCATTATTCTAAGGCTCTTCACATAAGACCTGACGATCCCATGGCACACAACAACTTAGGCATTACTTTGGCCGAACAGGGTAGGCTTGATGAAGCCGTAGCCCACTACTCTGAAGCCCTGTGCATTGATGTTGAATTTGTAGCGGCATACTACAACCTCGGAAATGCCTTGGTGCAGCGAGGAGAATTTGAAAGGGCCATCGCCTCTTATGTGAAGGCGTTGGAGATCAAACCTCAGTTCGCGGAAGCCCATAACAACTACGCAATGGTTCTTGCCCAACAGGGAAAACTAGATGAGGCTGTCTCCCACTTTGAGGAGGCCCTGCGGATTAAGCCAGACTTTCAGGAGGCACGTCATAACCTGGCAATTGCCTTGCGGGAGGCGAGCAAGCATGAAACTGCCCCCAAATCTTTGAATGGGGTGAAGCAAGTGAGTTCTAACGCCGTGGCATCCCTGCATAAATGAGCGACTATCAAGACCTGGATGCGTGCAGGCCTTGGCATCTTTCTTGCTCATGAGAAATACCCGGCCCCCTCGTCCCGGTTGAAATCCGGGAATGCTGGCAATGGAAAAAGACGAATACACAATCATGCACGACATTGAACAGACCTACTGGTGGTTTGTTGGGAAACAGTTCCTGGTTAAGAGGACCTTGGAGCGGCTGTTTCAAGATAGGCGAGGGCAGGACAGGATACTCGATATTGGATGTGGGACTGGGATTGTATTGAAGCTGCTGGAAAACTTTGGCACGTCCTACGGTATGGAAATCTCACCAGATGCCATTCAATTCCTGAGAAATCGGGGTCTGAATCTCATTGTGCAATCAGATGGCGACGGACCGATCCCGTTCAAGGATAATACCTTCTCCGCGATAACATGCCTGGACGTGCTGGAGCATCTTGACAATGACCTCAAGCTCCTAAAAGAGATGAGACGAGTCTGCAAGCCTGGAGGTCATGTTATTGTCACGGTTCCCGCCTTTAAGATTCTTTGGAGCCCTCATGATGTGGCCCTGCATCATAAGCGACGCTATACCAAACAACAGATGCTAAGCATCGTTCGTCAAGTCAACTGGAAAGTCATTAATTGCAGTTATTACAATGCCGTCCTTTTCTGCCCAATTCTAAGTATAAGAACGCTAAAAAAATGCCTGCCGAGACACAGGCCGGTTCGATCAGACTTTTTTATTAGTCTCCCGGCTTGGCTGAACAGGATGCTTTCCCTGTTGTTTCTTTGCGAAATCTTTTTCCTTAGATATTTGAACTTGCCCTTTGGAGTATCTCTTCTCTTAATTCTTCAAAAACCCGACAGCGCTTGAAATAAGTAGTGGCATGACCAAATACAGAGCAAGCTCGTTAGACGTCCTTCCTGTTGCGCTTTTGGTGATATCCGTATCCGTGTTCTTTGGCCAGGTCATATGGTCCGGCAAGCCTCTTTTTGGCTCTGACTTTGTTTCATACTTTTATCCCATAAAGAGGTTCATTCGAGATTATGTTTTAAGCCACAGCACTATTCCCCTCTGGAATCCTTACCAATTCTCAGGAACTCCTGTCTTCGCAAACATCCAGGCAAGTATGTTCTATCCCCTGGGCTTTCTCTTTTATCTGATACCCACAGAGCCGGCTTACGAATGTACTATCATACTACACTGCGCACTTGGGGCAATCTTCATGTATGCCTTTGCACGCGATTTGTCTCTAAACAGGGCAGGCGCTTTCCTAGCCGCAGTCATTTTCAGCTATAATGGATTTTTCATGGGTCATGTCTATGCAGGACATCTCACGTTTGTTCAGAGCTATATCTGGATTCCTCTGATTTTCTTGTACCTTCACAAGTTCGTCAATACGCTCCATGTGAAGCATGCCGTCTTCGCTGGCATGTTCCTAGGGATCCAGATACTGGCGGGTTTTCCGCAGACGACATTTTACACCATACTGGCCGTAATTCTTTTTATGACCTTGCAGCTTGCCGTATGGTTGAAACATGGCAAGCTGGATAGCGTTTTCAGGCTCGCTTGTGGCATGGTCCTTATGGTGCTCTCAGGTTTGTCTCTGGCCGCCATACAGATCTTGCCCACCTATGAATTTATGCAACTGTCGTCTCGTTCCGGTGGCGTCTCCTACGAATTTGCCACAATCGATTCGTTCGACCCCCTCAATTTCGTCACATTTCTCATTCCAAATTTTTTTGGAAATCCTGTCAACAGTACCTATTGGAAAAGTACCGAAGTCTGGCAATTCTGGGAACTAGGTGCATATGCAGGCATAGGGCCCCTCCTGCTGCTGGGCTGTGTGGGAAAAGGTGCCAAAGCGCGCCAAGTCCGAAGGTTTCTTGTCTTGGCCTTGTTGTTGTCTCTGTTCCTGTCTCTGGGGCAATACAATCCAGTGTATCGCTCAATATATCATTTGCCCGGCTTTCATCATTTTCGGATTCCCGCACAAATACTCTATCTCTATATCTTCTCTCTGTCTATCCTGGCTGGAATGGGACTTGAAAATATCAGCGAATTAGAATCGTATTCGATTTCGTACAAGATAATACTGGGCCTTGGAGGCCTGTGTTTCGCGGCGCTGATCGCTATGGTTTTGTTTGGACCCTCTTTGTTCTTCTCGTACGTATTCAAGATCATAGGCCGGCCGGAGTTCAGCCCGGATTTAATGACTCGGTTGCATGCGATCGTGAAAGTCTCTGTTTTCACCGGAGCGGGCTTCTTTGTTCTTGCCGCAGGCCTCATCCATCTGGTCCATAAGCACCGGAGCCGCCGTTCATGGGCAATCGCCATATTGTTGGCGGTCATGACGTTTGACCTTTGGGCCTTCTCAAACCCATTGATCAAGACGACTGAGCGGGGTCCGGACCAGAAAAAAATGGACTTGATAAATGTCCTGAATGGTGACCCGCAGATTCACCGCGTTGTGGCAATGAGTGATAGTCGTGTGCCCAATGACGGCCTTTTGTATCGCTATCAGGATATTCAAGGATACGATCCCTTAATACTGAAGCGGTACCTATCCTATATCAATAGGAGCCAGAATACGCCTCAGTGCTCTGAGGCGGTCAATGTCGAGCATGTCAGAGATCTGGATAACCATTTGATTCGCATGTTGAACGTCAAGTATGCCATTTCAAATCACTCTGGCCTGTTGAAAACTGCCGACCCGCTGCCAAGGACATACATCGTCCACAAAGCCATTACACTGTCGTCGACAAGACTCCTTGATTTCATGATGAGTGATGATTTCGACCCCCGGCAGGTGGTGGTCTTTGAAGACCCTCAACAGAAAGGGGCGTTCTCGCTGTCGCCGAGGGCAGCGCTTGGCACGGGGGGAAACACCAAGCCCGAGTCCGCCATGTCGGATGCGACAGAACACTGTGAGATTAGGACGTATGGGAACGAAGAGATTGACCTGAGCGTCACGATGAACGATGGGGGCTATTTGGTATTGAGCGAGATCAATTATCCGGGCTGGGTGGCCTATGTAAACGGCCGGAAAAAGCAACTGCTCACGGGGAACTATCTTTTTCGAGTCCTTCCTTTACCCAATGGCCACCATGACATAGTCATAAGATTTGAGCCCACCTCGTTCAAGCTTGGTATGATCATTACTGCCGTTACGGTTTTTTTCTTTGCACTGTTTCAAATTTCGTATCACTTTAGCCTGTTCAAAAAACGTGCATAACAAAACATGCGGGTGATCCGATTCTAAAGCGAGGCACTGTTTGAGCGCGGTAGTGCGCGTTAAGAAAGAACAGCAAAGCGGCGAGTGTTTCCACCGGTCGAACCGTACCTGCAGGTCATCAATGCCATTTGCAAGCCTCACCCCCTGTTCTTTCTTAACGGTCACTTGCGCGCGAGTTTGACACGGTTTAGAATCGGATGCCCGCATGCGGATAGCATTTTCAACGGGCTAAGATGTTACCAAATTTCGGCCCTTGTCAGCAACAGACCGGGCTAACCCCTAAGGCACCACATGTCTTTGACAGTAGACGAACAAATGACATCATGAACTCTTTCCGAGACAGCATAAAGCTCCACCCCTGGTGGCCCTTAGTGATTATGGGCTTGTTGGTTACGTTGGTCTATATTCCAACCCTTTCAGGGGGGTTCATGCTGGACGACCATGCCTTGATAAAGAACAATCCATACATCAAAGAGCCGCACTCCCTGATTTCCTACTTCGGTCAGGAGGACGGTATTGTCCACAGCGAGAACAGGCCGGGCGAACATACCGGTTATTACAGACCGCTAGCCAATTTAAGCTACAGGTTGGACTATAAGCTTTGGGGTATGAAACCTCAGGGGTTCAGGGCTACAAACCTCGTTCTCCATGTTCTAACGTCCTTCTTGTTGTACAGCTTTATCCTGTTGCTGGCCCATGATCGTCAGGCCGCTTTCTGGGCCGCCCTCCTTTACGCTGTTCACCCTGTCAGCACCGAAGCCGTATCGTGGACGTCCGGGAGAAACAACATACTCGTAACGCTCTTTTCCCTTTCGTCTCTATATTTTTATGTAAAGAGATGGGAGGGGGCGGGTCGCCTGAGCTTCATGGCATCTGTTCTTTTCTATGTCCTGGCTATTCTTTCCAAGGAGTTCGGTCTGCTTGTTCTGCCTTCCATTTTTTTGTACCACAGGTTTCTCACCAAGAGGAAAGGGCGTGTTCGTGATGAGTTCATCAGCTACCTTCCTTTCCTGCTATTAGGGATTGGGTACTTTGTTCTTAGGAAACTGGTAACAGGTGGGTGGCTGACGCCATCTGAACCAGGAAACTTGTGGGAAAGGATCTATTTTTTCCCATATTTGATTGTGTGGAATCTGAAGCTTATCTTTTTCCCTTACAATCTTCACAATTTCATTGTCCATTATCCGTCTGATTATGTGAGCTGGCAAGTCCTTGCAGGTTTTCTCTGTGTTGCCCTTTTAAGCCTTTTCGTATGGAGAATGTGGAAGAACAGGTTGGTAACCTTTTCAATATTGTCTTTTCATGCCGCCCTTTTCCCCATACTGAATATTGTTCACATCTCGGCAGTGACCCTGGTCTCCATGAGATGGCTCTATTTTCCCATGATTTTTGTCTCACTTGGAGTCACCCAGGCTATAAAGAAGCCTATGAAGCTTTATCCCATGCTCACAACGATTCTTGTGTGCCTGATCGTGGTATATTCCGGAGCATATTCATACGTGTTAAATCGGTATTTATGGAAAGATGAGGCGTCCTTCTTCAGTAAAGAGGTGATTGGTTTTAATAACTTCTTTCACGCCGGAGGACTGGCTGAAAACCTCTTGGAGAAAAAGGACTACGTGCACGCAGAAAAGTATTTTCAGATGGCTATCGAGAAATATCCAAAGGTGGGCAAGAATTACATTAATTATTCCGCACTGCTGGTAGATACTGGTCGACCGCAAGCCGCGATTTCGGTGCTGAACGAAGTAAAATCTCTGCCCATGACGTCCAGAGAGCGCGGGGAGTGGTATAACAACACCGGGACGGCCTATTTCCATCTAATGGAATATGAAGAGGCAGCAAGGTATTTTAAAGAGGCGGTTGACTTTTGGCCCGGTGAATCTCAGTTTTGGTCCAACCTAGGCGCCGGTTATGGATCGCTTGGAGATTATACAAATGCTGCGTCTGCTTTGGAAAGAGGCCTGAATCTGGCTCCAGATGCAGCGCAGATACGAAAAGATCTGGCAGTGGTGTATCGTCGTATGGGTCATCCTGACCGGGCTGTCTCGGTGCTGGAGAAGATTTCCCATAAAAAGTTGGGCGAGATAGGAGCCGAATAGTTGCTGAATAAGGCTCGGAAAGAAAGCGCCAAGGGCTGTGAAAACGCGGGAATCATGCAGCCTTGACGTGGGTCATGGGTTCGGTTTTGCCTCCCAACGCGGGGGCTTTCCGGCCTGAAAGAAGGCCAGAATTGGTACATCGGTGGGGGGCCGTATAAGAAGGGTGCTGCAAAACAAGCGAGTCAGGATTGCGAGCATGATTGTCGGCTTGGTTGCCATAGCATTGGCTATGGTGTGGGTACGGGCCCTCTACGGTTCGATGCGGGCCTATCAGCAGGGGACGAGGCACCTTGAGGCACACAGAGACATTAGGGCTATCACCTTTTTTGATCGTTCTATCCGTTGGTATACGCCGTTTAATCCTTATGTCTGCAGATCAGCGCAACGGCTTTGGGAAATAGGTGAGCGGGCCTATCAGGATGGGGATATCAGGCTTGCGCTCATTGCAATCCGGACTATCAGGCGCGGCTTTTACTCCGCAAGAAGTGTTTACACGCCAGGGAAAGACTGGATCAGGAAATGCGATATTCGCATTGGGGAACTCATAGAAATTGATCAGAGCACGACTATGCCGCATGGCCCGGCTGGCGCTACCGAATCGCCCACAAGGCCAGAGGCAAGAAGTCTAAGTACTTTCTGGAGTATCATTGTGGAAATCGGCTTTCTCGGATGGATTGGATCGATGTTGGGGTTTATCATGTTTGCGTATCAAGGTAATGGAAAAGCAGCACTGCGGACCTCCCGAGGTCTTGGATGGGGCGGCCTTGCCCTCATCTTCTTCGCACTCTGGATTATCGGCATGGTGAAGGCTTGAGAAAGTCGCTGATCGGTTCATTCTCTTTTCTGCTCGCTCTGCATATTCTTTTCCTGGTCTCGTACGTCCTGTTCATGCCTGCCTTTGAAGGTGCGGACGAGCCGGACCACCTCCGTTACATTGAAGCAATATTTAACGGCGATAAGGTCCATCCCATTGATCCATCGCATCCGCGCCAATATGGCATCGAGGTCTACCAGCCCCCTTTATATTATCACCTGGCTGCAGCAGTTGGCAGGGTGCTTCCCGTGGTTTTTCCCCACTACTTGGCAATCAATCCTGACAAGAACCCGAGATTTCCTTTCCTGGTTCACGATGATGCAGGTGAAATCTTTCCCTTTGACGCGCCTCGCAGAACCCTTCGCTTTTTTCGTGCACTTTCAGTCTTGTTTGGCGTTGCGGCCTTTGTCGTTCTTGCCCAAATCCTGCATCTGCTCATGCCGAAAAACCCACGCGGGGCGAGCATTATTCTGCTTGTGGCGGCCCTTTGGCCGAACAATATTCAACTATTCTCTGTCGTTTCAAATGACGGCCTTGTGTCGCTATTGAGCCTTGTCCTTGTCCTTGCCGTGCTCAGGTGCGTCAAGGCCGACACGCCATCGTGGAAACAAGGCTTGCTCGTCGGCACTGTCTTTGCCTTGGGACTATTGACGAAAATGACCATCCTTCTGACGGCGGCTGCGCTGTTTTGCGTGGTGGTGTTGGATTCGCTTCTTGACAGGCGCCGGGGTTCGGCTTACCTGAAAATGTCGCCGGCTTTTCTTTTGCCCGTCCTTTTGCTGGCCGGTCCTTTTATTATTTCAAGGATCATATGGTACGGTGACCCAACTGGGGAAGCGCTTCTCAAGATACTTACCCCTGCATGGGTCCGACCATCACCCCGTTCCTTCGTAGCCACCGCCCAGGCCATGTGGAAGATATTGCCGGGCCGTTTTCTTGCCGACCTTTTCTGGCAGCAGCTGACGCTGCCCCTGATTTCGCTGCAACTGTTCGTACTCTGGAGCTTCTTTAACGTGGCCATGGGAATTCGAACCGCGCTCTTTGGATTTTGGAAACGTCGCCGCGAAGAGGTATTGCACGCCGTGCTGGTCTTGAGTTCATTTGTCTTCATGTTCGTGGTCTTGTACCGCATCTCGGCCAACTGGGTGGGGATGCAGTTTCGCCATGTCTGGAACCTCTGGCCCATGACATTGGTGGCCCCTTATTTTGCCATTCATGGGTTGAAATTCCTAAGACGGGTCAATAAAGACAGAATCCTCAATGTAGTCTTCGTTGCACTGATGGTTCTCTTGGTGCCCATAAATGTCCTGTTTGTTTACAATGATGTCGTTGCGTGCAAGCCGGTTGAGCGCCTGTGCCGGGCCGATTTGAATTATTTTGCCCTTATTGATTACTGGGTCCAGAACCCTCACCTAGGCGTGGCATATCTGGACGAAACCGGCTTGACTGACGTCAAGGCCTACAGAGAATTCGCACAAAACCATGACTGGAACCATGCGCTCTTTTATGCCCGCCGCGCCCTTGAAAGAGGGGCTCATCAGGAAGAGTCACGCCTGATGGTCATACGCGCTTTGCGAATGCTAGGAGGGCCCAACGAGGTCTCAAGGCACTCGCGCGGAAAAGGCGAGAAGGAGTCGATCACGCATACCCCATGAAAAAGGCCGCGGAAAATCTTGCATTTCTGTATCTCGCCGCCTCCGTTCTCTTGTTGTTCCTTCCAGTTTTATCGGGGAGTTCGCTCTTCTTCAGAGACCTTCAACTGCTTTTCATGCCCATGAAGCACTTCCTGGCCAAGTGCTGGAACGAGGGCCAACTCCCCCTGTGGAATCCCGGACTCTTCTGTGGCGTTCCCTTCCTGTCTGACATTCAGAGTGGAGTATTTTATCCCTTGTCCATTGTGTTTTACCTGGTACCTATGCCCTACGCCTTTAACGTCTTTGTGGTCAGCCACTATATTTTGGCTTCCTGTTTTGTGTATGTCCTCATGCGCCACTGGCATTGTTCTCTTCCAGGAGCCTGTCTGGCGGCTGTGTGCTTTGCCGTGGGGGGCTACCTTGTTTCAACGGCCAATGTGCTTAATAATCTGCAGTCGGCCATATGGTTGCCCATCATTTTCCTTTGTTTTGAAAGTAGTTTTGGTCGCTATGCCCTTTTTTATCGCCTACTGACCGCGATATTCCTTGCCGTCCAGTTTCTGGCAGGCGAGCCTCAACTGCTGTTGTTCACAGTGATCCTGCTCTTTGCTTACCACGTGACCGTCAACAAGCATCCAGGGTGGGTCCACCGGCTCAAACGGTCCACCAGCGCACTGGTTCTTATTGGCGTCGTCGCCATGGCTTTAGTCATGGTCCAATTGCTTCCCACTTTGGAAATGTTTAAACATTCCGTGAGGTTTTCTGGTTTCACCTTTCAGGAGGCAGCCAAGTTTTCCCTGAATCCTTTGGCGCTGTTTCAACTGCTGGCCCCCCCGTCTTTTGATATCTATCACCATGGAAACGGACCGTTTTCTTGGCTCTTGAGTTCTTATTTCGGCCTGATACCTTTAATATTTTGCGCAACAGCCATCGTTTGTGTACGAGACAATCGCGTAAAGTTCTGGACACTGTCTCTGCTCATCAGTGTCCTCTTCGCCTTTGGAAACCGTACGCCGCTATTCTTGTTACTCTACAGGACGATCCCTTTCTTCAAGGCATTCCGTTTCCCTGAAAAGTTCATGTTCATTTTTGCCTATGCCATGGCTTTTCTGTCTGCCTTTGGCTTTGATTTTATCCTTGAAAAAAGACACCGTGCCGGCAAGGCCATGATTGCCATTTTTTCCTTGCTTTTCGTGGTGTTCTTTGTCGCAATAACCATTCAGACTGTCCAGCCGTCTTTTTTGGCCAATGATGCTAAGGTGACGCCCATAGCCTTTCTTTTCATGTGCCTGGGGGGGGTGTGCATCTTCCTTTTCTTCAAAAAAGTCATTGCAAAATCCACTTTCTGCGCACTTGTCATCGTGGTTTCTACAGTTGACCTTGTGTTGGCCCATATGCCCCTTAATCCTGTGGTGCCTACCGAATTCTATACGGCCCCGCCCAAGCTTGCTCAGGCCACAGGAGAAGCCCGGCACACACGGCGCATATTTGTTCAGAGGGATTCTTGGATGAGTCAAGCCTCACGGCTGTCCCCGTTTGCGATTCAACATCTTTGGCGTCATTACCTCTTTGCAAATACTGGAACATGGCACAACATCTCCTATGTGGACGGAGTCGAAGGCGCTGAAATCCAACACGAATGGCTTATTGCCGAACTTCTCGAGAAGTTGGGCTTGTGCAAACGCATTCGATTTCTTGAACTCACGAACACCGGCTATCTCATTACCGGCAAATCCGAGCGGATTGAAAGAGAGGTGAGGGCGGAAAGGCTGAAAAGAGTCCACGAGAACCTCTATGAAGTCCCCGGTGCCATGCCACTGGCTTACGTTGTACCTGATGTCGTGATCGCAGCTGATCAGGCCAAGGCCATTGAGGAGATCTTAAAAGATGACTTTAATCCACGGCGATGTGTGGTCCTGGAGGAAGGGTCCTCCATCCCGACCATGGGCGGAGGTGGAGGTGAAGTCTTGAATATCCTCTATAAAGGACCTAATAGGGTCGAAGTAACGGCTCAGTCTCATGGTGGCTATCTGGTTTTGCTTGATTCCTTTTATCCCGGCTGGAAAGTATTGGTCCATGGGCGGGAGCGAGAAGTCCTGAGGGCTAACGGCTTATTCAAAGCCGTCTTTTTGGATCCAGGCATGCATGAAATTGTATTTTCTTACGAGCCTCCATCCTTTTCTTGGGGACTTCGTGTCTCTTTGATCAGCCTTTGTCTCGTCATTGTTGGCCTGTGGGTAAGCCGGCCAAGACGTCCCGTGCCCAGCGTTTGATACTGCAAGGGATGGACTCTGAGTGCCCGAGGCCCTTTCAAGAGATGTCCAGTCTTATCTGCAATAAACTTGGCATATGACTTGCTTTATACTATAGGCTTGTATGCACTTGGAAAAGAGGCAAGAGCATCGAGTTATCCAGTCTGGAGCCGATCATGCATCTGAACAAGACAGTGGCGGTCGTCGTGCCTGCCTATAACGAAGAAGGGCTGATCGCAAGAACCCTAGCCAGTGTCCCGGCCATTGTGGACACCATCATTGTGGTTGATGATGCCAGCAACGATGGGACTGCAAGTATTGTGAAAACGATGATGCAATCAGACCCGCGGATCGAGCTGATCGTACATCCCTCGAACCAGGGGGTAGGGGGGGCTATAGTCAGCGGCTATAAGAAAGCGTTAGCCATGAACATAGAGGTTACCACCGTGATGGCAGGGGATGCCCAAATGGACCCGGAGGATCTTGTTCGCATTATTGAGCCGATAGCTCATGGCACTGCAGACTACACAAAAGGAAACCGACTTTTTTATGGTGACGCTTGGAATATGATGCCACACCATCGTTATTTGGGGAATGCCCTTCTCTCTTTAATGACCAAGTTTTCGTCAGGGTACTGGCACCTTGCTGATTCCCAGTGCGGTTACACGGCGATTTCACTTGTTGCCCTCCAAAAGATCAACCTGGATAAGGTATACAAACGCTACGGCATGCCAAATGATCTTCTGATCAAGCTTAATGAACATAACTTCCGAGTGGAAGATGTACACGTTAGGCCCGTCTACAATGTGGGAGAGAAATCGGGGATCAAATTGACTCGGGTTGCTCCGAAAATAACCTGGATTCTATTCAGAGGCTTCTGGCAAAGGTTATTTGTCAAGTATGTGATAAAGGACTTTCATCCTCTTATATTCTTTTATCTGCTTTCCTTTCTTCTAATCTCCGCCAGTCTTCCTCTCAGTATTCGATTGCTGTACATCTGGGCTACGACTGGTGATATCCCTGATATGAATGCCCTGGCGCTAGCTTTTACAATAATCAGCGGTCTTCAGACCTTGTTCTTCGGCATGTGGTTTGACATGGATTACAACAAAAACCTCAGATAGACAGTGCGAATACTCGTCGATATTTCCCATCCTGCCCACGTCCATTTTTTCCGAAACGCCATGAATATATGGGAGGAGCACGGTCATAGCGTAAGAGTGATGGCTCGTGACAAAGATATTACGCTCGATCTTTTACGGAGGTTCCACATCCCCCATAAGGTATTGAGCAAGGCCCGGACCGGTGTAGTGGGCTGGACAGTGGAGATGATTATTCACACCATACGGCTCCTGTCTGAGGTCTTGGCTTTCAGACCTCAGGTGATGCTCCAAATAGGCGGCACCTTTGTGGGTCCAGTGGGATGGTTGACTCGCACACCAGCATGGGCCTTTACGGATACAGAAAACGCCACACTGTCCAACCGTATCACGTTTCCATTTGTCCAAAGGGTATTTACCCCCCAGTGTTATACCCTGGACCATGGAGCCAAACACCGGCGATATGCCGGCTTTCATGAGCTCGCCTATTTGCACCCTCGCCTATTTGCACCTGACCCTTCAGTTCTGGGCTCCATTGGGCTGAAACCGGGAGACCCCTTTTTCATTTTGCGATTCGTAGCATGGAAATCCGCCCATGATAGAGACCAAAAAGGCTTCAGCATTTCACACAAAATCGCCCTCGTTTCGGAACTGTGCCGACGCGGGAGGGTCTTTGTTTCGAGCGAAGCGCCTCTGCCTTCCGAGCTCAAACCCTATGCCAGTGCCATTTCCGTTGAGCGGATTCATCATTTTATGTTTTATGCGTCACTAGTTGCGGGAGAATCGGCCACCATGGCAAGCGAGGCCGCGGTGCTTGGCACCCCTGCCATCTTCGTGAGTCCCACAGGGCGAGGCTACACGTATGTGCAAGAACATACCTATGGGCTCGTGTCTAATTTTAGGGACACCGAGCAGGGGAGGGCCTTAGATGCGGTGAAAGCACTTGTCCACAGAACCTATCCCAAAGGTCACTGGCTGAAAAAGCGCCAGCGCCTTTTGGAGGACACGATCGATGTGACTGGGTGGCTTGTTCGGCTGGTGGAACGCTTCGGAGAGACCCGTAATGCTGACGTCGCAGCAGACTGGGCTCTTAGGGAGGCTAAATCAGAAGAGAGGCTGGCAGGTTAGATATGTGTGGTGTGGCTGGTATCTATTTTTTTGATGCAAAACCGCCTGACGCCAGGCAAATGGCTCAAGCTATGGCGGCAGCGATCGCCCATCGCGGCATGGATGACAAGGGGGTCTTTGAAAACGAACATGTTGTGTTGGCTCATCAGCGTCTTAGTATCATTGACCTTGAGACAGGCCACCAGCCCATGTCAAACGAGGATGGCTCAATCGTCGTTGCCTGTAACGGTGAAATATATAACTTCAAAGACCTTCGAAAGGACCTTCAAGCTCGCGGTCACACATTTTCCACCTCAGGCGACACAGAGGCCTTGGTGCATCTCTATGAAGACCTTGGCTTAGACATGTTTGACAGGCTAAACGGCATCTTTGCTTTCGCTTTGTGGGACAACCGGGAAAAAAGATTGATATTGGCCCGAGACCACTTCGGAGTGAAGCCTCTGCACATCTATCAGGACAAAAACTGCGTGTTGTTTGCCTCTGAAATCAAGGCCATCCTGGTGGCCCAAAAGCTAACGCGAGAAATGAACAAGCAAGCCCTTCATTATTTCATGAATCTGCGATACGTCCCTGGAAGAGAAACGTTGTTTAAAGGCGTGGAACGACTCTTGCCTGGAGAATATGCTGTTGTATCGCAGAGGGGCCTGCGCCGGGCATTTTACTGGAGGATGCCCAGACCCGACAGCTCTGAACTGACCGAAGCTGAAGCCATAAATGGAATAAGGCATCATCTGCAAGAATCCGTATCCCGACAACTCGTCTCAGATGTGCCGGTCGGCATCTACCTGAGCGGCGGCATGGACAGTTCGTCTATCTTGGCCATGGCTCGCAAAGGATGTGTGGACGCGTCCATAGATGCCTACACTGTGGGCTTTAATGAACCGACCGACGAAGTTGAGGATGCCAAGAGGGTTGCTGATCACTTCAACACCCAGCACCATGCTTTGAACCTCGATCCTAAGCCTCTGCAATGCCTTCCCGAGGTGCTTTGGCATGTTGAAGAACCCAAAATCAACGTGGTCCAGGGATTCCTTTTGGCTGAGTATGCCAAACGTTTCATCAAGGTAGCCCTGGGCGGACTTGGAGGAGACGAGCTTTTTGCCGGTTATCTGGCTTACCAGTACATGAAACCGAGCGAGCCCTTTCACCGGTTCATGCCCGCGTCTTTCGGCAGGCATATTCTGCGGTCGGTTTCTAGTCATCTCGTGAATGTGCAAAGGCACTCGAAGAATATGACACTCGACGAATATCGCCGCGGTGCGCAACTGTTTTTGAGTCTTGGCGACAAATGCCAGTATTATGGGATTATTAGAAATGTCTGGGACTACGACGCTCAGGTGTGGTCACAGCTATACGGGCCGCGCATGTTAGAACAAAAGCTTGCCCCCACACGAACGGTGTTTGAGCCATATTTCGCCGATAGGCACCAAAGTTTTATCGAACAGGCACTGATAGCAGAATTTCAGACCAAGCTCGTTGACGACTTCCTCTTAAATGAGGACCGGGTGTCCATGGCACACGGCCTTGAGGTTCGTGTGCCATTCTTGGATCGAGATTTGGTCTCCTTTGCAAATAAACTGCCTGTTCACATGAAGATGAACGGCATGAAAACCAAGAGCATTTTCAAGAAAGCCATGCGTGGCGTGGTGCCTCAGTTTGTCTTGCATAAGAAGAAATGGGGATTTGCCTTCAATCCTTATTATGAATTTCAAAAGGACTTGAGAGAAACAGCTCAACAGGTTCTTGCCCCCCGGCGGGTCAAGGAATTAGGATTGTTCAATTATGATTTTGTCAAAAAAGTCCTGGAACATAGCCCCAACCCCCGGCTGCGGTGGCACTATTTCACGCTTTGGATGATGGTGGGATTTCACATATGGCACGAGATGTTCTTTCGCAACAACGTCTCTGAACCTTCCCTAGACCTTGCCTCATTTATCACGTGATCAATCCTAACCAAAATCTTTTCAAATAGTCTTAGTAGCGCTTCGTTCGCATTGCCCTGCATGTCAAATAGTATATCCTGAGTCTACCGCGCTCGTCTAACCTTTCCTGAAAGTGTTTCTGGTAAATCAATTTCCCGTGAATGTCCAAATTCAATCAATCCCCATCCTCTCAGCGGATGAAACGCCGATGTCCTGTCTGTGTATCGTGGATAATACAAGCGGTACTCACATCTCTCGTTCAACGAATCCTTGATATACTCAAAAGAACATATTTGATTTTCATACTGGTCGTAGCCGAAGCAGTCCAAACCAGGAACACGAAAATCGTCTATAAGGAAAAACGCTTTCGTGCAATACTTGGTCAATACTCGAATTTCTTCCCGGAGAGGCCATTCAAAACCATATCCATATGCGTCAAGCCAATAAAGCGCATCCACTGCAATTATGTGTGGATCTTTCAACAGCCTCTTCAGAAACTTGTGAGAGGTTTTATTGTATATCCCGACATTTGGATATTTGGAGACATTCCTTCTGGCATGCCTATATGCGACCTTGTCAGGTTCACAGGAAAGGCAGAGAACATTCGGATATGTTCTAGCGACATACGCAAGTGTCGTCCCAACATTTGCTCCCGTCTCAACAAAATACTCACACTGTCGGATAACCGTATCTACCAACTCAAGTAGGTATAGATCTCCATGAAAACCGACGTTCCCAAAGGCCAATCTGTCTTCAGATGTGTCCTCAGAACGCCGAGGTAGTAGCTTGGAGATGAATCGCCCTATGATTTGTCCTCTCCCTCCCTATTCTACGTTCCCCAAGCATATGCTAAGGACAATGAATGGCGGCCTCCTTCGACCATTCGCCCAAGAACCATAGGTTCCATAAACGCTCTGTGTGATTCACCTTTCCGTCTTGATGCTCGTCCAGCAGTCTTCTCAGGCACTGTCTTTCAAAAAGCACAGAATCGGTAAAGATCGGAGCACTGGTCAAACTTTCCCGGAGCACTTCCCTGAGTGATTCTCTAAACCATTTCCCAATCGGGAGTCTGAATCCTTTCTTTTTTCGGTGCAGAAAATGTGCCCCGAAAAACCTGCTTCCCACGCTTTTTAGCAAGCGCTTCCGTCGAAGTATCCTGTGCTTATAGGAGAAAGGAAGACACATGACATATTCTGCCAGCTCATGATCGAGAAAGGGACATCTCACCTCCAAGCCATGAGCCATGGAAGCGATGTCCACCTTGGCAAGGATATCGTCTGGCAGGAAGATGCCTAGATCAATGTGCTGAACCCTTTCTGCCTCAAACATACGAGGCAGGTGATGATAGGCTGCAAGGAAACGATGAGAGGGATGGTGCTCCCGCAAAGCATCCTTCAGCCTGGACGAATAGAGTTCTTTTTTCATCTCTTCAGAAAATACTGAGTTCCTGGCAACAAATCGTTCTGCCGGATGAAGACTGGCACTGTTCATAAAATGTTTCAATTGGCTGATGTAGCATTCTCCCAAGGACATGTCGGGCACACGTCGTATGGTCGGCTCGATAACATTCTTGCGGAACGGCCCGGGCAGTTTCTGATAAATCTCCACCAAAGCCGTGCTATCGAGACGGTTGTAACCTCCAAAGATCTCATCCCCACCGTCCCCACTCAGCGCCACTTTCACATGCCCGGCAGTAACCTGGCTCAAATAAAACGTTGGGATCGCAGACGGGTCACCGTAAGGCTCACCGTAATGTCGCACCATCTCAGGCAGTATCTGCACCATGTCCGGCTTCACCACTTGCTCGTGGTGTCTGGTGCGATACTGCCTGGCTACTCTCCTTGCAAACGCTCTTTCGTCATAAGCCCGCTCATCAAAGCCCACGCATACCGTTTGGATATCCGCAGCTGGCTCAATCTCCCGCATGAAGGCTACGATAATGCTTGAATCGACGCCGCCACTCAGGAATGCCCCCACAGGCACGTCAGCGATCATACGGTATCGCACCGAGGTTCCTATGAGTTCACGGACTCGTCGTTCGGCGACGGCGTACGTTTCATCGCACTTTACACGGGGATCGATGGACCAATAACGTCGCGTTCTCACGCCCGCCGCTTCGATAGAAAGCGTATGGGCCGGCATCAGTTTTTTGATGCCATTGTATATGGTGCGTGGGGCCGGAATGTAATGAAGGGAGAAGAAGTCATCCAGGGCTTCATAGCATGGGCTTCTGTCCACATGAGGAAGTTGGGCAATGGGATAGATCTCAGAGGAGAAATAGACACCCTCCGGCGTCTCGGCGTAGACCAGCGGCTTCTGGCCAAATCGATCTCTGGCCAGAAAAACCATCTTTCTGTTCATGTCATAAAGGGCAAAGGCAAACATTCCCCGCAGGTAGTCCACGCACCTTTCGCCGAAGGATTCCCAGAGGTGGACGATGACCTCCGAGTCTGAGTCCGTTGAAAAAATGTGATCCCTTTCGAGCCTCGTCCGCAGTTCTTGGTAGTTGTATATTTCACCATTTACGATGACACAAACGGTTTTGTTTTCATTGAATATGGGCTGATGGCCACCTTTAAGATCGATGATGCTCAGACGCCGATGTCCAAACGCCACGTTGCCGTCGCAAAACAGGCCTTCGTCATCCGGGCCTCGGTGGCGAAGCGCATGTATCATGCGCAAAACGACCTCTTGACTTACTCGCTGTCTCGGATCGAAATTGACTGCGCCACAAATGCCGCACATCAGCTCACAACGCCGCCCCGATGATCCACGCTTCTTATCACTCTGCCGCGCCCCTCGATACCGTTGTATCCATATTGGACCTCGATGTCATGCAATCCCGCTTTCAAGAACCAGCGGTTAACCGTCCGAAGGGTCTGTGGGTGATCATATTTAGGAGAAAGCATGTCAAAGGTATCCAAATACGCCCACTCTTTCAGGATTTCCCCCTTCAACCCGCGATTGCTATGGTCTGCCACCAACACGGCCCAATTGATCATCCGGCCGATTTTCGGTATGCGCCGCATCAAGCTGCAAAAAGGCCACATGAAATCCACATATTTTCTTGTCAATCGGTAGAGCCTTTCTGGAGTCATATTTTTCGTAAATCGTCTCACATAGTATTTCAAAGAAAGATAAACATCTATGGTTCTCTTATAGACATCGATGACTATGTTGCCTCCATCCCTGACACAGGGCAAGAGAGACATGAAGGCTCTAAAAGGATCCGGTGTGTGTTGAAGTACGCCCATGCAGAAAAGGTTGTCGAATATCATCCTCTTAAAGGGCATGGTGTAGATGTCCCCTTGAACGACGAATACGTTTCCCCTGTGGCCGTT
>Ga0315536_1000503_pt1 | contig 19444 bp, 12 predicted proteins | sample SalMarSW160230MG_FD_203093 | JGI IMG/M metagenome (GOLD analysis project Ga0315536, IMG submission 203093) | Salt marsh sediment microbial communities from the Plum Island Ecosystem LTER, Massachusetts, United States - Salt Marsh Sediment SW1602-30 ...
AAATCGCAGTTGAACCGGAACACAATCTGCCGGTCCGAGTGTGCTGCCAAAGAAGTTCTCGCCGATATCCAGACCGCCAAAGAATTCCTGGGCACCCCAGTTGACGCCGGTGATCCAGCGTGTGCCGCTGTAATCCACGCCGGCCAAACCCGGATCGGGAGTGTCAATGAAATAGAACTTGAAACCATCGACGATCTTCGGGTCGTTTATCCTGTTTTCATCAGCTTCTGCTCCCGAATAGAAAGGATAATCGCTCAAGCGCGCAACACCGGTAGTTTTATCGATGAGATCCATAACCAGTGTGGTATCTCCGTCGACAATCTTCTCTTTGATCACAACCTGATAAGTGTGTCCCGTCAATTCGGCCGGATTCACCACTTTGGCAGTTAATTTAGCTGTACTCACACCGCTCGTATGGGTAATCGGGATGAGGTCATCCGTATCCAGACCCGGCAACGTTACGTCAGCCCTGTTCCCGGGAGCTGCGGTAACTAAATTCTCTCCGATTTTCTTTCCACTCTCAACAACTTTCGGGAAAGCATCAAGATTCACGGTATAAGCGCATACGGCAAAATAATAGGTTTTGTAGTTGTAAAGCGGATATCCCGTGATATAATCCCTGTCCACTGTGAAGTGATGCCGGACTCCGCTGTTTGTTCCAAACGCAGTCGGTTCGCTCACAACCCAGCCTGATGTCGGATTAAACACTTCATCATAGACCACGGCATTTTCGTTATCCAGATCCCATGTTCCGATCCGCATCCATGGCCCTGTTTCGGACTCACCCTGATAAATGTTATAGCCTTCAAAATTATAATCCATTAAAGCATAATTTTCAACTGTTCTGTTTCTGGCATCATTATCCCAGGTCAAAACAAACTTCTGATCCAGTGCTTCTATGTCGACATAAGGCGAAACAGGATTAACCACGACAAAATCAGCATCGAATGCGCTCTGTGCAAACTGGTCGGCGTACTTCAATGCCGATACTGATGAAAGCGCGGAACTTCCCTGGGCAATGATCTTGGCGCCCACAATCACCTGAGTGTCACCCGCTGCCAGTGTAAACGGGCCGGAAGAAATGAGCTGACGGCGGTCGCCCGGGCTGCTGTCCAGCCAGCCAAGGCCGGACACCGGATCCCCGCTGAATACGAAAGGATTGGGATTGTTGTCCGGATCTTCATAAGGCGTCCCATCACTGGCAGTTCCTTTTTGAAAGTTATACGCTTCTTCGGCATCTTCGGGATCGGCATAGGGAAGCGGTGCGCCGTTCCAGTAATAAACGAACGCCGTCATCGGAAGATATTCCCCATCCACCAGAGGTCCCTGGAAAAAATCGAAACCGATCGCTGGCGGCGCCGAACCGTATGTTGCATCCACGGGAAGACCGTTGTAGCAGTATCCCAGACTCAGCAGCGTGTCGCAGCCGACCAGATCGTCTGAAGCGTCTCCCATATCCGGATCACTAAAAGCAGAAATATAAACCGAATCATAGTCAATCTGCGATTTATTGACGATCGTCCATTTGATGAACATAATATCACCCAGCTGGTCACCCCGGTTGAACCCGAAAATCTCGTTATGGACTTCAAGACCCATGGGCTTGGTTGACCACAGGTTATCATGCACGGTTGGTTCGGCATCGTTGATGACGAAATAGAGCATCTGATCGCCGATTAAACCGGGAACTTTATTGTTATTTGCGTCCAGTGTGTAGGGAGCGCCCTGATCGTAGGGCCAGACATTCCAGTCTCCGGTGCCGTCGGAATTGATCTTGTAAATCCGATACTCCTCTTTATCCGGATCATCGGGTGTTCCGCCAGGCAGGATCACTCCCGGATTGTATTCACTGGCATACTCAACAGTGGCGCTTCGAACAGATCCGGAATCATCCAGTCCGATAATCCAGAAACCCGCGGCAAAGTCGATGGTATTCCCCGAACCCTTGGGCCATTCCATTCCGGATTGACCGGTAATCCACGGATTCACATACATCCCATCATTCGAAACATACGAAGCAATCCGGTTACCGTCAAACTGGGTATAGTACCCTTCTGTTGCAGCCTTGTTCAGACTGTTCCTGTTATCATTATCTTTCGATTTGGCAAATACCGAAGGACCAACAGTTAAACCCACGATAAATGCCAGGATCAAAAAGACAGTGAAATATCGCTTTATTTGAATCATTATCGTTCTCCCATGTTTTGTGTTCAACGATGAATTGAGTTTAAATACCTGGAAGATCTTCTCCATATTCGAATTAATTAATCAGCTCTGAACTTACAGGCCGACGCGCAATCCAATACGAATCTGACGAGGCGAATTCCAGTTGTCCGGGTAGTTGATGTATGCCTGATACATATCAACGGCCCTTTGACCGCCATTGGATGCGACCCATCTCTGTCCTTCGTTTGTGCTCAGCCAGCCGTTGTCATTCGGGCTTCCCGTGGCTTCATAAATACCGGAAGCGTAATTCCAACGGTCATTCTTGCGATTGAACGGCTGTTTGCTGCCCAACAGATTCAGCACCCAGATGTAAACGTCCAGGTCCACGGCAGAAACATTGATCTTTTTGACAATTTTCAGGTCGATGTTGTGCGTCCAGTTCGTGTAGGAACTGTTGGTTGCTCCAACGGGAAATGCTGTTGAAAATCTTGCCTGATAGATCGTATCCGCGATTTTCTTTGGTGTGTACGGAAATCCGCTCCCAACTTCCATAAGAACGTTAAAAACCATATCTCCGAAAATGTGGTATCCCATAATGGTTGGTCCGTCATCGGGTTTGGTCACGATATCAATATTGGCGGAAATCGTGTGCCTCTGATCATAATCCAGCGGCGCCACAAAAATCGGATAATAACTGTCCTGACCGATCCACGTGACATAAAAGTTGCTGCTTGATGTCGATCCGGTTCCCGAAGCATACTGAAGCGTATAGTTGATATTACCCGAAACCCGGTCGATGCGGCGGAGTTTGTATGTAAAAGAAAGACCCTTTACATTTCCATAATCTCCATTCTGGTACTGTGCATAGGTCACCGGAGATGCGCCAACACGATTTTTCAGAACCACATTATCCGTAATTTCTTTATAATAGGCAGTAATACTCAATGAAGAATTATCCGAAAGCTGCTGGCCAATACCAACTTCGTACGAAGTGGTTTTGGTAGGTTTCAAATCGGGATTCCCGATTTCCACCTGGTTTCCCTGCAGCAGCTGGCCGGCATAGTAATCCCATCCTGTGTAGAGATACTGAAGTTCAGGCTGCTGGATGAAAACACCGTACTGGGCATGAAAAACCGTACGATCTGTTACGGGGAATGAAAAACCGAGTCTCGGACTTAAAATCATGTGGGGTTCTGTATCCTCCAATTGACTCGGATCGATTGTACCATCTTTAATTATTACATTATAAACATCCTTCAGTCTCTTGTCGTTGGCATTGATGTAATCCAGACGCAAACCGAGATTCAACACCAGGTCGTTGAGCTCTATTTTATCCTGTGCATAGAGCGCCCCGATTATAGGATGTTTGGCGCCGTCCAGACCGCTGTCCACTGTCTGCGAAGGATCCACGACATGACCATCAAAAGAGGTTGGGTAACCAAAGTTCTCGGCGTAACAGGACCGGGCCGCACTCCGGCCCGTCACATCGGGATTATCATCATAAATACCCGCCAATCTCCAGGGCCGGGTCATGGCATAACGGCTTATACTGTTGTACCGGAATTCGAATCCACCCTTCATTTCGTGTGTTTTACCGATCTGATGGGTAAAATCAAATTTGGCACCCATCACATTTGCACGGTTCAAAGCATACTGCCACGCCGGCACTCCGGGATAGTAAAAGATACCCGAACCCAGCCGGAGGGGCGATTCGACAATAGTACCATTGTCATACAGAGTTGGATTATAGATGCCATCTTTATCAAACGAATCGTCTTTATCGCCATAATCAAACAAATTACGGCCGTAAATAGGATCCTTGACCTCGTTTCCGTAGGCAGAGTAATATGCATTGAATTGATAGAATGTGTTTGGACCAAGTGTATGTGTCACTTTGCCATAAAGTGAATAGTTAAAATTATTGCGCAGATAAATATGACTGCCGTCGAGCAAAGCCCTCTGTTGATCGTAATCATACCACTCGTCAATCGATCCATTTCCTCCAATTTGGATGCTGACAGGGTTGATTTTCAGCAACAAATTGCCATTGCCTGACCAGGTATCCAGTGAATTGTAGGGAACAGGGCCTGATACATTTTTAATGGGAAGCAGCCACTCTGATTCCGGGATACCTGCATCTTCCAAATCAGTCGCATCCATCATGATTTCGTCATAAGTAAAATTTCCGTCAACAACAGGATGGGTTCCCGAAGAAGGGCTTCGATCCCGGCGGAACAATTTTTCGCCCGACAAGAAGAAAGAAAGATTGTCTTGCAGGAATGGAACCGGCCCGCTTGCGGTCAAACTGTAGGTATTGTAACCAAAAGAGTTGACACCTAAAAATTTATTTTTCTGGCTGAACATTTCATCCGTGATAATTTCACCCACGATAGAGTATTCGCTGGCGCCCGTTTTGCTGGAAGCAATGACAAGACCCGAATTGGCAAATCCATATTCCGCGTTGAAACCACCAGCCTGGTAACTGATTTCTTCAATAGAGGTAATTGGAATATCGCCAACACGATCGCCGGTCCGAAGATCATTGTTATAGATACCATCGATATAGTAAGCGATTTCGTTGGTACGTCCGCCTCGAACATACATGTCGCCTTTTGCAGCGACAACACCGGTATTGGTAGCTACGATACCCGCATAACTGCGGATAGGCATGTTTTCCATATCCTGTGCAGTCATAATATGGGTCTCGTTGGTGGCATTTTTATTGACAAGAGGCCGTTCCGCAGTAATGACCACTGTTTCTCCTTCGATGGTCGCAGGAGAAAGATTAAAAATAATATCCGTGGTCAAATCAACAGAAATACGAACATTTTCCTTGATCATACTGGTATATCCCATGTAGGTGACTTTTACATCATGCATCCCGACGGGCACATTCAGAATAACAAAATTGCCCTTTTGGTCCGATGCATCACCCATCATTGTTCCTAAAATCTGAACATTTGCACCAATTAAAGGTTCACCCGTATCTTTGTCTTGAATGACACCGGCAATTTTTCCCGTTGTTCCTGCAAAAACAAGAACGGGTAGAATGGTGATCATCATTAACAAAATCATCAGTCTTTTGGACATACTTAACCTCCATTAAGTTAGCAAAATATTAGAATAAAATAGACAGATAAAATAGAACCGTTTCAACTCCATTCAACCTCCTCTACAATTTTTGCACTTTTTTTTGAGCGTCGATCCCGCTCAAGCCTCCTTAAGATAAGATGCAAAACACATATCTCCTTTATGTTATTGATTCACCTCCTTCCCTATTGTTGTATTTGCTCTATTATTGTATTTGTTTGATATTTACTAATTATGTCAGAATCCCCAAAAAAGGTTTTCATTAGGACAATGTCCTTCCGATACAAAATTATGAATAGCCTGAAGGTATTATTTCCACCTTTCTCTGCTTTTTGATCAAAAAAAGTATTATCCTATTTTCAAATTCATGAAAAGCGATGTATAGTTCAATATCATTAAAAGAGCAAATAAATAACAATAAACACTTATTTATATAAAAAATCCGGCAGGAAAAAAATCCGAAACAACAAATAATAAAAATCGTATACCAATGATTATATAAAATATTGTTGACTTTGTCAAGTATTTTTTAAATTCGTTATGAAAAGAAAATACTTCAACTTATGCGAGGAAAAACTGAAGTGAATTTATATGAATTTTTATGAAAATAATATAGCTTAAATTACAAATCACTATAATATTTTTTAAGCCCTTGCCTGTCGTTTGGTATCCTTTTTATATCTATATATTGGCTGACTGTCTTTTAAAATAACATCACTATTGATAATACATTCGACGACTCCGTCCAGTGAGGGTATTTCAAACATAATATTCAACATGGCAGTTTCCATTATAGAACGTAATGCCCTTGCACCGGTCTTCTTTTTCATAGCCATATTTACTATGGCTTTCAGAGCATCATCCTCAAATTGCAGATAAACGCCGTCCATCTCAAAAAACCGCTGATATTGTTTTACCAAAGCATTTTTAGGTTCCAGTAAAATATTCATCAAAGCTTCTTCATTCAACTCATCCAGTATCGTTGTTATCGGAAGTCTTCCGATAAGCTCCGGAATCAAACCAAAGTTCAACAGATCGTCCGGCTGTAATTGACGAAGAATTTCACCAATTGAAAAACCTTTATTCTCATTCAGAACGGCTCCAAATCCCATCACCTTTTTCCCGATCCGCTTGGCGACAATTTTCTCAAGCCCTTCAAAAGAACCGCCGCATATAAACAGGACGTTTTTGGTATTGATATTGATCAGGCTTTGTTCAGGATGCTTTCTGCCCCCTTTCGGAGGAACAGAAACCATGGACCCTTCTAATAATTTAAGTAAACCTTGCTGAACTCCTTCCCCGGAAACATCCCGGGTAATGGACGAACTTTCTTCTTTACGTGCAATTTTATCAATTTCATCCACATAAATAATGCCTCGCTCGGCCTTCTCCAGATGATAGTCCGCAGCATGAAGCAAGCGAACCAGCACGTTTTCAACATCCTCCCCCACATAACCTGCTTCGGTCAATGTTGTCGCATCGGCTATGGCAAAAGGAACCTGAAGAAATTTTGCAAGCGTTTGAGCCAACAGTGTCTTTCCAGTTCCAGTTGGGCCGATCAACAAAATGTTGCTTTTATCCAGTTCGACATCGTTGGATTCTTCGCCGGACTCAATCCGTTTATAATGATTGTAAACGGCAACAGAAATAGCTTTCTTGGCATCTTCCTGTCCAATGACATAGCCGTCCAGTTCCGCCTTGATATCCATAGGTTTGGGAACAGGTTGTGCCAGCTTTAATGAACGCTTCCCCAAATCTTTATGAATGATCTCTGTCGCATAACGGACACACTCGTTACAAATATTCACGCCCGGTCCGGTAACCATAGCCTCGACTTCATCCGATGATCTGCCGCAAAAAGAGCAAACGTATTGTTGATCCAAAGCTATTTCCCCTTTTCTTTTATTTTGGGTTTTCTCGCCAATACTTCGTCAATAATACCATATGCTTTTGCTTCTTCTGTGGACATGAAAAAATTACGGTCCGTGTCTTTTGCTATTTTTTCAATGGGTTGTCCTGTGTGTTTGGAAAGAATTTGATTTAATTTTTCCCGGAGCGTTAGTATCTCTTTCGTCTGAATTTCAATATCCGTGGCCTGTCCCTGCGCTCCGCCCAGCGGTTGATGAATCATCACTCTGGCATGGGGAAGTGCCGAACGTTTTCCTTTTGTCCCTGCAGCCAAAAGAAGTGCGCCAAAACTCGACGCCTGTCCCATACAAATCGTGGCAATATCCGGACGAATGTACTGCATGGTGTCATAAATGGCCATGCCGGAAGAAACATATCCACCCGGTGTATTCAAATAGAGATAAATATCCTTCTCCGGATCTTCCGCCTCTAGAAAAAGCAACTGTGCGATAACCAGACTGGCCACATTATCATCAATTCCGGATCCGATAAAAATGATTCTCTCTTTGAGCAATCTGGAAAAAATATCATATGCCCTCTCACCCCGTCCGGTTTGCTCGACTACGATTGGTACCAAACCCATAAATACTCCTTAATATTATGATGGCAAAATAAAAGGTGAATGGTTCCGTTTTTGTTTCTTGACATTCACATCTTTAATTTTACTGTTTTCCTGGATAAACTGAATCGTTCGGGACTCTAAAAAATCCATTTTTAACCGGTCACGATGTCGGGAATCACGATAATGTGCCTTAATTTTCTCAGCCTCTTTTGGATTCGATTGGGCTCCTTTTTCAATTTCCTTGTCCAGTTCATCGTCTGAAATTGTGATATTTTCGATTTCGGCAATCTTCTTCCAAATCAGCTGCCATTTAAGGTTCCAAACGGTTTGCGGCTGATGCTCTTTTCTGTAGGTTTCTTCATCCATTTTTTCTTTGGATTGCTTTGAATAATTCTCCCATAAAAGATCAAGCGTGTTTTTTACCATCGGCTCTGGAATTTCAAAATCATTCCGCCTGATCACTTCATTGATCAGCCGATGCCGCAGCATGTCTTCGGAATCTCTCTCTTTTTGGATCTCCAGTTGTTTCTGAACGGCTTCTTCCAGTTCGTCTACTGTTTTAAACTCTCCTATTTCCTTTGCGAAGTCATCCGTGATCTCGGGAAGAACTTTTTCTTTTATTGCCTTTACCTTAATTAAAAAAAATTGTTCTTTTTCTTTTAATTTACCATTTGGATCTTTTTCAGGCTGTATTACCTTGAATTGCCGCTCTTCTCCAACTTTGACACCAAGCAGTTGGTCTTGAACCTGATCCCCCAAAGGCGGTTCACCCAGAACAATAGCCCGGTCTTCCCATTTGTGCCCGACAATCGGAATCCTGCTTTCATTGAGTGACTGAATATCTCCCTCAATAATAGAGCCCGGCTTTGCCTCCCCCTCGATTGGGCGAATTTCCGCTTTTTGTTCCTGGAGTACTTTAAGTGCTTGCCGAACATCTTCTTTATCTATTTTATGAATTTCTTTCTCAAGCTTCAATCCTTGATAATTCTTAACTTCGATTTCAGGTTCGACTGCCACTTCAGCAGTAAATTGAAGCGGTTCTCCCTCCGCAAAAGAGACATCCTTTATCACTCCGGGCGAAATTAAAGCAAGCTTTTCTGCTTCCACCGCTTTTTTAAAAAAGGTTTGTACCAGATCCTCAGAAACCTCAGCCTGGATGGCTTTTCCGAAACGTTTACGGATAATTGAGAGAGGTACCTTTCCTTTTCGAAACCCTTCCAAATGAATTTTCTTCTGATAGGTGTGATATGCTTCTTCGATATGGGGAGCAATTTCCTCTGCAGGCACATCCACTTTTAAAAGTTTTTTCCAGTTATTGATACATGTTGCTTCCGATTTCAAAAACATACTCCTTTAAATGACTTTTAGTGCGAGAGAAGGGACTCGAACCCCCAACCCGAAATCGGGACTAGATCCTAAGTCTAGCGCGTCTACCAATTTCGCCACTCTCGCATAATCAATGTTAAAGATATGGAAAAATATGATAAAAATCAAAATTTTTTTATTGCGCTATTATAAATATCGAAGAATCAAAGACTCTTGATTTTTTTCAGATCTTCATCCTTTCCCAAAATAACAAGAACATCGCTGTCTTTGATCACATAATCCGCTGTTGGAACCAGAACGACATTCTCAGGAATCATTTCTTTCACAACGATTACCTGTACGCCAAAACGGTTTCGCAGATCCAGTTCTCCGATAGATTTTCTCAAAAACGAAGAAGGAGGCGCTATTTCAATAATACTATAACCTTCAGCCAATGGGACATGGTCTAATATATTCTCATGGGCAAGTGTATGAGCGACTCGTAACGCCATGTCTTTCTCCGGGAATATCACTTCCGTGGCCCCGATCATTTCAAGTATTTTGCCATGGTCTTCACTGAGTGCTTTGCAGACAATCCGCCGCATCTTCAATTCTTTCAAATGAAGTGTGGCCAGAACTGTCGATTCAATATGCCCAAGGCTGATAACCACTCCATCAAGTTCATCGAGACCCAGAGTTTCAAGCACTGTTTTATCCGTTCCGTCCGCAATGACCGCTTTCTGCACATACGGTTTTATTTTTTCAATTCTCTCTTCGTCAATATCGATTGCAATCACATCGATTCCTTCCTTAACCAACTCACGCGCAAGAAAAAATCCAAAACTGCTCAATCCGATGATAGCAAAATTGATCACAATATCCTCCGTGAATAGTGATTGGTTGTTGCTGATTGAACTTTAAAAAATGAACTAAACAATGTCTTTCTGAAATTCAAAATAACAAAATCCAAATTCCAACCAAAGCAAAAAGTCCAAATACAAAAAATATTCATTTACGTAATTTTATTCATTTCTTATTTGATTTTTATCCTATGTACATTCATCAAACAATTATCATAATGTTAAAAATATCATAAATTGTGATTTGTTGTTTATTTGTCATTTGGATTTTGATATTTGATATTTTTGTCATACAAATGGAAATTTATAAAAATTTTGTCACGAATTACCCCACCATAATTTCACCTTTGGCAAATCGAAACTTGCCATGGCCTTTACTTCGTGTCAAAGCAACGGCCATTGTCAGGGGACCAATTCGTCCGACAAACATCAGAATAATGATAAGAATTCTTCCCAATTGTGTTAATTGAGGCGTCACACCCATTGAAAGTCCGACCGTTCCGAAAGCCGAAACCGACTCAAAGAGCAGTTGCAGGAAATGACCCCTGGTGACGACCGGATCTAAAAACCATTCTTCACTTACAAGCAATCCAAGGAAAATGATACCAATCAAAATTGCGGAGCCAAACACAATGATTAATGCTTTTTCCACTGTCTCTCTGGGAATTGTCCGATAAAACAGATTCGGTGTATCGCTCCCTCTTAATCTCGAAAAAATCATCGCTGCCAGAATTCCGAAAGTAGTGACTTTGACGCCTCCTCCGCAAGACCCCGGAGCCACGCCAATGAACATCAAGAGAACCAAAACCAGACAAGAACCGTGAGAAAGAGATTGGATCGGAATGGTATTAAAACCGGCTGTCCTCGCCGTGACAGATTGAAAGAAAGATTTGAGCAAACCCTGTTCCCATGGAATTTTTGTATAGAGATGTGCCTCTTCCATGCCAAAAAGAAGCAGAGTCCCAAGTACAATAAGAACCGCTGTCACCAAAAGCACAACCTTGGAATGAAAAGACAATCGGTGAATACTCCTGGCAGGTCTCCTGATAAAATTTTTTAACTCGAAAAGTACAACAAATCCCAGCCCGCCAACAATAATTAATCCTATTAAAGTGAAATTGACAAACAGATCGGTTGAGAAAGCTTCAAAACTGGTTTTATACAGACAGAATCCCGCATTACAAAAAGCCGATATGGAATGGAAAATTCCATGATAAATTGCCTTGGGAAGGGGATACAATTTGTGCCAGTGATAGGCAAGAAGCGCGGCTCCGGTCGTCTCTATCACAAAAACAATTGCGATGATTTTCTTTAAAAGGGATCTGATATTCGATACCGGCATATAGCTCAATGTGGTATCAATGACTTCTCTCTCACGTATCGAAATTTTCCTGCCAAACAAATATAAAAAAAAAGTGGAAAAAGTCATAATACCGAGACCGCCGATCTGGATCAAAATCATAATGACCCATTGACCAAACTGAGTTAATTCCGTTCCGATATCAATCACAGTCAAACCGGTGACACATGTGGCCGAGACAGCCGTAAACAAAGCATTTATAAAATTGAGATGGCCACCTGTTGTCGAACAGGGAAGAAGCAAAAGGACGGTTCCGGCACCGATAATCGAAAGGAAGCTGAACACGATCATTTGTGTCGGACTCAGAGAATCTCTCTTTTTTAAAAATAGAGACATGACCACCTGTACAATTTGATAGACCGTTTAAAATTCATTTTTAATCAGGAAGGTTTTGAATCCTGTTTATGTATTTCTTCGTTTTTTTGAATGATCCGGACACTCTTGATACGTCTTCCCTGAACCTTTTCAATCACAATATTGAGATTGGCAAATTCCACAGATTCCTTTTCTGCCGGAATACTGCCGGTCAGGCTGAAGATAAATCCTCCCAGGCTTTCATAATCCTCATCTGTTGGAATTCCAAATCCCAGACGATCGTTCAATTCTTCGATATTTATTTTTGCATCGATGGCCCAGCTGTGTGCATCAATTTTCCGGATCAGGGGTTTTTCCCTGTCATATTCATCACGGATCTCTCCGACGATTTCTTCTATGACATCTTCCAAAGTAATAAGTCCGGCTGTACCGCCGTACTCATCGACGACAATCGCCATGTGGATCCGTTCCTTCTGAAATTCTTTCAGCAGTTCGTCAATCAATTTGCTTTCGGGCACAAAATACGGCTTGCGAACCAGCGTCTCCAAACCAGGCAGCATTTTTCCACCGATCAGAAATGGCAGAAGATCCTTAACAAAAAGAATACCGATAATATCGTCCACCTTTTCATTGTAAACAGGAATACGCGAATGCCCTTTCTCTCTTATAAGGGCCATGACATCTTCAATGGAAAGGTTTTTTTCAATACAATGCATATCGATTCTTGGCACCATAATCTCTTTGACAGTGGTTTCCCGAAACTCGAATATGGAATGAATCATTTCTCTTTCGGTTTTATCCAGTGTCCCTTTCTCCTCGCCGATATCAATAAACATTTTCAGCTCTTCTTCAGTCACAAAAGGCAGCTCTTTCCTGACATGAAAGAGATTCGAAAAACCGTTGGCGATCTTTTCAAAAACAATAACGATCGGAAAGAGTAAGAATACGATGATCTTCATCGGAAAGGATGTGATCCGGGCAAATTTCAACGACTGTTTAATGGCAAATACCTTCGGGGAAACTTCGCTGAAAACCAAAATAATAAAAGTAACAACAATGATTTCCAATAAAATCCCTGTATGCCCGGCAATGGCGCCTCTCCGAATAGTACCCTCGACAAAAAATGCCGCGACTGTGGCCGCAGCAACATTCACAATCGTATTCCCTGAAAGAATGCATAACAGCAACCGGCGGGGTTTGCTCAAAAGTGACAGAATACGTTTCGTACTTCCCGACTTTTCTTTTTCATCCCTCAATCGCTCCAGATCGAATTCAGAAAGTGAAAAATATGCTGATTCCGAACCCGAAAAAAATGCCGATAAAATCAACAACAGCATAAATGAAACAATGTACAACCATAATCCAACTTGCAAAACAGACATTTCCTCCTTTATTTATAATATCTTAATCTTTAAAACAATCAGAACAATGAGAATTAAAAAAATTGAAAATATAATAATCTTCTTTTTGTTTCATCTTTTTACGATCCGACTTTGCATGATCCTTATATCCCAATAAATGCAAAATTCCATGAATGATCAGCCGGGCAAGTTCCTCTTGAAATGTGACGTTGTAATCAACGGCCTGTTCCCTGGCCCGATCCACACTGACATAGATTTCTCCCCAAATCTCATCACCCTCATCATCCAAAGGAAAAGCGATTACATCTGTAGGATATTCCTTTCCAAGAAATCTTGCATTCAAATTCCGAATCTCGGAATCGTTAACAAGCACAATTGAAAAAATCCCGTCTCCCTTCCACAATTCCTTCCGAAGCACGGAGCGTCCCAATTTCTCAATCCAATTGATCGGCACCGGACAATCAACGGTTTGGGAAATCTGAATTTGTGTCTTATTCAGTTTTTTCCTTTTCTGATTGAGAGGAGGATTTTTGCTCTTCTCTGTCCGGATATTCAAGGCGTGCATGAAATATGCCTGCTAAAATAGTTAAAAAACTCTCTTTTATTCCTTCCAGATCACGGAGAGCCAGTGGAGATTCGTCCAGTTCTCCCTCCTTAAACCGTTCATCAACCAGTTCGTCAATCAGTCCCTTCAACCGGCTGTGTGTCGGACCTTTCAGGGAACGGGTCGCAGCTTCTACCACATCCGCCAGCATGACGATAGCCGCTTCTTTCGATTGAGGTTTGGGTCCCGGATACCTGTAATCGTTTTCATCAACTTCCCCTGCGCCATCTTTGGCAACAGCTTTCTGATAAAAAAAGGACATAAATGTGGTTCCATGATGCTGTACTATGATATCCCGAATCGAAGAAGGTAATCTGGTCTTCTCGGCCAATTCAAGACCTTTCTTGACATGATTCCCCAGAATGAGGGCACTCATACGCGTGGTCAACTTTTCATGGGGATTCTGGGAACCAAACTGATTTTCGACGAAATATTCCGCTTTGTCCATCTTCCCAATATCATGATAATAGGATCCAACCCGGGCCAGTAAAGAATTCGCCCCTGTCGCACTGGAGGCGGATTCAGCCAGGTTTCCCACAATGATAGAATGATGGTAGGTCCCCGGCGCCTGAACTGACAATTCTTTGAGCAATGGGTAATTCAAATTCGATAATTCCAAAAGAGAAAAATCCGTCGTAATATCAAACACAGCTTCGACGAGAGGTAAAAGCCCGTAACTTAATATGGGAGTCAATAGGCCATTGATGATACCATAAGGATATTGCCTGACGATTTCCCGAAAAGAGAGGGAACGCAGAAAGCCCAAAAATGTAATAGCGATAATGTATGCTGCTGCAATATACAGGATTGCAAAAATCAGCTGGCTTCGGTTCCGTACCCGTTTAATGACCAGAACACCGACAATCCCTGCAAAAAAAGAAACAGCCATCAAATTAAAATTATTACCCCACAACGCCCCTGCCATTATACTTAAAACAGCTGTTCCGGCATAACCTACCTTGCTATCGAACAATGTGGTCAGCAACATGGCAGCCATCGCCGTCGGAACCAGATATTCCGAGGCTTCGAAGCGATGGAGAAAAAATGTGGTCAAACAGAATATAAAAATAATAAGCGCAAAAAGAACAGTAGATTTGATTTGGCGGATAATGGCCGGTTTTTCCAATTCTATAAATACTACCAACAGAAAAAATAAAATCAACACAAATCCGATTTTCCCGAGCGCAGGAATGATCATCCGAATCCCTCCGCTCTGCATTCCCATCTCAGCCATCTTTGCAGCCAATGAAACCAGCTTTTTACGAATCTCCGGAGTAATCCGTTCATTACGATCTACAATTTTTTCATTTTCATAAACAAAACCTCTGCTCAAAGGTACTCTGCTGACCGCATCGGCAATTCTGGCCTGATGTGAGGATTCATCGTAGATTATATTCGGACGCAGGAAGACGTTCATCAAAACATAGCCCATTTGAGCATATTTAACATTGGCTTCATGCTGATTCTTCAACATCTCGGCCGCTTTTGCTTTTGCTTCTTTGATATCATAATAATTGTTGAAAGAGAATGTCCCTTCTTCGTTTTTCTGTTTTTCTGCCACAATAATACGTCGGTCAGGCGTATTCAGCTTCTCTTTATCCAAATCCAGTACACCCACTGCCAGTACGTCACGAATTACCACACGAAGTGTCGCATAGAATTCTTTTAAAAATGTGAGCGAGATCCGTTTTTGAGGATCCAGAAGCAAATCCCAGTAGAGGGGATCAATAGACCCGATTTTATATTTCTGAGACAACGAGTCCACTATCTCTTTTTTATGAGACGGGTAATTCGACAATTCCTTTCTTGCTGTAAAAATCTCATCGAAAAAGGAATCGATCTCCTGAAGAATTTCCTGTGTCCGTTCTCTGTTAAAAAGAAATATTGGATAAACCTCACGTACGGCCAATTCCCTGTCGTTGTTATACTCTTCTTTTGTTTTTAATATCTCAAAATTGAAGGGAGCAACAATCCGGCGTGTACTGATGCTTCCCTCTTTCATATCGGCAAATTGCAGAAGGCGGCCGCTCGGAAACATAAATACAAGAGCCAAAAGAAGAATGCCGCCTGTCAACCAGACAGGCCAGCCGATACCTTGTTTTCCTTTGTCACCTTGAATCATTTTTTTTGTTTTGTTAATCCGTATCAATATGGATTTTAAAAAACGGTGTTTCATGACTCTTCCCAATTATTTTTTATTCACAGCACCATTCGAACTGTCATTATCAGCTGAATGATATATTTCATAAGCCTGGATAATCTCCTTCACCAGGCGGTGTCTCACCACATCTTTTTTATCCAAAGCGATAAAAGCAATTCCTTCTATTTCTTTTAAAATATTCTGGATCTGAATTAGTCCTGATGGCGTCTTTTCAGGAAGATCGATTTGTGTTACATCTCCGGTCACGATTGCTTTTGAATTGATCCCCAGCCGTGTGAGAAACATTTTCATTTGAACCGGAGAGGTGTTCTGTGCTTCATCAAGAATGACAAAAGCGTCGTTAAGTGTCCTGCCTCTCATGTAGGCCAATGGAACGATTTCTATAATTTTTCTTTCCACAAATTTTTGCAATTGATCCGAGGGAAGCATGTCAAACAGTGCATCGGTTAGTGGGCGCAAATAGGGATCGACTTTGTCCATCATATCCCCCGGAAGAAATCCCAGACTCTCCCCGGCTTCGATTGCAGGACGGGTTAAAATGAGCCGGTTCACAGATTTCTCTCTCAGTTTGGTCAGAGCCATCGCTACTGCAAGATACGTTTTCCCGGTTCCTGCCGGCCCGATTACAAAAACAATATCATTCTGTTGCGCCGCTCTATAATAGGATTCCTGTCCCTGTGTTTTCGGGCGAATTAGTCCCTTTTTCCCATAAAACACAACAGGTGCTTCCTGCCCCGAGTTGTTCGTGACACGGCTGCCACCCGACTTGATCATATCGATTACAGTTAAAACATCTTCCTTATCGAGACGATTGTTCCGATTGACAAGAAAGATAAGCTCTGTAAACAACCTTCCCAATTCATCGGCAGATTCCTTTTCGCCGGAGACAATGACTTCATCCCCTCTCACGACAAGCTTGGATTTGAATGCACTTTCAATCAGGTGAAGATACTCGTCCTGAGCTCCCAGCAACAGCAACTGATTGACACCTTTGAGGGATATTTTTATTTTTTCCATTGTCCATATAAAAAAGCCCCCAGTCCCTCACAGATATCTTTGGACTGAGAGCTTTTTTATCGTCAATTTTAAACTGTCATATTTTAATCTTGGTTCGCATCATTTCTCCGATGATGCGAGAATCATCTTTCACAACATTCTTATTCCGCAGGAAGTGTCAACACCTGATGTGGATAGATCAAATTCGGATCGGAAACGATATCCTTGTTTGCTTCGTAGAGTTTGGTCCATTTTGTTGGATCATTGAGAACCTTTGGACAAGCCGCAATTTTTGCCAGCCAATCACCTTTGACAACAAGATATTCATTCATTCCGACACCGCGGGCGATATTGAAAACCTGATCGGGATGAATCAAATCCGGATTCTTGATCTGATCTTTGTTCACGCAATAAATACGAATCCACTGGTAGGGATCGCCGTAGATCTCATCTTTCTTTGAAATTTTCCAGAGATAGTCGCCTTTAATTACCACATACTGATCGTAAATATTAGCGGGTAAACTGGCTTTCAAATCGGCAACTTTTGCATCCAGTGCAGCCAGTTTCTCATCCATTTCGGAAAGCGTAGCAATTTTGCTCTCCCTGGCTGTCTGAATCTCAGCTTCAATATCCTTGATTTCACTTTTGCGGCGGAACAGCTCTTCAGGATCAAGCGCAGCCAATCCATCAATTTCACCATCAATGCTGTTCAGATTATCACGGTATGCTTGCACGCCGGCTCGATCAGTCCCAAGAAGCGCATAGGTCGCATCTTTTACAGCATCAATTTCTGTCTGCAATTCTGCGATTTGTTGTTCCAGTTCCTGATTTTCAGCATCGAGTGTGGCGATCCTTTCTGTTGCCGCAGCTTCCCTTGATTGAGCGTCTGCCAGCTGGACCTTATACTGATCCTTCTTCATTTTTCCCTCTTCCTGGCTGAACGCAAGGCCACTGAAAGCGAGAAGCAGAATCGTGACCACCAAAAGAAGAGTAAACAATTGACCCTTTATTTTCATTCTTTCGTCCTCCTTTGTTTAAAATATTGATCCCGAAAAGAACGATTATTGAGCCATCGAGGCTGCAATTCTTTCCTTTTCGTCCTGTGCTTTTTTCAGTTCGTCCTGCTTCTCTGCGAGTGTGGCTTTTAATTCAGCATTCTTTTTCTCACTGTCAGCGACTTTCTGTTCAGCCGCTGAAGCAGCAGCTTCTGTCTCATCCAACGTGGTGAGCTGTTCCTCGTTCGCATAACGGGAACATCCTGATAAAAGGAGAGAAGCTACCAGAATAAGAGAAAACAAAAACAACATACTGAAACGTATACCTCTTGCCATGCCCTACACCTCCTTTTGATTTGCATTCCATTAATTTAATATGATTTAAGAAATTATAACAAAAAAAAATGGAATTGTCAAGGAAAAAAATAACAATGAACGGTTTTCCAATAAAATAAAAATCATGAAAAATCCAATTCTGATTTCAAACCCAACTCTTTAAGCTGTGCAGGATTAATTTCCGATGGCGATCCGTCCATCAAAGAAAGAGCGCTGGTGGTTTTCGGAAAAGCAATCACTTCACGAATCGATTCTTCTCCTGAAAAAATCATAACAAGACGGTCATAGCCGAAAGCAATGCCTCCATGCGGAGGCGCACCGTACTCCAGCGCATCCATCAGATAACCGAACTTTTTCTTTGCAACCTCCGGGTCGATTCCCAAACTCTTGAATACCCGTTCCTGAACCGGTCTTTGATGAATACGAATACTGCCTCCTGCGATTTCAGAACCGTTGAGAACCAGATCGTAAGCCCTGGCACGCACCTGTCCGGGAGCGGACTCGATTTTTTCCAAATCTTCGGCTTTTGGAGATGTAAACGGATGATGCCTTGCAAGATACCGGTTTTCCTCATCGCTCCATTCGAGCAAAGGAAAATCGACAATCCAGAGAGGTTGGAATCGGTCTTTTTGAATGAGTCCATACTCTCTCGCAAGCAACTGTCGCAGATTCCCCAGCGCATCGCAGCAAACTGTTTCTTCAGCCGCAACAATGAAAATGACATCCTCTTTTTCTGCATTGAATTGACTGATTATGTTTCCCAACTGTTCCGGTTTGAGAAATTTTTTAACCGGAGAAACGATCTCATCCCCGATTTGAATCGTGACCAAACCTTTGGCGCCAAAATCCTGAATAGTTGCGGTCAGCTGATCAACTTTTTTTCTGGAAAGCTGCCCTCCTTTTTTCAGGAGAATCCCCCGGACTTTTCCGCCTTGTTTTACGGTATCACTGAACACTTTAAAATCGGTCTTTGCTGCGATCTCAGTAATATCGATAATCTCCATACCGTATCGTATATCGGGACGATCCGTGCCGTATTTTTTCATGGCTTCGTCATATGAAATTCGCGGAAACGGTTTCTTGATTTCTTTTCCGAGAATTTTTTGGAACAAGCGGACCATGAGTTTTTCCACGGTCTCAATAATATCTTCTTCATCAATGAAGGACATTTCCACATCGATTTGCGTAAATTCCGGCTGGCGGTCCGCGCGTAAATCCTCATCCCGGAAACAACGGACGATTTGAAAATATCGGTCGAATCCGGAAACCATGAGGAGCTGTTTGTACGTCTGCGGAGACTGTGGAAGCGCATAGAATTTCCCCTTGTGAATCCGGCTTGGCACAAGATAGTCTCTTGCCCCTTCCGGCGTGCTCTTCATGAGAAACGGTGTTTCGATTTCGACAAATCCCTCTTCGTCAAAATAT
>Ga0315536_1000504_pt1 | contig 19433 bp, 15 predicted proteins | sample SalMarSW160230MG_FD_203093 | JGI IMG/M metagenome (GOLD analysis project Ga0315536, IMG submission 203093) | Salt marsh sediment microbial communities from the Plum Island Ecosystem LTER, Massachusetts, United States - Salt Marsh Sediment SW1602-30 ...
ATGAGGAGCTGTTTGTACGTCTGCGGAGATTGTGGAAGCGCATAGAATTTCCCCTTGTGAATCCGGCTTGGCACAAGATAGTCTCTTGCCCCTTCCGGCGTGCTCTTCATGAGAAACGGTGTTTCGATTTCGACAAATCCCTCTTCGTCAAAATATTTTCTCACTTCCTGCGCCATGCGATGCCTGAGCAGCAGATTCTTTTGCATCCGGGGCCGCCTGAGATCGAGATAACGGAATTTGAATCGTGTTTCATCGAGCGCATCACAGGGATCCTTGATCGGAAAGGGAACCGGTCTGGATTCGTTAAACACGATGAGGTCTTTTACAGCAACCTCGATTGCACCCGTATTCAATTCTTTATTAATCATCTCTTTGGGGCGAAGCACCACTTCACCCTGAATTCCGATCACCGTTTCCATTCGAAGTTTTTTCGCTTTTTCCGTGAGGGTTTGATTCTGCTCCGGGTGAAAAACGATTTGTGTGGTCCCCCATCGATCCCTCAAATCGATAAAAATCAGTTCTCCGTGATCCCGCTGGCTCGCCACCCAGCCGACCAGCGTTACTGTTTGCCCCTGATTTTCCTTAGTCAATTGACCGCAGGTATACGTGCGTTTCCATTTTCGAGTTGACACAGCATACTCCAAATTATCAAAAATAGAATATTCAATTATTCTTACTATAATGAGTTAAAAGATACACTATTTAGGAATGAAATGCAATATGTAATCATGGATTGGTTAGTTATGGAACAAACAACGGATTGTCGTTCCTGCGAAAGCGGGAATCCAGAGTGGGAATGGTTTTTTGTATTTCCCAACAACATAGAACGAAGGCAGCCCCTTTACATTACAAACATCAGGATAGAACTTGGTGCGATCAAAGTCCGATCGAGCTCAACACGTATCGAACCTATAAACTGTCAGGTGAATACCATTTCGTTATATCTAAACTAATTATTATTGCCCATTAGCTTATAATTTTGCCCAACCAGAAAACACAAAATCTCCACCCAAAAGAAAAAAACCGCTCTTATACAAATGAAGCGGTTTAAAAGAATCCATATCTGTTTTCAAAACAATCAATATCCGAACGTATACACCTGCCGGAACGTCACATCCCCTTCTTTCGGATCGATCGCTTGAAAATCTTTCCACAGACGGATTCTGGCGAGTATACAGCGTTCGACCCGTTCGTTGTTCATTGTGGATGAGACAATTTCCGCTTCATTGACACTCCCGTCCGGAGCCACGGTGATCTTGACAACAATTTTCCCTTTCAGTTCGGGATTGCGTTTCAGTTCACGTTCGTAACAATAACGGACCGCCGGGACGTGGGATAGAAGGACTTCGTGAATGGCATCCGGGCTGCGATAAATGCTCTTTCTTCCAACTCCTCCTATTTCGGATGGCGCCTCGACAATCAATTCCCCGCTTCGGGACAACTGCCCTGAACCAGCGCTGCCCAAATCCGAAACAAGATCATCGATTGAAGCTTTTTTATCGGATCGTGTTCCCCGGGCTGACTGTCCTGATCCTCCCCCTTCTCCCAATCCGGAAGCACCTTGTGTTTTCAAACCGCCAGCTCCTGAAAGCACACGGTCCAAATCATCGCTCACACCTCCACCGCTGCCGTTATCCGTAAAAAATCCGGATACTGCTTCTCCCTGTGCAGCACTCCCGGTTCCTGTGAGTAACCGTAAAAGTCCCTTGTTACTCACTTCCCGGGAAATCTGTTCTCTCGAAACCCGCCTTGCTTCAGCGGCGGCTATTCTGGCCGCTTGACGGTTCTCGGCACTTCTGCGCTCTCCATTTCCTCCGGTTTTATCTCCGGCCTTTTTTCCGTCTCCTTTTTCCTCACCTTTTTTGTTATCCGCTTCATCAGTACCGTCTTCTTTGCCAGCTTTCTCTTTGCCATTCTCAGAAACCATACCGATCTTGCCTGCAATTTCTTCTTTTTTTACATCCTCTTTCAGAACAAAATTGACATACTGTTCCTGAATCCGGGTGATTTCCCTTTCCGAATAAATATCCACCGGATGTCTTGTCATAATAAAAACAACAACCGCTTCTATAAATATAGAAAGGCAAAGAATCGCGATAAACTGTTTGTCCCAGCCTTCAAAAAAAGACTTTTGGAATTCCCTGGCCGCATTGGGATTCACTTTACCGGAAACTTTCAATGTCGATCCATCCGTCATGATTATTCTTCCATGTAAACAACAAAACGCATGTTGGGATACTTTGACTGTGCGCAGGTGTACATCACTTTCATGAGATACCGGTAGGGCAATCGTTTATCTCCCTGTATCGTTACTTTTCCGGAGAATTTCACACCATAATTTTTTTCCATCTGTTCGGCCTGATTTGCATATTTCAGCAATTCATTCTGAAGTTTGGGAATCAAATATTGTTCCTGTCTTGCGATTGTTTCAATTTGTTCGACAGATTTGCCGTTCACCAAAATACGCTGGGTCGAAACTGTCACATCCAGCCCCACCTCAGGCGGATGCTGTGTTTGGGAAACAGGTAATGTCAGATTCTGGGAAGGATTGATGAGCTGACCCTGTGTTGAATAGGTTTTCAACAGGAATACGAGAATAATGGTGAACATATCCATCATGGAAGTCAGTTGAAGTTTGACTTCACCTGAACCTTGTCGGATTCGTTTTTTATGCAGGGGAATATATGCCATATAATACTGCCTTTTTACTCGATAACAGGACTCAATGAAACATCTTGAAAAAGTGACGCGACCGTGCCATCATGCCGATAGAGATGAACCGCGTCCATTGTGCTGACGACAGTCTGGTACGCGATGTCTGACTCGGCAGCAATAATAATCCCCGAAGAATCCGGGTAAAGCAATTCCGGATATCTGTTATACGGAGAACCGTTTCTCAGTCTGTCGATCTCCTTGGCCACCTTACTTTTAATTTCATAAAGTTTTTCCGAAAGAACCTGATAATTATGCACCAGTGAATCATTTTCATTCCGAATATTCGGAATGCTGGGATCCCCTGTTCTCGCTCCGCCCAATACGGCAAATTGGCTGGAAATATAAAATCCTTGATCGGTAATCGTTACGGCGAGGTCCAGTTTCTTTTCAAATCGCTTCGCTTTTACGTAATCACTGGAGAGCGTTTCTTCACCCGTAGCCGCAGGCCGGAGATTCATCTCGATAATACCAAGCCGAACATATTCTGCCGAGGCCAGAAGCAAAGGAATCAGGACAACCATCAGGTTCATCATGGGTGTAATATTCGCTGAGACATAATCCGAACCGTGTCTCAATCTTTTTGAAGGAGAATAGGGCATGAAACTTAATCCTCCGAACTGACCAAATTAATAAACTTTACCGAATGCTCGTCAATTTCGTCTATAATTTGATTGGTCTTATTGTACAGCACAGTGTACATTAAAATCGCAGGAATCGCTATGGCCAGTCCCAATAAAGTGGTATTCATGGCCACGGATATCCCCTGGGCAAGAAGGCGCGACTTTTCCGCTACATCAATACCCGGTCCGCCAACCGAACGGAAAGCGATAATTAATCCATAGATGGTTCCCATCAAACCGATTAATGTGGCGATATTGCCGATCATCGCCAGATAACTGGTACGGGACTGAAGTTTTGGAATAACCTCCAGAGTCCCTTCGTCAATTGCCATCTGGATTGATTTTGGATCTAATTTATCATTTTTACTGATTCTCTGCAAAGCGGAATGAACGATCTGTGGAAGCGCCTTGTCCCTCATTGATTGACACAGCGCTATGGCCCGTGTGTAATCTTTACTTAATACAAGTTTACGAATTTTAAACATAAACCGGTTCGTATCAATACTGGATTTGAAATAGATATAGAGTGTTCTCTCAACCGCAATCGCAATCATAAATCCGGCGACAATTAATAGAATCCACATAAACAGCCAGCCGCTCGTACCAGGATTAAAACTGTTCCAAAATTCTGCCATACAATACCTCCCTGAAAATCAATCTAAAAATAATTGAGTTAATTATTTTCTATCCTTGTTTATTGCTCTTTTAATGCTCTGAACGTTTTCAACCCGATTGGTTTCATCATCCACTTCCGGAATCTCCCCCATTCCCTCTTTGAGCTCCTGTTCAAATTCTCTTTCAAGATGAACCTCTCCCACTTCCGGATCGATGCGTTTGGGCATAATAATCACACTGGGTTTTTCCACCCTTCCCTTAATTTCGATCTCATCCAGGAACAGCTCATCCCCATCCAATCCGTCATCTCCTCCATTTCCGCCCGTCTTCTGCCCCACTGTATCCTGAACGGATGAAACGGCCTGATCTTTTGCCGGACCATTTATCCACAAGAATGTACACATCAAAAGACAAAATATAAAATATTTATTCATCACTGGCCTTTTTTTTCGGTAAATTCTGTTCGGCAATATACTGTATTTTTATAAAGCCTTCAATAGTAAAATCGGTTTTTTCCTGTAAACGAATTCCGAATATGTTTTCCCCCTGTCGCAGACAGTGCATAATCATTCTCGATTCATTTTCCTGCGAATTCATGATTTTGTTATCATTAACATACAGTTCGTATTTGGATTTTGTTTTTATTTCAACCTGACTCGAAATTGAAAATCCCGGTATTTCGATGGCCTTTCTCAGATAAAAACTGCCCGCATCTTGAGATGGTGTTCCTTCGGACACTGCTCTTGCGGCTTTGATTTTATCGGAGGAAGCCGTTTCCTTTTTAGGATGATTCCATTGTTTCATTTGAAACTGAATCGATGCCCACCCGTCATAATAATTCGGCGAATACCACCATGTCGTATCGAGCGGAACCGTTGCAATTTCGACATGCATCTTTAACTTCTTGATATAGGTTTCGGGTTCCATCATGACCATTTTAATTTTTAGCCAATCGATTGAAGGAGTGGATTCGGGAAATCTCTCTTCCGCCTTATAGCTCTCGGTTAAAAGCGTTTTTATGTTTTGATCCAGATAAAACACATGATCCTCAAAAACGGAAAGCGCCTCTTCGTATAAAAGGTCCCCCTTTTGCTGAAACAGTTCATCGGTCCTCGATTGATCATCCAACCGGTCCTGAACGAGCGTTTCCAGAGTATCCGCCATTTTAAGGGAAAAACCGATCATTTCTTCCTGCGGAAAAGTCGTATTTAAATCGGATATTTTCTTTTCGGTACAGGACAATACTCCATCCCGATAAGAAATCACGGCCGCCGCAGAATAAGATCGCGCTGCTTCAATAAACTGCACCATTTCATTGATCGTTTTTTCGGAGACAACCTCTTTTTTGTCGAGCGTTTTTCTTTTATACTGATCCACATCATTTTCATAATAATGAATCGCCTGAAATGACAACCGGCCATATTCTCTTCCCATTAATCCGGCAATAGAGAGAAGCTGGCTTTGGGAAGCCTGCGTCCATCGGTTTTTCAGCGAAAGACTGTCCGCGACATGCAAGTTCCGAATATGTGCATTCATGACAACCTGAACAGTCGGCCGAATTGCTTTGGCCAACACCTGGCTCTGATACTCCAATTTGGCCATCATGCTCATATCAACAGGGACAGGAACAGCCAACAACTGATCGATGGTTTTTGTGTTGATTTCGGCCAGTTGATAGAGCGTCTCGGATATTTTTATTTTAGCGCTGTCTGCCCAGAACTGAATGAGTGTCTTTAATGTATCGCTTGTACCGGATGAGTTATTGGTCGATTGGGCCGGTTCAGCAGACGCCTCCTGTGCCATTTTTCCCAACCCTTCGACTGCTTTCATGAAAGCAGTGAGAGCCTGGGCATAGAGCTGTGTCGTTCGTTCATTAATGTCTTTTTCTTTGATAGCACGGGCGGTTGCATCCAGAAATGGAATTTCCTGCCCGGCCCATGTCAATGCAAAATTATCATAAAGCGCACCTATCTGAAAAACGGATTCGGGAAGCCGAAAAGTGCGATAACTTGCCACTGTCGTGTACTGATCAATAAGTTTCTGGAGCAATTCCTGTTTGGACTGCAGATTTTGATTGATACTCTGCTTCGGCAGTTTAAAAAGGATTTGATTATACCGCTTTTGAATGATTTGGTTTGCACAGAACAAAGCTTCTGATGCAAAATAACTGTTTTCATCTATTTTTTTTGCTTTTAAATCCAGACTTTTTTGATACCCATTTCGGAAAGCAATTTCAGCGTCGTTCAAAGATCCTGATTTCTGGAAAAGTTGTCCAAGCCGATAATACGCCTCCACACCCCTCGGAGATTTCGGAAAACGGTTGGCGAAATCCGAATAAACGCGGATCGCACCTGCTCGATCTCCCATCTGCTCGCGATGAACTGCTGTCTGAAAATAAACCGACGGTGCATCTTCAGCTTCCGGAAAATGGATCGCATAGCTTTCCCCGGTTTCAATAGCCTTCAGGTTATTTCCTGCTTTTCCGTAAAAAACAAAAGCGTTAAAAAGCGCATCTTTGGATTTCTCTCCATAATTGAGCAGCTCTGCAAGGGATTCGTACCGTTCGCCGGCCATTTGAAAGTCACCGGTCTCGCCGTAATCGAATGCCAAATTGTTCAGGACATCAAGAAGCAGAGAGGATCCGCTGTAGGAAGCCCGAAGATGCTCATAAGCGCGAATGGCAGATTTATAATCGTGAATGCGGTCATACTCCTTACCGGCATTGAAGAGCGCACGATCCACGAAAGGCGCTGTCGGCACTTCAAGCGCCATCCGATAATATTCATCGGCAGCAGCCTTGTCCTGGTTTGTTTTCGAAAGAGTTTCGGCTTTGAGAAAAATCGATTCTGCCAAACGTGATTCGGCCTTTTGTTTGATTTCGTTGGAGCCGGTGCCACCGAGCATCTTCTTGGCCAGAACCTCGGAACTTTGATAATCCCCTTTCCCAAAATAACTTTCCAGGATGGAATATTGAACATTTCTGACTTCATCGCTATTCGGGAAATAATCGACAAGTGTCTTAAAATATTTTAAAGCCTCATCGAACTGATTGTGAGTATAATAAAGTGCGCCCGCATTGGCCAGAATCATCGCAGTTTTCTCATCGAAGGGGAAAAGCTTGATATAGTTGTCATAGGCAACAGCCAAAAGCGCATTCGCTGGTGAAAAGGGAATAAACTCTTTGATGTCTTTGGACATTTGTGCCTGCAATCTTGAAAGCTGATCCATCTCTGTGCCGCTCTTTTTCTCCTGCTCGACAAGACTGTCCGCTACGATGATGGCATTTTCCGCAGCATCCCGAATATCCGAAAGGCCTTTCTCCCGTGCAAATTGAGCATATTGTTCAGAATTGTATACCAAACTGATGGTTAGATACTCTTCAAATGCCTCTTTAAACTGTTTGAGCCTCGTATCCAGAATCAGTGCAACATTCCATCGAATCATATACGCATGAATATCTTCAGGATAGGTATCCAGATAAATTTCTCCCATCTCGGCGGCTTTTTCGAAAAGCGGTTTCCTGTTGCTTGCTTCAGCTTGACGAATCATATAACCGATATTTTCCCGCAAAGCCTGTTCGGTGAGCCGGCGGGATTGCAGTTTGGCTTTTTCATCGTCCGTGGCTTTCCACCAGATTCCGTCCGGTTTATACATTTCGTACAGTTTTTGGCGCGTTTCAAATGTTTTTTTCTCATCATTTAAAGCCTGGTAGCAATCGACGATTTTTTTATAGACGACAGGTCCCTTTTCTGTGGAATAGGTTCGATCCAGCAGGAGTTCATAGGTTTTAATCGCCAGCAGGTATTCTTCCTTTTCTTGCATATATATATCACCCAACTTTGCGATCATTTCGAGACCCCACTGCGGATTTCCGAGTTTTTCCACATAGGCGTTCGCATTATCCGGTCCGCCGAAATCGATAAAACTGATCGCGATATAAGCGAGGGCCTCTTCATGCAGGTCTGTTCTCACACTCGCTTCCGCACCCTGTGTTTCGTCTCCCGCACCCATTTCCTCAACAAGCGTCGTAAAATAACTGATGGCTTCCGGATACTGGCTCAACCTGTAATAAGACCAGCCCAGTTTGTAGAGTGCCTCATCATAACGCGGACTGTTCTTGTACAGAAGCACTTTTTTATAATATGAAATGGCCTGATTGACGTTATTGACAGGCGGATTAAAATAGTATTCTCCGAGCCGCAGATAACATTCCGGTACATAATGACTCTCGGGATAGGCCTCGATTAAATGAAGATAAACCTGATTTGCTCGCTGGTGTTCTCCAAGATCTTCTAAGATAAAACCCCTGTTGTAAACTGCGTCATCCACCAATTCGCTCTTGGGAAATTCATCGATGATCCGCTGATAAATGGCCATCGATTTATGATATTCCGGATGAGGTTCTTCCGGAATCTCCTGAATTTCTTTTCTTTCGTACTGCATGAGTTTATCATCATAAGCCTGCATTTTCTCCAGGTATTGATCCTTTTCCTGATAATAGTAAAGATCAGCCAGCCGGATGAGTATCTCGTCAACCACTTTATCATCCGATTGAGCCTGAAGGAGCCTTTCTCCATCGGATATGCCCCTCTTAATCAGACTCTGCTTTTCTTCCTGTAGTGCTTCCAGTTCCTGGGTATAAAAGGCGCGATAACTCTGCAGTTCCGGAAGTGAAAGCGACCAGAATGAAGAATCGATCTGGGCCGGCCGGACCTGCGCCCTGCCGGATGAGAAAAACCCGGTTAGTAAAAGGATCAGTGTAATAACAATTTTATTTCTAATGACTGTCATTTTTTCTGTTTCGAATCCGGAGTTTCCTGAATTTCCCCGACCGGGGCTTCCTGCTTTTGTTTGTAAAAGTAATCTGTTTTAAAGAACCGGTCCTTTTCCTGTTCTTCCCGTTTCATCGCTTCAGAACGCATCTGATCCTCAATTTTCTCGACATCGCTCAACAGGCCCTGTATGCGTCGATCCAACTGCTTTCGCTTAATGAGGTAAATCTCATCGATTTTTTGAATGTTCTTTGATATTCCCGCCATGCGCCTGTCGCACGTTTTAATCCGGCTGAAATTGATGTTGCTGATGCCATAACCGCTGAAACTCGCCCACTGGTCAAGTTCGACCCGCATTTGCTGGGGGAAATTCTCCCGAAGCCACACTTCGTATTGATTTAATCTGTTGTAATAATCCTCTAACTCTTCCTTTTTTATTTCGGTTTGTATCATCAAATTATACTGATCCTGAATTTTTGACAGCCGAATGATTTTTTTGGCCTCTTCAATATCCTTGACGGTTTGATCTTTCTCCCGGACTGTTTCAACCATCAGAGATTGGAAGAGATATTTTAAATGCTCCGCTATTCCCATCCGGCGAATCAGAGGGTCTTCTTCATAATAATCTGTTCTTTTATACCTGGTCTGGGTGTGGCTTTCTAATGTCTGAATCAAATCACTTCTTAGAAGACGAATATCATCAAGTAAATCAGACTGCTGATTTTCCCGTGCTTCACTCTCCAGACGATCCAATAAGGCAATCTTGTTTTCCAAAGTTTTTGTTTCGTTTTTATAATCGCTGCTGTTAACGTTACCAGGAGAAACGGTACCCCGGTCTCCAGGATAGGTCCCATGGAAAAACTGCTGAATTTTATCGATTTCGTTGTATAATTTTTGTTCTTTGTTATCAAGCATACTGCGTTCATACGATTCAACTGTATTGACATCGCCTAACATGGCTTTTTCATCTTCTGGAATAACGACGCTCTGATCGGCGCGGAATTTAGCCTGATAAACCTGTTTCAAATCTTCAAGGGCTTCTTCACTCTTCCCCATGAGCTCTCTCGAACTGGCTGCCAGTACCCTCGCCTCATAGGCATATCTTGACATAAGTGAGTTTTTTAACAGCCATTCCGCATTTTGCAGTGTCTCTGCAGGATTGCCGATTTGATAGGCGCTCCAGGCACGGCCGATCACACTCAGATCGTAATGCGAGTAGTCTTCCGATACCATATTAAAAAATGCAATGGCCTGCTGATGTTCTCCCCGTTCATAATAGATCAATCCAAGTTTCAGGAGGGCATTGTTCCGTATCTGATGGAGAACAGGATCTTTTTCACTTCTCTGCTTTTCCTCGATCAACCGATAGTAAAGGGACTGCGCCAGTTGATCCTCGCCAAGGTTCGAATAACAGGCTGCTGACAAATAAAGTGACGGGAAAAAGTAGGTACTTTCCGAAGACACATTCCCCAACGCTTTCAGGGATTTTTGATAATTTCCGGATTTAAACTGGGCATAACCAACCAGATAGGAGACGATTCCGAACGATTCGACATCCAAGCGCTCTTTTTGTGAAAGCAGTTCCTGGTAAACGGCATGAATCTTATCGACCTCGTTATAAACTGAATAAATATAGATCATCTTGACCAGTGCTTTCGCCCAGAATTTGGACTGAGGATACTCTTCGATCAGCCTTTGATATCCTTTTAATGCTTCGTCTAAATAATTGAGACCGTATGAAGATTCACACGAATAAAAAAGAACATCATCCAGCGTCTGGTATTGATAATATGTATTTAGGATATCCTGAAGCTGCAATCGGGACAGGGCAAAATCGCCAACAGAAAAATTTTCCAGCGCCGCTTTAAGGTCTCGTGAAAACATGCGTTTCAACTGAAAGGGATCCGCAGTTTGAATGAGTTTGGTACGAAGATAAACGTACTGTGTGAGTTTCATCTTGAAGTCCAAAATACGATTGTACTTCCACTCTTCAAAATATTCATCCGCAAATTGGCGGCGGCTTGTTTTCTGATCCTTGGTTGAAGTCTCTTCACCTTTTGGTGCATTCGAGCCTTTTTGACTGCCGGGACTTCCATCGCCATTTTTTAAATCCAGTTGCTCCACATATTTGTCCAGAACACTTTCTTCAATAATCTTTCTCACCTGTGTCCGAAGGTTCGATAATGATTTGAGTGCTTCAAAATTGACTTTTTGTTTGGCTTTTTTCTCGAGAAGGTTTATTTCATCCAGCAGGAGAAGTACTTTTTCCAACTCTTTGTTATAACTATCGAGTAATGATTCGCGGGGAGATACAAGTTGATCGGCGCTTAACTCGGATGAATAGGTTCCTTCTTTCATCCGGGCCCACATTTCCTCATTTACATTCTGTACCAGCGCCAGAAGATACTTTTCTTTGGGAATGACTGTTTCTAGGAATTCTTCACTTTTTAGACGGTAATAGTAGCGGAGATTCGTCCCTTCACCGGCAGACTCCTGTCCCAGACCAAAGGATGAATTGGCAAATGATAAAACAAGAAGGAAAAACAGGAAAGCAATACTCTTTTGGTTCAAGAGAAATAGATACTTTCCCTTTCCTCCCAAGGCGAAAGGCACTCTCACAAACCCCCTTTGCAGACATTGACTTTATAAAAAACGGAAGCGATTTCCTCTAACGAATCATTTCCTTGACTTTCATCAAACGGGTCAGGTTCCCCCGTTCCATTTCGCTCAGTTTCATTTCGATGTAGCGTCTGGTTTCTTCCAATTCCGGGATAAGCACATATTCCAGGGCATTAACCCTTCTTCGTGTTTTTTCGATTTCATCCCCCATAAGGAACAAAGCTTTCTCCGTTTGTGCAAGTTCCAGCAGTTTTGGAAAAGTTTTTTGAAACAGATCCAGGGATAAATCAATATTTCCGCCGGTTTCCAAGAATCCGTAACTCCGTTTAAATTCTCCAATATCCACTTTCAGCACAGGCACCTGCAAATTGAGCACCTGTTTCTTTCCAATTTCCATATCGATACGACTGGTGGGAATCATTAACGCTGTCTCGATACTATCCCGGGGTGTTTCCATGCGGCCTTGTATAAAATATCGCAGACTTTTTTGAAACTTCTCTTCTAATTCTTTCCGCAAACCCTTTACAGAATCGACCAGATCCAGAAACTGACGCATCAATTCATCCTGCTTGTCTTTCAACAGCTTGTGGCCTCTTCGAGCCAGGACAAGCCGTTTCTTTAACCGGAGCAGTTCCATTCGTGTTGCGTTTGTGGTCAATTTCATCTCAAGTGTCCTTCAATGTGATCAAATTCTGAACACAAGCCTGTTATCGATTCGGTAACACCAAACCGGGATTTCTCCTGAGCTGTAAAGTATATAAATTTTGCAAAATTGATGCCGTTATCCTATATATTTTGATATATTCTATAAATCCTTTTATAAGGAACTGCTTGATATGCGCTCTCCGAGTAAAATCTATCATGAAAAAGCATTTTAACTTTTTGCTTCTTCTTTTTTTGTATCATTCTTCGATACTGCTTTTTTCTGAAACTTTTTAAAGTACTTTTCCATCCACTCGGGCCGGATGCGTTTCAGCTCGATCGACGGGAACACGGAAAGCAGCTCCCAGCCCAAATCGAGTGTCTGTTCGATAGTCCGGTCTTCATATTCACCCTGACTGACGTACCGGTGTTCAAATTCGTCGGCAAATTTAAAATAAATGCGGTCAATATCTGACAGGGCGGCCTCTCCCAAAATGACAGCTAATTCCTGAACCTCTTTCCCCCGCGCGTACGCCGCAAAGAGCTGATTGAATACGTCGGAATGGTCTTCCCGTGTTTTTCCATGGCCGATCCCTTTGTCTTTCAGACGAGAAAGCGAGGGAAGCACATCGATCGGTGGCCGGATGGCCTTTCTGAAAAGCTGACGGGAAAGAATAACCTGTCCCTCCGTAATATAGCCGGTGAGATCGGGAATCGGATGTGTTTTGTCATCTTCCGGCATGGTTAAAATGGGAATCTGTGTAATGGATCCCTTCTTTCCCTTGATTCGGCCTGCCCGTTCGTAAATGGTAGACAGGTCCGTGTATAGATATCCAGGATAACCGCGCCGGCCCGGAACCTCTTTACGGGCAGCGGAAACCTCTCGAAGCGCTTCGCAGTAATTGGTCATATCCGTAAGAATAACCAGAACGTGCATCTCCAGATCGAATGCCAGATATTCGGCGGTAGTCAAAACCATTCTTGGAGTGGCAATGCGCTCAATCGCCGGATTGTCCGCCAGATTGACAAAGAGCACGGACCGGTCGATGGCGCCGGTTTCCTTGAATCCTTGAATGAAATACTCGGATTCCTCAAACGTAATCCCCATGGCTCCGAAAACAACGGCAAATTTCTCCTGTTTTCCCAGCACTTTAGCCTGTCTCGCGATTTGAGCGGCCAGCTGATTATGGGGCAGTCCCGAACCCGAGAAAATCGGCAGCTTCTGTCCGCGGACCAGGGTATTCAGTCCGTCGATGGATGAAATACCGGTTTGAATGAATTCGGAGGGATAGGCTCTGGCTTGCGGATTAATCGGGTTTCCATTGATATCCAGTTTCTTTTCGGGCAGCAGTTTGGGGCCGTTATCGATGGGCCGTCCCAATCCGTCAAAAACGCGCCCGAGAATATCCGGGGAAACACCCAGTTGAATTCCGCGCCCTAAAAACCGTACTTTGCTTTTAAAAACATCGATCCCTGTCGCTTCCTCGAATAACTGGATCAGCGCCTTGTCCTCATTGACTTCCAAAACCCGTCCCTGCCGCATTTCCCCGTTGGGAAGTTCCAGCTCGACGAGCTCTTCATATTTGACATCTTCGACTTCTTCTACAAGAACAAGCGGACCTGTAATCTCACGTATGGTTAAATACGCCTTACGCATGCACATTCTCCTCTTTAACGAGCGCATCGACCTGCGCTTCCAACGTCTTCAGTATAGCTTCGATTTTAGAAATATCTTTCTCCGGAAGGTACCTGGCCCTTGCGATTTCTTCCCGCACGGGCAGATCAATCAATTTTTCAAAGGGCACTTCTTTATCGAGCGCCTGTATAAATGTTTCATGGAGCGTTAAAATCGTTTTCAGCATCAGATACTGCTTTTCCATCAGCGCATACGTGTCCACTTCGTGAAATGCATTCTGGTGCAGAAAATCCTCGCGTATCGAACGAGCCACTTCTAAGATGAGCCGGTCGGAAAAAGACAGCGCATCCACACCTACCAGCTTCACAATCTCCTGAAGATCGGCCTCTTCCTGAAGAATCTTCATGGCCTGTTTTCGCATTTCAGGAAAATCTTCGTGGATCTCTTCACTGTAATACGATTCCATATTATCGACATACAGGGAATAGCTGTTCAACCAGCTGATCGCCGGGAAATGCCGCTGATAGGCCAGCTTGTCTTCCAGGCTCCAGAAAACTTTAACGATCCGGAGCGTTGCCTGAACCACGGGATCGGCCAAGTCGCCGCCCGGAGGAGACACAGCACCGATAACAGTCAAGGATCCTTCACGTTCTTCCGAGCCAAGACAGATCACACGCCCGGCGCGTTCGTAGAATTCCGCAATCCGACTTCCCAAATAGGCGGGATATCCTTCGTCACCCGGCATTTCCTCGAGCCGGCCCGACATCTCGCGCATCGCCTCCGCCCATCGTGAAGTCGAATCGGCCATAACGGCCACAGAATACCCCATGTCCCTGAAATACTCGGCAATAGTAATTCCTGTATAGACCGATGCCTCACGTGCCGCTACCGGCATGTTGGAGGTATTGGCAATGAGCACGGTTCGTTTCATCAATGCTTCCCCGGATCTCGGGTCGACCAGCTCCGGAAACTCAAGCAGTACGTCTGCCATCTCATTACCGCGTTCACCGCAGCCGATATAGACCACGATTTCCGTATCCGCCCACTTTGCCAGCTGATGCTGAATGACCGTTTTCCCGGAACCAAACGGACCCGGCACACAGGCAGTTCCTCCTTTGCCGACGGGAAAGAAGGTGTCAAGAACCCTCTGGCCTGTCATCAACGGCGCAACAGGGACAAGTTTCTGTTTATACGGCCTTCCCTTTCGAACCGGCCAGCGCTGCAGCATCGTGACTTCTTGGATCTTTTTTTCAGATTTGATTTTCGCTATTGTTTCTTCAACAGTAAATTCACCTCCACTGATTTCCGTCACTTCCCCCCCGACACCGGGAGGCACCATGATCCGATGCACGACCACAGGCGTTTCCTGAACGGTTCCGAGTATGTCCCCCTGGGTCACCTTGGCTCCCTTTTTCACAAGGGGTTCGAATCTCCATTTTCTGGACTTGTCAATTCCCGGGACATCGACACCGCGTGTAATAAAATCACCAACCTGTTCGCGGATCACATCGAGGGGACGCTGGACACCGTCGTAAATGGATTCTATAAGACCCGGCCCGAGTTCCACGCTGAGTGGTTCTCCGATTGAGCGGACAGGCTCGCCCACTCCCAAACCGCCTGTCTCTTCATAGACCTGAATCCACGCACGGTCTCCTCTAAGTTCGATGATCTCGCCGATCAACTGTTTTTCGCTGACCCGGACGACATCGTACATTCTCGCATCTTCCATGCCTTCGGCAACGACCAAAGGCCCCGATACCTTTACGATTTTACCCTTCTTGCTCATGCAGTCAATCCTCTTCTGTCTCCTTAAATATATCCGCACCAATGGCTTTTTTTACGGTTTCCCGGACACGCTCAAAGGCATGTCCCGTACTTCCGTGGCAGTCAGGAATGACTGCGACCATCGGCGTCCAATTCAAATTTACTTTTGCCAGCACATCCCCCATTTTCTGTGCGAGTTTCTCGGTTAGAAAAATCACATGAAATCCTTCCTTGACCGATTGATTGAAAACCGCAGACGCTTCCGAAACATCGGTCACTGGATACACCAGGACCCCCATGGACCGGAATATCAAAACGGTATCATGATCGCCGATAGCACAGATTTTAGACGAATGCATGGAGTGGCAATCCTTCCTCAATGGTCTCTTTAGAAAAACCATTGGCACGTCCGGCTACGATGCGCCGAACCGCAGAAAGTTCAACTTCTTTGAAAATAAAATAAGCAAATAAAACTTCGATCCCGAAACCGCAGTTCCGCGCCATTTGAATCAATTCCAGCCGGATTTCCTGGCACATCCGCTCCCACTGCGAAAATGGCTGATCCGCTTCGACTTGGCGAACGGTCCGCGTAATTAATTCTCCATACGAGGTTTTACCCAGAACCCGGAGTACCTCCTCCCACGATTCGGTGATCAGCGAATTCAACAGTTCCGGATTCAATTTGCCTCCGGGAATCCAAACCTTTTCAAGAGACAACTCTTTTTGATTCAATATTTTCAAACGGAAAAAAGTCCTCAGGTTAACCAGATCCGATTCGAGCAATCGCCATGATTTGAGAAACGGATTCGGATATTGATGAATCACATTCTGCCACTCCTGAAATTCGGTTCGATCGATAAATGTATCGATTTCCTGCCAGTCTCTCTTATCATCGGACAATTCATGATAATGATCCACGGCGTTTTGGAGAAACGACGGCAATAACTTTTCCGTTTCGGATTGGACGGCATTTCGAATCATTTCTGTTTCAACCAGCCCGCCTTCGCGAAGGTAAACATCTTGCTGCTCATTGATCGTGCTTTCTCTGAGAATCACCCTGAGATTGTGAAAATCGATCCGTTTCCGGAACTGATCCGTCCAGATCGAATCCCGGCTCAGCTGGCAGATCAGCTCGAGCGCGGAACGCCATTCCAACCGGATCAGCGTTTCGACTTGAGCCCAGGAACGCACATTATCGACATTCCGTCCATAACCGGCTTCGGAAAGAATCCGTCCGGCTTCTTCTGCGCTAGCGGACAGAATCAGGCGGTTCAGCAGCTGCTTGGTCAGAAACCGTTTTTCCAGTACCCTGATAAGGCCGACAGCAAACCCGTACCGTGTGTCAAATCGAAGACGATAACTCACTGCTGTTCTCCAAAAAGAATACCGGCTACCTCGGATTCCAGTTCCTCGCGGGCGTTTCCGAATAAAACAGACAGTGTCGCATTGATCTCCTTGCGTCCCCGGCGAAGGACAAATCCACCGTCGCTGTCGATGGTTTCCCTGGCCAATGAAATTTTCCCCTGCTTTCCCGATTTTTTAAGGTTTCGGTTTACCGACTCGATCAGCGAGGCGGACAATCTCTTTGCATCCGATTTGGCTACGACAACCTCTTCATCTCCTGTTACCGCAACCTGTTCGAGCAGCGAACCCAAAAAACGGACATATTCCTGGGGCTTGAGATTTTTAACCTGGTCGTAAGCTTCACGAAATGCTTCATCGATCAGTTTCTGTTTTAATTCGAGCAGACTCTGCCGTGACTCCATCTGAGTACTGGAAAGCATTCTTCGGACCGATTCCTCCGCCTGATTCTTTCCTTTTTTCTCGGCATCGGACCGGATTATATCAATCTCCCGAGATTTCCGGACTTCGATATCAGCGACCTTTTTGCGATAGGACTCAAGAATCTCTTCGGCTTCTTTCTCAGCATCAGCACGAATTTTTTCTATAATTGCTTTTACTGGCATGCAACCGGCCTACATCTGTATGCTGTTGATGAGAAGAATGGAAATGAGCAACCCGAGAATCGCATAAAACTCAACAAACACTCCCAGTACCAGGGCTTTTCCCATTTCGTTCGGCTGCTTCGCTGTCATGGTAACACCGGTCGCACAAACGCGGCCCTGATGGATCGCTGAAAAAAGGCCGGTCAATGCGATAGGCAGACAACCCAAAAGAAATTCAAATCCTTTTGCAACAGACATAGGTTCCTGGATGCCCCCGCCTAACAATCCCAGTTTCATAATCGCGATAAAGCCGACCAAAAAACCGTAGATTCCCTGTGTTCCCGGAAGCGCAGTGAGAAGAAGAAGTTTTCCAAAAAGATCGGGCTCCTCGCTCATCACACCGTTGGCAGTCTGACCAACCGAACCGACAGCAACTGCAGAACCGATACCCGCAAGAATCACTGCCAGTCCGATCCCGAGAAGCGCAATAATCAATCCTGACATGTATTCCTCCTGTTAATTATAAAAATAGATAAACTACCCCTGAGTGACCTCCCGATCCACAATCAGGGAATATTGATATTTCTGTTTCAAAGGTTTGAAGGGGCTTCCTCCCCCTTCAAGAAATTTCTGAAAAAATTCGACAAATTGAAGCCGCATGGTGTGAATAAAACCGCTCACCATATTGATGAGTATATTGAACAAATGCCCGCCGACAAAAAACAGGGCGGCCAGTACGACTCCAAGCGCAGGGATTCCCACAACCATCCCGATCATGGTATTGATAACCATCGCAATCACACCGGTCGCCATACCCATCGCCATGAGGCGGGAGTAAGAAAGAATGTCTCCGAAATAACCCGTAATTCCGTAAAGGCTGTAAAGACCTGCAAAAATTCGTGCAATTGGATTCTTGCTCGCTCTTCCTCCGAACAGCACAATGATACCGGCTGCCAAAATCGCCATCCATTTACCGATCAGTCCGGCCGTTGCACCTAAAATAGCCGGCCGTCCCAACCCGAAAAGAACCAGGCCGGTGAGCAGGGCGAGCCAGGAAATCTTGTCATAAATACCGTCAAGAATTTTCCCTTTTCTGACCGAATCGTAGAATGCCAGAATCAGACCGAAACAGACATGAATGAATCCAAGACCCATACAGACTCCGAGAAAAATAATGGATCCGCTTCCCTCCAGGGGGTCAAAGAGCATCAGCCTGTTTCGTATGGCCTGAAGTCCGGGAGAAAAATTCGAAAAATCCAGGCCGAAATAACCGCCGGTGACTACTCCGACGGGAATTGTCGCCAATCCTGTATAAAAAAGAATTTTGAAAAGCCGCTTCGATCCCTGCCCCAGAGGAATTTTCTTCAAAGCAAGGAACGATAGCAGCGCAATGATCAAACCGTATCCCGCATCGGTCAGACATATGGCAAGAAAGAGAATGAAAAAGGGCGCCAGTCTGGGTGTCGGATCAAGTTCGAAATAGGACGGAGAACCGTAAAGGTTGGTGATCATTTCGAAGGGTTCGGCAAAGGGCCGGTTCTCAAGAAAGACCGGCGGATTCTCTCCTTTTGCGGTTTTCACTTTTATCACGCTAACCGTTGAAAAAGTCTTCTCCATTTTTTCTTTGAGTACCGGATAATCTTCCTCTCTTGTCCATCCCTGCAGCATGACAGATTTTTCTGTTTCCGCAAACCGGGATTCAGTTTTGGCACGTTCCAACAGATTCGAAAGGTGTTCCTCGATCACGATAAGTTTGGAACGATGACCCGCTAGCTGCTTTGTTTGATCTTTGAGCGCTTCCTTTTTGGCAGCAATCTCTTCGATCTGACGGTCGAGAGATTCGATGATCTTCTTCGGAATTTGTGTATATCCCTCCCAGGTAACTTCTCTGTGTTCGATCTTGCCCAGAACACCGGCAATTTGATCCTGCTCTTCTTTGAGATAAATCAAAAGAACGGCATCGCCCGATTCCGATTGGGAGAAACGCTCGATATGAAAACGTTCTGTTTTTTCACGAATTTTCGCAATCAGTTCCTCGTAATTCCCGCGGGACACGAAAAGCGTGCGCACCACCGTCTTGCTTGTTTCTCCGATCTGGTTCAGG
>Ga0315536_1000506_pt1 | contig 19398 bp, 20 predicted proteins | sample SalMarSW160230MG_FD_203093 | JGI IMG/M metagenome (GOLD analysis project Ga0315536, IMG submission 203093) | Salt marsh sediment microbial communities from the Plum Island Ecosystem LTER, Massachusetts, United States - Salt Marsh Sediment SW1602-30 ...
CATAGATATTGCCATCAACGAATGTGAAAGCTGGAACGAATCTTGTTATCCTTACTCGAAGTTTTCGTTCCTGAGAAAATGGAGTAGCATTAGCTAATTGATTCTCTATTGACTTGCTGGTATAGGGGGGATTGAATACGATGGCACGGAGTGCACTTTTTCCGTGAATACTCCAAGGAACTCGTGATACTCTCCAGATATCTGCACTTACACTCCAATCCCATCCGGGACACCAATAACCAAGTGATCTTGCAACCTGTTTTCTAAGATACTTCAGTGATAGAAGACTCCGATCTCTTCTATTGGGATGCAGGGTAATTGGAGAAACTTCAGATTCAGTTGTATCCAGTGCTACATGAACTCCACGAAAACCACTGAACATAACCCGCGTAGCATGGAAATCCCCTCTGTCTTGTACTGTTTCAATCAATTCCTGTATCATTGAAGAGGCGTCAACTATCTTCCACAGAGAAAAAGGTTCCCTCTTCTCAATGAAGTCCGCATCAAAGAGAAGTGGACCACCTAGAAGATAACCACTGGATTTCCATCCCCTTGGGGGACTTTCTGTCTTGAATCGCATTACTGTCTGATATACATGAAGTGGTGGATTTCTAAGTAAACGACCCATAATCCCATTATCAGCACGAGTCCATCTCCAATAACCATCATCTGTGACTATCTTTGCCCAGTGTAATCCCTTTGGTCTGAACCACCCTAATGCTGCTGACTTGTAGTATCTTCGGAGTAGTCTTGAGCGCAACTGCTTGGTTCGTTGGTTCATTTTCCCCTACCGTCCAATATCATTCAGTATTCCATCATAAATCGAAATGGCTTGACGAATTCCCTCCAGTACTTCAGACTTCATTCCCTCTTTCTCATCTAGTTTCTTCTGGAGTTCTTTCTTCTGTTGGAGTAGTGCTAGTGAAGCGAGTAGACCCTTCAGAAAGAAACTCGTTGCATATGGCATGGGTACTGCTAGAGTATAGGTTGAGAACCCTTCTTCAAACTTGACCATGATGGAGTTTCCTTTCTTTGATTGGTTGATACTCGTCTTCATTGAATCACCAGAGTTGGGCGACACAAAGCCGCCCTCTGTATGAGATGGTGCTCATCAAGAAACACTCATTGTGTATGGGGACGTGCTCAAGGCTCTAGCCCCAATCAAGAGTTTCTTTCGCACAAATTCTTCTGATTAAGTAGTTTTAATCCCATATTTTCAGAAATTGTTCGATGAAGTGTCCAGTTCTGGGTGAAAATTCCTATCCACTCCATAATCCTTTTATTCAAACATCCGGCGGAAGCGTTGAGTATAGCCACTCAAGACCATCAATATCAGGTGAATGATTATGGGAAAACGTCCAGGCCAATGCTACCGAGAATGCGATCGACCCGCCTTTGTGAGGAAGAAGTACATACACAGGCGCCCAGCAAGCCGTATAGTCAACTTTGACATGGGTAATACAACTGGGAAATTTGAGGTTGAATTGTCACTGATTGGTCTTGAGCGATGTCAGATTCGACATCAGGCTCTTGAGGCTGCACGCGTTGCATCCAACCGTGATATGACCAAGAATGCAGGTAGAGCTAACTATCATCTTCGGATTCGTGTCAAACCCTACCATTACCTTCGAGAGAATAAGATGATCTCAGGTGCTGGTGCTGACCGTGTGCAGGATGGAATGAGAAAAGCATGGGGCAAGGTCATAGGCTCCGCTGCTAGAGTCAGGCCAAATCAGGCGCTGATAACAATCCGTACGAATCGTCAACATGTCAAGGCAGCAAGGGCTGCACTCATGAAGGCAGCACCAAAGATGCCAACACCCTGCAAAATCAGGTTTGACAAGATCGATCCCGCTCTCAAACGCAAGATGGGCTACGGTATCTAATCGTCATCTTTCTCGCAGTCTTTGACAAGGTCGTACAATTTTCGAGCAACACCAGTCATAGTAGTCACTTCACGTCCAGTCATGTATGATCTTCCAAGCAGATTTCTGAAGACTTGTTTTGCAATGGGTTTTCTATAATCTTTCAAATTAAGCGCATCAATTACCTCGTCTAGAAAAACCATCACCTGATCCCGTTCAGTACGGGTAGCTGCTCTAGGAAGTACAATCTCACTCGGTTCCTCAGGGGCATAGTTTGTGAATAAATGATGAAGCACAATCGCTACTGCATGACTGAGATTCAGGCTTGGATATCCTTCTGATGTAGATATTGTGAATGCTAATTCACAGAGACCCAGTTCTTCATTTGTGAGTCCTGAACTCTCCCTACCAAAGACAAGAGCAACTTTCCCTTCGAGTGATATTGGATTGGGCAGTTCTTCTAGGGGTACTAAAACCCTAGTTACACTGTGATTTCTACCCGCTCGAGCTGAGGTTGCCCAAGCTGCTTCAATATCCTCGAGTGCTGATGGCAAATCATCGTAAATCCCTGCAGAATCTAAGATTTCATGAGCACGTACGGAGTAGATTTGCGCTATCATATCCTCACGTGGATCCCATCCAACGATTCTCAATTCTTGAACACCAAAATTAGCAAGAACTCTTGTGACAAATCCCACATTGCCTGCTTGTTCAGGCTCAACCAAAATCACAACGAGATTCGGGAATTCCATGTGCACCAAGCTCCTTATCCTCTAGCTATGTGATAGTTGAAGAACATCACCATCTTGCAGTGGATAATTTAGACCTACTACCCTTCGCTTGATTTTGTCATTATCTCGAAGGATGACTGCTGACCTGAATCGTTCTACAAATAGCTCTTTGTGGACTTTACGAGCGGCATCTTCGACCACTGAACCTTCTGGTAAGACAATAGGTTTGTTTTCCCTTTTCTTTCCAGGTATCTTAGTGTATACCCTTAGAATATCTAGATGTTCATAGAGTGTCCAGCTCATACCATCAAGATTCTCTTTTCTTTCCGCAGATATTGGAATTATGTCAAATCGCTCACTGTATTTCGATTCTAGTTCCTGATATCTGGCTTCGGAACCAGTTGCGTCTCCTTTGGTAGCTATCACCATTGCACGAACATAAGCAACACTGGAATCCATTGCATCAACAAGTTGTTCGAAGGTTGCAGCTTTCTGGAACCTGACAATGATATTTGAAATTCGACGTGCTCGCAGATATTCCATTACTTCTTCAATATCTCCCTGATAGTTCTGAGCACCATAGAGCATAAGCCCACCCAGACCAACTCTTTCAACTCTGACAGCAGATTTTTCCTTGTTCAACCTGATTCTTGCAGAATCCAATTCGCCCAGAATTATGTTCATTTGGATGTCAATATCTTGTGTCAAATCAACGACCAATGCGATACAGTCGGTGTTTCTAGCTACAGACAAAGCCTGCCGCCCGATTCCTGTTTCATGGCTTCCTTTGAACACTCCTGGCAATTCTACTAGTTGAATATTAATATCTTCCAAAGTTAGCATTGCTGGAGTTGGAATCGGCGTAGTAAATGGATAATCTCCTATGTCGAATTTTGCATTTGTTACTGCATTGATGATGCTTGATTTACCGCAACTTGTCACGCCAATCAGACAGACCTGTCCAGCACCTTCTTTTCGAATTACTCCCTCTTCTGTTCCACCGCCGCTTCTTCTGGCTCTATCCATCTCTCGCTTCTTTTCAAGCTGTGCTTTAAGCTGGGCTAGTTTCTTCCTATAATCTCCAACCATTCGTTCCCCACCTTTATGGCGTGGGGCAAGAGAAAGAAGTTTCTCTAATTCTACTATCCGCTGCGCTAAGTCTTCCGTTTCTTCATAGATAATCCGTTGCTTGTCGAATTCTGGAGTAACGTTTGTCGGCAATAGGAGTCAAATATACTTTGGAAAGAATGCCATTATGAAGCTTTCTTCAAATCAACTATCATATTTACATCCAAAATGAATCTCTCTGGATGTGGAAAATGGGGTAGATTGCCCAGTATCCACGCGGCATCTTCTTCAATTAATTCGAATTGAACATCATTAGTGTAGATTAGAAGTGAATTATCATATTTTGCATCATTAATAACGTCTGAAGTGACTTCTGGAGTTGATAGATAGACTCTCGCTGGAGCAACGGATTCTATGAACTCCTTCAAGTTAGTCCTCCTCACTTCAATTTCATTATCCATTATCTTAAGAGAATCCATCACTAAATCTTCAGCAATTGTTATGGCTTTCAAGAGAAAGAAAGAGATCGAACGTTCATCAGGTGAAACACGTCTAAGATTAGCTCCTGGAAACGAAATAATCTTCACATCATCAGGAGATCCTTTCGCTAGAGAAATCACAACATCTCGTCGTAAATTTCCTGAAATGAAGAGACCCACATTCACACATCTTGCTGCAGTAATCACCTCGGGAGAATTATTACCTGATTTCACTAATGCTTTGCTAATGGGAATATCGCTAAAGAGAATTAAGAAATGCCTCATTGTGAAATCAATTCCAGACTACATGCCCGGTAATCCCTGAAGACCTGGAATACCACCTTTTCTTCCTCTACGCTGCTTACCCATCTGCTTCATCATTTTCTTCATTTGTTCATGTTGTTTCAACAGGTCTCTTACATCTTTCAGAGATGTACCTGAACCATGTGCAATGCGCTTGATTCGTGATGCCTTGATGAGTTTAGGTTCTTCGAGCTCTTCCTTCGTCATGGAATTCATAATTACTTCCCATTTCTTCATGTTTTCTTCTTGAACCTCAGCAATTCCCTCAGGTAGTTTATACTGAAGACCAAGCATTTCCATGACCTTTCCAATAGGTCCCATCTTCTTCAATTGCTTGAGTTGAGCCATCATATCTTTTAAGGAAAATTGTCCCTTCATGATACGTTTCACAGCATCATCTTCAACTTCAATCTGGGCTTCCCTGACCTTGTCTACTAGACCTCGAATATCAGACATTCCCAAGAGACGGCCTGCAAATTTCGTAGGATTGAATGGCTCTATTGCATCCATGCCCTCTCCAAGACCAATGAACTTGATTGGTGCCTTTGTTGCTGCTACAGCTGATAGTGCTCCACCACCTTTGGCACTACCATCCAATTTTGTAACTATGATTGAACCAATTTCAGTAGCTTTACGAAATGCTTCTGCTTGAACTCCGGCTTGTTGTCCAAGAGTACCATCAATAACAAGAATGATTTCTTGGGGCTTGACTGACTTTGAGATATCTCGCATCTCTTTGATGAGACTTGTTTCTTCTCTATGTCTCCCTGATGTGTCCAAGAGAATCAATTCTATACCCTTGCTTTTCAGTTCTTTGAATCCTTTCTTCGCCAGAGTGACCGCATCCTTCTCTCCCTCATCACCCCAGAAAGGTACATTCGATCTCTCAGCTAGCTGTTTCAACTGGCTGTATGCTCCCGGTCTGAAATTATCTGCACAAATGACACCAGTCTTGATACCTCTCTTTTGATAGTATCTGGCTAGTTTACCAATTGTAGTGGTTTTTCCCGACCCCTGAATACCTACCATCATCACAAGATTTGGTTTCCCAGGATTGATAGTGAGTGGTACAGGTTTTTCTCCCAAGAAGAATGCAAGAGTGTCCCATACTACACGAATGATATGTTCCCTTCGAGAAACACCTCTTGGTAGATTCTCGTCTAATGCTTGCTCTTGTACTCTCTGTGTAATTGCCATTACTAGACTGACATCAACGTCGGCCATTAACAGCGCTCTCTGAATATCTTTGACAAGTTCCTTTACAAGTTCCTCATCAATGACGCTTGCACCAAAGAGTTTCTTCAGAGCAGAGTTTAGGGATTTACCAAGACCTTCTAGAACCAAGACCACATCACCGTCTTCTGGGAGTGTTCCATCCGTAGTCCATATCAACCTTCGCCTTTGTATTTCGAATATGTTAATGAACGACAAGGAATAAAACGGAATGATATGAGAACGGACATGCAAGTGATTGGACATGACTGGTGAAATTGGTGATGACAAACTTAGAATCGTGAAGATTCACGATGGAACCGTGATTGATCACATAAGAGCCGGAAAAGCTCTAGAGGTGCTCAAGATCTTGGGAATTACTGGTGAAACTGGTAATGTGGTAAGTCTCGCGATGAACATCTCAAGCGGTAAGATTGAGAAAAAAGACATTGTCAAGGTTGAACATCGATTTCTCAAAGACGAAGAAGTAGCTCGAATTGCTCTTGTAGCACCAGAAGCAACGATCAATCTTATTGAAAATAATAGACTCATCAACAAGTATTGTGTTGAGTTACCTGAAACAATTACAGATATCATGAGATGCCCTAATCCACGATGTGTGTCAAACAAAGAGCGAGAACCTATCCTCAGCAAGTACCAAGTAATATCACATAAACCGATTCAGCTCAAATGCCTCTATTGTTGGACAATTGTTGAGGAGCACCACATAATCTCAGAGTTTACAAGTTGACAAGATAAAATCTAGTGTCCGTCATTTTCCAAACGCTTTTTAGCAGACTTGTAAAGCATTGCGCTAGTCAACATTAGTTGGATGATTGCATGGCTAGCGATAAAATTGCTGTCATTGGTGACAGGGATACAGTCACAGGATTTCGGTTAGTCGGAGTCAGTGAATGTGCAACCTCCAAGTCCCCTGATGAAACAAGAGAATTGCTATACAAATTCTTTCGAGATCCAAGCATGGGGTTAATTATCATCACAGAACCTCTTGCTGAACAGGTGGAAGACACAATTGTTGAACTCTCTGTGTCACCTGTTCCAGTTATCTTATTGATTTCTGATAGAACTGGCTCTACTGGTGCGTATGAAGCCGTATTAAAGGAACTCATTCGACGTGCCGTGGGAATTGAAATCAATATCTAACATCGACATAATGGAGCTACAAACCATGACTGAAACAACAGGACGAATCGAAACCATTGCGGGTCCAGTCGTAAAATGCTCTGGATTACCCTCTGTTCGCATGTATGAGGTAGTACGAGTTGGACATCAACAATTGATTGGTGAGGTTATCGAAGTAGGTGACGAAGAGTTCACTGCTCAGGTCTACGAGGAAACATCTGGCATTGCACCAGGAGAACCTGTCGTATCCACTGGAGACTCCCTCTCCGTGGAATTAGGTCCCGGGCTTCTTGGAGCCATTTATGATGGTATTCAACGACCACTTCCTAAATTACGGGAGCTATCCGGTGATTTCATATCAAGAGGTCTCAATGTTGAAGGACTAGATAAGGAGAAGAAATGGACATTCACACCCGTAATCGAGGTTGGAGCCAAAGTCATACCTGGAGATATTATTGGTGAAGTTCCTGAAACAGGTATCATTACATCAAAGATCATGATTCCTATTGGTGTACAGGGTGAAGTTGTGGAAATCGTTTCTAAAGGTGAATTTACTGTAATTGATACAATTTGCAAAGTAAAAGATGAGCATGGCGACATTCATGATGTTGTTATGATGCAGCGCACTCCCGTTAGAGTGGGAAGGCCCTTCAAGGACCGAGTACCAATGGATAATCCTCTTCTTACAGGACAACGCGTTATTGATACTTTCATGCCCCAGGCAAAAGGTGGTACTGGTGCAATCCCTGGAGGTTTCGGTACAGGGAAGACAGTCACCCTCCATCAGTTTGCGAAGTGGGCGGATGCTCAAATTGTCGTGTATGTTGGCTGTGGCGAACGTGGAAATGAGATGACTGAGGCTCTTGAAGAGTGGCCTCACCTGAAAGATCCAAAATCAGGGAGACCCCTTATGGAACGTACTGTTCTAATAGCAAATACATCCAACATGCCAGTAGCTGCTCGAGAAGCATCGATATACGTCGCAGCAACACTTGCAGAATATTTCCGAGATCAAGGGTACGATGTTGCCCTCATGGCAGATTCCACTTCACGGTGGGCTGAGGCTCTTCGTGAAATTTCTGGTAGACTAGGCCAACTCCCATCAGAAGAAGGCTATCCAGCATATCTCGGTTCACGCCTTGCTCAATTCTATGAGCGTGGAGGTAGAGTTCAAGCTCTAGGCTCTGATGATAGACTCGGTTCGATCACAATGTGTGGGGCAGTATCACCTCCTGGCGGTGACTTTTCAGAACCGGTGACTCAGGCTACATTAAGGATTGTCAAAGTGTTTTGGGCATTAGACAAAGACTTAGCAGCAAGACGATTCTTTCCAGCAATCAATACACTCACCAGTTATTCTTTGTATCTTACAACTCTGGATACATGGTATAGAAAAAATCTCGGTGATGACTGGCCAGGACTAGTCAAAGAAGCACTTGCAATATTACAGAAAGACCAAGAATTACGTGAGATTGTACAGCTTGTAGGACCTGATGCGCTTCCCGAATCTGAACGGGCAACTCTTGAAGCTGCAAGAATGATTAAAGAAGACTTTCTAACACAGAGCGCTATCCATGAGATAGATACATACTCCCCTATTGGTAAAACCTATAGAATGCTCAGAGTCATTATCGGATTTAGTCAGAAGATGGCTGCAGCAGTCAAGATGGGAGTTCAAGTGAGACGAATCTTGGATCTTAGTGTTTTGGACAATATTGCACGGATGAAAATCATACCTTGGGAAACCTATGAAGAACAGATAGATGCTATTGAAAAGAAAATGGAACGTGAATTTCAATCTCTGTTCCAAGAACTTTCTGAATCTGGGCTCTTATCCGAACCCGTGGCTTAAATTTACGTGGACTTTATCCCTCACCTTACGCAAGAGGATAATGAAATGACACAAAGTATGAAATTGGATGCACTTCATGAAACAATACGTAATTGCCGCCTTTGTTCCTTACATGAAATACGCATCAACGCTGTACCTGGAGAAGGACCTCCGGATGCAAAGTTATTCTTCATCGGAGAGGCTCCAGGTGCAAGAGAGGATGAAACTGGAAGACCCTTCGTCGGCAGATCTGGTAAACTTCTTACATCTTTGATTGAAGAGATTGGTCTCTCCAGAAAGGAGGTTTTCATCACATCCGTTCTCAAATCAAGACCACCAAATAATAGAGCACCAAAGCGTACAGAGATAGAACTATGTAGACCATACGTAGAACGACAGATTGACCTGATCAATCCTCGAGTCATAGTTCTTCTAGGTAGTGTAGCAATTTCTTCAATGGTTGGTCCATGGAAAGTAACTGAATCACATGGACAGTTCTTTGAGGCTCAAGGTAGAACTTTCTTCATGACATTTCATCCCGCAGCTGCATTACGTTCAACTAATGTAAAGGAGATGATGCGAGCGGATTTCAGAATTCTTCAGTCTAAATTACTTTGAGTGGTCATTATATTACATAATGATTATCACATATCGTGAGTTCAATGCTTCCTGGACCAGTATCATTATTGATGGCTCAATTTCCTTTCGGACTTGACCTGCCTGATTTCTGGCTTCCTACTATGGAGCAAATACTCACAGTACTCTATGCATTGGCAATTCGCGGATATTTGATTTTTCTGTTGATTGGTTTTATCGTCTATACAACAACATATGTTGATGGATTAGGAAAATTCATGGTTGGTGCTGGATTCTTTCTCTATTTTGCAGGACCAATAATAATCAATAGTCTCGCACAGATTGCTACCTTAGAACCTGTTTCATTCGAAAATGCTACCATGGCTTGGACAAATCTCGTTGGAATGCCGGATGCAGACATAATCTATACAATGGTGTGGATAGGTGACCTAGTAGGCGCTATTTGCTTGCTTACTGGAGCAATTCTCTATTTTACTAAAGCCGCTGGTGACTTAGAAAACAAAGGAAAATCTCTGATAATCAGGGCCCTTATTCTGTTTGCTATACTTTCCTATTTTCATCTTGCTCCATTTATCATATGACATGCGCTCAGTAACTCTTAAAACTCGACAACCGTTACGGGTTGATACAGAATAGCTATTCATCACAGGTGATTTCTCAAATGTCTACTGATTCTATAGTCTATCGATCCGTTTCAGATGTAAGCGGCCCACTTCTTGTAGTAGAAAATACACATGATGTTTCTTACAATGAAGTAGTCAAGGTACGTGCACCAAATGGTGAATTGCTAACAGGGACTGTTCTTGAAACCGGTCGAGGCAGAGCAGTTATTCAAGTTTTTGAAGGAACTAGCGGTCTTGATGCTGACCTCACCGCCGTAAGATTTACTGGAGACACAATGCATCTTCCTGTATCTACAGAAATTCTTGGAAGGGTCCTCGATGGAGCTGGGGTGCCACTCGATAAGGGTCCACCGCTCACAGCGGAGGATCATTGGGACATCTATGGTTCCCCAATTAATCCATTTGCTAGACAATATCCTCGTCAACCAATCCAGACTGGACTTTCTTCTATTGATGGACTAAATACACTTGTACGTGGCCAGAAACTGCCGATTTTCTCTGGTTCTGGTCTTCCTCATAATCGTATTACTGCACAGATTGTGCGTCAGGCTAAGATACCCGGAGAAGATAGTGATTTTGCTATCGTGTTTGGAGCCATGGGAATCACTGCAACAGAAGCACAATATTTCAAGGACTCGTTTGAAGAAACTGGAGCTCTTGAACATACAGCAATGTTCCTGAATCTTGCGAATGATCCAGCAATTGAGCGTATCATTACTCCTCGAGCAGCACTTACTGCCGCAGAGTATCTAGCCTATGAATCCGATATGCACGTTCTAGTTATTCTAACTGATATGACCAATTATGCGGAGGCGCTACGAGAGATTAGTGCTGCCAGATCTGAGGTCCCAGGGCGTCGTGGATATCCTGGATACCTGTACACAGATCTCAGTCTGATCTACGAACGTGCAGGTCGTATCAAAGGTCGAAAAGGTACTATTACACAGATGCCAATCCTTTCGATGCCTCAAGATGACATGACCCATCCTATCCCTGACCTTACGGGGTATATTACTGAAGGGCAAATTATTGTTGGGCGTGGTGTACACAGAAGGGGTATCTATCCACCAATTGATCCTGGTCCTTCACTAAGTCGACTGATGAAGGAAGGTATTGGTGAGGGAATGACAAGATTTGATCACAAAGAAGTACAGGCTCAGCTCTACTATGGATATTCAGAAGGTCGTGATTTACGTGACCTAGTAGCTGTTGTTGGTTCTGAGGCACTGACAGAGAGAGATCAAAAATACCTGAAGTTTGCAGATAGATTTGAAAATGAATTTATCAACCAAGGTGAGTTCGAAGACCGCTCCTTTGAACAGACTTTAGATATTGGTTGGGACTTGCTTAGTGCCTTTCCAGAGCGAGAACTCAAGCGCTGCGATCCTGAAACAATTAATTGGGCAAAGAGTCAGAACCTGTACAAGTCAACATAAATTTGCGTTGTCTTAATCAGTGCAGGTGAGAATAACCTCTCAGTGAGGTCTATCTTTGCGAATCTTAGTGGTTGGGAGTTGTGGTAAGCGAAAATTGATCCAATCAACCAAATCTCCTACATGCAAGGATTTGGCTTCGCTTGATAATATCAAAACATGGCGTGAGAAATCAAGCTGCTCTAGTGCTAGAGTTCGTGATTTGTACACTGGAAATCAGAATCGAGAACTTGTAAAGGGCGTCGACCTACTTCGACAAATAGAGAAAACAGAAGTGAAACTTTCTATAATTTCTGCTGGGTTTGGTCTTGTTGAAGAGAAAGACACACTTCCACCATACGACTGTAGTTTTTCAGAAATGGGTAAGTTCCAGATTCAGGAACGTGCAAAGTGGTTGAACATTCCCTCGGATTTTGCAGAATTGTTGGTATCGGGTTTTGATTTGATTTATCTTGCCTTGGGTAAGAAGTATTTTCTAACTCTGGGTGAAGAATGGATGAACAAGAGTGACTCCACAATAATTGGATTCAATCAAGTTCTGACTGAAGACACCATGCTTTGCATTCCTTCCGCACATGAAATTGTATCTGCATTTAGTAGAAATGGTTACAAAATTCATGGAGTAACAGGTTTCAAAGGAGATTTGTTTAGAATTCTTGCAGATTATGCATTGAAGCAAAAGAATCCCTATAAAGAACTGGTTGCTTGGGCTCATCCTATACATCTACGTGATTTGGTTATGAAACTGGGAAATCTTGAGATTTGGCACTAGACTAGGCTTATGGAAGTTCTACTTATCTTTGAAACTTCTCGTACTCCCTTATCACAATTATCAAAGTGAACCTTACATGAGATAGTGTATGTTTCTATGCGTTTTCGAATATTCAGGTCAATACTAAACTCTGTTTCAAGATGTTCGACTCCAAGACCTGCTTCGAGATATCCAATTCGTATTCTCTTTTCATTAGGTAACCAACTAAAGGGTGAAACGCTTGTGACCACCAGATTAGGTCCAAAATCAATCTCTAATTCGACATTTTGGTAAGGGTGCAAATAGTTGTTTATAATTGCAGAGGTGATACGGATTGTATCATTACTGATAATCTCCCACTCTTTCACAATGTCAATTTGTGGAGGTGTGTGTTTACCTTTCTCCTTCTTTCGCCCTCTGCGTGTTATCTTCTTTCTTACTAATCTCTCTCCCTTTAGTTTCTCAGGATGTTTGACCCATCCAACAATTGTCCGCAGTGTAGCAAACTTCACATCATTCAACAAGTATTTCGTAATATTCTGATCTTTCTCTGCTCTCCTTATTCCTTTTACAACCGCAGATTTGAGATCCGCCACTCGAATATTCTCTAGGTTAGCATCTTTTTGAAAAATTGAAATCATTTCATCAACGAACTCAACAACATCCCTTCCAATATCGGCTCGAAACTTATTATCAGCAAACCATTTGGAGCGCGTTATATTGTCATAATGTGGAGGCGCTAGTGATTTGCATACTTCCTGCCATGGTATTAGATTGACCTTCTCTAATCTACTTACTACGAATTCCTCGATGTATCTAAGCTGTTTCTTACTTACCCTCTTTTTCTTTATTGCCATCTTACCCTTCCCCTTAGAAATGCATAGACCAACTCACGGTCTATATTCTAATGATTCAAAATTAGTATTAAACTACTAGAAAATATTCTCTGGGACCTGGCACCGTGAAGATTTTCCTTTACGCTTAGCTGGTAGAATTTTGGCTTTCATTCGAGACCATGATGTAAGTAATGGTCCTTTTCCTTTTTAGCGCCAAAACTTCGAAGGCCATCAGATTTGAGCTGACTCTTGATTGCTCTTGCCTGGCCTGCAGTAATTTCACCCTGTTTTGCCAAGAAGTCAACAATCTCATTTGCCTGAGTCAATGTATCACAGCGTCGTATGTAATCTATAACATCTGGAGTGAATGCAATCTTCTCCTCTTCTTTGGATTCGGATTCTTCAGACACCGTTCGAACACCATCTATTGGGAATGCTTGTGTCGTTCCCTCTTCTAGTTCTTTGCTTAGAGCCGGGAAGTTCCGACGAAATTCTTCGTCTTCAGACATTGATTTTCACCAGAAAGCCTCGGTCACTAGAGACCTTTGCTTCTCTAGTGTAAATTCCATTATTTGACTTAAGAGGTTTACCGAGACGAGGTCAAAGTGTCATTCACTTATATACGCCCACGGAAATCCCTTTGAAAGGTGGTCTGTACTATTGGCTATTGTAAGGAAAGGTATACCAGCTTCTTTCTCAGCCCTTCTCCAACCCCCATATCCACCATATGTGGCCGCAAGTTGTATCACTTCACCAAGAGACCTATCCCCAATCGATAGAGCTGCTTGAACTCTCGCTCCTCTCAGATCAAGAGTTTCAAGAGTGACTCTTGGAACATTTTTGACACTCTCGGCTATCTGTTTGATTTTCTGTCTTAGGATATTAATCTCTGGTTGGGTCTCTTGTTGCCATCTAGTCAGAGCTTTTGGTATAAAGGGATTAACACTTGCAGTGACTCTCAACTTCGTATTTTGTGCGATTTTTCGAATCATTGCTGCAGTATCCTCTACATCGGATATTGTTTCACCTGGTAATCCAATAATAAAATACAATTTCAGTGAGTTGTATCCTGCAGCTTCAGCTAGTTTTACGGCATTTTCAATTGCATCATCAGACAATCCTTTACCCATTTCCTTCCTCAGCCTTGACGAACCTGTCTCAGGAGCAATGGTTAGAGTCCGTTGGCCTCCCTTCACTAGACAATCGAGAATTTTAGCGCTCACAGAATCCGCACGGAGTGATGGTACTGAGACAGCAATGTCTTGGTCCACAATCCAACACACTAGATCTTCTAAACCATCAAGATCTCCTAATGATGACCCTATCAGTGAAACCTTCTTTACTGGAGTATGTTCAAGTCCTGTCCTGACTAGTTCTTTTAACTTAGATAAAGAACGAGTTCTTCGAGGACGACAGATGTGTCCGACTAGACAGAACTTACATGAATGTCCGCAGCCACGAGTAACTTCTAGGAGAAATGATTTTCCAAAGACGGGTTCTAATTTAGAACCGGTTTCTACATCGGGTACGACCTGAGCTATTGGATAATCAAGAGAATCAAGATCTTCTATCACAATTCGTCCTACAGACTCAGGATTTGTAGATGGTACATATACTCCATGCAGTAAGGATAATGCTTTGATTGCATCGTTTCTAGACTCTGCATCTCGTATTTTGTCAACAATCTCATGAACAACGAGGTCTCCCTCTCCAATTACAAAAGCATCAATGAAGTCTACATAGGGTTCTGGGTTAGCACCCACAACAGGTCCCCCAACAATGACGATTGGATCATCATCACCTCGGGTCCTTGCAAGGATTGGAATATTCCCTGCTTCTAACATCTGAATAAGATTGAGAATGTCCTCTTCATAGGTGAGGGTGAATCCTATAATATGATTGTCCCTGAGCCGTCTTCCTGATTCGACAGAAGTTGCGGGAGATTGAGTCTGATGCCTGAAGTATCGCTCGCAAGATGTATCCTCTCTGGTATTCAGAGTTGAATAGAGAATTTGTAATGCAAGGCCTGTCATTCCTGCACGATATGTGGATGGATAGCAATATCCAAAGAGTACATCTACTCGGCTGGAGTCCTTCACTACTGAATTGAACTCTCTAACCGGTATTGAAGACAAAACTTTCACTCTCTATCTAATTCTATTATTTGTTGATCCTGTTTAGCAATCACCAGATTGAACGGTTCAATATCTTTGTCAACTATGACTCCAATACCAGTTCTTGCACCTTGATGCAGAACAACTCCTGGTGAGATTGAAGTTCCAATACCGGTTTTCACGTTGTCACCAATAATCGCTCCAAGTTTCCTTCTACCCGAAGAAACACGTTTGCCTTTTACAGTGACACTGACATCTCCGTTGTCATGGCGCAGATTTGCAGTGATAGTTCCAGCTCCAAAATTAGAATCTCTTCCTATGACTGAGTCTCCTACATAGGATAGATGTCCGACGTTAGTACCATCCATGATTATACTGTTTTTAATCTCAACAGCATTTCCAATCTTCACATTATTACCGATGGCAGAATGTGCACGGATGTAACAATTTGGCCCGATAACAGAGTTCTCCCCAATTATTGCAGGACCTTCGATATACGCTCCAGCTTTGATGAGTGCCCCCTTCTTGATAGTAGTTTCACCCTTGATGACTGCTCCTTCTTCCATTATTCCATCTATTGTACCTTTTTGCTGACTTAGGATTATCTTATTTGCTTCGAGTAAATCCCATGGTTTTCCAATATCTAACCACCATGATGGTAGTGAGTAACTGCCAACGTTCCCCTTCTCAATCATCATTTCAATGGAATCTGTTATCTCATACTCTCCTCTGGATGAGGGTTTGGTCTTGGCAATTGCATCCATTAGCGATTTCCTAACAATGTAGAGTCCCGCATTTACTAGATTACTCACCATCTGACCCTTTGTTGGTTTCTCTATTAGCTTGACTGCTTTTCCTTCTTCTACAGCGACGACACCATACGCACTAGGATCTTCAACAGGTCTTACTGAAAGGGTCATTTCGTATTTCCCTTTTTGATGATAGGAAATAAGACCTTCAAAACTTCCTGGTCCCATCAAAATGTCCCCATTCATCACAATTGATGAATCCTCGCCAACAAACTCTCTTGCATACCCTGCTGCATGAGCTGTGCCCTTTCTTTCCTCTTGATGAATATATGATATAGCCATTTTTTCCCAGTCTTGGGACCCTATTGCTTCACTGAGTTTCTCTTTGTGATATCCATAGATGATGAGGACCTCTGTTATGCCTGCTTTTTGCAGTGCTTCGAGAGTATGGAATATCAGTGGTTTTCCAGCAATTGGAAGTAGATGTTTAGGTTGATTTGCAGAGAGCGGTAACATCCTAGTGGAGTCGCCTGCTGCAAGTATGACTGCCTTCTTCATCATAAGTCAAACCTCTCCTCTATTATGCAACATTAAAGGCTTTGTAGATGCAAAGATTGTACCTTCAACGAGCAAATCTGCCTCTAAACATAGGTTATAACACCGTTTGTACCGCAGTCTATGACTGCGACACAATGTTCTGAAACGGCGATAAATTAATAAGCAACTTTGTAACATAAATACTTGTTTGATTTAGGCAACTTCTGCAAAGAAGTGCTTGGGTCAAGAAAAATACAATTTAAAGGGAAGGTAAAAACAAAATGATGAGCGACATCGAACTTCAGGAAGAGCTCAAGAGCATGAAGCTTACTAAGAGCCAAATGATTGTCCTGGACATTCTACGAACCAGTGGTCAAGATGGTGTAACGCCAAAGCAGCTGCTTGACAAAGTATCTTTTGCACCTAGGACTGTCCGTTATGCACTAAGAAAACTTCTGAAGAAACAACTAATCAAGCGTGTACCCTGTCTACAGGACATGCGCCAATGGATCTATGTACCTGCATAATAGAGGTATATAGAATGTAACTTGACGAATCGACACTAGTAGTCTTAAGGGCTATTAGCTGTCGTGGAGTCACAATATTTTACATTTTCAAGATTTAGGAACGCAGCAATATTCTATGGAGAGTTCAAATCTGTTGGACACGCTTAGGATTCTTACAGGAGGGCAAGCGATTGATGCTTACAAAGCACTCAGTGATGAGAATAGAAGACAGATTCTTCATGCGTTGCGAGCCCGTCGTATGTCAACTACAGAGTTGGTTGATTTCCTATCAAGTCAGGTCCCTGAGAGGGACATCAAACCCCAGACTGTGAGATATCATATTAAAGAGCTTGAAAAATGTGGCTTAGTTACTCAAGATGGCTACGAACCTGCTGGGAATGGCGATAGTCATATCATGCAGAAGTTATGGCGCGCCACAGCTGAGAACGTTTTCATCACCACTGGTGACATGGATGGTCTTGAAGAACGAAATGGAACTGACCTAAACAAAACTCTTGATATTGTTTCTACAATGCACGACCTTGGTTTCATTTTTACGAGTGAGAATGAGGTACAAGAAATTGCAGATCTCATTACGATACGTGATAAATTGTACTTAAGAGGTCTTGAATTAGCAAAGGAGAATCTTCGAGACGTCTGTGAGATTGATCCCAAACTCTATGTTGTGTTTCGCAGAATTCTAAGTCTAATTCGTCTTAGTGAAAAAGACTACAAGGATTACTGGGAAGTTAATCGCAAAATAACTGATGCTCTTAGAGACGCCTATCGCAAGGGCGAGGGGAAGAATCCCAAAGTTTACTGATAATATCTATTCACTCTTTTCTTCTTTATGTGCAGGGTAATTGCTCTCAAGAAGACGTCTTATGCTTCCAGCGATTTTTGGACCCACACCTTTCACACGCTGTAGATCTTTTTTGTCAGAGGAGAAGATTTTCTCAAGAGTACCAAACTCTGTGAGCAAGGCTCGCGACGTCACAGTATCTACACCTGGAAATCCTGATAGAATGTATTCTAGTGCTTCTGCATCAGTTCCTTTGCTATCGCCTGAACGGGTACGAAGTGGTTTGCTTGACGTCACCTGCTCGAGATACGCAATACGATATAATACATTGGCAGTTTCTTCTGCATTTCTTGTCCAGATAATTGGTACCTGTATTCTGATTGCGATGGATGCTAGTGCACCATAAATTGAAGCTGGATTCACAGCCCGTAAACCAATAATCTGTTCTCCCTCGATAATCAGAACCGGTCTGCGATAAGCTGAGCGGAGAGCACTGAGTTGAACAAAGAGGCGTCCATCAATTAGAGATTGTATGAAGTCCATCGATTCTTTTCGTTCTATAGCAACATCTTCTGAAGCAATATAATCTCCAATCTCAAGGGTTTCACCTGAAATTTGTACATCCAAACGAGCCAGTTCACGAGCAACTGCTGTCGGTAGTTCACGTGAATCTACAATGAGTCTAACCTTATCATCTTCCTTTTGAGGTGCGATTGGTATTAGAGGTTCGGAGGTTTCCTGTGGTTCATCTATGACAAAATCCTCTAGGCTTGTCTGCTTCTCCTTTTCGTCATCTTCTACCTCTTCTAGAGCTTTTGGCATCTTCTTCAATTTGCTCATCACACTCCAATGATAGAACTCATCATGAGTTCCTTTTGCAACAAAAATTACAACTCTTCCAGGTGCACGACGACCTGTTCGGCCCTTTCGTTGAATATAGGGAACAACTGACGGAACACAGTCATAGAAGATGACCAGATTGCACTCTGGAATATCTAAACCCTCTTCTCCAACCTGTGTCGCCACTAAGATGTTGAATTCATTATTCCTGAACCCTTCCAGAACCTCGACTTGCCTCTTCTGACTAAAACCCTTGTCGGACCCTCGTGAGCTTTGACCGACAAATCGACTTACTCGGGCATCATCAAGCTGGCTCAAGGTTTCCGCGACCTCTACGGCAGTATCCCGAAATCGTGTGAAAATCAAAATCCGTGAATCTAGATTGACCGATAATTGTTCACTCACAATCTCAAGAAGTGAGTCTGCCTTTGGATGTCTATGCCCTTTTGCAATCAGGGCATTAAGTAATGATTCGAACTGCTTGAATTCTGATTTAGAAACAAGATCTTTCACACCCTTTGAGGTCTTCTTATTTTGTATCTCTTCGTAGATTCCTTGGATATACCGCTGAGTAGGCATCAAACCCTGTGTACCAATGAATTCCAAGAGATGCACTGTTCGTATTAGTGCTGTAAGGTTTCTGATTACAAAAAAGAGACCTTTTGGTGGTTTAGTATATGATCCAATCTCTTTTCTGACTGCATTTTGTGTGCGAAGAATCTCATTTCGTGTCAGTCTTCTGGCATCAGGAAGGCTGAACCCATGTTCTACTACTGGTTCTCTATAATCACTCATGATGGAATACAAAATGGCTCTTAGGACTTCAATCTCTGGTGATAATCTGACATAGTGGACCTCTGAATCCACTGAAACAATATACTCTTTCACATCTTTACTTGTTTCATTTCTGACTTCTACATGTGAAAGTCTGAGGTTTTCACAGACTTCCTTGATATGGTCAGCTTGATGACCCGGTGA
>Ga0315536_1000507_pt1 | contig 19368 bp, 13 predicted proteins | sample SalMarSW160230MG_FD_203093 | JGI IMG/M metagenome (GOLD analysis project Ga0315536, IMG submission 203093) | Salt marsh sediment microbial communities from the Plum Island Ecosystem LTER, Massachusetts, United States - Salt Marsh Sediment SW1602-30 ...
CTGGGGCGGTCGGCAACATCCTGGGCGGTGGGCTGACCGACCGCCTGGGGCGCAAGACGATGCTGTTGGCCGGTCTGCTGTTGAGCGCCGGGACGACGCTGACGATGGGGTTTGTCAATTCATACGTCGTGTTCTTCCCGCTGGCCGTGCTGGTGGGGTTGGTGTCGTTCATTTCCCAGCCCGCCCGGCAGGCGATGGTGGCCGACCTGGTGCCGAAGGCGCAGCGGGCCGAGGCGTTTGGCATCTTTCGCGTGGTGATGAACCTCTCCTGGGTCTTAGGCCCCTCCATCGGCGGGCTGCTGGCCGGGCAGTCCTATGTGTATGTGTTCGTCGTCGACGCGATCACCAGCGCCCTCACGGCGGCGCTCGTGTTTGCCCGGCTGCCTGAGACCGGGCCGGATCGGTCGGCCAGCGGCGAGGGGGCGGAAACGGTTCTCCAGACTTTCGCCGGTTATCGGGTGGCGACAGCCGACCGCCTGTTTATGGCGTTTCTGCTGGTCTCCATGCTGCTCCAGGTGATCTACAACCAGCTCTACAACACGCTGTCGGTGTATCTGCGTGACGTGCACGGCCTGCCGGCGCAGGGGTATGGCCTGCTGATGAGCATCAACGCCGGTACAGTGGTGCTCTTCCAGTTCTGGGTGACGCGCCGCGTGCGGGATCGGCCACCGATGCTGATGATGGCGGTTGGCGCGGCGCTGTATATGGTCGGCTTCACCATGTACGGGTTTGTGACCACCTTCGTATTCTTCACGGCAGCCATGGTGATCATCACCGTCGGGGAGATGGTCGTGCAGCCGGTGTCCCAGGCGCTCGTCGCCAACCTCGCCCCGGATGACATGCGGGGCCGTTACATGGCGGTTTTTGGCATTTCGTGGGTGATCCCCGCCTCGATTGCGCCCGGCCTGGCCGGGTTGATCCTCGACAACTACAATCCGAACTGGGTATGGTATGGGGGAGGCGTCATCGCGGCGCTGTCGGTTGTCGGGTTTGTCGGGATACATCTGGCGACGCGCTCGCGGTGGGAAGTGGCCTCCGGGTTGGATGCGCCGGAGCTGGCGATGACGGAGGCTGACCGCTAGCCATAGGCCCCTGAGGTTGGCCCCAACAGACGCCAGATGACGGCCCGGTGAACGCCGGTGGCGGAAAGTCAGGTGGTAGCGCTCCCAACGCTATGTGCATTGTCACACCGCGCTGCGTGACTTACGTCACTTGTAGGGGGCCACGTTCTGATTTATGCTGAATACGATATTTAAGATGGTTTGTGCCCGATTGGTTTTTTTTCGCGGTCATCATATAGGTGCCGCAACGAAGCATTTCGACGAGGAAAGATAGCCATGCTAGAAATCACCAGACAGGCCGACTACGCGCTGCGGGCTGCAATTGCGGTTGCACGCATGCCCTATGGCGAGCGTGCGCCCACCGCGACGATTGCCGCCGAGCAGAAGATACCCCTCCCCTTCCTGGCTAAGATCGTCTCGCAGTTAGTTGTGCGTGGTGTGTTGGAAGCCACCCGGGGGGCGAGCGGCGGGGTGAGCCTGGCCCGGCCCGCCGATAACATCACGATGCTGGAGGTGATCGAGGCCATCGACGGCCCGATCACGATCAACCGCTGCACGCGGGATTCGTCCGTGTGCGAGCTTTCGGTGACCTGCCCCGCCTGTGAGGTCTTCACCGAGGCCCAGGAGGCGTTGGTCGAGCGGCTGACCAGCACCACGCTTCGCCAGTTGATCAACCGCGCTGAAGAGCTTGAGGCGCAGTACGCCTGACAGATTACGCCTGAAGAGTTACCCTGGCGTCAGCAGCTATTCCTCGACTTTTTCCAGGGGCTGCTGACGTCGGATTCGGTAGTGGTCGAAGTCCCGCACCACTCTGGCCCCCGGAAAGACCAGATCGGCCTCCTCCTGTACCTCGCGCTCGCGGTATCGCCGTGAGATGTGGGTCAGGAGTAAGTTGTTTATATCCGCGTCCTTCGCCAGTGCCCCGGCCTGCCTGGCGGTCATGTGTCCAAAACGCTGTGCCAGGTCTGCCTCGTAATCCAGGTAAGTTGCTTCGCAGACCAGCAGGTCGGCTCCCCGGATGGCCTCGATCATCTCGCTGCTCGGCTGGGCGACGTCCCCGGTCACACACAGCTTGACGCCCGGCACCGGGTCGCCCAGCACCTCGTCCGGCTCGATCACACGCCCATCGGCCAGCCTGATCGCCTCGCCCCGCACCAGGTCGCGCCGCTCCGGGCCGGGTGGCACGCCCAGCGCCTCCGCCCGGTCGTTGAGGAAGGGGCGGCGGCTTTTCTGCTCGAAGCAGTAGCCATAACAATCAGGCCCCCGGTGCTCCACCGGGAACGCGCTCAGTTGGAAGGTGTCGTCCTCCATCAGCACGCCCGGCTTCACGTCGTACAGCTCGATCTCGACCGCGGGCTTCGCGCCGCGCAGCACCACGCCAAAGATCAGGTCGCGCACCCGGTCGAGCGTCCAGCGCCCGCCCCAGATTTCGATGCGCTGCGCCGCCTCCCAGCGGGCGTACGTCGAGATCAGGCCCCCCAGGCCCAGGATATGGTCCAGGTGGCCGTGTGTCAGCAGGATTTTGTCCAGGCGGCGGAACCCCATCCCGCTGCGCAGAATCTGGCGCTGGGTTCCCTCGCCGCAGTCCACCAGGAAGCGGTATTCGTTGTACAGCACCATCTGGGCGCTCAGCCCCCGATGGATGGAAGGCGCGCTGGCAGACGTTCCAAGAAAAACGATCTCAAACACGGGTGATCCTGACTGTTTGGTTGTAGGCGCGGCGCAAAAAGCCCCTGACTGGCGGCCCGCTAATAGCACCCCACCAGGTTCGCATCGGCCAGGATGTGCAGCCGGATGCGCTGAAAGACCTCCGTCCGGCTCAATCCGGGTGGGAGGGCGGGGGCTGCTTCGACGGCGAACAGGCGGAAAACGTAGTGGTGCTGCTGGCCGATGTCCAGGCACGGGCCGCCGTATCCGATCTCGCCAAAGGCATTGCATCCCTGGGCACAGCCCCAGGGCAGGACTTCCTCTTTGTGCATCCCCTCCGGGAAAAGGCGGTAGTCTGGAGAGATATTATACATGAGCCAGTGCGTTTGCAGCGTGGCTGGCGCATCTGAATCATCACAGATCAAGACCAGGCTGGCTGTGAGCCTGGGTGGCTCCGTCCATTCAAGCGGCGGCGACAGGTTCTCGCCGTCGCAGGTGTGCTTTACCGGGATCAGTTCACCGTCAGAGAACGCTTTGCTCCTCAGTTGGAAATCCATCTCGTTCCCCCCCTTATACCAGTACAGATCGTCACGACAAACCAATAAATAGCCTACCTCTACTATATAACGCAAAAACGCCCGAAGGCGGCGCAATGATAATATCCCTACTGCGCCGCTTCTGTCAACTTCGAACCTGGTAATGGGATGATTCTGTTACGCAGTCCCCGGCTCATCCACCACGGTCGATCCGTCGGTGCCCTCTTCAAAGGTGCGGGCTGCCTCCTCCGGTTCGTCCCGCCGGAGCACCAGGCGGTCCAGGTACAACACCTGCAAGACCGACAGCCCGACGAACAGCAGCAGGAAAGGCGGCACGACGTATACCAGCACGGCGGGTGCCCAGATTTCGGGGCTGACGAAATAGCTCCCTCCCATTTTAAGCCAGGCCATGCTGGGCAGGGTCACGTCCCGCCCATAGTAGGCCAACGTTTGCCAGTATTGGCGCTGCATCCCGACCAGCAGCGCGCCCAGCCCCAGCGCCGCCACCAGCGGCAGCGAGGGCAGGATCACGCCCCCGAAGAACCCCCTGGACGATGGATCGCCTTCCTCCTGCCCGGCGCGCCAGGTGGCTGTCCGGCCTTTGAAGAACAGCGTGAAGGCGACCAGCCCGATAACGCTGATCGCGATCGGCGGGTTGAGCGCCAGGGGGCGGTTCAGCCGGTCGAGCTGCTGGAGGCGGTTCAGGAATACCAGGCTCAGCGGGCTGGCCGTGACGAACAGCCAGGGCGTAAAAAACAGCAGGAGTACCTCGCTCCACCGTCCGAGCGGCCTGAGCGCTCCGATCCCCAGCGCCGCCAGGTAGGTGATAGGCAGCAAGAGCAGCAGGCCCAGCAGCGGGACGAAGATCGAGATCAGCAGGCCGGGCACCGGACGTACTTCCTCGATGAACTGGGCGAACCCAGCCGGGTCGAGGTTCCCCAGGGCGGTCGTCGCCAGGGGGAGCGTGGTGAGCGTGCAGGCGGCCAGCGCCACCAGTAGGGCCAGCGCGCCCACGATCAGGCGGATGCTCCGCCCACTACCCTGCGGCTCCGCAGGCTCGCCCCCGGTCGAAAGCGCCTGCGCCGGGGCGAGGTCGAGCTGGAGGCGGGTGAAGACCAGGATGCCCCCGGCCAGCAGCCCCAGGACGATCAAGGGGATAAGCTCCAAGGCTGACAGCGCCGCGCCCAGGCCAAAACGCATCATGCGCAGGGTCACTTCATATTGGTAGAGGGCGATCGTCGAGGTCGCGCGGGCCGGGCCGCCGCCGGTCATGATCGAGATAAAACCAAAAGTCTGTGGAGCCAGGGCCACAGTCGCCAGCAGCCCGATCAGCCAGGCGGCCAGCAGTGGCATCCAGGAGCGTCTGGTGCCCTCGCCTGCGTCGGGTCGCTCTTCCAGGGCAGGCAGCAGGACGATCAACCCCAATCCGCAGGCCAGCACCAGCGTGTAGAGGCCGTCGAGCAGCAAGACCATCGCGCGCGCTGACGCCGGGTCGCCCAGGGTGAAGCCCATGGCGCGAGATGTCTCTACGAGCGAGAGTCGCCAGCCGAAAGCGGCGGCGGCGGGCATGTAGAGCGCGATGGGGATCGTGAAGACCACCCGTAAGATGCGCCGCCCGGTGCGGCCCAGGGCGCTGGCCCCCACCGCCAGCAGCGGCGGCACCACTGCCACCGCCGCCAGCCTGACGACGGTCAGCAGGAGGGTGAAGCCGATCGCCGCTCCCAGCGCCCGGTCGCTCAGGAGCCTCTCGTAGTTAGCCAGCCCGACGTATGTCGAGTTGCTGAAATCAAAGCCGACGTCCCTCAGGCTGAGCCAGAATGTCCTGACCGTTGGCCAGAGATAGCCGCTCAGGCAGGCCAGCGCCGCCGGGATCAGCAGCCCCAGGCCACCCAGGATTGAGAGCACCCGGCTGGCCCCGTTGGCCGCTTTTGGCTCCTGATCGTCGATGGCGACCGTTTCGTTGGCATCCGACATGGTGAAATTTCCCCCCCTCAAAGTGGATCGGTCAGGTATGAAAATGTGATCATTCCGGCGCAGCCAGGCTGCCCAGGGTCATTATACAACAACACGCAGCCGGTAAGACCGTTCCTGCTGTCGTCAGGACGGGGTGAGCCAGGGATTTTAGATGAACCTGCCGGGTCAGCGTGACGATCTGTGTGCGGCGGCACCCTGCGGCGCTCGCACGGCGCGGAAAAGCGGGCCGGAGGCCGGGGCTAATCGCTCTGTATGATCGGCTGCTCTGCCCTTGCAGGCAGCATGACGGTGAACCGGGCCCCCGTTCCGGGCGGGTCGAGGTTTTCTGCCTTGATTTGCCCGTGATGCCGCCTGACGATCTCCTGGGCGATAGCCAGCCCCAGCCCGGTGCCCGATGTAGCCGCCTCGACCGCTGCCTTTCCCCGGAAGAACCGCTCGAAGATGTGGGGAAGCTCGTTAGGGGGGATGCCCGGCCCGCTGTCGATCACGCTGAATCCACTCCATCTCGTGCCGTTGTTGGTGCTGCCGGAGTGCACGCGTACGGTGACCGTCCCGCCTTCGGGGGTGTAGGTCAGCGCGTTGACCAGCAGAATGCTCAAAACCTGCTCAAGGTGCTCCCTGTCGGCCATCACCATGCCGGGGTCGACGGTCGGGTCGACCTGAAGCGTAAGCGCCCGTTTTTGGGCCAGCATCTGCCGGTCGGCGACGTGGGCGCTGACCAGTTTGTCGAGGTCGATCATCTCCGGGTGTAAGTCGATCTGCGCGTGGTCGAGGCGTGACATGGTCAGCAGGTCTTCCACCAGGTGTTCGAGCCGCCTCGTTTCACGCCGCAGCGTGCTCATGTATCGGGTGGTCTTTCCGGGGTTGGACTCGACCAGGGTGTGGTACAGCTTGAGGTTGGTGATCGGCGTGCGCAGCTCGTGTGAGGTGTTGGCGATGAACTCGTCTTTCAGGCGGCTGGCCTTTTCCAGCCGCTCGTTCGCCAGGGTTAATTCTGATGTCCGGGCTTCGACCCGGTGCTCCAGCTCCGCGTAGACCTGCGCCTTGATGATCGCCAGCGCGATCAGCTCGGCGGCCTGCTCGGAGATGGCGATCTCGTCCACTGTGAAGGTATGAGGCTGGTTGAAGATCAGCGCCAGCACGCCCAGCTTTCGGTCGCCCGCCTGGAGCGGCAGCGCGATCGCCGAGCGGGCGCAGCAGTGCTCCAGGGTATCCTCGCTCAGGTAAGGCGTGTCGGCCATATCCTCCACGATCAGGGTGTGTCCCGCTTCCAGCGCGGCGGTGGTCAGGCTGATCCCTGCTGACCCCAGTTCGTCTGATTGGTAGGTCACCTGCCGGATCTGGCTGGCCTTCGCTCCGGAGGCGGCGGGCGGCGGTCCTTCGTCCCATAGAAAGATGGCGCAGTCGTCCCCGTCGATGATGCTGGAGGCCGTGTTCGCGATTGTCTGGAGCAGCTCGTCCATGTTCAGCGTGGCCGTGCCGACCCGCGTGATCCGGTTGAGGATGGTCAGCCGCCGGTTGTGGTTCTGGCTCTCCCGGAACACCCGCGCGTTGTGGATCGCTATCGCGGCCTGCGTGGCGAACAGGCTGAGCAGGTCGATGTCCTCGACGGTATACGTCCTTGACCCCTGGGCCGTCGCGTCGATCACGCCGAGGAACTCGTCGCCCCAGAAGATCGGCACCGCCAGCACCGCCCCCCAGTTGTAGCCCTCGTATTGGGGGGAGCGCGCATCCCAGGTCTTGTAATCGTTGACGATCAGGGGCTGGCCGCTCTCCCAGACCATGCCGGAGAGGCCCTCGCCCCGCTTGAGCATCGAGCCGGGGGGGGCCAACCCTGGGCCGACCACCACCTGCCACTCGATGGCATCTTGATCCGGGCGGAGCAGGTAGATGCCGCCTGCTGACGCGTCCAGCAGCTTCAGGGCGTTTTCCGCCAGGGTGCGCAGCAGGATGTCCACGTCGAGCTCGGCGGTGATGTCGAGCGTGACGTTGTGTAGCGCTTTCAACCGGGCGGCGTGGCGGCCCAGTTGCTCGTGCAGTTGGGCGTTCTGTATGGCGAAGGCGGCCTGGTTAGTCAGCGCCGTCAGGCGCTCCACGTGGGCCTCGGTGAAGAAATTGGGCTTGGCGCTGTGTAACGCCAGGAAGCCGATGGGCCGGTCAACCGACGTGATCGGGATGATGACCGTTGATTTGATCCAGGCCGTCGCAGGGGAGAGGTCCCAGTGATCGAGCAGCGCCCCCCTGGCCGTGATCTGGAACAGGTGGAAGATCCCCGTTTCTGCCTGGAGGTGGGCGCGTATCTCGTCTGGCGTGGCCCAATCCTCATATCCCTGGCAGCGGGCCAGGTGGGCGTTCCCGGTCACCTCGTTGATGAGGATGATGTCCGCGGCGTCGTGCGGTACGAACCGCCAGACCTGCGACAGGACGCGCTTGAGCACTTCGTCCAGGTCGAGCGTGCTGCCGAGCGAGGCGGCGATGTCCCGCAGCGTCTCCGCCAGCAAACGCTGCTCGAACTCCATCTGCTCGGCCTCCTTGCGCTGCGCGATCTCGTGTTCCCACTGCCTTCTATCCCGGCGTCCGATCCATGTGGCAACCTCGGTCACGAACACCGCCATACTCATCCCAAGGGCCGCGCCGATTAGAACGTCGTTCAACGGCTGCCCTTGTACCAGGTAGCGCACCGCGCTGATGACGACGACCAGCACCAGGCTCAAGGCCAGGACGATCGCCTTGATCCGGTACAGGCCGTGGGCGTATTTTCCAGCTCCCCGCCTCGAAGTCTTCATTGCCGCCGTCTGCGATGTGTGGTTATATAGAGAGCACACAATAGGATAATACACTCCCTTTGCTGTCTGTGCGTTGGGGGGATCGCCCCCTTTGCTCTGTCCCAGTATAATCTCTTGGGATTGTTATGGGACTGTATAGTGATTGTGGACAGAATTGTATGGTTGAAGATCAACACCCGGAGCATCCGGTGGGAGAGGACGCCCCCATCCCGCCCCACCTGTTGCAGGCCGACCACTCCCCCTCGTCGATGCTGATGTCGCTGCTCACCGCGCGCTCCTCGCGCCGTGTGCTGGACAAACCGGCGCACGATCAGGGGCTGGCCGAGCACCTGCCCTTCCCCTTCATGGCGCTGGTGGGGCAGGTCGAGATGCGCATGGCGCTGCTGCTTGCCATCATCAACCCGAACGTGGGCGGGGTGCTGCTGATCGGCCCGCGCGGCACCGGCAAGACCACCGCCGCCCGCGGCCTGAGCAGCGTGCTGCCCTTCATCGAAACCAGCACCTGCATGTACGGCTGTATGCCGGAAGATTACGAGATCGAAGGGCCGCTCGGCGTCTGCGAGGAGTGCGCCCAGAAGCTGGAGAACGGCAAGAGCATCACCCGGATGCAGTCGGTGAAGCTGGTCGAGCTGCCGCTGAACGCCCGCCTGGAAGACGTGGTAGGCGGCGTCGACGAGCGGGTCGCCCTCCAGCACAGCCGCATCCGCCTGGAGCGCGGCATCCTGGCCCGCGCCGACCGCAACCTGCTGTACGTGGACGAGGTGAACCTGCTCTCCGACGAGATCGTTGATTCGATCCTCGACGCCGCCGCGCAGGGGCAGTACACCGTCCGGCGCGGGCCGGTGGCGGCCACCTATCGCTCCCGCTTCGTGCTGATCGGCTCGATGAACCCGGAGGAAGGCATCCTGCGCCCCCAGATTCTCGACCGCTTTGGCCTGCGTGTGCTGGTGCAGGGCCTGACCGACCCGGAGGAGCGGATGCTGGTTTACGAGCGCGTGCGCCAGTACCGGGAGAGTCCCCGCTCGTTCATCCGCGCCTTCGAGGAGGAGACGTTCCTCGCCTACCAGGACGTGATCGCCGCCCAGGAGCTGCTGCCCTCGGTCAAGCTCTCCGAGGAGACACGGGCGCTGGGTATGCAGCTCGTCCAGGGGTTGAACATCCACTCCCACCGCGCCGAGTTCACCCTGTTTGAGGCGGCGCGCGCCTACGCCGCCGCCGACGCGCGCCAGGAGGTCACCCTCGACGACCTGCGCACCATCGCCCCTCTCGCCCTGCGCATGCGCACCAGCGACTTCATCGACAAATTCGTCGAGCAGGTCGACGAAGAAGATCGCCAGATCGACGATCTGCTGACCGGGATGGCAGGAGGTGCCTCATGAGCCGGGTCATTCGGAATAGCGCCGCGCTGGCCGTGCTCGCCCTGCTGATAGCCTGGGCCGGGGCCTGGGCGGCCTGGGTGCCGCACCGCTCGCTGGGGCTGGCCCAGAACGCCGTCGACCTGGCCGAGTGGTCGACCTTCCTGCCGGAGGTGCGCTTTGGCGGGCTGCGTCCCGTGCCGGAGATGCTGCGCCTGGCGATCACGCTCGCCTCGGTCGCGCTGGCGGTGGCGGCGGGCGCTCTGGAGAGCCGCCCGCTGCGCTGGGCGCTCCGCCTGGCCGCCATCCTGCCGGGGATCGTCCTGTTGCCCCCCTATCCATACATGCTGCAATTGTGGTGGTCTGAGTCCTATGGGCTGCGCTTCATCGCCGCCGCGGTCGGGCTGCTCAGCCCGCTGATCGGCGGCCTCACCGACCTCCTGCCCGACCGGGCGCGCCGCGCCCTCCTGATCGGCCTGTGTCTGGCCGCCCTCACCCTGGGGCTGCGCGCCTTTCTGGTCTTGCGCGGCCAGTTCGCCACCTACTACCCGGAGCCGGTTGGGGTGGGCCGGGGCGCGCTGATGTTCCTGGCCGGGCTGCTGGCCGCCGCGCTGCTGCAAGGGATCGCGTTCCTCCCCCGCAGACAGCCCGCCCCCGATCCACCTCCCGCCGCCGCCCCGACGTAAACCGGCGGCGGTCGGCGGCCATCCCCATCTGCTACAATCTGAATCGCTCGCCTACTGCGTGACGCCGCGCCGATTTGGTGGTCTAATTAAAGGCGTTGCAGCCCAGGCATCTTCGATCATCCCCGGTGGAACCTTTTGGGAGGAGAAATTGTCCACAGAACCGACCGGAATAGAACGCGAGGTCAGGCCGCTCAGCCGCGTCTCGATTGATGGCGCGCCGGTCACGTATATCGTCGTGCTCGCCGCCGTCGCGGCGGCGCTTGCCTTTGTGCCCTTTTCCACGCTGCTCGCCTTCGGCGGCAGCTTCCCGATCAGCCAGGGCGTCTTCCCTCTGATCGGCTGGCTGCTCGGCCCGGTGGGCGGGGCGCTGGCGAGCGGGGTAGGCCGCTTCGCCGGTGCGTTTCTGGCCCCGCTCACCGGTGGCCCAATCCCGCTCATCTCGGCCTGGAGCGCCGCCGTGGGCGGCTTCGCCGCCGGGGCGATGGCCCCCAGAGAAGGTCGCCGGTGGTGGTGGGTTCCGCTCACCGGCCTGTTCCTGGCGCTGTGGCTGGCGCTCGTCGCGCGGGCCGTGCTGGTCAACGGCGTTGCCCTGGGCATCGTCCTGATGTACACGCTTGTCAACTGGTCGAGTATCCTGTTGTTCGCCCTGCCCACCCGCACCCTGTTCGTCCGCTGGATCGAGGGGGACAACCTGGGGCTGCTCTCGCTTGGCCTGTTCCTCGGCACCTGGACGATTGCCGGACTCTCCCACCTGGCGGCCAGCTCACCCTATTATTTCATCTACAACCTGCCTGCCGAGGTCATGATCCCCTTGTTCCCGATCATCCCAATGGAGAACGCCTTCCGCGGGCTGATCGGCGCGGTGATCGGCGCGGGCGTGATCACCGGCCTGCGCGCGATCGGCCTGGTGAAGCCCACCCAGGCGACCTATTAACCGCCTGCCTATATGTCTGAGCCGCTGGCCGTCGTCGATAACGTCTCGTATCAATACCCCCACGCCGAGCGATTCGCCCTGACCGACCTCTCGCTGACGGTGGGCCGGGGCGAGTTCGTCGGCCTGATCGGCCCCACCGGCGCGGGCAAGACCACCCTCTGCCTGGCTTTTAACGGCATCGTGCCCCAGTTCTACGGCGGGCGTTTTTTTGGCTACGTGCGCGTCGCCGGGCTGGATACGCTGGAGTCCCCGGTCAGCGCGCTCGCGCGCCACGTCGGGCAGGTCTTGCAAGACCCCGAGATCCAGTTGATCGCCACCTCGGTGGAAAACGAGGTCGCCTTTGCCCTGGAAAACATCGGCCTGCCCCGCGCCCAGATGCGCGAGCGCATCGCCTGGGCGCTCGACGCCGTCCGCCTGAGCGGGACCGAAAGCAGGCATCCCTCCGAGCTTTCCGGCGGGCAGAAGCAGCGACTCGCCATCGCGGCGGGCCTTGCCATGCGCCCCAATTTGCTCGTGCTGGACGAGCCGACCGCCCAACTCGACCCGGTCGGCGCACAAGAGGTCTTTGCCACCGTCCACGAGCTGAACCGGGAATTGGGGATCGCCATCCTGCTCGCCAGCCACGCCGCCGAGGAGCTGGCCGAGTACGCCGACCGGCTGGTCCTGCTGGCCGAGGGCAGGATCGTCACCCAGGGCACCACCGACGAGGTCTACAGCCAGGTCGACCTGCTGCGCCAACACCACCTGCGCCCGCCCCAGGTCGCCACCACCTTTTATCTGATCGGCGGTGGGCGGCCTGATGGGCGCATCCCTGTCCGCCTGGACGACGGCTTGCGGGCCTTTGAGCGGCTTAACGGAAATCTCTGCCCCCAGCCGCCCGACCTGCCGCCGCCCGTCTCACATCCTGACCCGCCCCTGCTCTCGGTGAAGGATTTACACCATACTTACCCGGATGGCACCCAGGCGCTCAAGGGCGTCTCGCTCGACATCCACCCCGGCGAGTACGTCCTGATCGCCGGGCAGAACGGCGCGGGCAAAAGCACCCTCATCCGCCACTTCCTGCACCTGCTGGAGCCGACCGCGGGCGTCGTCCGCGTGGGTGGGGAGGACGCATCCGCCCGGCCAACCAGCGCCCTCGCCCGCCGGGTGGGCTACGTGGCCCAGAACCCCGACAGCCAGCTTTTCAGCCGCACCGTCGGCGAGGAGGTGGCCTTTGCCCTGCATCACCTGGGCTATGCAGAAGACGAGGTCGAGCGGCGCGTGGTCGAGAACCTGGACGCGCTCGGCTTGCTACCTGAGCGCGAGCGCCACCCCTTCGCCCTGCCCAAAGGCGACCGCGCCAGGGTGGTGATCGCCGCCATCCTGGCCCTGGAGCCGGAGGCCGTGATCTTCGACGAGCCGACCACCGGCCAGGATTACCAGGGCGCGCACCACATCCTGGAGATCAGCAGGCGGCTCCACCAGATGGGCAAGACGATCGTCGTCATCACCCACCACCTCTACCTGATGCCCGGCTACGCCGAGCGGGTGATCGTGATGGGCCGGGGCACGATCCTGCTCGACGCGCCGATCCGGCAGGCTTTCCACGACCTGGAGACGCTCGGCGCGACCTATCTCACCCCGCCCCAGGCGGTGATCCTCGCCCAGGCGCTTGCCCGCCACGCCCCAGGGTCGGGCGCGGACGCTTACCCGCTGCTCACCCCGGAGGAAGTGGCGGCCTGCGTCGTCGGGGGGGAGGGCTGAGATGGGCCTGCTCAAGTTCCAGACCGTCGGGCGCGATTCAATCTTCACCCGGCTCGACTTCCGTGTGAAGCTGGTGATGATGATCGCCCTGACGGTCATTGCCTTCGTCTGGGAAAGCCCGCTGCTCCAGATCGGGCTGTGTGCGGCGGTCGTGCTGGCGACTCTGCTGGCCGGGGTGCGCCTGTCTTACCTGCGGACCGTGCTGCTGGTCATGCTGCCTTTTTATCTGTTTCTGTTGGTGACCATGGGCCTGTTCAACGTTGCCCAGGTGCGCAGCCTGTTAGGCCGTGAGGAGCTGACCTATCTCTACCGCCTCCCGGCAGATTGGTGGCTGGTCGGCGGGGTGGGTTTTACGCTTGAGGGGCTGTTGTACGGCGTCAACATCGTCTTCAAGACGCTGACCATGGCGCTTGTCATCCCGCTCGTGATCTTCACCACCGACGTTGACCACATCGTCACCAGCCTGGTGCGCGCCCACGTCCCCTACTCGGTCGCCTTTGTCTTCTCCGCCACGCTGCGCTTCTTCCCCGTGCTCCTGATCGAGGCCCAGTCGATTATCGAGGCGCAGCGCCTGCGCGGGCTGGCCGTCGAGTCGATGGGCCTGCTGCGCCGCGCCCGCGTCTACGCCCGCATCGCCGTGCCGCTCATCCTCAGCTCGCTGGTCAAGTCCCAGCAGCTTGAGATCGTACTGCAATCGAAGGCGTTCTCCACCAACCCCGACCGCACCTACCTGCACGAATCGACCCTCCACACCGCCGACTACCTCGCGATGGCGTTCTTCGTGCTGCTGGTGGTGGCGGCAGCCGCCGCTTACTTCGGGCTGGGCGTCGGGCGCTTCGGTGGCCCTCTCGATTTCATTCACAGATGACCGGCCCGCGTGCTGAACGACACCCTGCGCCGCGTCCGGAGCGTACGCTGCCTTTCCTTCATGTCTGTGAAGCTGGCCGGAGAGAAGAGAAGACAGGTGAGTTGAAGTCCCTCGCCCTGAGGGAGAGGGATTTAGGGTGAGGGCCTAAAAAGCGGCGGAAGCCGCCCAGAAAGATCGGTTGCCTCATAGAATTGTAGTTCAAACTGACCTCTATACACCGGGTTATAGCAAGTGTTGAAGGGGGTGTTCTCAATGAGTTGAGTGTCGCCCATAAGAAGGCCGGATAGGGCTTTGAAGGTTTGCCATTTCGAATAGTTGCGAAACAGGAAACTTGTCATTCGGGTTAATGACACCTGACCGCATGGAAATCAGCGGAATCCGATTAAGATAAATACTGTGGCCGATGCCTTTCCGCATCATTAACTTACTCCTCACTAATCGAAAGCACCCTAGGAGTTTCAAATGTCTGCTGTACCAAGCGATATTGAGATTGCCCAAGCCGCCGACATCCGCCCGATCGTCGAGATGGCGGATAAGCTGGGCTTGAGCGAAGATGACCTCGATTTCTTCGGTAAATACAAAGCCAAAGTCCACCTCGACGTGCTGAAAAAGTTCGCCGACCGCCCCCAGGGCAAATACATCGACGTGACCGCTATCACGCCGACCCCGCTGGGCGAAGGCAAGACCACCACCACCGTCGGGCTGACCCAGGCATTGGGCACCGTCCTGGGGAAGAACGTGATGGCCTGCATTCGCCAGCCGAGCATGGGGCCGACCTTCAACATCAAGGGTGGTGCTGCCGGGGGCGGCTACAGCCAGATCATCCCGATGGAGGACTTCAACCTGCACCTCACGGGTGACATTCATGCCATTACCGTTGCCCATAACCTCGTCGCCGCCGCGCTTGACACCCGCATGTACCACGAGAGCCGCCAGTCGGATGAGGCCCTTCAGCGGCGCGGCGTCACCCGCATCGATATCGACCCCGACACGATCACCTGGAACCGCGTGGTCGACGTGTGCGACCGCACCATGCGCGAGATCAAGGTCGGCTTCAACGACGATAAGCTGGCCGATGGCTCCCCCAGCCCTGTCTTCCCGCGCAGCACCGGCTTCGACATCACCGTCTCCAGCGAGTTGATGGCGATCCTGGCGCTGACCACCAGCCTGCCCGACCTGCGCAAGCGTGTGGGCAGGGCCGTCGTTGCATTGAACAAGCAGGGCGAGCCGGTCACGCTGGAGGACCTGGGGGTGGCCGGTGCCGTGACCGTGCTGCTCAAAGACGCGATCATGCCCAACCTGATGCAGACCCTCGAAGGGCAGCCCGCCTTTGTGCACTGCGGCCCCTTCGCCAACATCGCGCACGGCAACTCCTCGATCATCGCCGACCAGATCGCGCTCAAGCTGGCCGATTACGTGGTCACCGAGAGCGGTTTCGGCGCGGATATCGGCATGGAGAAGTTCTTCGACATCAAGTGCCGTTACTCCAACCTGATCCCTAACACGGTCGTGCTGGTGGCGACGGTGCGTGCCCTGAAGATGCACGGCGGCGGCCCCAAGGTCTCCCCCGGCGCGCCGCTCGACAAGGCCTACGTGGAAGAGAACCTGGATCTGCTTGAGGCGGGCCTGGGCAACCTGGGTGTGCACATCCGGAACGCCAAGCGCTTTGGCATCCCGGTCGTCGTCGCCGTCAACGGCTTCAAAGACGATACCCAGGCCGAGATGGAGATGGTGCGCGACTACGCCCTGTCCCAGGGCGCGCACGACTCGGTCGTCACCCTGCACTGGGCAGAGGGCGGCAAGGGCGCGGCTAAGCTGGCCGAGGCCGTCGTCGAAGCCTGCGAGCAGCCGAGCGACTTCCAGTTCCTCTATCCGTTGGACTGGTCGATCAAAGAGAAGATTGAGAAGATCGCCAAAGACATCTACGGCGCGGACGGCGTGAGCTACGAGCCGCTGGCCGAGGAACAGATCGCCACCTACGAGCGGGCTGGCTTCGGCGGCCTGCCGATCTGCATGGCGAAGACCCACCTCAGCCTCAGCCACGACCCGCTGCTCAAGGGCGTGCCGACCGGCTTTACCGTCCCGGTGCGTGAGGTGCGGGCGAGCGTCGGCGCGGGCTTCATCTACCCCCTGATCGGCAAGATGAGCACCATGCCCGGCCTGGCGACGCACGCCGCGTTCATGGACATCGACCTCGACCTGGAGACGGGGAAGATTCTGGGGCTGTTCTAAAAAACAGGAGGGCATCCTGTATGCGGGGCGATCCGCGCCAGTAGCGCACTATACGGATGTATTACGATTTGCCCTGTTTATAGGCTAACCGGACTTGCCCAAAAAGCTTTACTGCTATAATGGGGGCGCTGGCTGACCGGCCAGCGCCCTCGGTTTTGTGTGCCGGTTTTAGGTGGCACAGTGCCCGACCCGAAGGAGGGAGCCATGGCGGTATCCCCTGACATCGACCAGTTATTCCAGCAGGCGCAGGCCGCGATCCGCGCCGGTGATAAAGTCGCTGGCCGTGACCAGCTGCTGCAAGTCGTCCGGCTGGACGAGCAGCACGAGGAAGCCTGGCTGTGGCTGAGCGCCGCGACCGAGGATCGGAACGAGCAGGTGATCTGCCTGGAGAATGTGCTGACCATCAACCCGCACAACGAGCTGGCCCGCCAGGGGTTGGACAGGCTGGGCTGGGACGTGCCCCCGCCTGGCGAGCCGCCGGACGTTACCCAGGTTGCTGAGAGGTCGTCCTTCCTCTCCTCCTCGGAGTCTGAGCCGCCCGACCTCGATCAATTGTTCAAAGAGGCGGTCGAGGCGATCCGTGCCGGTGACAAAGCCGCTGGCCGCGCCAAGATGATGCGAGTCGTCCAGCAGGACGAGATGAACGAGCAGGCCTGGCTGTGGCTGAGCAGCGTCGTTGAGACGGACAAGGAGCGGGTCATCGCCCTGGAGAACGCGCTGACCGTCAACCCTGACAACGATAAGGCCAGGCGGATGCTGGAGAAGATCGAAGCGCGGAGCGAGTCTGCGCCGGGCGTGCCCCGGCCTGCCTCGCCGCCCCCTCTTCAAACGCCCACGATTGCTGCCGGGCATCTGTCCTCCCAATCGATCGCCAACCCGCCGGTGCCTGCCACGTCCGCCGGGGACGGCGGCTCCTCCCTCTCCCGCCCATCCACAGCCAGCCAGGTCGCCGCCGGGCAGGATGAGTCGTGGCGCACCTCGCCCCCCACCCCCCCATCCGGCAATGGTGGGGCGACGCTCGTCGCGGAGCCGGTGCAGGCCCCCGATCGGAATATATTAGACCTGTTCGATGCCTGGGCGGCGGCGTTGATCTTCAAGGTGCGCGGCACCTACGAGGAAGAAGTATCGGCGGCCAACGTAGGTCACTCCCTGCTCAGCCTGCTCTTTGCCGGGCTGATCTCCGGCGTGGTCATGCTGCTCTCGGTTAACGTGGTGCTTGCCCCACTGGGTGGCGTCGAGGGCCTGCTGGCGGAGTTCGAGCGTGAGCTTGCCCTTCAAGGCGCGCCGCTCGACCCGGAGTCCTTGGCTGCAATGGGCAGTATGTTCACCACTATGGGGATCGTCCTTCCCTTTATCGCCGCGATAGGGATGGTGATCGGGCGGCTGTTTTACGGGATCGCCGTGCACGTCGCCGCCCGCGCGTTAGGCGGGGAGGGCGAGCTGCTCCAGACGGTCAGCGCGATCTCGATTGCCTCCGTGGCCCTGGCTGTCCTGAACCTGATCCCCACCATCGCCGGTATTGGCGGGGTGCTCACGGGCTCCAACCTGGACTCGCTGCTGCGCATTTACCAGGGCACCGGCCTGATCGTCTCACTGGCCCGGCTGGGCATCGACGGCGTGGCGGTCACCGCCGCCCACCGCAACTTCGGCGTTTTCAAAGGGATTCTTGTCATCATCCTCAGCGCCATCCTACTGGGGGTTGCCTCCTGCTGCCTGATCTTCGCCTTCACCCTCTTGGGAGGAGGGCAGTAGGCTCCCTTCGGGGGTGACCGCATGGATGTCGACAGGCTGTTTCAGGAGGGCGTGGAGGCGCTGCGCGCCGGTGACCGGGCCACCGCCCGCGCCAAATTAACCCAGGTCGTCCAGCAGGACGAGTTATACGAGGAAGCCTGGCTGTGGCTGAGCGGCGCGGTCGAGAGCGACGAGGAACGCGCCCTCTGCCTGGAAAACGTGCTGACCATCAACCCGCACAACCAGCACGCTCGCGCAGGCCTGCGCAAGCTGGGCAGGCCGCTGCCGCCCCTCCCGGAGCCTGCGCCCTCGCCCCCACCGGAGAAACCTGAGCCTTACCGGCCCCCACCACCCCCGCCGCCCGGCCCCGCTGCCATCAAGCAGAGCAGCGCCCGCTCCCTCGACCGTGACTTGCAGGCCCGGCTGGCCGGGGTCGATCCGGACTCGCTGCCCGTGCCGCCGCCCACCCAGCGCGAGCTTGTCCACCAGGACGATGCGTGGCGGGCGGCGCTGCTCGATGAGGCCCACGTGGGCTCGGACGCCACCCTGGTGCCCGCCCTTGAGCCGCCCCCCAAACGTGACCTGTTCGACCTGGTCAACGTCTGGCTCGACATGACCTACCTGAACACCTTCGGCGGCTTTGACGACGAGATCAAGTACGGCGGCTTCGTACACGTGCTGGTCAACATCGTCGCGGGTGGGGTGCTGCAATTGCTCGCCAGCCTGATGCTGGTGGGCATGTTCGCCCTCCTGCCCGCCTTCAACGTCCAGCCGCCGCTGCTGCGCTCGCTGGACGAGCTGGTGATGGGTGGCCTGCCCCAGGAAGAGGTCTCCCCCAACCTGGGCGAGAGCGGCTCTATCCTGGGCACGCTTCAAGAGTTGGGCATGTTCGACGTTACCGTCGACACGGGCGACCTGGCGGCGCTTGATCGGGGAGCTTCGTCGAGCCTTGAGGGCCTCTCCAATGCGGCCTCGCTCGCCGGTGTGCTGGGGACCGGCCTACTGATCTATGGCGTCCTCTCCATCCCGATCCTGCTCGTCACCTGGCTGTGGACCTCGCTCGTCGTCAACTTCGTGGCCGTCTGGATCGGTGGCAAAGGCGACGCGGTCAAGACCATGCAGGCGCTCACCATCGCGGTCGCCGTCACCCAGCTGGTGCGCCTGCCTGTCCTCCTGGTCGTGCCCTTCGTCTCGATCTGGTGGGCGCTCGGCATCCTGGGCGCGCTGTGGCTCTACCAGAACGTCGTCGCCGCCACCGCGCTCGGCAAGGTGCACGACTTCGGCCTGTTTGCCTCCCTCGGCGTGCTGATCCTGGCCTCCGGCGCGGCCAACTTCGTCACCGGGTTCGCCTTCTCGCTCCTCACCTCGCTCGCGGGCGTGCTATAATTCTCCCCAGCAGGGCGACCGGATCGCTGGAGACCAACACCTTAACACCACACAGGAGAATAGCGGATGAAAGTCGGCATGGTGGGCCTGGGCAACTTCGGCTCCGCGCTCGGCAACCTGATCGCGAACAACGGGCACGACGTGCTCGGCTGGGAGTACAACGCGAGCGTCGTCGAAGAGGTCAACCGCCAGCACACCAACTCCCATTACCTGGCCGGGATCGACCTCAGCCCCCGGCTGGTGGCGACGGACGACGTGGCCGCCGTCTTTCAGGGCAGGCGGGTGGTGTTTGTCGCCATCCCGACCGCCTTCTTCACCGCCACCCTGGAGCCGGTGCTGGACGGCGTCGACCGGCGCACCGTGATCGTCAACCTGGCGAAGGGCATCGACCACGCGACCGGCCTGACCGCCTACCAGACTCTCTGCGAC
>Ga0315536_1000510_pt1 | contig 19336 bp, 15 predicted proteins | sample SalMarSW160230MG_FD_203093 | JGI IMG/M metagenome (GOLD analysis project Ga0315536, IMG submission 203093) | Salt marsh sediment microbial communities from the Plum Island Ecosystem LTER, Massachusetts, United States - Salt Marsh Sediment SW1602-30 ...
GGCTGAAGGTCCTGACAAGGCGCCCGGTGGTACCCGGCGAAGAGGAGATATCCGAAAACCCGAGGGCGCGAAGCGCCAGGCTGAGAGCTGCCGAGCGGCTGGCCTGACCGGCCCGACACAAGGAGAGGATCAGGAATGAACACGGGACAGAGATATTTCGATCACCTGTCGATGATAGTGAAAAGGGCCCTCGAAGGAAGGATGGGGCCGTTCAATTTCCTGATCATCCTGGGCTTCTTCTCCAGCCTCGTGCTCCTCTATATCTCCCTGCACGTGCACCTGGACGGGATCTCCAAGAGGATCGAGGAGGGGACGAGGCTCAGGCAGGCTCTCAAGGATGAGAGGATCTGCCTCATGACGCGCAGAAACGAACTGGCATCGGCCGAACGGATCATCCCCCTGGCGGAAGCGGCGGGTATGAAGCCGGGAGCGCCGGACCAGATACACAGGATCGCCTACTGCGAACCTGGTGATATCACTGACGAAGAAAGAGCCCGTTGGGCCGCAAGGGGTGGAGAGGGAAGTCTCCCCTCCACCCCGGCGGATGTTCCGGAGAGCAGATGACGTCGCGTCTAAAAAACTGGCGGATGATAACGGTCGATGTGCTTTCGCTTGCCGCCGTCTGCGCGATCTTTCTCCGGATAGTCGACGTACAGATAATAGATCATGACGAGATCATCGAAGATGCGCACCTCAACAGCGAGAAGAGGGTCTCCTGGCTCGCCAGCCGCGGCAGCATCTTCGACCGCAACGGCCTTCCCCTGGCCGTTTCACACAGGACTTATGTTCTTGGCGTCACCCCCCGGGACCTTCCTGGCGATGACGATGAGCTCGAGGTTCTCTCCGACGCCGCCTCGATTAACAGGTCGTTTATCCGCCGTCTCCTGAACCGGAAAGACGACTACATACGCCTCGCCAGGAAGGTCTCGCTCTCCTGCCAGCAGGAGGAAAAGCTTTCATCGATGCAGGGAGTCAGGCTCGACCCGGACCCTGAACGGATAAACCCGTTCCACTGCATGGCTCCACTGCTTCTAGGCTCTGTCGGTGACGACAACGCGGGCAAGGGAGGTCTCGAGCTGATGTTCGACGACTATCTCAGGGGTACCGACGGATGGAAGCTGATGATAAGAGATGCTAGAGGAAGACTTTATCGACGCACGGACGCGCCCGGACGCAGACCGGAGAACGGCCACGATCTCTATCTCACGATCGACTCAAGGATCCAGGCGATAGTCGATTTCGAGCTCGAGCAGGCCGTCTCGAGATATGGTGCCGCTTCGGGCGCTGCCGTCGTCGTCGACCCGTGGACGGGCGAGATATACGCTCTGGCCGAAAAGGAAGGCTCGAAAGCGGGAAAGATAAAGACGGGCAACGGGCTGTATTCGACCGGCTGCATCTACGAGCCCGGATCGACGTTCAAGCTGGTCACCGCCGCCTACCTGCTCGAGCAGGGGGAGGTCGATCCTTACGATGTGTTCTACGGTGAGGAAGGAAGGGCCGATTTCTGGTTCGGGACCTTCAATGACGACCACAAGTTCGGGTGGTTGACATTCAAGGAGGCTTTCAAGAAATCGAGCAATATATGCACGATCAAAGCGGTCATGGACACCGACAGGGATGATTTTTATGCATTCCTTCTGCGGTTCGGTTTCGGCAGCAGGACCGGTATCGACCTGCCCGCCGAGTCAGCGGGAGCGCTCCGCAGACCGGAAGACTGGTCGGCGAGGTCGCTGCCGAGCATGGCGATCGGGCAGGAGATAGGCGTGACGGTTGTCCAGATGGCCATGGCCTACTGCGCGGTCGCGAACGGAGGGGACCTGATGGTGCCGAGGATAGCGCGGGAAGTCAGGGACCCCGAAGGCGGGCTTGTCAGAAAGTTCGATCCAGTAAGGGTCAGAAAGGTGCTCTCTCCTGAAACGGCCAGGAAGCTCAGGGGGTTCTGCCGCGAAGTGGTGGTCGACGGGACCGGCGTCAACGCGGCGGTCGACGGTATCGAGACGGCGGGCAAGACCGGCACGGCCCAGGTGGCCGACGGTTCGAGGTACCTTGAGAATACCTGGATCGCGAGCTTTGCCGGGTTTGCTCCGGCGGACGATCCAAAGCTGGTCTGCATGGTCGTTCTCAAAGAGCCCGATTACAGATGGCACTATGGCGGGTCGTCCTCGGCCCTGGTCTTCAGCGAGATAGTGGAGGGTATAAACCTCGCTTCCGATCTTTTCGCTCCCGAGGCTGAGATCGCCGTCGATCCGGGACAGCGGGCGAAGGACATGATCGCAGTACCGAGTTTCTTCAGGCTCAGGTGTGCCGAGGCTGAGCAGCTGGCAAGCGACTGCGACCTGTATCTCGCGTACACGAGCGGCGAGGGGGAAGTCTATTCGCAGGTCCCCGGTCCTGGCACACTCGTGCAGAAAGGCGGGAAGGTCTCCCTGTCGTTCATATCGGAGGGCGGCGCTAAAGAGGCTGGTGTGATGGTCCCTGACCTCCGGGGGCTTTCGATAAGACAGGCAAGGCGTATGCTGATCGAATCGGGCCTCAGGAGCAGGATCGCCGGTTCGGGGAGAGTGCAGAAGCAGGACCCGCCTCCGGGAAGAAAGGTGTCGAAGGGGACCACCGTATCGATCAGGTGCAGCGCGGCGAAAAACAACGAAGGCAGCGAACTGGCGCTCGCCGGAGGGGCGGCAAGGTGAAGCTCGAGGAACTGCTCAGGGACATTGACGTCATATCGCGCCACGGATGGCGCGATGTCGAGATAAAAGGGATATCGACCGACTCCAGGTCGATATCAGAGGGAGAACTTTTCGTGGCAGTCAGGGGACATGAGGCGGACGGCCACGATTATGTGGATCATGCGGTAAATGCGGGCGCGGCGGCGCTTGTCGTCGAAAGTCCGGTCGAAGCTGACATTCCCGTTGTCGTCGTTGATAATACTTCGGCGGCCGAGGCGTCGCTCGCCCGCGTTTTTTTCGGAGACCCTTCATCGAAGGTCCTGCTCGTCGGTATCACCGGCACGAACGGCAAGACCTCTACTGCTTTCATGCTCCAATCGATACTGCAGAGGTCGAATGGACCGGCCGGCATCATCGGGACGGTAGGATTCGGGACGGGCGGAAAGCTGAGTGCGTCGGCCAACACGACCCCCTCGTCTTCGGATATTAACAGGATAATCGCCGGTTTCGTCGACAGCGGCTGCAGGTCGGTGGTGATGGAGGTCAGCTCGCACGCCGCCGCCCAGGGCAGGACAGGCGGGCTCGAGTTCGACATAGGCGTCTTTACGAACATCTCGAGGGACCACATGGATTATCACGGTACCCTGGGAAGATATATAGAGGCCAAGGAGACCTTTGTCCGGTCCCTGTCGGCTCCCGGCAGGGCCAAGGGTGCCGGGACACTTGTGTACAACATCGATGACGCTAACGTGGCAGAAGTCGGCTCGAGATACTCCGGGCCGAAGATATCGTTCGGAACCTCCAGAGAAGCCGTTTTCAGATGTGAAGACCTTGCCGCTGATCTCTCGGGGACGAGGTTCACCATCGCCGCCCCGGATCTCGATCTCCGCGTAGATATGCGCCTGCTCGGCAGATTCTCCGCGCTGAACGCGTTGGGAGCTGCGGCGGCGGCCCGCGTCTCCGGGGCGGGCCCGGACGCGATCGCTGCGGGCCTGTCAGATATGGAAGAGATCCCGGGGAGGTTCCATCTCATCAGGTCTGGCGGCGGTCCGACCGTGATAGTGGACTACGCGCACACGCCGGACGCTCTCGAGAAACTGCTTCTCTTCTGCCGCGAGCTCTCGCCGGCGAAGCTGGTGACCGTGTTCGGGGCCGGAGGCGACCGCGACAAGGGAAAGCGGCCGATGATGGGAAAGGTGGCTGCTGATCTCAGCGACATGGTCTATGTGACGAGCGACAATCCGAGATCGGAGGACCCGGACGCGATCATACGGGACATACTCGAGGGGATGTCTGGTTCTGGCACCCCGATCGAGGTCATATCGGACAGGGCGGTGGCGATAAGGACAGCGATAGGTCTGGCGGCCGATAAGGAGATGGTAGTGCTGGCCGGCAAGGGGCACGAGGACTACCAGGTCCTTGCCGGCGGGAAGATACATTTCAGCGATATCGAGGAAGCGGAGAAGGCACTCGTCGGCGCGGCGAGTCGAAAATAGAATGGGACGCAGTGACGTCTGGAGGGCCGACATCAGAGTCGACAGCGATTGGATAGAGGGCGCGCTCGAAGCGGCGGGCTTCGGGGGAAATAAAGTCGAGAAAACGGTCGTCGAGGGAGTGACGACCGATTCGCGTACCGGCGCTGAAGGGAAGCTGTTCGTCGCCTTGAAAGGCGGAACGGCGGACGGACACGACTACATCGTCGACGCGGCCGCTGGTGGAGCATCGGCTTTTCTCGTCGAGCGGGGCCGGGGGGACGAGGCCAGGAAGGCCGCCCCTGGGCTTCCCGTGTTCGAGGTGAGGGACACGCTCAAGGGACTGCAGGCGCTAGCCGCGGCATGGAGGGACAGGGTCGGCCCGAAAGTAGTGGCGATCACAGGCAGCAGCGGAAAGACGACAGTCAAGGAGATGACCGCGGCGGTCCTGGGACGGAAGTACACGGTCCACGCGACCTCGGGGAACCTCAACAACCATATCGGGGTCCCCCTGACGATACTGTCGATGCCGGAAGGGACCGAGGTGCTCGTCACAGAGATGGGAGCCAATCACAGGGGCGAGATCGCGGCTCTTTGCGCCATCGCCCGCCCCGATATAGGAGTGGTGACGAATATCGGCCCGGGCCACCTTGAGTTCTTCGGCACGCTGAAGGGCGTGGCCAGGGCGAAAGCGGAGCTCGTGGAGTCTCTCGGCGAGGAAGGGACCGCAGTCCTTCCGGCCGACGACGATTTCTTCGAGTTTCTCTCCGAAAGGACGAAAGCGGGAGTCGTATCCTTCGGGTTCTCGGAGAAGGCCGACGTGAGGATAGAGGATATCGAAAGCAGGGAAGGCGGAGGGTATACCTTCGCGATCGGCGGAGCGGGCATGGAGATTCGGCGATTTGGAAGGCATAACCTTCTGAATGCGGGAGCCGCCGCCGCCGTCGCCGGGCTGCTGGGAGTACCGCAGGCGGAGACGGCGGCGGCCATCGCCGGAGCCGCGGCGTTCGACGGCCGCGGCGCCGTCTACGACGTGGCGGGCATAACGATCGTAGACGAGACTTACAACTCCAACCCTGCGTCCCTGCGGGCGGCCGTGGGAGCGTTCATGGAGATGCCTCTGGAAGGGAAACGCTGGCTCGTCCTCGGCGATATGCTCGAACTTGGAGAGTCCGCGGGAGAGTTGCACGAGGAGGCGGGGGCCTACTGCGGCAAGGCAGGCGTCGACGGGATCATCACTCTCGGAGACGCGACCGTCGAACTCAACAGGGTTGCGTCCGTCCAGCGAAGAGCGCCGGAGATAATCAGCCACTTCCTCGACGCGGTGAACCTGGCCTCCTATCTCGACGGCCTCCTGGAGGAGGGCGACGGAGTGCTCCTGAAGGGTTCGCGGGGGATGAGGATGGAGACGGTGATCACGGAGATCGAGAAGAGTCGCGGCTCGCAGAGAAGGAGGCCCGGCTGATGCTGTACCACCTCCTCTATCCTCTGAGGGATTACTTTTTCGGATTCAACGTTTTCAGGTACATCACCTTCCGCTCGGCTTACGCCACCGTGACGGCCCTGCTGATATGCTTCATCTTCGGCCCGAAGATGATCAGGTGGCTTTCTTCGCTGCAGATCGGCAAGGTGAGGATAGACGTGCCCGAAAGGCACAGCGGGAAGGCGGGGACTCCTTCGATGGGCGGGATGCTGATGATATGCGCCATCGTCATCCCTACGCTCCTGTGGGCCGACCTGAACAATCCCTATATCCAGCTCGCGCTCGTTGTGACGGTATGGACCGGCGCTATCGGATTCATCGACGATTACCTCGGTGTGATAAAGAAAAGGGACAAGGGGCTCGTCGGAAGGTATAAGCTGATCGGCCAGCTCGTCTTCGGCCTCGCACTGGGCATATATCTGTACATGAACCCGATGTCTCCCGATGGGACGAGGACGGTCGTGCCGTTCTTCAAGCACCTTTACATAGAATGGGGGGTCTTCTATATCCCTCTGGTGATGATAATAATCACCGGCACTTCCAACGCGGTGAACCTCACCGACGGCCTCGACGGCCTGGCGACGGGGATATCGGCCTTCTGCTTCCTCGCCTTCGCTCTGATAGCTTACCTGAGCGGTAACGCCGTCTTCGCGGACTACCTCCAGATATTCTATCTGCCGGGAGCGGGCGAGCTGACGATCTACTGCATGTCGGTCGTCGGGGCGGCGCTCGGCTTCCTGTGGTTCAACACGCACCCCGCCAGGATCTTCATGGGAGACACAGGTTCGCTGGCCCTCGGGGGAGCGCTCGGCACCGTCGCCGTACTGCTCAAGTCCGAGCTTCTTCTTCTTATAATAGGCGGGGTCTTCGTCGCCGAGACCGTATCGGTGATACTGCAGGTCGGTTCGTTCCGCCTGCGTGGTAAAAGGATATTCAAGATGGCTCCCCTTCACCACCACTTCGAGCTGAAGGGGTGGTCGGAGAGCCAGATAGTGGTGAGATTCTGGATAGTGGCCGCGTTGCTTCTGCTGCTGGGCATGAGCACATTGAAGCTGCGCTAGTTGGGAAGGCCGGAGGGCATGGTTCCGGCCGCCCCGGGGCAATATGATGGAAGAGTACATGGGCAGGCACATACTCGTTTTCGGGCTGGCAAGGAGCGGCTTCGCCGCCATGCGCCTTCTGCTCGGGGCAGGCGCCAGGGTGTGCGGCGCCGACGAAAACGAAAAGGTCCAGATACCGCCCGACCTGACGGCCATCGAGACGCACCTGGGCCATTTTCGCGAGGAGATCATCGAAGAAGTCGACCTGATAATCGTCAGCCCCGGGGTTCCCGACAGCCATCCCCTGTTCGAGGCCGCCTCGAGACGGAAGATACAGGTGATAGGGGAGCTGGAGCTGGCCTTCAGATTCGCGTCGGCCCCGGTCATCGCGATCACGGGTACGAACGGCAAGTCGACTACGGTCGAGATGACGGGAGCGATGCTGCGGGAGGACGGATGGAACGCGGTAGTGGCGGGCAATACCGGCACTCCGTTCAGCTCGGTCACGGGAGACATAGGCGAGGACGGGATATTCGTCATAGAGGTCAGCTCGTTTCAGCTCGAGACGGTCGACAGGTTCCATCCCGTGTGCGCCGGTATGCTCAATCTTACACCGGACCACCTCGACAGGTACAGGTCGCTGCAGGATTATTTCGAAGCCAAGGAACGGCTGCTCGAGAATATAGCGCCTGACGATCATTTCTTCTACAACGCCGATGATCCGCTCTGCGCAGCTCTGGCAGAGAGGACCGAGGCGGTCAAGGTGCCGTTCTCTTCGTCTGGCAGGATCCCGGGCGGGGTCTATCTCGACGGGGGATTCCTCATAAGGGAGAGCGCCGACGGGACTGAGGAGATAGTCTGCGACCGCCGCGAAATCAGGGCGGTCGGGATACACAATGTCGAGAACGCGCTTGCCGCGATCGCGGCGGTCACTCCCTTCAGGGTTGCAGCTGATTCGTGCAGAAGAGCCCTGGCCGGCTTTACCGGTCTTCCTCACAGGATGGAGTTCGTTGCCCGCCACGCGGGAGTATCGTTCTTCAATGACTCAAAGGCGACAAATGTGGAGGCGGCGGTCAAGTCCCTGAAGGGTCTCGGCGCGCCGGTCGTCCTGATCGCCGGCGGGCACGACAAGGGCGGGGATTTTTCGAAGCTGTTCGAACTGACCGATGTGGTGCGCTCTATCATCACGATCGGCGAGGCGGCCGGGCTTATCGAGGGAGCTTCCGGGGGGAGGATACCGTGCGCCAGGGCGGGCTCGATGGAGGAGGCGGTAAGGATGGCCGCCGAGCGCGCCCGGGAAGGATGGTTCGTAGTGCTGTCTCCTGCGTGCGCCAGCTTCGACATGTTCGACGATTTCGAGCACAGGGGCAGGGTGTTCCGAGACAGCGTCATGGGATTGGTCAGGGAGAGAGGTGCGGGGGAATAGATGAGTAAAAAGCCCGCATACGATCTGAAGCTGTTCTGCGCGGTGATATCGCTCGTGGCCCTCGGCCTGGTCATGGTCTTCTCCGCGAGCAGGGTCATAGCTGGCGAACAGTTCTCCTCTCCGTTCTTCTTCTTCCAGAGGCACGCGATAAGAGTTGGGCTGGGCCTCTTCTTCCTCTACGTCTTCATGAAGATACCTTACGGGATCTACAGGAGGTTCAACTTCTGGATCCTCGCCGCGGCGCTTCTGATGCTCGCTTCGATATTTATCTGGGGCAACAGTGTCCGTGGCGCGGAGAGGTGGCTGAGGATATTCATGTTCACCATCCAGCCGGTCGAGGCGGCCAAGTATTCACTCGTGATATTCCTGGCCGCCCGCCTCGCCGAGGGGCGCAAGAAGCTCTCCGACCTTGAGAAGGGCTTTCTGCCTCTGGTCGGTGCCGCGGTCGCGATGGCCGTGATGGTGGGGCTCCAGCCAAATATCAGCAACGCCATCCTGATCTCGATGCTTACCGTGACGCTGCTCTTCATCGGCGGATGCAGGCTAAGGCATCTCGGCGCCTTCGCCGGCGCGGCAGCGATAGTCGCGGTCCCGCTGCTTTACCGGATGGAGCACATCCGCCAGAGGCTGACGGTCCTGTTCAGCCCGTCGACCGATGTGAGCGGCATAGGATGGCAGACGAGGCAGTCCCTGATAGCGTTCGGCTCCGGCTTCATATTCGGGTGCGGCCCCGGGAGGGGACACCAGAAATACCTGTTTCTCCCCGACGCTCACACCGATTTCATCTACTCGATCGTCGGAGAGGAGCTGGGTTTCGTGGGAGCGGCGATCGTTCTGCTGCTCTTCGCGCTGATCTTCAGGCGGGCCATGCGGATCTCGAGGAGAGCGCCGAACGAGTTCGGGAGGTTTCTCGCGATAGGTATCGGGCTGACGATATTCTCCACGGCCGTGATCAACATGGCCATGACGACCGGGCTCCTGCCGACAGCCGGACTGCCCCTCCCGTTCGTCAGTTACGGGGGGTCGTCGCTGATCACATCCATGGCCGCGGCGGGGATACTGCTCAATATCTCCACTTACGGGAGGGATCCTGAACCTCCCGCCGGAAGGGGCAGGACTCGGAGCATGAGAAACGCGGATTACGCGAGGCGCACCACGGCCGCGCGGATCGCGGATGGAAGGAAACGGTGATGAGGGTGATCTTCGCCGGAGGAGGCACTGGAGGCCATCTCTACCCCGCCCTGGCAGTCGCCGAGGAGCTGTCGTCGAGGCGTGCCGGGTTCGAGGCGCTGTTCGTCGGAACAAGCCGCGGGATCGAGTCAAGGGTGATCCCCGCCTCGGGGTACGGCCTCGAGCTCATATCATCCCGCGGAGCGCGGGGCAAGGGCGCGGCCGGAAAGGCCGTCACAGGGGCGATGCTCGCGGCGGGCACTCTGCAGGCGATGGGGATAATCAGGAGGTTTCGGCCCGCGTGGCTTATGAGAAAGCCCGTCGTGCTCCAGGAACAGAACTCGATACCGGGGCTCGCCAACAGGACGCTGGCCCCGATGGCCAGAAGGCTGTACCTGGGGTTTGAAAAGGCCCGCGGTTACTTCAGAAAGGGCGCGCCGGTGATGGTCACGGGCAATCCGCTGCGCGGGGCGATCAGGCCTGGACCGGACAGAAGCGCGCGAAAGGACTTCGGTCTTTCCGGGGACGGGCCCGTACTGCTCGTCTTCGGAGGGAGCCAGGGCGCGATGACGCTGAGCCGTGCGGCCGCCGGGTACCTGCTACGGCGCCCAGGCGTCCAGGCGATGATCCAGACCGGAGAGAATGGATACGACGAGATACGGGGGATGCTCTCCGGGGAGTCGGGGAGGATCTTCGTCTCTCCATATATAGAAAAGATCGACAGGGCCTACGCGGCCGCCGATCTCGCGCTGGCGAGGGCCGGGGCGCTCAGCGTCTCCGAGCTTGCCGCTGCGGGACTACCATCGGTCCTCGTGCCCTATCCTCATTGCGCCGACGACCATCAGAGACACAACGCGTCCGTGCTGGTAGAGGCTGGAGGGGCCCGGATGATAGAAGACGGCAGGCTCGACAGCGACTCGCTGTCCGCTGAGATCGACCCGATGCTGGACGACCCCGGTCTCCTCGGCGGGATGCGGGCGGCGCTCAAGCCCTTCCAGGGTCATCGCGCCGCGGCCGTCATAGCGGACGACATGGAAATATTGGCGGGAGGTGCTGAATGGTAAAAGGCAGCGAGCTGCTCGTCAAGGCCAGGCACATCCATTTCGTCGGTATAGGCGGTATCGGCATGAGCGGGATAGCGGAGGTCCTGATCAATCTTGGCTTCGAGGTCAGCGGGTCTGACGTGGAGACGACAGCGATCACCGGCCATCTCGCCTCCCTCGGCGCCGTGATCTCGAAGGGACACAGCGGGGAGAACGTCAGAGGCGCCGACATCGTCGTACTCTCCTCCGCGATAAGACACGACAATCCCGAGGTGAAGGCGGCTGCCGAGGCGGGGATACCGCTGATACCGCGGTCCGACATGCTCGGCGAACTGATGAGGATAAGGACCGGCATAGCGATCGCCGGGGCGCACGGCAAGACCACCACGACTTCCCTCGCCGCAGTCGTTCTGCAGGAGGCGGGACTCGACCCGACCATAGTCGTCGGCGGGAAGGTCAAGAGTCTCGGCGCGAACGCGATGCTCGGGCGGGGGCAGTATCTCGTGGCAGAGGTCGACGAGAGCGACGGTAATTTCGTCAGGCTCACGCCGTCGATAGCGATAATCACCAATATCGACGCCGAGCACCTCGATTTCTACGGCGGGCTCGAGAAGGTACAGGAGGCGTTCCTGAGATTCGCCTCGAGGGTGCCCTTCCACGGCGAGGTCATCTGCTGCGTAGACGACGCGAATGTACGGGCGATAATGAAGTCGATAGAGAGAAAGATCACGACATACGGACTCGGTCCCGACGCGGACGTAAGAGGCGTGATCGAGGAGGAGGACGGGGCGGGCTCTGTCTTCAGGCTCCACGCCCGCGGCAGTGACCTCGGGACGATAAGGCTCCCGCTCCCCGGCAGGCATAACGTCACGAACGCCGTCGCGGTCTGCGCCCTTGCGCTCGAGCTCGATATCGAGATAGGGGCGGTCAGGCGGGCGCTGGAAAACTTCGGTGGAGTAGGGCGCAGGTTCGAGCGCAGGGGCGAGGAGGGCGGCGTGCTGGTCATCGACGATTACGGACACCATCCCACGGAGATAAGGGCGGCGGTCGAGACCGCGAGAAGAAGCTTCGACAGGCGCGTGGTCGTGGTCTTCCAGCCGCACAGGTTCACGAGGACGAGGGATCTGCACGAGAGCTTCGACAGGTGCTTTCTCGACGCTGACCTCGTTTTCATCACCGACATATACGGCGCCTCAGAGGCGCCCATACCGGGGATCACTGGAGAGCTCATCTACAGGGCCGCTCTCGGAGGCGGCGCGAAGAATGCGGTGTATATTCCGGACCGCTCCGATCTGCTCGACGCCCTCGCGTCGACGGTCAGGAGCGGGGACCTCGTGCTGACGCTAGGGGCCGGCGACATATGGAAGTCCGGCGATGAGCTGCTTGAAAGGATCAGGAAAGGCCGATGAGGACAAAAAGAAGCAGGATGGTACCGCCGCCGATGGCCCGGCGCCTCAGGGAGAAGAAGAAGGTCAGCCGCCGAGTCTGGCTCATGCCGGCCGCGGCCGCCGTGGCGCTCGCGGTTCTCTTATGCACCGTCTTCCTGACCGGGCTTTTCGACCTGCGCGAGATCCGCGTCCACGGCGGCAGGGACTTGCCCGTCGAGACGCTGAGCCGGAAGGCCGAGACATGGGTGGGCGCGAACGCCTTCACGGTCCCGCTCTCTAAGATCAGGGAGATCCTCAAGAGCGATCCTTCGGTCGGCTCGGTCACATTCCGGCGCAAGCTTCCGCACAGGCTCGACTGTTACCTGCGCGGGAGGGAGCCGGTAGCTCTGCTCAACCTGGAGAATATGGCCGAGGTCGACGCCGAAGGCGTCGTAATCCCCTCGAGCGGCAGGTCGACTGAGATAGATCTTCCCGTGATCACGGGACTGGCCGGCAGGGATCTCGGTGATGAATCGGGGAAGCGGGACGTCGGCAAGGCGCTCGAGGTGCTCGGGCTTCTCAAAGAGTTCGGGTTCTCGCCCGCGGAGCAGCTCTCGGAGATCAATATCGACGGCGACGAGGTCGTTCTCGTGTGGATGAATTCAGGGACGCTCGTGCGTGTCGGAAGGGACGGGTTCGAGGAAAGGATCAGGAAGTTCAGGGCGGTCTACCACTCGCTCCGCGAGCAGGGAGGGCTGCCCGCCCAGATAGACCTGAGGTTCGACAGACAGGTAATAGTGCGGTGATTCCAGCCGCTCGGGAGGTGAATCGGCCGGCATGCTACCGGAATTCATAGTAAGCATCGATCTCGGATCGGAGAGAACGGCCGTTCTCGTAGGCGAAATAGTGTCAGACGGCACCCTGCGGATCATCGGCGCCTCATCGAGGCCGTCATCCGGGATAAGGAAAGGCGCTGTCGTCGATATGGAGGAAGCGGCCGAGTGTGTCCGCGAGACGGCCGGTCATGCCGCGCGGATGGCTGGAGTCGAGATCGACTGTGTCTGCGTCGGCATAAGCGTTCCTCACATAAGGAGCTTCAACAGCAGGGGGATGATCTCGATCCCGAAAGAGCGCAGGGAAATAACCGCCGCAGACGTCGAGCACGTCAACACGATAGCGTGCGACATAACACTTCCTTCCGAGATGGAGATCCTTCATTCGGTTCCGCAGGACTATGTCGTGGACGCCCACAGGGGTATCAGCGACCCGGTCGGCATGACAGCCTCGAGGCTCGGCACCGAGGTGCATCTCGTCTCGGTGCTGGCCGTGCACGTCGAGAACGCCGTCAAGGTCATTGAAAAGGCGGGGTTCGAGGTCGTTAACGTGGTCTTTAACCCCCTCGCGGCGGCCCACGCTGTGCTTCTCGAAGAGGAGATCGACGCGGGATGCCTGTTGATTGACATGGGAGCCTGTTCCAGCTCATTCGCCCTTTACGGCAAGGGAAGTATCCGATCTAGCGGTGTCCTCGGCGCCGGGGGCGAGAATGTGACCAACGACCTCGCCGTCGGGTTGAGGATCCCTAAAGGCACGGCCGATGAGGTCAAGTTGCGCTGGGGGCTGGCGCTGGCGTCTATGGCGTCGGATGAAGAGATCGTCACCATGCCGGGGACCGGGAACGGCGAGGGAGAGATAAGAAGACAGATAATCGCCGCGATCATCGAGCCGAGATGCGAGGAGATCTTCAGCATGATCAAGTCGGCGGTATCGAACGCCCCGCACTTTCAGGCGGCCGGGAGCACGGTAGTCCTGACCGGGGGCGGATCGAAGATAGAAGGGCTTGCGGGGGTCGCCGGCCAGGTCTTCGGCAGGCCTGTCAGGACCGGACGTCCCTGGGGGCTCGGCGGTCTCTCGGAGATCGTCTCGAACGAAAGCTGGAGCGCGGCGGTCGGACTGCTCCTCTATGAGAAGGACAGGCTCGAACGCGAGGAGCAAGAGATCAGGGGCCGTGGGCGCTTCGGAAAGATGATGGGTAACCTTAAAAGACTTGCGAGTATGTTCTAACTTGAAAAGGGGGCAGGACATGAGATTTGAATTCGATGACTTCGGCGAGCTGGCCGCTCTGAAGGTCATCGGCGTCGGCGGCGCCGGAGGCAATGCCGTCAACCGTATGATCGCAGCCGGACTGCAGGGGGTCGAGTTTGTCGCGGTGAACACCGACGCGCAGGTGCTCGAGCTGTCACAGGCTCACAAGAAGATCCAGATAGGTGGAAGGCTTACTAAGGGACTCGGCTCGGGGGGAAATCCCGATGTCGGAAGAAAGGCGATCGAGGAAGACATCGACCTGATACGCGAGACGATCGATGGAGCCGACATGGTATTCGTAACGGCCGGCATGGGCGGAGGCACCGGCACTGGCGCCAGCCCGACGGTCGCGAGGACGGCCCGTGAGCTCGGCGCGCTTACAGTAGGCATCATAACCAGGCCCTTCTCCTTCGAGGGAAAGCGCAGGGAGAACCAGGCGCTCGCCGGTATCGAGGAGCTGAAAAGGGAAGTCGACACCCTGATCGTGATCCAGAACGACAGGCTTCTATCGATCGTCGGCGCCGATACGCCGCTGTCCGCCGCGTTCTCCAAGGCCGACGGCATCCTTCATCACGCGACAAAAGGGATATCCGACCTGATAATGATCCCCGGGCTCATAAACCTTGACTTCGCCGACGTCCGCTCTATCATGAGCGGAATGGGCGACGCGCTTATGGGTACCGGCGTCGCCGAGGGCGAGAACAGGGCGGTCGAGGCCGCGCGCATGGCGCTGAGCAGCCCGCTTCTCGACGACATCTCGATCAGGGGCGCCAAGGGTGTCCTGGTCAATATCACGGGCGATGAGAAGATGACGTTGCACGAAGTCTCACAGGCCACCGCGATAATCAGTGAAGAGGCCGGTGAGGACGCGAACGTCATCTTCGGAGCCGTCGTCAGCAGCGGTAATACCGACGCGATGCATGTGACCGTGATAGCGACTGGTTTCGAGCATTCCGAGCGCGAGATATACCCCGATTACGAGGCGAGAAGGCGCGTATCGGAGCCCGCGAGGCAGCCGGTAGCCGCGACCGCGGCCCCCGTGATGGAACCGGTCACGGTAGAACAGGCGGTGTTCGCCTCGAGGCAGAGAGAGCCCGAGGCGGCCGACAGGCCGGAGGTAGACTTTGTGGCGGCCGGCGTGACTACGGTGGCTCACGAGCTGAACCTCGACATACCGACCTTTCTGCGTAAGCAGCTCGACTGAGAGGGAAAGAGCTGGAGGACAGTATTGTCGTTCTGGGGAAGAATATTCGGAGTGGAGAAGAACCCCGAGTACGAGCTCGGCATCAGGTACTTCAATGAGGGCCGGTATGCGGAGGCAGTCGAGGCGCTCGAGAAGGCGATCGCGTCCCTCGGGCCGGGCGACCCGACCTATGCCCTCGGGATGTTCTATGCCGCCGAGTCGCACGTGCACCTGGGAACGGCGCGTTTTCACGCGGGGGAGCTCGACGCCGCGTTCGATCATTTCTCTGTCGCGGTAAAGGAGAACCCCACGTACCCCGACCTCTACTACAGGATGGGTGTCATCCACCATGAGCGCGGAGAACTCGACGAGTCACTCGGGATGTTGGGCAGGGCGATCAGCCTGAACAAGGCTTACTTCGAGGCAGTGTGCTTTCTCGGGATCGTCCTGTACGAGAAGGGAATGAAGGATGACGCCGACGCGGTGTTCAAGCGGGCATTGGAGCTTGGAGCGGACAATCCCGGTCCGATAAGCAAGTTTCTCAGCGACCACATAGCCGGAAGGGCGACCGAGATCCCGCCGCTGGCCAGACTCAGGGAGATCATGTATACCGATACGGATTTCGATTCCCTGATGCGGGAGGGAGTGGAGTCGTACAACACCGGCCATTACGAAAGGGCCACCGGGCTCTTCAGCGAGGCCGCCGTGGTACATCCCGATTATGCCGACGTACGTTTCAAGCTGGGCCTGTCGATGCTCCGCGGCGGCGACCACGAGAATGCCCGCGTCCAGCTGCTCGAGGCCCTGAAGATAAACGAGCACTACACGGAAGCCCGCTTCTACCTTGGAGTCTCATATCTCGATATGAAGCTGTACAGGGAAGCGCTGCCCCACTTCGAGCGGGCCGTCCTCGAGAAGCCGGACTACGCTGACCTCCACTGTTACCTGGGATCGACGTATTTCTATACAGGGGAGCTCAAAAAGGCGCGCTCAGTACTTGAACGGGCCCTCGAGCTCTCCCCGGGCTACCCTAAGGCCCGCTACTATTACGGGCTTCTGCTGTACGCCCTGGGCGAGAAGAAGGATGCGGTGGAATACCTTTCAGGGGGGATACCGGAGATGGAGCGTCCAGGCTCGGCAAGCATAAACCTCGCGCTCGTCTATCTGAAGGAGGGGAACCTGGAGGAGGCGATGCACGTCCTCAAGGAGGTGCTCGACGCCGGCGGCGAGAGCGCGGACGTCCTCTATTTCCTCGGCGAGGTCTACATGAGGATGGACCGTCCCGTCGAGGCGGAAGAGCTCTTCAGGCGTTCTCTCGAGATCAACCCCGTGTTCCTCCGCGCGCGGGAGAAGCTCGCCGTGCTGCTCGTCCGAAGGGAGGATTACGCTGGGGCCGAGGAGATCCTTGGCAAGAACGGCGAGGATTTCGCCGACATCTACAAGATAATGGGTGACATCAAGTACTACCGGGGCGATCTGGATGAAGCGGAGGACCTCTACCGAAAGAGCCTCGACGTCAACTCGGAGTACAGCGAAGCGGTGATCTCGCTGGCTCTTACACTGCGCAAGAAGGGCCATGAGGAGGAGGCGGGGAAACTGCTCGACAAGATACTCGAGTTCGAGCCTGAGAACGTCCTTGCCCGCAATCTTGTCGGACGCGGGCCGCTCGATCTCGAGCCGTAAAGATACCGGAGCGTTCCAGTGACCGATCCCCCGAGATACGCCGGCGAGACAGTTCTTGAGACCTATCCCGTGCCCCCGTCAGGGGCGCCTCTGGTGATAGTGGCCTACCCGAACAGATACGCCACCGGGATGTCGAATCTCGGATACCATTTCATCTATTCATCCCTTTCGAGAAGCGGCAGGTTCAGGATCGGCAGGTGTTTTCTCGGCGATCCTCCCGGCCGCGAGGCGCCCGCCGCTGTCTTCTTCACCGTCTCATATGAGGAGGACCTGCTCAATCTGGTGAGGATACTTGTCTCACTCGGTATCGACCCGCTGAGGGAAAGAAGGGCCGGCGGCCCCCTGGTGATCGCGGGTGGCCCCGTAGTCTCGTCCAATCCTGTGCCTTTCTTCCCCCTGGCGGATGTGCTTGCCGCCGGCGAGGGAGAGCCGGTGATGCCGAGGATAATAGATGCAGTCGCCGGCGAGTGGCAGGACATGGACACGATCGCCGCGAGGCTTTCCGGCGCCGGAGGCATCATACTGCCCGGTCGTCACGAGACGGCTGCCCCCGCGGGGCCGGCGGCTCCCGAGCTCTTTCAACATTCCGCCATAATCGCGCACGGCACGGCGTTCCCGGACATGTTTCTGGTCGAGGTCTCGAGGGGGTGTCCCGGAGCTTGCGCGTTCTGCATGGCGACCTCGATCTACAGGCCGTTCAGGACGATGCCTCTGGAGAGGTTCGAGTCGATCCTCGATGAGGCCCGCGGGGCCGCGGGCTCGGCTCCACTGAACGTCGGCCTTGTCAGCACGGCGGCGGCTGCGCATCCCGATTTCACCGGCTTGATGAGAGCGGTCGAGGCGAGGGGGGGAAGGGTCGGGCTCAGCTCGCTGCGGGCCGGGGATATCGACGCTGAAAGGGCGGAGGCGATAGGCAGGGCCGGCATAAGGAGTGTCAGCCTCGCTCCCGAGTCGGGGAGCGAGAGCATGAGGGTCAGGCTCGGCAAGAGGTCTCCCGACCAGGAATATCTCGGCGCGGCCCGACTGCTGCGCGCAGCGGGAGTGTCTCGGTTCACCCTCTACATGCTCGCGGGGCTCCCCGGCGAGGATGCAGGGACGTTCGTGGATTCGGAGCGGTTTCTCTCAGCATTCTCAAAGGCGGCGGGAGGCGCCCGCGTAGAGGTCAACCTCAACGTACTAGTGCCCAAGCCGCGGACCCCGCTTCAGTTCATGGCGATGCCAGGCCGCACGGAGATAAAAGCTTCGGTCGATTCGATGGCGGCGGTGTGCAGGTCCGCTGGGGTCAGGATCTCCGCGAAGGGACAGAGATCATCGATGAACCAGGCCAGGATAGCGCTCGGCGGCGAGGAGGTCGGAAGGGCCGCAGTGAGGTACGCCGCGGGCGGCACATCGTGGAAGAGAGCGCTCAGGGACGAGGGCGTCGACCCCGATTTCATTCACGCCGAGAGGGGGCTCGATGATCCACTGCCGTGGGAAAAGTCCTCGGGTGACGGCGGCAGGGACGCTCTGCTGAGACGATACCGTGCCCTGCTAAGGTGAGATCATCCATATCCCATCAATTCTGTTGAGCGGACCGGGCGGTACATATATAATCCCTGCAGGATAGAAAAAGAGATCCCGAAGTGGTCATGGGAAAAGAAGATATGGGAAAGGCCCCGGAATACGATAACTGGCCGGGAAAGAGGTCTTCCCGGCCAGTTGATATCGATTGAAACAGACCCGCGTCGGAAGGTGCCGCTATCCTAGACTATTTTCCTGGCAGCCCCGCTCCTGATGCACTGCGTGCAGACGTAGGCCCTTTTCGGTTTGCCGTCTATCTCGACACGGATCTTCTGGAGATTCGGCAGCCAGCGGCGGTTGGTAAGATTATGGGCGTGGCTGACGTTGTGTCCCGTTATCGGCTTTTTTCCGCATATAGCGCAGACTCTGCTCATGATTCTCCTCCGCTTCATGTAAGCGAGAGTATAATTTAGACGATAAACCCCTCGAACGCAAGCGATTTATGGTCAGTGAAAAGGCAGAAGAAAAGATACTCGGGACGAGCAGCCAGTTCGTCAGGGGCGTAGGCCCGGCGCGCCAGAAGCTCCTTTCACGGCTCGGGATAGAGACGGTCGACGACCTTATCAGGCATTACCCGAGAGCTTACTACGACCGCACCAGCCTCGTGTCGATCGGGTCGGCCCCCGTCGGGGAGACGGTGACGGTGAGCGGTGAGGTGCTGACCGCGCATTCTCGAAGGCTGGGCTCCCGCAGGAGCATGCTTACAGTCGCCATCGATGACGGCACCGGGGCGCTCCAGCTCGTCTTCTTCAACCAGTCCTACCTGGACAAGTATTTCCGCAAGGGATCGAGAGTCATCGCAAGCGGCCGCGTCAAGCTGTACAGGGACCGCAAGCAGATGGTCGGACCGGAGTGGGAGATGACCGGCGGCGGGGAGGACGAGCAGCTCCTCAACGCCGGAAGGATAGTGCCGGTCTATCCGCTGACCGCTGGGATCTCGCAGAGGATGATGCGCAGGATAGTAAAGGCGGCACTCGACCGCGCCCGGGGCATGATCCCGGAGAACCTGCCCGGCGGGCTGCTCCGCGGCATGGGCTTTCCGGGTAGGGAGCAAGCTCTTTTCCAGATCCACTATCCCGATGACGAGCCCGCTCTCGAGACGGCCGTCAGGAGGCTGAAGTTCGAGGAGGTATTCTTCCTCCACCTCCTTATCAGGGAGAA
>Ga0315536_1000515_pt1 | contig 19277 bp, 6 predicted proteins | sample SalMarSW160230MG_FD_203093 | JGI IMG/M metagenome (GOLD analysis project Ga0315536, IMG submission 203093) | Salt marsh sediment microbial communities from the Plum Island Ecosystem LTER, Massachusetts, United States - Salt Marsh Sediment SW1602-30 ...
GGATAAGTAAGAATAACAACTGAAAAGTGCTTAAAATAAGGCTAGTTAAAATATTTATCAGCCTGGCTATTTTATCATCTTTAGTAATAAAGATACATGCCCAGGTCTCATCGCCAGTTAGTGCGACCGGGCATGTATTGGCCGAAATAATACCGGTATTTAGTGCCAGTGAGACTTCTCAGCTTAATTTCGGAAGGTTTTCTCCCGGTCCTCAGGGTGGCGAGATCATACTTACTCCCGGGAGTACAATTTCTGTACTGGGAAGTGTGTTTAAAGGCCCGGGAACCGCAAATGCCGCCAGTTTTTATGTCACCGGTGAAGTTGATGCTGCATATTCAATCACATTACCCTCAGATCCTATAGTCATTAGACATTTATCAGATGCAAAAACAATGCAGGTTAAGGATTGGGTATCGGTACCATCTCCGGGTATCGGAGCCGGCAAGCTTCAAAACGGTTTTCAGGAAGTGTATGTCGGAGCCACACTTGAGGTAGGCACGCTTACTGATAATCCGGTTGGAATATATACAGGATCTTATACAATTACATTTGACTTCAATTAATGGACTACTTAAAATTATAATTAAATGTCCTTACCCAAATTAAACAGAAACCCAAAATTTGCTGATTCCACAAAGATGAAGTCGATTTGTATAGTTCTTTCAGCTTTAGCTGGAATCTTATTTTTTTTTGCTGCAGATCTTAATGCTCAGGGAAATCTTCTGATAACTCCCAGAAGAATAGTCTTCGATGGTTCAAAAAGATCAATTGATCTTAACCTTGCAAATACGGGACAGGATACGGCCACATATGCTATTTCCCTTGTTGAGATCAGAATGAAAGACGATGGAGGTTTTGAAATCATAACCGATCCTGATCCTGGTCAGCGGTTTGCCGACAAGTATATAAGATTCTTTCCAAGATCGGTCACTCTCGGACCCAATGAAGCACAGGTTGTTAAAGTACAAGTAACAAGATCAAACGATCTTACCGATGGAGAATACCGCTCTCACTTTTACTTCAGATCAGTTCCTAAAGCCAGGCCATTGGGGGAAAAAGAAGCGGCACAGGATACAACGTCAATTTCAGTCAGACTTACTCCGATATTCGGAATAACCATACCTGTTATAATAAGGGTAGGAGAATCCACAACCAGAATTACCATGACAGATCTGTCATTCAAGACTGTGAATGATACCATTCCAAGATTCAGCTTTGTTTTCAACAGAACAGGAAACATGTCTGTTTATGGAGATATTACGGTAGACTACATCTCAACCCAGGGAAAGATTACCCGCGTTGGCGTTGCAAACGGGGTGGCAGTTTATACACCTAACTCTCTCAGAAAGTTTCAGTTTAATCTAAACATAGTCCCCGGGGTGGACTTCAGGTCAGGAACATTGCGAGTCATCTACTCGGCGCCTTCTGACGTCAAACCATTAAGATATGCAGAGGCAGAATTGAACCTGAAGTGACATTTGTGTTGAGAATGCATTTTAGATGCATTGAACAATCTAAGTTATGATAAATAGAATCCTGATATGTAAGATAGGTTTCATAGCCGTTGTCTCTTTTTTAACGACAATTCATCTGATTGCTGCGGATCGTTATTCTGTTGCAACTGGCAATTGGAATGCAACCACAACATGGTCGGCAACTTCAGGGGGAGTGTCAGGTGCAAGTGTACCTGTTGCCGGAGATAATGTTTTTATTGAAGGTGGATACACCGTGAATGTTAACGTCGCATCAGCCTGCACAAATTTATCTGTAGCCAACGGGGCAATATTAAATATCGGAGGATTTAATTTTACTATAAACGGTACAACGGCATTAAATGGAACAATCAATCATACTAGCACTACCGGGACAAAAACATTTATTGGGCTTGTAACCCTTAATGTTACTGGTATTTGGAATAACAATACTGTTAATGAAGCAATTACGATAAACGGTGGAATTGCAAACAATGGTACTTTTAATGCAGGAACAGGTATCTATACGTTTGACACAAACAATCAGGCATTAACCGGAATATTTTCAATACCAAGAGTGACTGTTACCGGTGTAACTCTTACTAATAACGGAACATTATCCGTTGGGACAGTACTTGGAGGAACAGGAGAACTGACCCAGGGCATTAACTCAACACTAAATCTGGGAGGAACTTCTGCAATTATCACCCTTTCAGCAACGAACAGCGGAAATACGATAAATTTCTCAGGTGCAGCTCAGACAGTGAATGTAAGTTCATATTACAATCTTACTATTTCCGGTAGCGGTAATAAAACAATGGCTGGAAATGTTACGGTGGGGGGAACTCTTACCCTTAATTCAGGAGCATTATCCATTGCCTCAAATACTCTTACTTTATCTGATGGAGCAAGTCTTGGTTATGGAGCCGGTTCGTTGACCGGAGGAGTAACCTCTAACCTGACAATCGGAACGGGGGCAGACATTACACTGAATGCCGTTGCAGGCGGACTAAATAATTTCACAACAAGCAGGAATATAATAGTTGGCGCAAATTTATCACTAAATGGGACTCTTACTATTGCAGCCGGTACTTTTACTGTTGGTGGAAATATAATCACACTTAACGGGCCAGCTATTGCCGGTACACCTGCAAACTTAATAACAACCGCCGCATCCAGTCTTGTTTTTGGAGGGACATCAGCCGGCGTTCTTATACCAACCAGTGTCGTTGCTTTAAATGGCCTTTCAATAACAAATACAAATATAGTCACCTTGCAAAGTTCACTTACTTTGAGCGGAACTTTCAATCCTGCCGGAGGGGGTTTGTCTATTGGAGCAAACACACTAACGCTTAATGGTATAATAAATTGCGGAACTCTTGTCGGAGGTGCAACTTCCAATATTATTATTGGTGCCGGAGCTGCAACAAGCTTGCCGGGGGTGACATTAAATAATCTTACTACCAACAGAGGAGTTACGATGTGTGGCAACGTTACAGTCGGGGGAACTCTTACCCTTAATTCAGGTGCTTTGTCAATTGCAGCTAATACACTTACTCTGTCAGATACCGGAATTCTTTCCTATGCAGGAGGTTCATTAACCGGAGGTGCAAACTCCAACCTGACAATTGGAATCGGTGCAGATATAACATTAAATGCAGTGGCAGGCGGATTAAATAATTTCATAATAAGCAGGAATATAACAATTGGGGCAAATTTATCACTAAACGGGACTCTTACTCTGACTGCAGGGACTTTCACTGTAGGTCCCAGGATACTCACTCTTAATGGACCACCAATTACCGGAACACCCGGTAACTTATCAGTTGTAGCTACATCAAGTTTATCTTTTGGCGGCTCCTCTGCCGGAGTATTTATTCCGGCAAGTGTTACAAATCTGGCCAATCTTACAATAAACAATGCGAATGGTGTTACAATGGACAGTAACATTACACTTGCATCTGCTGGAGTTTTAACTCTTACCAGCGGGATTTTACAGGCCGGAACAAATTATCTGAAAATCACTAACACCAATCCTGCGACAGCAATAGCCTGGACACCTGGATCTTTTGTGAATGTCACCACAGGATATGTTGAAACGACTTTATCGGCAAATCTGGTTGGAACAGGTAATAATTATTTATTTCCAATAGGAGAAGGAGGATCTTTTAAAGGAATTAATATAAGAGATGTAAATACCGGTGTTACCGGTCCGGTTCTCAGGGCGTCGGTAAATGCCACAGGTGCGTTAACTGGCGATGGAACAACACTTAGTGCAGTGTACCCTCGGTATTGGGCTTTAATAAATACCAACGGCGGAAATTTAACGAGTGCAAAGATAGAATTATATGAAAGTGGACTGGATTTTTCAAAGACGATTGGTATGTCATCTGTTGTTTCCGGAAATTATACGGCCATTGGTGGATCCAGTAATACATCTTCAATAGTATCACCAACAGTCCTTAATCCTGGCCCATATTTCTGTATTGGTGCAAGCATACAGCATATTTATTATTCTTACCAGGCCGGAGACTGGAACACACCAGGCACATGGACATCGAACCCAAGCGGCACAATTCAAATTGGCGCTACTGTGCCCGGGGATAATGATAAAGTTATAATCCTGTCGGGTCGTACCGTTTCTTTGCCAGCCAATATTTCCACCCTGTCACTTGACATTACTATTAACGACGGCGGTTTTCTTGATCAGAATATTTACGGATTCACAAATGGCATTTATGCTCTTCGGGGAGGAGGTACACTTAAGTTGTCATCTGCCAGTTTTCCGACGCCTGTCATAATAAATACTTTCGTCACATCGGAAGGAGGAACAACAGAATATGATGCAGGTATAATCATGCCCGTTACACAGACTACCTATTATCACCTTACTATTAAAACAACAGGAACCGTAATTCAGAAAAACAATATCACACTTAATGGTAATCTTTATGTCAAACAGGGAACTTTCCAGATAAATGATGCAACTGCCCAGAGGCTGAAGCTTATTATTAATGGTAATGTTACCGTCGATAACGGGGCTGCCATTACTGTAGGTACAGGAGTTACAAACACAGTTACCAGCCCTCTCAGTATCAACGGTACGACAGGAGGTTTCATTAATTATTATGAACTGCATTCACACAGGGTACAGGTTTATGGTGACTTCAACAACAACGGTACAGTAAAATTTACAAATCTTGCCTACCCGGTTTACAACAGTTTCCCCCCATTGGTGAATGGACCGACCACAGGGTTTGCTACAATATATTTTAATGGACTTTCTGACAGGAGTTTAAAATGCAATGGTCAGACAGATTTTTATAATCTCGTTCTTGATAAAGGAACAGATCAGACATTCAGGCTTACAATCTATTCCTCTGCGTATAATAATTTCAGGCTATTTGGGGCAAATACCTCAGCAGGAGATAATACAGCCCCTGCAACAAGCGCAAATCCAAATCTGAAAAAGTCACTGTGGGTACGAAACGGTTCTCTCATATTGCAGGGGCTGACTGTTATACCCTCGCTCTCAGAAGGAGCAACAGCAGGCTCCCCTTCAAGCGATTTTACCATACCTTTACAGGCTGCAATGATACTTGATGGAGCAGGTGTAATTGTTCTGTCGACAGCTGATGATTACAGGGAGGTTAACGGGGCATATGGAGTTGCGGCTCCCGATAATTCAACAATGGGTATCAATGCTGCTTCAGGGAACAGTGGTCTGTCTGTACTTGGTAAATTGCAAATAAACGATGGTTACCTTTCAACCCGTGAATCAGGCGGCATACTTTACTGGTCTTACGCACCTGGTCAGTTTATATTAAATGGTGGAACCCTGGATACAAAGCAGTTTCATTCTTCATCACTGGCAAACAGCTTAATATCATATACACAGACTGGAGGAACATTGTTGCTGAGAGGACGCTTCCAGAGAACAACAACTACATTTACACCTGCAGGACTAGTCAGTGCAACTTTGAACAATGTGCGTTCTGTGGGAAGTATTGATGCTGCTGCGGGTTCATTCAGCATAACCAATAGCGGCGGTGTAAATGGATTTGCAATGTCAGGTGGAACCATAAGGATATTCGATGTATGTGGTACTGCGGCTCCGACTTATGCCTTCCAGGTGCTCTGCGCATCTTCCGACATAAGTGTAAGTGGAGGAACAGTTGAGATATTGCCGACTACAGGTTCCATACCTGCAAATGATGCTGATTACCTTATATATTCGACAGCTCCCCTGGGAAACCTTCTTATAGACAGGGCAAGCGGGTCAACTGCAGTACTGCTCAATACCTTACCAATAACAGTTATCGGCAACCTTAATATAACATCAGGTATACTTACAGCCAATAATCTCGATGTTACTGTTGGAGGTGATCTGACAATTGCAAGTGGAACAACCTATACTGCCGGTAATAACACCACTACTCTTAATGGTAACGCGGTCCAGAATTTCTTTTTATATGCGAATCAGACTCTTAACAACCTCACATTAAACAAATCCGCCGGCATAGCTGTTAATTTTGCCGGTACTTCGGGAACCATTGTAAATATTGCCGGTAATCTGAGTCTTATTTTTGGTACTCTTAATGATAATGGTAACACTATTAATGTTGCGGGAAGTCTTTATAATTCCGGCACCACAGCCGGTACGGGGAAGATAAACCTTAATGGGACCAATCTACAAACCATTGATGGTGTTGGCATTTACGGGAACATTGAGCTTAACAACACAAATGCAGCTGTTGCCCCGGTTTCACTTCTTGCAGGTATAACGGTCAACGGTACCCTCACTTTCTCGCAAAATAAGATCTTCAATATTAGTACCTTTAACCTTCAGCTAAATGGATCAGCAACAATAGCTAACGGAGGTGCCCTGAGGTATATCCAGTGCGAAGGAAATAATGGCGACGGAGGTGTTACCAAGGTTTTTTCAGCACCCGGCGATTTCCTGTTCCCGATCGGTGTAACAAATTATACTCCTGCAACGCTCACACTTAACGGTGCTCCAACTGCTTACGGTTCAATCACTGTCATTCCGGTCAATTATGCTCATCCCAACGTTACTGTTTCGGGAAGGTGTCTTTCGTATTACTGGAGGGTCCTTTCTTCAGGATTCACACTTGGGACAGCCAATCTGACGCACAGTTATACATACGACCAGAGTAATGTGGTTACTGGTGCCGGAATTACTGAAACTGAGTATGTCCCTGCACGGTTTAACACGGTAAACAGGACATGGAGCAAAGGTACATCAAGCGATATAGACACAGCCACCAATGCACTCGGTGATCCGAATCCCGGTGCTTTTCTGAAGAATGTAGCATTTATTGATGGTGATTATACAGCCGGTGATGATAACCCGATAGATCCGTTCGGCACACCTTCAATTTATTATTCGAGACAATCCGGTTTATGGAGTAATGTAAATACCTGGTCCTTAACGAGTCATACTGTAGATAATCCGCCAGCTGTTCCTCCCGGTACTAACGATATTGTCATCATAGGCGGAAATGACAGCATATATCTTGCTACCAGCAATAATACTTCCAACACAGGATCTGTCAGTTGTGCAACGCTTCAAATTGAGAAGGGTTCAGCCCTTGATGTCGGATATAACCCCAGTTCTGTCTTCGGAAGAGTAACAACCCATCCAAACGGAAACGGGAATTTCAGGGTTACCACCAACTACACCAGTCCGTCAACCTATGAGTTCCCCTCAGGAGATTTCTCCGATTATAATGTGAATATGGGAACCACTGAACTTTACACAACAAATCCAGCTGCCGGAGGAACATACTATCTTCCATCAAATATTTCGAGTTACGGAAACCTTATACTTTCTCCACTTGGAGGTTCCAATGTAATTTTTGGTAATCTGAATATTATTATCTATGGCAACCTTATAACAAGAGGTCAGAATGCCGATTCATGGTTCCTGCCAGCATGGGGAACGGCTTATCCTGGTTCGGTTGCAACCGTTCCAAAAACAATAACAATTAACGGAAATCTGGATATTCAGGGCGGAGCTCTTATATGGTATAGTAGCGGGACCATTGCCCAGAATTTTGTGATCGGAGGCGATGTTAAAGTTTCAACACTTTCCGGATTATACGTATACAGTGGAGCCACTAACCAGACAATAACCATAGGCGGCAGCCTGATAAACAATGCCAACGGTCTCACAAATTCTCCCTCCACAACTCAGGCCAAGGCGGACTTTACCTATATACCGGTAACTTTCAACGGCCCCAATTCAGCAAGCATTTCAAGTACAACAGGTTCCCCCCTTACTATCTTCAATTCTGTCACTGTAAATAAAGGTACATCGCAGGCTACAACACTTACCTGTGATATAGCCGGGACACTTACCACACCAGCTAATGCCTGGCTCACTCTGAAAAACGGGACATTCAGGTATATTCGTACCAACCCTGCCACTGATTTTACAATTTCCACAACCACTCCTTTCAATATTCCGGCAACTGCAGGGTTGTATATCAATCTACCGAGCAACACCGGAAACAGGAATATTCTTATTGGTGCTGCTCCAAACAATAATGGAGACCTGCTACTACAGGGTACCCTGACGATTGTGAATGGGAATGTATATGTAGGGCGTATTACCGGGACAGATAACTTCAACAATGATATCGAGTATTCTGCCAGTGGAACTTCAACTATTGATGTTCAGGGAGGTCTTTTATTTGTGAATGGACAGATAAGACGTAATCCTTCAAATGCCAGTGGAATTCTCAAGTACAGGCAATCAGGCGGTACAGTAACCGTAAACGGACAGGCTTATGTCAACACCAATGCCAGGTTTGAGGTTGTGAATATGGGAAGCGTATTCAAAATGACAAATGGAACCCTTACCATTGTCCGTGGCAATGGTTCCACAACCACACCATCATCCTTATTCGGCGACCTTTATCTCAGGCCGGATTCCAGTTCGGTAACAGGGGGCACTATAATATTCTCAAATACAGGAGTCGGGGCACCTCAAAACTATTTTATCGATGCAACGATTCCATTATATAACCTCACCATCACAGGATTATCAGTTGCAAATTATGCAGCATTAAGGGTACTTGCCAGTCCACTTACACTTAACGGCAACATGATTATTAATGCCAACAGTGTATTGAATTCAAACAATGTCAACATAACCTTTAACGGGAACTTCACAAATACATCAGGAGCCACCGGTTATATGGCCGGTTCAAACACAACTACACTCAGTGTCACAAACGGATCTTCGTACGCCGGGGTACAGAGTCTTTCAGGTACAACCAGCTTCTATGACCTTATAGTAAATCCTGGCACGTCGCTTACTCTAAATAGTTCAATCGCGGTTAATGATAATTTGACAATAGGTTCGGGGAGCCTCATTTGCTTGGGGAATGCAGTAAACCTGAATGGGAACCTGATCAATAACAGCAGTTATACTGACAATAACTCAGCAGGAAGTGGCATTATTCTGAACGGAACCAGTTCACAGCATATTTCAGGAACAGGTTCTTTTGCAAGACTTACATTGAATAACTCATCCGGAGGAGTAACCGAAAACGATATTACACTTCAGGAAGATCTCGCTATGACAACCGGGATCCTGAATATTCAGAAAAACGTGTTTACTCTCGGATTGGGAGCTAATATTTCAGGAGGCCCATTCAGTGCAACCAAAATGATCATCACCGATGGAGTCTTCAGTACCGGAGGGCTCAGAAAATTTTTTAATACGGGAGCAACAGCTGCATTCACTTACCCTCTTGGTACTTCCGGTAAATATACCCCTGCTGTTCTTACAATAACCGCAAACAGCACTGTTGGCTATGTCCAGGTTAACGGCGTTAACAGTACGCATCCGGGAGTTATTGACCCGGCGAATGCCCTTAAATATTACTGGCAGGTTTTAAGCTCAGGTGTAACAAACCTGGCCGGCAGCATGGTGACTAGTTATATTCAGACAGATGTTGCCGGCTCGCAGGAGAACAGCTATATAGCGGCACGGCTGATTGTTCCCGGTACCACCTGGGTCAAAACTGCCGGAGCAGACCCGGTTCTGAATACTGTTACATACAATTTCATTGCGTCAAACAATCTCGGCGGAGAATACACTGCCGGTATAACCACGGCATTCCCGAATAATGTGCCGGAATACACCAGTAATGCAGATGGCAACTGGTCAAATAATCTGCTATGGACCCAAACCGGTGGTGATTTCTATCCATGCCCTGTTGGTGGGCCCAATGGCTTTATTGTGACCATCAACAATGTTGTCACTCTTGACGCAAATAATTGCACCGCATATCGCACAACCATCAATGACAGGTTAAAGGTTGTTTCACCATACTTTGGACATAATCTCGGAACTGTAGACGGTAACGGAACTTTATACCTTGAAAACGGATCGTTCCCTGCAGGAGTATACACTACATTCCTGTCATGCGCAAACAGTTGCACTTTGGAGTATGGAGGAACAGGAACATATACAATAATAGCCGATCTTTTCGATAATATTCCAATACTATATTTTACAGGAACAGGAACAAGAGTTCTTCCCAATAAGAATCTTACGATCTGTACCCAGCTGAAAATTGACGGTCCGACTGTAGACAACAGTGTCTATAATAAAAAGCTGACGATTCTCGGTGCAATGGAAAGGTACAATACCGGAATATTCATGTCCGGAACCGGATCGGGAGCCACAGTTTCATTTGCCGGATCTTCAGCACAGACGGTAGGCGCAGCTCTTGGTGATTTTACGGGAACAAGTGCATTTAATAACCTTGAAATCAACAATGCTTCAGGGCTTACTGTTAACACCGGCGGTGGTATAGAGGTAAAAAATAACCTGCTGCTCACCAGCGGACTTATCACAACAAGTTCGACTGGATCACTGTCTATTTCAAATAATATAATAAACTGCGTGACTCCGGCAGGAGGCAGCACAACATCTTTCGTAAGCGGCCCGCTTATTAAGAAAATAAACCAGTATGATAATTTCCTTTTCCCGATTGGTACTTACCAACCTGGCATTGGAAATATCCTGGGAAATAAGCTTAATATCTCTTCAATACAGTCAGGTCCGTCATTTTGGATAGCCGAATACAATAATCCAAACCCTACATCTTCAAGCTTTACCTCTCCCCTGATGGCTGTAAGTGAACAGGAATTCTGGACAGTAATAGTCGCAGCAGGGACACAGTCTCTTGTAAATATAAACTGGACCCCGACCAGTGATATTACGCCGCTTGTATCAGGCGGATTGTCTAACATGCGACTCTCAAAATACAATACGGGCACAGGCAACTGGGTGGAAATAGCTACTACGGCAGCAGGGGATGACTATAATGGCATAACGACATCAAGCAGCCTGTTGAGCTCAATCGGATCGGACGATTACACTTTAGCATCTGTTGCCAACCTGAGGCCAAAAGCGAAATTCTCACCTTCGGGTCCGGTTTGCGGGGCAGAAGGAATACCTGTAACATTCACAGCCCCAGGCCCTATACCATTTGATTATGTCCTAAATTATACGGTAAACGGTGCAGCACAAACACCTGTGACAATAACTCCGGGAATGATCCCTTATTTTCTGCCCACTACCACAATCGGTGTTTATGTACTTACCGGATTTACCTATAATAGTGGTGCAGGAACAGGAAGTGTCGATATAACTCCAATTACTGTTTCCGCAACACCTACCACCTCAGATGCCGGCCCTGATCAGGCATTATGTGGAATCACCACGGCTGTGCTTGCCGGGAATACACCTGTAGTAGGCACAGGATTATGGACGATCGTTGATGGTGCAGGCGGCAATATTATAACTCCGACAAGTCCGACAAGCCAGTTTATCGGTTTGAACGGAGTGGTCTATACATTAAGATGGACTATCAGTAACGGTTCATGCCAGTCGTCAGATGATGTTGTTATAAATTTTACTGTGCAGCCAAATCCTCCCACAGCAGCATCACCTCAGAGTTTGTGTGCGTCAAGCGGACCCACCATAGCAAGCCTTGCTGCGACACCTCCGCCAGGCTGTACAGTCGACTGGTACAGTACATCAACGGGGGGTACTCCTTTAGCTTCGGGAACAATCCTGTTGAATGGTACAACCTATTATGCCGAGTCAAAGGCAGGTACATGCATCAGTCTCACCCGGACTCCGGTCCTGGTAACCCTATTACCGGACAACACTATAACACTGACCTCTGCTCCCGGCTCTGATAATCAGACTACTTGTTTAAATTCTCCTATTACAAATATCACATATTCCACGACAGGTGCAACCGGAGCAACCGTAACTGATCTGCCTGTTGGAGTAAATGGACTATGGGCAGCCAATGTTGTTACAATCAGCGGCGTACCGGCAACTTCAGGTATATTCAACTACACCGTTACCCTGACAGGCGGCTGCGGAGCGGTAACCGCGGCTGGCTCTGCTACAATAACATCAGACGTTATCTGGACAGGAGCAATCGACACTGACTGGAATAATGCCAGCAACTGGTCGTGCAACAGTGTACCCGATGCCCAGATGACAGTTGAGATATCAAATGTTCCCAATAAACCTGTTCTGAGTTCAGGTTCGGTTGGATATGTAAATGACCTTATCATTGACAATGGTTCTTCACTTACTGTTACCGGCAATACAATTCAGATCGCAGGTACAATCACTAATAACGGAACATTCACTGCTACAGCCGGAACAATTGCAATGAACGGATCTATAGCTCAGTCAATTGGAGCAAATGTCTTTGCCGGCAACACTGTTAAGGATTTGAATATCAATAATCCTTCAGGTGTCACGTTACAGGGTCCACTTAATATTACAGGAATTGTTACTGCACAAAGCGGCGACCTCTCTTCCGGAGGCAATCTGACTCTTGTGTCATCAGCCGGACAAACTGCACTCATTAATGGTTCCGGAACCGGCAATGTAACCGGAAATGTCACCATGCAACGATATCTTCCTTCCGGATTCGGCTACAAGTATTTAAGTTCCCCGTTCCAGGCAGCTACGGTCAATGAGCTCGCCGATGATATAACCCTTGGCTCTTTTACTTTTTATAAATACGTTGAAAGTCTTACAACCTCAGGCTGGGTAAGTTACAACACACCGACAACAAACCTCCTTATTCCATTGCAGGGTTATGCAGTTAATTTTGGTGCTGTAAATGCTCCCAATACGTTCGATATTACCGGTGTGGTAAACAATGGAAATCTTTCGGTTACCCTGTATAATCATAACAATTCCATTACAAATGGTTTTAACTTGGTAGGAAATCCATACCCATCCCCTATCGATTGGAATGCTCCAGGATGGACAAAAACTTATATAGATAATGCTCTTTATTACTTTAAAGCCAGTACTACTGACCAATATGGAGGTACCTACAGTACATATATAAATGGAGAATCAAGTGATGGTGTTGTAAACAATATCATTCCGTCCATGCAGGGATTTTTTGTTAAGGTATCTGACGGCAGTTATCCCGTAACAGCTATCTTGGGAACGGATAACAGTGTCAGAATAACTGACCTTACTCATTCTTTTACAAAATCGGTTGGAGGCAATCGGGTACCGTTTCTGAGACTCACTGCATGCTTTTCAGACGACCCGGCATCATCAGATCCCGTCGTTATATATTTTGATGAAAAGGCAGCTCCTGATTTTGACAACCAGATGGATGCACTCAAATTGCTGAATACTGATCTTTCAGTCGTAAACTTGTATTCCATTAATCCGGATGGAACGCACCTTTCCATAAGATCATTGCCACCGATCTCCGATGATTTCTGTCAGGTACCGCTGGGACTGAAGCTTAACAGGGCCGGAAATATTATTTTCAAGATCAGAGATATTGATAATACACTAACCGGTATGAAAATTTATTTGTCTGATATAATCGCAGGCAAAGAGCAGGACCTGCTCCCCGATAGGGAATACAATATCGATCTGGGTATAGGAAAATATGATGACAGGTTTTTTCTCAATTTTTCAAATTTAACTACACAAATTCCAGATGTTGGTATATCTGCTGATCTTTTAAACATTTATTGTGTAAGTGGGATAATTAAGGCTGAAATAAACAGATTGCATGGCGGATACGGCACAATAAGAATTTACAATCTAACCGGACAGATTCTGTTTCTCGAAAAGGTGTATGAAACAGGTTTTCATGAATTCAAGCCAGGTGTTAAGGATGGGATTTATATCGTTTCATTTATAAGCGGTACCGAGAGAATTTCAAAAAAGATATTTATAAAGAATTGATGAATTTAATTAAATTATCACGATTTGACATAAAACGGTATTGTCTGATTATAATACCGATTATTTTAATGCTCACATTTCCCCCTGACTTAATGGCACAGGAACCTCCTCCCCGACCCGTTGATGTAACTGTAATGCAAAACCTGGGTTTTGGTGCATTCTCCCATGGTGCTTCGGGAGGAACAGTAACGGTTAATACTGACGGTTCACGCGTTGCTACAGGTGATGTTATACTCCTGAGTCTTGTTTATTCATTTACAGCAGCCAGTTATAAGCTGATTGCCAACCCCGGTACAGTGATCTCAATAGTAAACGGTGCTGATGTTATTTTACCAGGAAGCAATGGGGGATCTATGACGCTTCACATTGGCAGTTCTGATCCGGTGTCACCATTTGTAATACCAAATGGTTCACCACCATTTACATTATTAAATATAGGCGGAACACTGACTGTTGGCAATTCTGCTTCCAACCCACCAGGCAGCTACAGTGGCTCGTTTGATATAACATTTATTCAGGAATAATTAACTGTAAAAAAACGAGACTAAAGAATAATGACCGTCAGAAAAGCATACTCCAAATTAGTATTGTCAAATCGTATGCACTTAATTCTGACAGGTTTTTATACTTTTATTGCCATCCTTTCTTCAATATTGATTCCCGGCAAGCTATACGCCCAGGAATACCCTGAATATGATGAAATTTCAATTTTTATAAATGTCCCGCTTTTAGGAGGTGGCGAAATTGCATCTGTAATAAAAGGACAGGAACTGTTTCTTCCTGTTACTGACCTTTTTGATTTTCTAAAGATCAGAAATGTCCCTTCTCCCGGGCTGGAAACAATTTCTGGTTTTTTTATCAGTCCTGATGCAAAATATGTTATCTCGCGAACAGATAATCAGATCCGTTACCAGGATAAGATATTTACTCTTGAACCTGGCGACCTGATACGCACAGAATCCAATCTTTACCTCAGAGCCTCCTGGTTCGGAAAAGTGTTCGGTCTCGATTGTGTATTTAACTTCCGAACCCTGTCAGCGACAATTAAAAGCAAGCTTGAATTGCCACTGATCAGGGAAATGCGGCAGGAGGAGATGAGAAAAAATATCACCCGCCTTAAAGGAGAAATTAAAGCTGACACAACCATTGGACGCACTTATCCATTATTTAAATTTGGTATGGCCGACTGGTCGGCAATTGGAACCGAGGAGATAAATGGCAACTCCGAAACAAGGCTTAACCTTGCACTCGGAGCAATGATTGCGGGTGGAGAAGCAAATGCTTCATTATATTATAACAGCAGTGACCCTTTTTCTGAGAAACAGCAAAATTATTACTGGCGGTATGTGAATAATAATTTCACCCCGTTGAGACAAATAATGGCAGGGAAGATTTCTGTTAATGCAATATCTTCTATTTATAATCCTGTAATAGGGCTACAGTTTACTAATACACCAACAACATACAGGCGTTCCTTCGGCTCCTACACGCTTAGTGACAGAACTGAGCCAGACTGGATAGTTGAACTCTATGTCAATAATGTCCTGGTGGATTATGTCAAAGCCGATGCATCAGGATTTTTTACCTTTGAGGTCCCTCTGGTTTATGGCAATTCAATTGTCAGACTTAAGTTTTACGGGCCATGGGGAGAAGAAAAGACAAGAGAGCAGAATATAACTATCCCCTTTAATTTTCTGCCAAAAAACACTCTCGAATATACTGTAAGCGCTGGTATAGTTGAAGATGCCGCTGGCAGCAAATATTCCCGGGCCAATATTAACTACGGCTTGACAAGGAGCCTGACCCTGGGAGGAGGCATTGAGTATCTGTCATCGGTACAGTCAGGACCAGCCATGCCATATCTGAATGTTTCACTAAGAATTACCAACAACCTTTTACTTTCGAGCCAATATACATACGGGGTAAGAGCCAAAGGTACTCTTACTTACAGGTTACCTTCAAACATGCAGCTTGATCTCAACTATACGTGGTACGACAAAGATCAGAAAGCTATAAGTTACAACTACAGGGAGGAGAGAAAAGCGGTATTGTCAGTTCCTATGCGAATTGGTAAGATCTCAGCTTATCAAAGGTTTTCAGTCTATCAGATAGTCCTTCCTGCGACTAAATATACCACAGGTGAATGGCTTTTATCCGGATCACTTTTTGGTGTGAACACAAACCTAACTACATATGGTCTGTTTCTGGATAAGAGCAGCCCTTACATATATAGCAATCTTTCAATATCATATCGTCTTCCTGGTGGTTTTGTCTTTATGCCCCAGGCACAGTATTCTTTTTCACAAAAAGAGCTTATCTCTGCAAGAGTGGCAGTTGAAAAACACTTTCTGGAGCATGCCTTCCTGAATCTGTCATACGAGCAACTTTTCAGCAGCAATCTTAAGATGGCTGAGCTCGGATTCCGCTACGATTTTTCTTTTGCTCAGACTGGAGCATCAGTAAGGCAATCCAACAATAAGACAACCCTTGTTCAGTATGCCAGGGGAAGCCTGATAAATGACAAAAAGACAAAGTACCTTGGTGCCTATAACCGTACCAATGTTGGTAAAGGAGGCATTACCATTTTACCATTCCTTGATCTGAATTCCAATGGCAGGAAAGATCCCGGGGAACCAAATGCTAATGGCTTAAATCTGAGGGCAAACGGAGGACGAGTTGAGAAGAGCGAACGTGACTCAACTATAAGGATACTTGGCCTGGAACCATATACCACATGTTATATAGAACTCGATCCTAACAGTTTTGACAATATTTCGTGGCGTCTGCAAAAACCAACTTTAAATGTTGAAGTCGATCCAAATATTTTGAAACTTATTGAGATCCCGATTTCGGTGGTTGGAGAGGCAACAGGAACAATAAAAATTGAAAAGGAGGGTGAAAAGCGAGGTATTGGACGCATCATAGTAAGTTTCTTCTATGCAAATATGAGGTCTGCCGGAAAAACGCTTTCGGAAGATGATGGCTACTTCAGTTATTTCGGATTGACTCCGGGCAGATATTCAGTCATGATAGATACAGGTCAGTTAAATAAACTGAACATGATCTCAGAACCGGAAACTTTATCGTTTGAAGTTAAAACCGGAACTGAAGGAGAAATCATAAACGGACTCGATTTTATTGTCAGGAGCAAGCCTGATACTTCCAGGATTAAAGCTCCCGTACCTGAAAAACCGACTGTAAAAAAAGATACTACTGTGATGATCATACATGAGGTTACCCAGGAGCTTGTCACCATAACTGAAGACAGTTATGCTATACAACTGGGCGCATTTAAGAGCAAGTCAAATGCTGAGGCTATGCGTCGTAAGCTCCAGAAACAGTTAAATAAAAAAGTTGATATTGTAATTGAGGGTGACTTTTATAAAGTTCGTATAAACGATCTGAAAGATCGCAAGGAAGTCGATGAAAACATAGCTATTTTACAGAAAAACGGAATAAATGAACTGTGGGTAATCAGTCTTAAAGCGAAGAAACAGCAATGGGTTATCAATGAAAGACAGGATACTATTAGCACTATAACAGAAAAAACAATCCCGGAATATGGCCCTGAAATTACTATTCAGTTAGGTGCCTTCCGCGTTAGATCAAATGCTCTGGCCCTTCTTCAACATCTTAAAGCCAGGTATGGAAGCAGGTTAAAAATGGTCTTTGATGGTAATTTTTATAAAATCAGGCTTACAGGAAGCCCATTACTGGAACAGTCTGTTCTGGATGAGATGAATAAACAAGCTCCCTCTCTGGGCAAACTGAAATTCAAGGATATCTGGGTAGTACCGCCTGAGCTGGCAACGGAGAATTTACCTGAGGTACGTGAACCTGAACCACCAATCAATCCGGTTGAATGGAACCAGGAAGTGCCTGCTGTGGGGAAACCAGGAGGACCAGCCGGTTTGACCGAGAATAAAATCACAGGTTCTTCCATGCCTTCTGAACCCACTGTTTATCTTCAGGTTGCAGTCTATCACAAGAAAGCAGATGCTTTACGTGCACAGAGAAAGATCAGGTCCAAACTGAACCTGCAGGTTGAGATTATACAGCAGTGGGATTACTATCATGTGGTAATAAAAGGATTCTATACCAGGGAAGAGACCTATAAATACTATCCGGAACTTGCCGGATTAGGTTTCCCGGGTGTTACCCTGTTTGAAAAAAAATAATAAACGGATTACATTGAAAAAAGTGGAAATGATTTCATCATATCCACTACCTTATCACCAACTCTTCTTATGACAGCCTGATTTTCAATATCTGAAATAACTTCATCAATCAGGTCCACTATTATTCCCATATGTTCTTCCTTAAGACCTCTGGTGGTGATAGCAGGTGTTCCTACTCTTAAGCCCGAAGTCAGGAACGGCGAACGGCTGTCAAAAGGCACCATGTTCTTATTTACAGTTATATGTGAAAGCACAAGAGTATTTTCGACTTTCTTGCCTGATATTTCAGGGAATTTGGTTCGGAGATCAATAAGCATAAGATGATTATCCGTACCATCTGAAATCACTTTATAACCTTTATTAACAAAAGCCTTTGCCATAAGTTCAGCATTCTTCTTTACCCGTACCTGGTATTCCCTGAACTCAGGCATAAGCGCTTCTCCGAAAGAAACAGCCTTTGAAGCTATAACGTGTTCCAGTGGCCCTCCCTGTATTCCGGGGAAAACAGCTGAATTAAGGAGAGAAGACATCATTCTGACCTCTCCTTTTGTTGTAGTAATTCCCCATGGATTAACAAAATCCTTCCCCATTAGAATAACACCGCCCCTTGGTCCCCGAAGGGTCTTATGAGTAGTTGAAGTTACAATATGAGCAAATTTAAGCGGATTCTCCAGCAGCCCAGCAGCTATCAGGCCGGCCGGGTGAGCCATATCCACCATCAGGATGGCTCCGGACATGTCGGCAATTTTTCTCATCCTTTCATAATCCCATTCACGGGAATAGGCTGATGCCCCTCCAATTATCATTTTAGGTTTCTCCCTCAGCGCAATCTCTTCCATTTTATCATAATCGACCAACCCCGTCTCTTCCTTAACACCGTAAGCAACAGGCCTGTACCACATACCCGATGAGTTGACCGGGGAACCATGAGAAAGGTGTCCTCCATGTGCAAGGTTGAGTCCCATAAAAGTATCACCCGGCTTAAGTACAGTCATGAATACTGCCATATTTGCCTGTGCCCCGGAATGAGGCTGAACATTTGCATATTCGGCATTAAAAAGTTGCCTGAGCCTGTCGATAGCTAACTGTTCTGACTGATCAACTATTTCACATCCACCATAATACCTGTGGCCAGGGTATCCTTCTGCATATTTATTTGTCATTACGGATCCCATTGCCTCCAATACCTGTGGACTAACAAAGTTCTCGGAAGCAATTAATTCTATACCGTTTACCTGACGCTTACGCTCCTTTTCAATAAGATCAAAAATCACAGTATCTCTTTTCATTGTATATAATTTATAAGTTTTATTACCTATTATTCATTTCTCA
>Ga0315536_1000516_pt1 | contig 19266 bp, 15 predicted proteins | sample SalMarSW160230MG_FD_203093 | JGI IMG/M metagenome (GOLD analysis project Ga0315536, IMG submission 203093) | Salt marsh sediment microbial communities from the Plum Island Ecosystem LTER, Massachusetts, United States - Salt Marsh Sediment SW1602-30 ...
GATCTCCATAGCTTGGGAAAGACGTATGATATCATATGGGCAGAGGGGTCTATCTATACAGTAGGTTTTGAGAAGGGAATCCGAGATTGGAAACAGCTTCTCACAAAAGAGGGATTTCTTGTGGTTCATGATGAAAATGATCGAATAGAAGCCAAAGTGCAGATAATCAATAAACATGGCTACAAAATAATCGGAAAGTTTGAAGTACCACATGAAGAATGGGAGGAGAGATACTACAAACCTCTTGTAAGTATTCTAATGAACAAGAAGCTTCCTGATTCAGAGGTAATCAAGTTTAGACAAGAAATTGATTCATTTAAGAGGAACAAAAGGGGTTCAGTATTCTTCATATTGCAGAAGAAATCACCTTGAAATCCGAAATAACTTTGTACATTTCTTACAACGAATATGCCCACTTCTAGTGACATCTTGCTTCCTGTAGGAAACCTTCTCACCGCAATTAGGACAATCCACAGAATAGAGAATCGTATCAGCATACCAAGAGTGAGCAAAGTCAACGTACCGCCCCATCAAAATAACCCTCACCTAGAGTATTCTATCAAATAAAGATAAATGTTTGCTGAAGTAGAAGGTGGCGAGAGTGCGGGAAATCGTGGTAGGAGGGGGGAGTTTCGTAATTGAGGGCATGTAACGAAAAACTAGCCCACACACTCGCCTTTGCTTTTTATGGAAAGATTTGCTACCCACAAACCCTCCAACAAGTGTATATCGTGTTACTAACTTATTAAACTTATGCTTGGGACAATAGAGTAAATTGACTTTAAAAAACATTTAAGATTTTAGCGCAATCACATTAAATCTGCCACAAGAAGATGGAAAAATTCACTATAATACTGTAATAGCCTGTTCTAAAATGATTCGCATATACATGCAGACAATAATCGCATATGATTGTTAATCAGTATGATAGCGCCATTAAAGCAATCTTTACATGTTTTTCCTTTGTATCAATACGGTTTTAGCAGAAATGGAAAAGAAAGAGAGTGTGTGCCCAGAAAAGGCACACAGTAGTAGAGTAGGTCTACAAATCCTTAGAGGTGAAGGGTTTGGTGATGCTATCCTCTTCAACCGGACTTGGTTTGTGACCTTTACGCCACTCTTCAATAGGCTTTGAGAATTTCTCTTCAACTCTGGATCTATGAATAGTGTTCATTGTACAGAATGGAATAATCCTACCATCAGGTACTGCATAGTTGATGTCACAATGTTGAATTCTCTCAAGATCAAAGTTGTAAGGATCTTGGAAGTGCATCATTCCCAGCATAATGATACGCCTCATGAACTGAGCCAGTGAGTCGTAATCACCACGGTCAAGGAATGCGCTGAGTAGGTCTTTGAGAATACCTTTCTTCTTGATATGACGCATACCAGCAGCTAATTTTGCCTTTGCTCTCTTGCTTGCAGCTCTCTTCTCGTCAGCCATAAGATTTGAAATCTCCTCAAGCAGGACAAGGAACTTATCAACTGCAATCACATCAGTAATAGGTGCATAGCTACCATCTTCATCAAAGAAGAGGAATGTGGACATTCCACAAGCAAAGTGAGAACTGAGTTCTAACTCTGGGCCACCCTTAATTAGTCCGAGAGCACGGCCAACAGGCATCATTGAGGGCACGGGATACCAAGCGTCAGCGGGAATCTTACCACCAGTCTGTTCTTCTATTAGATGAATTGCATCAGGTATTGTGATACGCATTGAAACACGAGACTCATGGTCAATGCGGCCAGTGATACTTACTGGTTGGAAGTTGACACATCTGACAACATCTCGATTATCAATTGCAAATTGAATGATGTCGCCAAGTTGGTCTTCATTAACGCCTCGCACAACTGTAGGTACGAGAACCAATGATTCCATTCCTACTTCACGAGCGTTCTGGATTGCCTGCTTCTTTAGAGGTAGCAAGTCGGTTCCACGGGCTTCAAGATAAGGTTTAGGTGTAACGCCATCAAATTGCATATAGATCGTTGAAAGACCAGCATCACGAAGCTCTTGCAAGTATTTCTTGCTCTTTCCAATCCTAATTACATTACTAGCAATTTGGACATGTCGGAATCCGAGCTCCTTTGCCCATTTGATATACTGGGGTAGATGTTTGCTAACAGTTGGTTCACCACCAGCAAATTGTAGAGCGGGTGCAGGAACAGGAAGATTGCGTCGTAGATTCTTCATCATTTCAAGAACCTCTTCGGGTTCAGGTTCGTAGATATTGCCACCTTCTGCTGCTACTGCAAAGCAGATGGGACAACGTAGATTACATCGGTTTGTTACATCAATTAATGCAAGAGCAGTATGAGATTTGTGCTCAGGGCACTGACCGCAGTCTTCCGGGCATCCTTTCACTGTTTTGGTTCGGGGATTATCAAGGCCAACGGATTTGTACCACCACTTTTGAGCTCTTCTGAACATCTCAACGTCGCCCCAATAAATGTCAATAAACTCCCCATGCTTCTCGCAGGTCTTCTTGTACATGACCTTGCCATCTTCTTCATACAGAGTAGCATCAATGACGTGAACATCGTCATTGCTTAGAAAACACTCAGGACAAATAGACTGAGTGACGTAGGGGAGCTCCCTTACAGGATACTTTTCAACATGATACCGTGAAATGTCACCACCATCTTCGAAGGTGACTGGTTTCTCAGGTATAGGTTTGATTTCGTCTGTAGCCATAATATTTAGCTCCTTAATCGTATATTACCACCACTGAACAGGGTGGTATTCAACAACGTTTACTGACAAAATTCGAATATAAGTTATTCCCGATGTTTCAGAGTATGAAGAGTGTGCTATACTAACCACTCATCTTTCTCGATGGTTAGAACATATCCCATAGTGAATCCACCACGAGCTAGGAGTTTTGAGTGACGTTGGAGGTCGATAAGAGCTGAATCAGCTTTTCTAAGTTTTATAATAGCATCGATCGCTTCTTGGATATCAACTAGTTCTTCTGTGTCGCCAGACACAAGGAACTCCTTTGCCTCCTCAACAATTTTCTCCCGAAGAAGAATATCAAGTTCATCAGGTTCAGCAATTCGTATGTTTGGAGATTCACCGGTTTCACGAATTATATCTGGTATCTTGTCTCGTACTAGTTTTTCTCCCATTGCAAACACCTCTAGATGACATCATCTGAGAGCAAGTGCAGCTTCTACTTGGAACTTCGCCTTTTCAAGAAATGCATTAATAGCTGCTTGAACGTTTCCAGGTATCACGGTTGTCCAAGGCTCTTCAGCATCACGAGCCACAGAGTCAGTCATTGCTTCGAATGGGAGAAATTTTGGTGTTAGCGATTCATCAAAAGAAACCGTACCAAGCCATTGTCCATCCTGGATTAATTCGTACGTTGGAAGAAACTTTCTCATTGATTCAGGAACAATTGCATTCCAGAATATTGAGACTCCATTCCATTGAGCTTGCTCACCTAGGCATATGTTGTAAGAATCTAATTTTGCTTTGGCAATTTCAAGATCATAGAGTATCCCAATTCTACAGTTTAGGCACTGATTGAACTCGAGACCATCACCATTTGGTTTCACATAAGCAATCCCATTCTTCTCGATATTATCATCATTACAGTGGACACATAGATTCATCCCCCAGCGTACCTCGAGATGTCCATTAAAAGGACCATCTACGAATCGTTTCACAGCACCATCAAATGCAGATTTCACAGCTGCTGGACCCTCTGAGTCCATCTTCATTCGTATAGCTTTCCAAACTTCTAACAAATCTTGCCAAAGGACTTTGATGACCATATCAGCCAATTTGTCCAATGTTCTTTCTTCAAGAGAACTCATACACATTTTCCCCGGACTGATGTCAAGCTAGCTCATGACGTACGCAACAATTAAACCTTGGTCGGACCTATTCAATGGTCAAATAGGTCTAGCCTAAGCTTTTTAACTAGGGGCAATGAGAAAAATCAGAGACCCTACAGGTGAGAAAAGGATGGATTGCCAAATTACTGAATAAGGTTGGTCAATTATCTAGCCATGACCATTCATGGTTCTCGTTTGGTTATACGGGTCGACAATCATTTTCTGATTATCAATCACTAATACATTGTTAGAGGTTACTAAAATGAGCCAGTTGCCAAAACGATACGATCCACTTGTCGTAGAAGAGGAAGTCCTTGATTTCTGGAATAAAGAGAAGGTCTATGATAAGACCCTTGAGTTAAGAAAATCTGGGCCGAAATGGAATTTTCTAGAAGGCCCACCTACGACTAATGGGTTCATGCATGTTGGTCATGCACGAGGTCGGGCTATGAAGGATGCACAAATCCGATATATGACTATGCGCGGCTATGATGTTTGGAGACGTGCTGGTTGGGACATGCAAGGATTGCCCGTTGAGCTTGAGGTTGAGAAGAAGGAAGGTATTGCAGAGAAAGGGCTCATTGAATCAGACTTGGGGATGGATGTCTTCGTTCAGAAGTGTAAAAACCTAGTAGATTTCTATCTTAAACGGTGGGTAGATGATTCGGTAAGATTAGGTCTCTGGCTGGACTTTCCTAATGCATATCAAACACGAAAAGATGACTATATAGAGCATGTCTGGTACTTTCTAAAACTGGCAAATGAAAAGGGCTTACTAGGGAGAGGATATCGTGTCAATCCAATATGTCCGAGATGCGTGACTGCTCTCTCAGGGCATGAGGTGTCTCAAGGTTATGCAACGAAAGTGGACCCTTCCGTATATGTGAAGTTCAAACTTGTTGATAGGGAAAACGAGTACCTTGTCATATGGACAACTACTCCATTCACACTGATATCAAACGAGATGGTTTCTGTCCATCCAAAATACAAGTATGTCAAAGTGGATGTAGGTGGAGAGTTTTGGTGGCTTGCGGAAGATCTTGTTGACACAGTAATGGAGAAAGCCAAAATTGAATCATACAAAAAAGTTGAAACCCTTACTGGTAAGAAGATGCTAGGATGGAAGTATCAACATCCTTTCTATGATGAAGTTCCATTCCATCAAGAGCATAATGAACAATACATGCATGCAGTTGTTACAGGAAAACATGTAACCATTGAAGATGGAACAGGACTGGTACATACCGCTCCAGGATTTGGACCAGATGACTTTGAAGTTGGAAAAGAATTCAATGTACCGGTATTTGCACCTGTTGATACAACTGGAAAATTCACAAAAGACGTTCCAATGTTCGAGGGGAAAATGGTATTTGACACCAATGCAGAAGTACCACTGCTACTGAAAAAGAAAGGTCTCCTAGTTCATGAAGAAACACTTTCCCACGAATACCCGCATTGTTGGCGTTGCGATACTCCACTCATATATTTAGCAGACAAGACTCAATGGTTCCTTAAAATGATAGGAGTCAGGGACAAACTTGTTCAAGCAAACAATGATGTCGATTGGACTCCAGATTGGGCAGGAGCAGGAAGATTTGGAGACTGGTTGACAAATGCAGACGACTGGTGTATATCCAGATCAAGAGTTTGGGGGTCTCCATTGCCTGTTTGGGTTTGTGATGACTGTAAATCAGAAGTAGTCATAGGTTCAAGGAAGGAACTCAAGGAAAAAGCAGTTAAATTCCCTGATAATTTTGAGATGCATAGACCATGGGTCGATGAGGTCGTTCTCAAGTGCGAGAAGTGTGACGGAGAAATGCATCGTGAGCAATTCGTCACAGACTGTTGGCTTGACTCAGGAATGGCACACACTGCTAGTGTTGATTACTTGAAGGACCCAAGTCTGTTCAAGTCACTATTTCCATATGATTTCATCACTGAGGCAGTTGACCAATCACGAGGTTGGTTCTACAGCTTACTATACACCTCAGTCGTGATGCATGAACGTGCACCATTCAAATATTGCGTGAGTCAGGAACATGTTCTTGATGAAGATGGAGGGAAAATGAGCAAGTCCCGTGGCAATGTGGTTTGGGCAAAGAATGCCTTAGAAACCATAGGAGCGGACCCTTTCCGAATATTCATGCTCACCAGAGCGGCTTCATGGTCAAGAATGAATTTTAGTCAAAAAGAGATAGATCAAACGAGAAAGAAGCTTGATGTCCTCTGGAATGTGGTTCTATTTTCTGAAACCTACATGGAACTCGACAAGTTCAAGTTCGATGAAAAGAGAATGATGAAATTCTTGCCCAAAGCCAATTTGGAAGATAAATGGCTTCTCTCCCGATTACAGAGTGTAGTGAAGGAGTATCATGAGTATATGGGCAAGTATCTATGGCATCAAGCAGGACGAGTTTTGCTGGAGTTCATATCAGAGGATCTCAGTAGAGTCTATCTGCCACTAGTGAAGAAAAGGGTCTGGTTAGACAGTGAGAACCCCAAGAAAGTCATGGCCTACGATGTCATGTACTATACACTCCAGACATTCCTGAGAACGCTCAATCCATTCACTCCATTCCTGAGTGAGAAGATACACACAGATTTCCTAAGGCGATTTGCAGATGACATACCTGAGTCCATCAACTTGACAGACATGCCAATGCCAGTTGAAACCCTCATGGATAAAGAAATGGAAGCAACATTTGACGTGTTACAGGAATTGAGAACGTCTTCTAGTCATGCGAGAAACAAGAAAGGAGTTAAACTTCGACATCCTGTTGCCAAAGTAACATTGATAGCTATGGATAAAGAAACAAGTAAGAGAGCTGAGAGCCTGAAGGAACTTCTACTTGATGACTTGAACACACGGGATTTTGAAAGTCTATTGACAGACGTGATGGCGGAATTCACACAGCTTTCTCTGAAACCAAACTACAAGGCTCTTGGTCCAAGATACAAAGACATGATGAAGGACTTAGTAGCTCAGTTACAGAAAGAAGATGCTGTTAAACTTCGCTCTGCACTTGAGAAAGGCTCAGCCACAATACAGGTCAAAGGGAAGAAGGTCGAACTTGTTGAAGGAGATGTTGAATTCGAAGAAAGTCTTCCCGAGCATCTTAGCTATGCTGATAGCAAGATAGGAAAAGTGTACGTCGATGTCACTCGAACTAAGGAACTCGAAGCTGAAGGTCTCGTTAGGGATGTAACTAGACGTGTTCAGGTCATGAGAAAGGAAATGGACCTTAAAGTGGAACAGTCAATAGACATAGTGTTGCATTTTTCCGACCAAGAATCAGTTGAATTGGCTAAGATGTTTGAAGATTATCTCAAGAATGAAACTAGGGCAGTCACTCTAGATTTAGCAGGTCCTGATAGAGAACCAGCTTGGAAGAAGTACTCTTATATCAAAGATTGGGATATAGATGACCTGAAGCTTAAGGTAGGAATGTCTGCTGTGTAGCCTAGACAGGACTCCTATCCCTACTCAGAACTTCAAGCATCGTGTGAAAGACTACAGCATTCTCTTTGATAGATGATAGTGAAACCCACTCATTGGCTCCATGCAAGTTATCTCCATCAGGGCCAAAATCAAAGAGATCAGAACCCTGTCCTGAAAAATAACGAGAATCAGAACCACCGAAGCCCTCAATGAGTTTGTAGGTTACACCTTCTTTCTCAAGAGCCCACCTCATTGCTTTAATCAATCGAGAGTTGGGATCGGATTCTACATATCCAACGCCAGAAACCACATTGAGTGAAAATAATTCTAGATGTCCTCTGACTGCATCTTCGATTGATTTCTTGACTGCGTCACCGTCATTGGTCATAGCGCGAATATCACAATATAGGGTCCACAAGTCACCTTCTTTCGAAAGAAGATTAGGTGAAATTATCTTCCCCTTATCTGAATGCTTAGTTGGAAAAGCAGCTTGAGAGATTGGTAAAAGCAACCGAATTAGTTCGGTAAGATTTTCGTCATAGGTCACTTCTTTTCCAGAAGTATCTGGATGAATGACATCCATCTCAACCCAACTAGGAACAACGTTAGACTTGACAAAACCACCACGTACATCAGTGACCACAGAATCGGGATTTTGATCAAGATATTTTGATGCTGTCAGCATTGCATGCCGGTCTACGCCAGGACGCATATACGCACTGTGTCTAGAATCAGTTCCATAGGCTTCAGTCGTAAATCGAACAGTTTCTTGGTTACCCTTTATCTTGGAAAGGTTCTCTTTGACTTTGATATATGCAGGGAGTATATTTCGCCTTCTATGGATAATCTGCTGATGAATACCATCAGCTACTACAATGTAGTTTGGAAAGAGACCTTGTTTAACAAGCCAATCCTTGAGCATCTTCGCACCATGACGCCCTCCTATCTCTTCATCACCTGTTGCTGCAATCATAACGTAACAGGGTAGATCTGATGTAGCTAGTTTCTCAGCAAGTAGTAGCAGCGAAGCAATGTTTCCCTTATCATCACATGTTCCACGTCCATAGGCTTTGTCATCGTCGAGCTTGAGAAGAAGAGGATTAGTCTTCCATCCTTCTCCAAAGGGAACGACATCATAGTGTGCAATGAAGAGTATTTTGAAAGAGCCTTGCCCTCGTCTGCCAAACGCAGTATAGTATCCTTCTTCATCTAGTAATTCAGTCTGGAATCCGTTTTCACTCAAAATACTGTTGATATATTCAGGGCATTCCTTTCCAGGTTTAGTTTCAGGCCCATCATTTCGAGTATCAAAGGATACAAGCTTTGCTAGAGCATCAATGAGGTCGATTGTCATAATTGGTCGATTTTAGAAAACAATAGTGAGTCAAAAATCTATCCAAAACTGAAGTATTGAAACAAAAAAAAGAAAAAGATCAGGGGATCTCGAGTGAGCAACCCCTGTTTCTGTTGCGAACCTACGTTCTCTTGTAGATCCATCGATTCCATGAACCAAGGTTTGGCATTTCTTCAGGCATACCCTTTCGCTTTCTAATCTCAAGAATAATTTCTTCCTGTAGACTAGAAGGCACACCTTCAAATCCACGGAACTGGTAACCAAAGAAACTACGACCAGCTGTGGCACTTCGGAACTCATCTGCAATACCAATTGTTTCTGCAGTTGGAAGTGTTCCTTTCACTGTGACGTTCTCCTCTTCACCTTCAATTGTAAGGATTTGTCCACGGTGAGCAGTAAGAACCTTAATCACTTGACCCTGAGTGTCAGTAGGAGTCTTGATATCAGCATTGAGTACTGGTTCATAGAGCCCAGGTTTTCCAGTGAGAAAGCTCATGTTAAGACCTGAACTAACCATGGTCGTAACTTCATTATATCCAGTGTGTGCTGGGTCGTTGTGGACTGTTGCATCAGTCAATGTGACCTTTACACCCATTACGGGTTCACGAGCTATTGGACCTTGGTCAACGAATTCACGGAATGTTGTTTGGAGGTATGAAAATATACGATCGAATCTCTGGACACCACTCATGGCATCTACAAGCATGCATGATTCATAGATGTCCAAAATCTTCCTTGCTTCTTTTGCATCCCATCCGGCTTCATCTCTAAGGATTGCTCCTCGGTCACGAGGCTGCTGGGCCATAGTAATCTTCTTCTTCTTGATCAACTCTATTGTTTTCTCATCAAGAGGTTCCAATACCATTCTAATCCTGTTATGACCGTTGGGTGACTTAGTATGGAACTCATCTCCACGCTCGGTCATCTTCTCACGGTAGACAATAATTGGTTCAGATACATGGATCTTGACCTGTTCATTGATTCGTTTTGTGAGAATCTCAATCTGCAGGGGGTCGATGCCATCCAGTCGGTATTCACCAGATTCTTTATCGTGAACAAACCTTGCTGTGGGATCAGCCATAATCCATACTGATACGACTTCACCAAGCTTTGCTACATCTTGTGGGTCAATTGGTCGGATACTTCTACTGACGACGGGTTCACTCACATACTCAATAGCCTCAAACCCGCCCATTTCAGACGTGGGGCCGACAAAGGACTCACCACTCGGACACATGAACCCAAACACAGAGAAGAGATTCCCTGCTGGAACCGCGTCCATATCAAGAATATCGGTAATCTCTTGCACACCCAGTCTCTTGACCTTCGCGTTCTGTCTCATGTTGACAAGTCTAATCTCTTGACCGTTCTTAATGGTTCCAGAAAAGACTCGACCAATCAAAGTAGGTCGTTTGCTCTTTGGATCAATGAATATCTTTGTAATCATTCCCAGAAGAGGGCCATTTGGATCACAGTTAAGGAGAGCCTTTCCTTCATCACTTTCCAGGTCGCCTTTCCAGATTCTAGGAATCTTGTACTTCTGAGCTGTTCTTGGATCAGGAAGGTGCTTGACAATCATTTCTAGGAGTGCTTCATCAAGTGGTAGATTATCCCTGAGCCAGCGCTCATCACCCTCATCGTATTTCTCAAATACTACAATGGGTTTGATATCTCGCTTTTCAAGAGTCTTCATTGTGAAAGCCCAACCTGTTTTGGCGCTACCAATTGCTACACTTCCTTCCTGAAAGCTGACCATCCATTCTTTTGCCATCTCTGGAGGAGCGACTTTCTTGATCAATGCGTTAACCTTTGCAATGATAATATCAATTCGCTCGTACACTTTTGCAGGAGGTAATTTCAATTCGTTGATAAGTCGGTCTACCTTGTTGATGAAAAGCACTGGTTTACAGGCTTCTGCACCTACTGCGAGTCGAATATTGGTCTCGGTCTGTGTCATCATACCTTCAAGTGCGTCTACAAGAATAACAGCCCCATCAGAGGCTCTGAGTGCGCGTGATACTTCTCCCGTGAAGGATAAGTGTCCAGGGGTATCTGATAACTGCACGAGGTACTCCTCATTATCAACTTTGAAGTTGAGTAGAACTACAGAGGTGAAGATAGTGATACCTCGCTCCTGTTCCTCATCATCGCTGTCTGTCATCAGTGCTTGCCCAGCAGCTGCGTCACTCATTAGACCAGCACGACGCATCAAATAGTCGGTGGTCGTTGTTTTTCCATGGTCGATGTGAGCACTGATAGATATGATTCTCTTGTGCTCGTAATCGTCTGAAAGGATGAGCCTCTTGATTGCTTCGGGCTCTTTGATCTTAACCATCAGGTTGTCTCCTAGTTACTAGTTTTTTTTTATTCGCTCGTGATTTTGTAAGATAGCATCTCCCCAACAGTAATGATTTCACGAGAGAACTCGTCGGGGCACCGGAGGCCTTACCGGTGGCTTGAGCGACCTCGCGTAAGGATGATTAAAAGTATTTCGTCATAGGACTATTTGGTATTCAATCACTTATTCGCTACAACCACCATTCTCTCAGACCCAAAAGAGTACTGCTCCCGCGGCAGTTTATTCTGACCATAGAACTCAATCTTGGTGAATCCAGTTTCTTCCAGCATAGAACGAATCTCAAGTGCGGTGTACATCCGGATATCATTGTTTGATAGAGCATCTTCATCCATCAGCACAATTCGATTATTATCTATGTCAATAAAGGTTGCAGGGCGACCACGAAGAACTCCAGCAGGAGCATCGAATAGGTGAGGCTCATTCAACAAATATCCACCTTCAAGTGCAGTCCATGTCTTCATGAACTTGGGTAAGTTATACGGATTCATTAGGTCTAGAAGAAGACAGCCACCTTCCTTCAGTGCTTTGTACGTGTCTTCGAGGACTTGCTTATTCTCGTCATGATTGAAGAACCCAAAACTATGACTGAGAAGAACTGCTGCTTTGAACTGATTTTCATAAGACATCTTCAGCATATCACCAATGAAGAAGTTGACCGTAACCTCATTGGCCTTTGCACATTCTTGTGCTGCTTTGATTAGACGTTCTGAGATATCGAAGGCAGTGACATTGATTCCTTTTTTGGCAAATTCAATGGACTGATCCCCACCTCCACAGGCAATATCAAGAAGTTCTCCACCCTTCTTCAGGTCAAGAACCTTAATGCAAAATTCAACGACCATTTTATCGTAATGTTGAATTCCTTGGATAGACCTTCGATGTTTAATTCTGAAGGTCTCCGCCCAGAAGTCATTCCAACCAAGTTCAACGTGTTCCATTTATGTCACACTCCCACTCAAGATGACTTGACAGTGTTATGAAGATTGTTATGATTAGAGAATAAGAAGATGGAGATGAATCGCCCCTGTAATTCTCCGCCGGGAGGACGCAGACTCAGTAACAGGAAACTCAGAATGAGCCTAAATGGCGATTCTGTTCTCCGACATAGAATTGATAAATTTTACTTATAAATTGATAGGTTCCAGTGTAAACTTACCAACTCGACATTTTTACGCGCAATGTGTCGATTTATTGGACACACCCTTACAGCCAGTGGAAAACAGGGTTATTATGAGCTAATACACGATTATTTTGAACTACTATCTATGAAGGTATATTCGGGACTGATATTCGTTCATAGTTGCAATGAGGAGTCAAGAGAGAATGAGTAGTGTATAAGATAATGGTAGCCCCGCCAGGACTCGAACCTAGGTCTAAGGGAGATTCCATCGTAGAGCACTGGAAGCTCAACGAACTCCAGAACCCTCTATGCTGGACCGCTACACCACGGGGCTATTTTGCAGTATGTTCCGCATCGCGACACCTGCAAAACGGTTTTTCATCTTTTCGGTCTATAGACTTTCGCCTTGTTTATTAGTATCTGTGTCATGCCATTAGATGAAATTACAATGCCATTCTGGTCGGAGTTTTCCTATTCAGGTTTTCAAAAAGCAGCTGGAAATACAGCTGTTGTTGTGATGGTCACAGGGGCATTGGAAGCCCATGGTAAACATCTCCCGTTATCTACGGATGCAATCCTTCCGACTTATCTTGCAGAAAGAGTTGCAGAGAAGACCAATGCTTTCGTCTTACCAACAATTCCATTTGGTGATAGTTGGGATTTCAATAACTTCGAAGGAACCATCTCAATAGATCCACAAATTCTTTCGCGATATTATGCCTCAGTTATGAAGGGTATATTCAAACACAGATTCAGATACTTGGTTGTGTTGAATGGTCATGGTGGAAATGTCCCAGCGCTAAAGATAGCTGCAAAAGATGCAACTGAAGAAGGGGAACGTTTCGTAATCATTGTCAATTGGTGGAGAGATTTAGCAAAGGCCGCACGTAAGATTGTGGAGGAAACTCCTGGAGGGCATGCAGCAGAAGATGAAACCTCAGAAGTAATGCACATAAGACCAGATTTAGTCGATATGTCAAAGGCTGTCTCTTATAGAGTAGTATCAAATTTTGAAATCATCTCTGGAACCTATAGAGATGAACTTCTGCCATCAGCTATGTATGGTGATCCTGGTAAGGCAACAGAAGAAAAAGGGCGATTGATCATGGAGCAAGCTGAAGCGGAATTAATTGAATTGATCAATCAGCTTGAAAGTGGCAAGCTACCACTTACTCGCGAATGATTAAATTCCAATCTTGAAAATTAGAGAGTCACGAAGAACACGTTGAAACATTCTCAGTAGATTCTTTCCTTCTGTTGCAATCGTAGCGAAGACGGGATAACCTTCAAGGTCCAACATCTGAACCATATAATCTACTGGAAGAGCATTAGGTATATCTCTTTTATTCAATGAAACAACAATTGGGAGTGTAGCCATTCTATCTGTACCTAGTGCAATACGTAATTCTTGTATCGATGCCAAGTTTTCATTCATTTGTTCTGGCGTAGAATCAGCCATGAATATGATACCATCACAATCACGTAGAACTTTAATTCGAGAACTTGCATGCCTACGCTGTCCAGCTACCGTGAAAACATCAAAGACCATATTCTCACTTGCGGTTACAGGTACGAAGTCGAAGAAAGTAGTTCTACCAAGTTCATCAGATATCTCGACTAGCTTGCCTTTGGATAGAGACCTGATGTTCCCAAAAAGCCAACGAAGAGCGGTAGTCTTTCCGGAGAGAGAAGGACCATAGAATACAATTTTGATATGTACTCTACCTTCTTCATCACGTTTCAAAACTTTTCCAGGAACTATCTCAGCTGCAGTCCGTGGAGAAATACCTGCTTTTCGAGCCATATCTTTTGTTGCTTCAGCATCAACATCTAGTTTCTGCGGAGGAACTACGCGACTTGTAGTCGGAGAAGTTCGTGCTGTGGAAATTTCGGAAAACGGAGTTTTGACTTCGCTATCTTCTTCAATAGGAGGCTCAGTTGTGGGTTTAGCTGTTAATTCGTCGTACCTAATATCTTCTGATTCTTTTTCAGCAGATACATCTTCATCCGGTTTCTTCTTTGACCGGCCTGTTAGCCTCCTGAACACTGACAAACCGCGCTCCAAAAATTACGAAGGCGATACTAGTCTTAAATCTTCGCTAGATTTAGTCCGCAGAGAACTTTATCTGTAATATGACTCATTTGGGAGATATCATGACCGCTTTTATTGACCCGGATTTTATTTCAGAGATGTGGCCTGCACTGAATGATATAGCCTATCTAAATAACGCCTCAACAGGTATTCCTCCAGTTGCCACAATTAATGCTATGAAAAAATACCTTGATGATAGAGTCAGAGCAGCTGGTGGTTCGTTTAAGGATACACTAGCCAATATCAAGGCAATCAGAACGAACTTAGCCCAACTACTAGGAGGAGATTATGATCAGTATGCGCTCACACCCAGTACTAGCTCTGGAATTAATTCATTTGCGCATAGCATTGATTATCCAGAGGGAGCAAATATCGTTCTATGTGACTTGGAGTTTCCAGCAAATTACATTCCCTGGCAAAATGTCAGGAAACTGTATGGGGCAGAGTTGAGAGTTGTAAAATCAGTAGATGGCGGAGTCCCAATCGAGCGATTTGCCGAAGCCATTGACGAAAATACACGCGTTGTTGCTATAAGTCAGATTCAATTTGGTAGCGGGTTTCGAGTAGACCTAAGTACTCTTGAAAAATTAGCCCATGAGAATGATGCATACCTGTCTGTCGATATTATCCAAGCCGCGGGTTGTTTTGAAACAGACTTAGCAAAGCTGAAGGTTGATTTCGCAACTGGGCAAGCTGCAAAATGGATGCTTGGACCAATAGGAGCAGGATATATCTATGTTAAGAGATCAGTAATGGATAAATTACACCCAAGGTTTCTTGGTTGGTGGGGAGTTGAGAAATTACAGGAATTTGGTTACTTTGATAGAGAGCCTCTTGCTGATGCACGTATGTTCCAAGTAGGGTCTCCTGCAATGATTGCTTATGTCGGTTTTTTGGAATCATTGAAAGTGCTTCTACAAATTCCTGCTAAGAATAGAGAGCAAGCCGCAATGACAACAGCAGATTATCTACGAAAGAGGTTATCAGAGATCGATATCCCATACTATGATTTTGGGCCAAACAACAATTCTGCAACTGTGTCATGTGAACCTCCTGATGTAGAGAAGTTAAATGAGAAACTGAAAGAAAACAACGTACATTGTTCAATACGAAATGGAAGGTTAAGAGTATCACCTCACTTCTATAATACTATTAAAGACGTAGATAGGTTATTGGAACACTTTAGGTGATGTGTGTGTTTGATAAGATTTCAGATTCCATCTATTTTCTGGTGAGCCGATCATTCGATTCCAATATTACATTCATTCAGTCTGGGAACAATCATGTTCTGATTGATACTGGAACAGGAATGAACTATCATGCATTGGACAAAGATCTACAGAGTCTCGGTTCTTCGCTTTCACAATTAACAGACATAATTCTGACGCATAGTCACATCGATCATATTGGTGGTGTTGTTCCCATTATGGAAATGGCAACTCCAAAGATTCACCTTCACAAAGCAGAAGCAGAACCTATCAACAAAGGAAATATGAATCAGACCTTGTCGGACACATTTGGAGTGGATCTTCCACCATTGAAAATTCAAGGAATTCTCGAAGAAGGAACGGTCTTAGAGTTTGGAGACATCAAGATGCAGGTGGCACATACACCAGGACATTCTCTCGGCAGCATTTGTTTAGATATTCTAGACACAGGAATTCTCATCACTGGAGACACCTTATTCCCCGGGGGTAGTTTCGGGAGAACAGATTTCCCTACTGGAGATGAAAGAGCCCTAGTAGAGTCGCTAAAGAGAATTTCAGAGATGTCTTTCGAAATTGGTCTTCCAGGTCATATGCAAGCTATGAAATTCAATGCAAAGAAATCCGCAATCAGTTCATACGAAATGGCTAAGATGATGTTTAGGATGTAGAGACCGTATCAACTAATTCTTTGACTTTGAGCGGTTTGATCTCCACCTTTGTATCAGTTTCCTCTAGGTAGTTGGACTCAATTGCTTTGATTAGAGCATAGACAGATTCGTTGGAAGGAGTTTTAATTCCCAGCTCTTTACCCAGTCTGATAATCTCCCCGGTTATAGAATCAATCTCTGTTCTCTTTCCTGCCCGGATATCCTGAAGCATGGAGTTGATGTTATTGCCAGTAGCCTTAGCGGTTCCTAATGTATAACGAACAGGATCTTCTGTGGTCAATTCAATTCCAAGTGCCTTTACAATTGCGACTGCTTCCTCTACGAGTTTAATAACCAGACCACGAAGTTGTCGATTTTTATAGACCTCGCCATTCTTGAAACCAGTCAATGCTCCGACAGGATTGATGCCACAGTTAACAAGAGTCTTTGTCCAAACAACCCCCTCGATGTTCTTACTAGCCCGAACGTTAAACCCGCATTTCGTAAGCATATCAGTCATTTTCATGACGTAATCGTAATTTTCGGGATATCTTGAGCCCAGTTCGGTAAGGCCACAACCAGTAGCATCAACAACACCAGGGCTAATTCTAACTGCACCCATGCAAGTTGTAGCTCGAAGTACTTTGGTTGTATTGAGCTCTTCTGCTACTTGTTCTTCTGTACCCAAGCCATTCTGGATAAGCATGACATAAGCACCTTTGCCTATCAGGTGTTTTGCACTCCTGATAGCAGGAATAGTATCATATGTTTTAGTAGTCAGGAGAATCAAGTCAGCTTCTTCAATTTCTGAAACATTCTCGACAGCCTTGAGGTAGAACTTGTACTCACCCATTATTCCTTTGATTTGTAATCCCTTGGTTCTGATGGCAGCTACATGAGGATTACGTCCCACCAGGATTACCTCATTATCAACTATTGTACTAAGAAATGCTCCGTATAGGCTTCCAATAGATCCAGAACCTAGAACTACTATTTTCATTATGCATTTGCTCCTGACGGTTTCTTTTGACGAAGCGGCCCTATATCCTTTGATAATTCTTCTAAACGGGTCTTCATCAATTCCATCGAATCAGCAAGATTCTTTTCATTGTCAAAGTTCTCCACTATCTTCAATAATTCATCATGTGGAGTGTCTTTCATCTCTCGAGCATGTTCAACCATTAATGGTAAACATCGAATGATATTGTCGACAATTGTTACATCGGAATAAACTGCTGTCCGGCTCATCGGATTGAGGTCAATGGAGATCACATATTTTCCAATTGCCTTGAGAGCCTCAGTTCTATCGCCATCTTCCAGTGGGACAAGAACAACATCAGCAGAACCAATGCCATCAGGATCGACCTTTCGGCGGTTGCTTTTCAATTCAGGAATTGTTTCAGATGGTCTATCGTGAGTTCCAAGAATTTCCTTAGCACCTGCTGACTTTAACGCGTTAAGTATCGCATCTTCCCGTTCTTTCCGATAGTAGAATAGATTGATTTCTAGTGGTGCGCCAGTTATCTCAGATAGATGAACAGTATCTTCTGGCACGAGCGCACAGACGTTTCCATTGACACTAATCACTGGGTGACGAGCAGCTAACATAGCTGCAATAGCAACCGTAATTGCTTGTTTTGCAAAATCATTAGTTTTCTCACCAATAAGATAGTCAAAGGCTTCGCCGCGACCGTGTGCAAGAAGACCAGCAGTTGCGACCTCATGTTTTGTATGTCCCTTGATAATCTTCTCTCGTATTTCCAGTGAAACCTTGCGAGGATGATTGTCGGGTATCTCTATCTCTACCATGATACCAACCTCCCACCCTCTTTTGATACGCATGTGACTTGAATTTGAGATGTGTCCCAGTACTTTGCAAGAATCTGAACCGCAGTACTGGATTGATGTTTATCACAGAAACAGAATACGGAATCACCTAGCATGACCATACTCGATTGATTCAACCCAGAATCATCCAGATTTTGAAGAGCTGCCTTTACTCGATCAGTAGATAGACCAATAGAATCTGTAAATTCCCTTGAGGAGGAAATGAATGATTCTATCGAGGGATTGTCAATAATCCGATTCACTAGGTCATCTCCAACGGCATTGATTCGTGCTCGATTTCCAGGATTAGTCAAAACGTCACGAGTTTTCAAACCAGGAGCTCCAGCCAGAACCACAGTCTGAAATCCACTGTTGGGAATATTTACAACTTTACCCACACCAGGACCACCGGGATGTGTGCGAATTTCAATACCGCCAAAGGTTTGAGCAATAACATCACCTAAACCTGTACGATTCTCGACTTCAGCACAATGAGCATAACCTGCAGCATAGGTGTCATTCATAGTAGAATCAAGAAGATGACCGAGAGCAAGTGCAGTACCTAGAGCTCCTGCTCCAGATGCTCCAAAACCAACTCCAGATGGAAGAGAGGACTTGTGCGTAACTATCACCTTGAACTGCCTCTCATATTTCTCGACCAACCTTTGTACCACCGCTTTCGTTACGTTAGCATCGATGTTTTCATCATTGTATATTGTTGTAATCTCAAGAGCTTCGTTTTCTGTTACACTGACAGTGGTGAGTGTTCCTATCTCCACCGAGAATCCCGCCCCGATTGAGCCACATTCCATGGGATTGTTCTTTTCATCAAAGATTCGGAAGACTCCCGTAATGTGACCCGGCACAAAAGCTTGTGCCATCATAGGCAAATCATCTCTAGTGTTCAAGGTGTCAGTCAAACTCTTTCTCAAATAAACCATGTATAAAGTAATCCGATGTATATTCGTATCGATATATACATGTATATACATTACGTTTAGGTTAATGAAGGGTCGATTTGAACATGCCTATTTCAAAGGAACTAGGCTCGTATATTGCTTCACTCGAGGATCAGTAGAGGGTGGAGCAGGGTACGCCCATCGTGCATCGATATCCCTACCACTTAAATCGAAGACATTGAAGCTCCCTGAAGACCAAGTAAGTGGACTAAATCCTAGAAGAAGTGTTTGAGTTCGCCAACTTGAAACTACGAGATGCCGATTCATCCCTGCCGTTGGTACAACAAGAAAGACGTTTGACAATTCCATAAGGAGCGAAGTGCTAATACGATAAAAGAAACTGTAAGTCTTCCTGTGCTCCTCAGTCCCTTGTTCACGCAGGTCATTTAGATATCTGCTAATTGTATCATCATGAACC
>Ga0315536_1000518_pt1 | contig 19261 bp, 15 predicted proteins | sample SalMarSW160230MG_FD_203093 | JGI IMG/M metagenome (GOLD analysis project Ga0315536, IMG submission 203093) | Salt marsh sediment microbial communities from the Plum Island Ecosystem LTER, Massachusetts, United States - Salt Marsh Sediment SW1602-30 ...
TTCGGTACGGGTATGATCCAGCAGGACAAAAGGAACAGGATCGGCGGTATGTGTTCTGATCACGCATGGTGTAGGATGATCGGGAAGTACCAGCAATGACCACTGTGCCGCCGAATGATGCAGTGCATCAAGAATAGGTTTTATGATCGATTTATCAATCTTTTCCAGAGCCTGCTTTTTTTCATGCGCGTCACCTTTATGCCCTGCCTCGTCCGGTGCTTCAACATGAACGCAGACTACGTCATACTCTTCTATCGCCTTTATTGCCGCGAGGCCTTTACCGTGGTAATCGGTATGAAAATCGCCGGTGGCCCCCGGCACCTCTATGATATCCCAGCCGATGAGTCTGGCCAAACCGCGGACCAGGTCTACCGCCGTGATCACGGCGCCTTTTTTGGAAAAACGGCGGAAGAAGGAAGGAAGGAGCGGTTTCTTCCCCTGGCCCCACAACCAGATATGCGTGGCGTCGTGGTTATTCTCCCGGGCAAGGATGGTTGCGCTCCATTCTATCAGTGCACGAAGATCCTTTCCCCCCTGTCCTTTGGGAAGAAAATCTGAGATGTCCTTTTCAAGGATATCATGGGGGGGGACGGTCTGTACCGTAATATCGTGGTCCAGGCTCATCAGGTTTCGGTAACTCACTCCCGGATAAAACCTGACCCCGGGAAGCGGGCAGTCTTTGTTCAGCAGCTTGATGAGTGTTTCCGCCTTCCGGCTGGTAATATTACCCGCCGAATGGTCTTTCATGATATTGTTTTTTATGGTTACCAGGTTGCAGCGAAACACCCAGTCATCGGGATCTAGCTGCAGTTCCTGTGCTTCGGCTTCAATAGGGGCACGGCCGGTATAATATTTCCCCGGATCGTATCCCAGGAGCGACATAATCGCCACATCCGAGCCGGGTGACATCCCCTCGGGTATCATATGTACGCTGCCCATGATTCCCCGGGCAGCCATCCAATCCAGCGTGGGAATATGTGCCGCTTCGAGTGGAGTGGAATTATCAAGATCAGCTACGGGATTATCGGCCGCGCCGTCGATGATTACGATGATATATTTAGTATTCTTCATGTTCCTCCACAATCCGGATACAGACACTTTTGTCGGTTATCACATCCAGTGTATCCACTTCCTGTAAAGCGGAGTTAATACTGCTTTCCGGAGCGGTATGGGTGGTGATGACCACCGGAACTCCCTGTGGGTGAGTGTTCTGCGGGGACAGTTCTTTCTGCAATACCGATTTTATACTGATAGTGAATTTACCCAATATCGCGGCTATTTTGGCCAGGACGCCCGGGCTGTCCACTGCCATTACACGGATATAAAACCGGCTGTTGCACTCCCTGACGGGCAGCAGTTTGTTTTTCACGTGAAGGTCGGGCCAGATCTTGAGGCTGCTGAATTTTACCAAGGCGGTTCCGATGGCGATATCGGCAATATCGGCAACCACTGCGGATGCCGTGGGTTCGGGACCGGCCCCCCTGCCGTAATACATGGTATGGCCTGTCTTATGACTGTAAACACTTACCGCGTTAAACGGGCCGCCGACCCAGGCCAGGGGATGCGCCTTGGAGATAAAGGCGGGTTTCACGCTGAATGCTATTCCCCCGTCTTCCCGTTTGGCTATGGCAAGGAGTTTGATCACATACCCCAGCTCCTGTCCGTAGTCCACATCACAGAGCTGGAGAGTATCGATACCCTCAACCTGGATGGCCGAGTAATTGATCTTCTGGCTGAAAGCCAGGGCGGCCAGGATTGCCAGCTTATGCGCCGAATCTTCACCGTTCACGTCCAACGTAGGATCGGGCTCGGCAAACCCCTTCTGCTGGGCTTCACGCAGGGCCTGTTCGTAACTTTTTCCCTCGCCGGTCATGGAGCTTAAAATATAATTACAGGTGCCGTTTACAATACCGAATAATGCATCAATACGGTTGGCGATCAGTCCGTCGGAAAGAGCGCGGATGATGGGAATGCCCCCCCCACAGCTGGCCTCAAAACCGATACTGACCCCATTGGCCCGTGCCAGGGCAAAGAGTTCATTACCGTGATACGCCAGCAGAGCTTTGTTTGCCGTTACCACATGTTTTTTTGCCTTCAGGGCGGCTTCTATAATCTCTTTGGCCACGGTCTTCCCGCCGACAAGTTCAACCACAATATGTATGTCCTCGTCATCCATAACGGCGCGATAGTCGGTTTTATAGAGTGCTTCATCCAGACCAGCCCGCTGTACCTGCGTAAAATCCACGTCAACAACGGCTCGAAGCATTATTTGTGGTGAGAATTTTGTCTGTAGCAGCGCCTGTTCCTTTACCAGGGACGCGGCGACGGCACTGCCGATAGTCCCGCAGCCGACAACCGCGACGCCGCAGCAATCCTGTTTTAAGCCCATGCTTACCTCCTGTTTATCGGATTTTCATCCTACGCGTCTGTACTGAAATTGTCAAGCAAAATGCTTACACATAAAAAAAGGACATTCACAGGATGACCCGGAATGTCCTTAAATTGATTTCCACTATATAAATAAACTTAATCTCCTGCGTCCGTACCGGTGTCGTCGTTCGTGCTGTCGTCTGTGGCCTGGTTGTCGGAATCAGACTGGTTGTTTCCGCCGCCGTTGTCCGACTCAAGTTCCATTACCAGTTTTTGGTATTCCTCGTCAATCACCGGCAAAAACACTGAATTGGCGTATAGTTTGTCCGAGCGCATCTCATCCAGTTTATCCGCGTATTGCTTCTTGGAAATTTTTCCCGCTTTTAACTGGCCTTTGGCGATGGTATAGAGCCTGGCCAGGGCAACATCATAGTCCGCCGTGGAAATATCATCACTTACCAGCCAGAAGGGATATTCGGGATTAACCGCCACCTGTGCAAAATTATCCTTTGTTTCCCCCTTCAATACCCCGAAAATGGACATGGGTTCCAGCTTTTTACTGGTAACACTGGTAAGCTGCGGGGTGGAATAGATTTTTGTGGTGGCAACGGCAACACCGGGTTTGGCGTCAACCACCATATTCACGTAAAAAACCCAGCCAACCTTGCCGTTCAGGTCTTTGACTTTTATCATGTCATAGCCGTCCGCTTTATTGTCCTCTTTCGCGGTTTCCCCCAGGTAGGTCACTACATCCCCCAGCTTAATATTTCCGATCCATTTGAACTCCGCTGATTTTGTATTGACCGGCATATTCCTCATGCCCAGGCCTTCATACATACAGACCGCGTCCAACTGCTTGCCAACCGGTATTTTCCCCGCAGGTTGGCTCGTATTTTCCATGGCTTCTCCCTGTGCCGTATTTCCCTGTTGGTCCGTCGGTTTTTTGCCGCTGTCACACATGGTAAATGCTCCGGCCACAAGAACACAGAACAGGATAAGCATCAATTTCTTTAACATCCGTTGGTTCCTCCTTCGTTATTACTTTCTTTCCTACCTTAAATCGAAACCTGACGAATTTCAAGCCTTTTTTGCCGATGTGTTCACATTCATCTGACGGTCAGATCCGGTACCTTTACGGAAAGGAGGACGGTTCCCCTTTTTGTATCGATGACCCGGGTCGCGCTGAAAATGCTCGTTCCCGGACGGACCGGAATAATACGATAGCTGATGATTTGTTTTTCTTTTCCTCCGGCAAGTGAAAGATAAAGAGTTCCTTCATGGATCGTATACCCGGTTAGCCGGCCGTCTGCCACAAGCGTGTCCAGGCTGTTTCTCTCCGGTTCACAGTTGGAGGGAAGAGATTCGGCGATTGACAGGAAGCCGATCTTTGTCGGATTTAAGAGTGTCAGGTTGATCTGTACCGGTTGCTCGAGGGAAACCGTGGGCGGCGCGGTTCTGATCAGGCTTACCTGCCCGGAAATAGACGGTGTTTTTCGTGACCACTGGCGGTTACTGAGAATAACGGAAGCGGTCAAGGCGCCGTTATAACTGACACGAACGTTGTTCTTGCCCTTTTGCAGCCATGGGGTGATTTCGAAATACGCCAGTTTGGCAGCCGCTAGAAACGGATCCGCCGGATCGATATCCACCCGGGCCACCTGTTTGTTATTCACCGCTATAGTAATTACGGACGATGTTTCATCGGTAAAGCGGCCGCACCGCAGTAGCGCCCGGACGGCGTTCGCCGTTCCGACTTCATTATGCCAGGCACCCCAGGCCTCGCGCGTGGATAACAACCAGGTGATTCCCTCACGCAGGTATCCTTCATATCCCTGTGGATCGAATTCGGCCAATAAAGAAAGAATGCGCGCGTTCAGTTCCACCATCCCGCCATAGGCATGGTACCAATGGGGTTCCCAGTGCGCGGTGCGCTTCAATCTGATCAGGGCCCGGATACCGTTTTTTATAACCGGAGTAAGAGATTGGTCTTTGTAATAGTTCCGCAGATACATCAGGCCCTGCAGCGCGGCGGCAGCGGTCATGGGTTCCTGCGGGCCTCCGGCAACCAGATCCAGCATAATCTTTTTCAGCGGCAGCATCTGGGATTCTATGTTTTTCAGTTGCGGAACCCGTGAGAGGGCATAGGCCAGTACCTCAAAAACCTCGGCACTCAGCGCGTCATCCGTTTCCTCATTATAGACGTCCCAGAAAAAGGCATCCTTGGATGACCACAACCCGGTTTTGTTGCGGTTGTTCATGATATACCGTACCGCACCGGAGATCGTATGTGGATCTATCGAAATACCCGCGTCGTTCAGCTCGCACAGGGCCCGTAAACAGGAAAGCGTGTAATACAGGTTTGCGTTCGATTTCTGCGACACGGCGGAATTCTTGGTTATGACGGCCGCCGGGTAAAACCCCCACGATCCGTTTTCCAGCTGGGAAGAGGTGAGTAACAAGGCCGCCCGGTTGAGTTTGGCCAGCAGTTCATCGCGGAAAGCGTTTCCCTTGTCCAACCCGGCGCTGTAATCCAGCAGAGCGGTGTTCATTAATACGGTTGCGGACACCGCCCACGGTGTATACCAGGGGGAAACATCAAAGGCAAAGTATGCCTCAAACGCGGGAAACACGTTGGGAAGTGCCACGTTCAGGGTGGCGGTATAATAGTCGGCCGCCGGATCAATCGCAAAGGAATTGCTGAAATCCGTGCCGTTTTTTATCTCTGCTTTAACGGTCTGTACTGCAGGCGGCGTCGCCGGAAGGACGGTGAACTTTTTTTCCTCAATGTCCTTGAAACCGGGGGATGCAAGCGAGAGCCGGTAGCTGCCTTTCCCACAGGTGCTTGCGCTTATATCCCATGCCAACACCATGCTTTGCCCCGGCTGCAGGGTCAGCGAACGGGGTTTGGGATCGATGACGGTTAAGCTGTCGCTTTCCAGAGACGCGGTAGCCGAAACGGCTGTTTCGGACAGATTGCGGGCCACCGCCCTGACCGTAATCTTGTCTCCCCGTATAAATGACACGGGAAAGAGTGAGTGGATAAAAAGCGGCTGCGTCACCACGATATCCTTCTGTACGAATCCCAGGTAGCCGTGTTTATCGGTGGCCATAATCGTCAGTTTCTGGGTTGTTATCTCATGCGGCAGTGTTACCTGTACCCCGGCCTTGTTGTGGGTTGTGGTAAGCACAGGTTCCCAAAGCGCGGTTTCGGGAAAACGGGTGCGGATGATGATCTTCGGCGCGGGGGCTGTTGCGGGCTTTTCCCCCGACCTGTTTCTGCCGTCCGCTGAGGTGGTGGTTGCATCTTCGGCCTGGACGGATTTTTCCATGAGCGGCTTGTCCTCAGTACCGGCAGTGGCACCGGGAAGCGCTTCATCCACCTCGTTGGATTCGGCGTCCTTTGCGGACCCCTGCGGATTTATCAGATTACCGGGGGCCTTCCAGCCCCAGTTTGTATAGGCGATATCTCTCCATGGATACCCCCAGTTCCGGTCCACCACCGGCCAGGTGAGTACACCCGCACCACCGGTGGCAATTACTTTTGCCTGCGGATTGTAAAAATGACCGAACGGCTGCTTGATAAACGGGTTGAGCAAAGAAAGTACGGCCGCGTCGGTGATCGACACCCCAAGGCATTTTTCTCCCGTACCGCCGCTGACGCTGATAGTAAAAACGGCTTTTTCACCGGGAGCATAGGACGGCTTGAAATTATCTACCGTGATCTCCAGTTTTCTGTCCGGGTAAAAGGTAATGTGCTGGCCCTCGGTAATAAACCCCACGGTCTGCGGGGAGTACGGGGCTCCGCTCTGTTCTTTTTTGACCGCGCAGCAGTAGAGGTTCACCAGCATTGTTCCCCAGGTCGGTACGCTTACCTCTCCCTGTGCCGTATACCCGTCCCCCTGCTTACGAATGGGAATGGAATCGGCGGTCACCAATGAACCTGAAATATCGGTGAAATCCACATGAACAACCTTTTCTACGGGCACATACCCGCTGTCAAACCGTACGGTTATCAGGGTTTTCATGCCTGCCTGTTTGGGGAGTTCTGTTACCTTGGAGACCATGGGTTTTTTATCTTGAAAGGGGATTACCCGCTGTCCCAGGGGAGAGTCCATGATCGGACTGCGGATGACGGCGGTGACCGAACGGTCGGGCATGGGGAAGGCGAAGCTCGCCACACCCTGATCATCCGTCTCGGCGGATTTTTTGAGCTGCAGCGAATCTATATTCAGTGAAAGCGGGATGTGTGCCGCGGGCTGCCCGTCCAGATCAACCACCTTGACCAGCAGGCTGACGGCTTCACTTTGCGGGTAGGCATCCTTATCCGTTTCCAGTACCGCGTAAAACGGCCTGGCCGTATAGGTCATGTCCCAAACCACCTCATCACTCTGGCCGTAACCGTCACTGGCCCGGAGTTTCAGTTTTACCTCAGTTTCCGGGGTAAGCTGTTGTTTTATACGGTCAAGGTCCTGTTTGTCCAGGGAGATATCGAACGTCGCGGTTTTCGAGGTAAACTGTTTTGCGAAGATCTCCCGGCCTTTGGCGGTGCCGAATGAAAGACGGAGGGCGGCGGTCTCAGGTTTGCCGCCGGAGAAATAACTTAATGAAACCTTTGTGTGAAATTCGGCGGAGGATGGGGTGAAATACCGTTTCAGATCATGGGTAATATTAATTACCGGCGGGCGGAAACGCTTTATGCGCAACCGCGTAGATTCCCTGGCCTGTTCGTAAAGCACCACCAGGTCATAGTCGCCCTCGGGAATATGCGACGGCAGACTGATTGCGGTACTTCCCACACCGAACTCGTTTGTGGTCACATATTCACCTGCAAATACCTTTCCTTTTGTATCCTGGAAGAGCAGCTGGATCTTTGTTTTCGAAATCGGGCTGTACTCCCGCTTCAGCTGCCAGGCCAGAATACGGATCAGAATATCTTGTCCCGGGTTATACACCCCCCTGTCGGTGTAGACATAAAGGCGCTTGGCCTTGAAACTTACGGTCCGTGCGTTGCAGGTAAAATATTTGCTTACGGTATAATACTTGCCCCATTCTTTCAGGCCGGCCGTAAGCAGGTGGGTCTGGTTGCTTGCGGGTTTATAATCAAATATACAGGTGCCGTTTCCGTCCGTGGTCCCGACCCGTGTACCGTCCACCTTTACCTGGGCGGAGACCGCGGGGGTAAAATCCTGTTTGAACAGCGTCACATGGATTTTTGTGGGATCGTCGGACCAGATCTGGTATGGATAATTGATAATTAATATCAAAGGTTGGTCCTCCTTCTCCCCCGTGTTTTGTTCATTCCCCGGGGTCAGACAGGAAAAAACCATTATCATAATGCATAACAGTACAAGATATTTCATTATAATGCTCATGCCGTCATCCTCCTTTTTTAGTATACGCGCAGAAGGCAAAAAAGTCACATAAACAAGATAAAATTACGTGGGCCCGAACCGCCGGGCGCCGAATTCGCACAATGCGCAGTTCTCCATTTTTCCATCTATAACTGCTGCTTTTACCTTTCTCCACTTGGCCAAAGACTTAAACTTTGTTACCATACGCTGATGAAACAAATGACACCGCAACAACTGTTATCCGGAAACGGAGAACTTGATGTATTTGATGATACATTCCGTCCGGATGATGAGATAATAAAACAAGAGCTTTATCCCCCTTTACCGCTTACGGAACACGGGTTGGTCTGGGGATTCGCTCTGGCCAGGCGCGCCCGGGAACTGGGTATTTCCCCGCTGCCGTGCAGCCCCAGAACGGAAAACAGACCGGGAGAACGGCTGCGCCTGGCCCTGCTGCTTGAGGACCGGGCCGGATACTATACCTGGGAAGAAAAAGAAAGAATCCTGCACTATATGGAAAAAAACAGTCTGCAAGTCTCGGCTGCGGACATCTCCCTTTGGGTTGAGAAACACCGGGAAGTGGATTTTATCACCAAAATAAAGCGCTATCGCGACTTTGGCTCCGCCCTGCGGCAGTTACTTGAAAAAGGCCTTGTGGATTTTAAAACCGCCGATCGTGTGTCCGGTCTGCCGGTATGTCTTTTTCAAAAATTGCTGGAAACAAAGCAACAGTTCAGTTTCAGCAACCGCAGGTTGCTCTGTATATATATCCTTGAGACCATCAAACGGGACGGGTTGTCCCCGTCCGGCGCGGAGAAACTTATCCATTCCGTCTTTGCCTCCCCCGACCCCCCTGCCACCGCGGTCCGGTCGCGATATCCCGGGTTGTCCGCTTTGGAACAAAGGTTCACCGGATTTAAGACACAGTGGTTGAAGGGATCGGGAATATCATTAGAGGCCGCTCCTTATTTTGAGGGCGGCGAGTTTCGTATTCAGTTCGGTTTCCGGACACCCGGGGAGTATGCCAAGAGAACCGACCGTCTGCTGGGATTAAAAGAGAACATTCATGAACTTTTCAACTTATTACAATAATTATTTTTCCTCGGTCTATATCACCACGGACGCCCTGCCTTACGAAGCATCGCAGCATGCCCTGGGAATGCTGCGGGACCTGCCGTGTCGGGAGGTAAAGAGCAAGGATGAAATACCGGCTCAGGATCTGCACAGAAATACCCTGTTTATCACCACTTCCAGGGGGAGAAGTGTCACGCGCTGTCCCGGATCAAAAGGGCATCTCTGCTGTAATTATCTGACCATGGACGTTTATATGGGCTGTATGCTGCGCTGTTCCTATTGTATTATGCAGGGATATTTAAACTTTGCTCCGCTTACTGTGTATGTGAACACCGCCGGAACCCTTGGGGAGATAAAGGAGATTGTCCGGCGGAATCCCGGAGTGCCCATACGGGTAGGCAGCGGCGAGGTGGGGGACTCTCTTGCGTTGGACCCGCTGTTCTGCTTGTCCCGTGATTTTATTTTGGGACTTGCCCCGTATAAACAGGTACATCTTGAACTGAAAACCAAAACCAATTTTATTGAACATCTGCTCCCTCTGGAAGCGAAAGGAAACACGGTGATCGGGTTTTCCCTGAATCCCCCGGAGATTATTGCCGCGGAAGAAGAGGGAGGGAGCAGCCTGGACGAGCGCATAGAGGCCGCGGAACGCGCGGTTTCCGCGGGGTTCCTGGTTTCTTTTCACTTCGATCCGATCATTCTGATAAACAACTGGGAAAAGCAGTACAAACAAACCGTAGAACGGCTTGTCCGCTTTGATGCCCAAAGCATTGCCTGGATCAGCCTGGGCACAATGCGTTATACCAAAGAACTGCGTGAACGGATGCCGGAAAGGCCCTACTTATATGATGAGTTTTTTCCTTGCCGCGACGGAAAACACCGATATCTGTGGCCGCGCAGAAAACGCGCGTATGACCTGATGAGAGGGTGGATCTCTGAATTGGGACCGGTTCCACTTTATATGTGCATGGAAAGTCCCGCAACCTGGAAAGATGTTTTTGGTAATTTACCTGGAAAAATGAATGAGTTGTGTGCTATATTTAACAATGTAAAAATATTTCAATAACATGGACGAAGTATGGAGGATTAGCCATGCACAAAAAATTATTGGCACGAGTAGGAAGTGTTTGTGTCTTTTTGTTGATAATAATCGCACAGGTAAGTGCCGACGGTCAGATCGTTTTTTTTGACGGAAGCGTGACCGTGACCCGAAACGGCAAGGAGTTCGACGCCTCACAACTGTATATCGGGTTTGAGGTGGGGAATTATGATCTGATTCAGACCGGTATGAACGGGCAGGCCGAGGTGGTGTTGGCTACCTCACCGGGCCGGGAGGTAACCGTCAAGGTCGATAATAATTCTTCCTTTTATATTGAACTGAATAAACTGAAGAACGGGAAGAGTTCCACATCGCTGGAAGTGCTTACCGGTTCAATGGCCCTTAAGGTTGATACCTTGAGCAGTAATACGGAGATGCAGGTGCGTACCAGGACAACCGTCATGGGGGTCCGGGGAACTGAATTCAAGGTAACCACCTCTCCGGATGATGATGTGCTTGTTACCTGTGATGAGGGCAAGGTAAGTTGTACCGATGAGAACGGGAAGGTGCTTTATTCCGAACCCGGGCAGGTGGTTGAAAAAATATCGGGAGAAACTTTTAAAAGTATTCCGGTTGATACAAAACAGCTTGAAGCGTATAAAAAACGCTGGGTCAAGAACCGACTGGAAGTATTTAAAGCGAACGCATTGCGTGCCACAAGATTTTTTGCAAAAATGTTCCTGGCTTCCTATCAGAATATCATGGATACCTATCAAAAACTGTTGGAGAAAAAAGATATCATCAATAAATGGATCAGAGAGGACACGCAAGGGAAAACGGGTTCGAGAATTGAGGTCATGAGGGAAAAAAAACAGCTTATCGGGCTGTTGTTTCGTTTAAAAAGGCACCTGTTCTTATTTGAACGGGCGTTTTTTCGTTTGATGGAGTTGGAATATTACTATAACCAGGGTTACGGCCATGGGGATATTAAACCAGGACTCAGTGCTGAAAAATTCTATAAGGAGTTTGGTGAGAAAAAGCCCAAGATCATCACAATGATCGCCAAGCTGAAATACTTGTTCAAGCTGTTTGCCAAGCGGAATGACGGCCACTTTCCCGTTGATATGATAGACAGTTCCTTTTAGGCGGTTTGTAGTGGTCTGAAATACAAATCGATATATATTCCGCTAACTGATCTGCAATAAAAAAAACCCCGGCATACCGCCGGGGTTTTTGTTTTATATTAAACTATTTTATTAGGCTAAGGCTTCTTCTGTATCCATGTCAAAAAACTTTACTTTGTTTAAATCAGGAATAAAGTTGGCCTGCTTGCCGACGGTAAAATCCCATCTTGGGGGAACGCGTACAACAAGTTGATGCGATTTTGTACTTACATAGAGATGGATTTCCGAACCCAAGGGTTCAACAACCTCGATCGTTGTGCTGATATTGTTTTGTTTTTCCGGGGTCGGTGTATACACCAGGTCTTCGGGGCGAATACCGAAAAGTATTTGTTTTCCTATATACGGACGCAGCAGGTCCGCTGCCGCACCTGAAAAGGCGATCTGGAAATCACCTTCATCGGTGATGATTTTGTTGGCCTTTTCTTTTACATCGGCGGACATGATATTCATTGGAGGAGAACCGATAAATCCGGCAACAAAACGATTATTCGGGTTGTTATAGAGTTCCAGGGGTGTACCGATTTGTTGGGTAACACCGTCACGCAGTACCACGATTCTGTCACCCATGGTCATGGCCTCTACCTGGTCGTGGGTAACATACACCATTGTGGCCTGCAGCCTGGTGTGGAGGGATGAGAGTTCGGCTCTCATCTGCACTCTCAGTTTGGCATCCAGGTTGGAAAGGGGCTCATCGAATAAAAACACCTTGGGTTTTCGTACGATAGCACGGCCGACGGCCACCCTTTGTCTCTGACCACCGGAAAGAGCTCTGGGTTTACGCTGCAGCAGTTCCTCGATATTAAGGACCTGTGCGGCTTCCTGCACCCTGGCCTGAATCTCCTCTTTGGGATATTTTCTGATTTTCAAACCAAAGGACATATTTTCATATACGGTCATATGCGGATAAAGGGCATAGTTTTGAAATACCATGGCAATATCTCTATCCTTTGGCGGAACATCATTCATTTTGTTACCGTCGATAAACAACTCGCCGGTGGTGATGTCTTCAAGTCCTGCAACCATACGCAATGTTGTGGTTTTTCCGCATCCTGAGGGACCTACCAATACGACGAATTCCTTATCGTTTATGGTAAGTGTCGCATTATCAACGGCCTTGACACCACCTTCAAACACTTTACTCATATTCTTTAACTCAACAGTTGCCATCGTTTCCTCCAAAATAGTTTGTTTCTATAATATAAGTATGTATAATATATGAAACAATCGAAGTTTGTCAATTAGTTCAAACTTCCTTCCTTATATATTTATACAAAATTATTTAAATTTCTCCTTTAACGATGAAATTTGACCGGTTTTCGCTATCTGTTCAATCAACCATCCGGTAATTACGTCTTTTTTCAACTTTTCCCAGTTTTGCGGCAGGGGATTGGGGAAGATAAGATACTCTTCCGGGGGTAAGAGACCGATAAGCAGTGGATAGTATTCCGGCAAAAAATGTTCGTTAATGGGTTTAATAATCGAAAATCCATTGGCAATACCAAAGGTATCATTATTATACACATAACTCATTTTTATCATATTCTCTTGTACCGAAGGGGTGTAAATCCATCTTAGGAACGTCCGCGCCCCATCACTGTTTTTGGCTCCGGATGGAATTGCGAATATCAGTATTTTTTCGGGGACCGCTATCTTGTTGTTATAGGTGAGCCACCTGAAATCCAGATTTTTCCTTTTTTCCTGCGGAATGGCAAAATACTCACTTATGGTCGAAAAATAATAACTGATGGGGTAATAGCCCGGTTTGTTGTCCTGGATGAGTTTATACTTTGGTTCATATACATATTTCTTTGAAAACTCCTCTTCACGGGCAAAGCTTCCGGCGGATTCATTTATCCATGACCGCAGGTATTCAATGGCTGATGTTAAGGCGTTTTCGTCCCACACCAGGATGTTATCAGAGGTGACCCTGAAATCGGCACCGAACAGCATGGCCGTATAAAACAAAAACTCCTTGTTCCAAAGCGGGGAAAATCCCAGTCCCTTTAGGTTGTTTCCTTTAACAATAGTGTTGGCTTTGGTATATCTTCTTAACTCTTTTATACTCATCGAGAATTCACCCGGCTTTTCCTCTGCCTGTTTTCTGAAAACAATAACCGGTATATCGAAGGAAAAGGGCAGGATCCTTTGTACCCCCCTGTACTTTCCGATTTCAAGCAGGTTTTTATACACGTTATCATTGTTGACACCCGCCGCTTGGAGTATCCCGTCTAATGATTCAAAAATACTTTCATGAAGGATTACTTCCGGCAGAGAATAAAAAATCAGGTCCGGCTTGTTCTGCATGGTCTCGAAATCTTCAGGGATTGTCTGGGTGAAGGTGGCCTCTATCTTAAAATTCGTATGTTGTTTATTGAACTCCTCAATATAAGGGAGGATCTCTTCTTTATTGGTCCACAGGTGTATGGTGGGATTATTGAAATTAAAATTATCGCAACCGTATATACACAGGGAAAAGATAAGTATTATATTAAAAAGTAAGGGTTTCATAGGAAATAAAGAGTATGCGTTAAAAGGGTGATTGTCAATAAGCGTCAAGGTAATGAATGACATACAAACAGAGCGGATGTTACCGTTTAAAAGTTACAGCCGGTATTTGAAGCAGAAATACGGGGGTAGGGTGTATCGGGTGGGTGTGGATGCTGGTTTTTCCTGCCCGAACAGGGGAGCGGACAGGAGTGCGCCCGGATGCCTGTACTGCGATGAATACGGTTCCCGTGCCCCATACCTGGGTGATACCACGTCCCTGGACAGGCAGGTCTCCGCTACCATTGAATTCTTAAAACGGCGTTACCATCCAAAAGCGTATGTTCTGTACTTCCAGGCTTTCTCCGGGACCAATGCGCCCGTGGCGGAGTTAAAGCGTATCTATGACCACGGTTTGAGTCTGGCACCTTTCAAAGAACTTGTCGTATCAACCAGACCGGACTGTATTGATGAGGAGAAGGCAGCCCTGCTGGCCTCCTATGCACGTGAGGACCGGGACGTATGGGTTGAGCTGGGGCTGCAGTCCGCGCATGACGTAACCCTACGCCTGCTCTCCAGGGGACATACCGTTGGGGATTTTATCGACGCGTTTCACCTATTGAAAAAATATCGTATCAACACAGCGGTACACCTGATTTTCGGGCTGCCGGGAGAGGATATGGACCGGGTTATGGAGACGGTCCGCTTTATTGCCCGCCTGAAACCGGGGGGAGTGAAGATCCATAATCTGCATATCCCCTATAATACCCTGTTATATGAACGGTATACCGAAGGAGAAATAACCGCACCTTCGGCAAAAACGCATTTGGAATATGTGATAAACGCCCTCTCATATCTGCCTCCGGAGACATTGATCATGCGGCTGACCTGTGATACCCCTTCCGGAAGGCTGGCGGCACCGGTTTCTTTTTTACCCAAACAGCAGTTCTATTCCCTGCTTGCCCGTGAGATGCGTGCGCGCGGTATATCCCAGGGGGATTGTTATGAGGACATAAAATGATAATTCTTGCTTGACCAGTGAATATGGTTTATATTAGGCTTTACGGTATGCGATTATAGAGGGAGCGGAGGAAAACGTATGGTTGTAAAAGATCCGGACATTTATAAAATCATCGATAAGATCAAAGAGCATTACAATAATAATATTTACAACCGCTATATCCGTAAAGCTTTGTTGACAATGAAAATACCGCAGAACGTGTGGGACCTGCTGGACAGCTTTTCGGAAAAGGCCGACTATTATAAAATTCAGGGATACCAATTTGACGAGTTGTATGACAGAATTATTGCCGCGGCGACCTTTATTTTCCACGCACGAAAAGAGGTAGTCCCGAATTTGAGCATCCTGTTGTCCGGCGGTACGGATACCGTGTTTCACCGGGGCGCCGAAGGTGAGAATACCAGCAAAGTGCTTACCCAGATGGCCATCAACAACTTCCCGGTAAACCTGAAGATTTTTTCGGATATGGTGAATGAGCTGTACCTGAAAACGGTCGACCTGGATAAAAAATTGCATAAGGATCAGAGACCGGTTTATGAGAGAATTCCCGAACTCAAGGAAATGGGCCATTATCTGGTAACCGAATAAACAGTAGCGTGCATGCAATACCCTGAGTTTAAAAATAAACACATTATTTCCACAAAAGATCTTACCAAGAAGGAACTGGGGGTTATTCTTGACACGGCGGTCCGGATGGATACCGTTGTGCAAACACAAGGATTCTCTGCGGTGTTACCCAACTCACTGATAGCCATGCTTTTTCTGGAACCGTCCACACGGACAAGGCTTTCATTTGAGGCTGCCGCGCAGCGCCTGGGAGCGCATACGGTTTCGGTCAGTGACGCGGGCAGTTCCTCCGCCGCCAAAGGGGAGACACTGGCGGATATGGTCCGCGTAGTGGCCGGCTATGCCGATTGTATCGTGCTGCGGCAGCCGTACCAGGGGCAGGCCCGGATGGCCGCGGATTGCATCGATATTCCCCTGTTGAATGCCGGTGACGGTAAGGGGCAGCATCCCACCCAGGCCCTGCTTGATCTTTACACCATCCGCAAAGAGTTGGGCCGGTTGGACTCCCTGAAGATATCACTGGTGGGAGACCTGAAATACGGACGGACCGTGCATTCATTATGCTATGCCCTGATGCCCTTTACCCCGCAGCTTACCTTGTGCGCACCCCCGGAACTGGGACTGCCCCGTGATATTCTTGACGATCTGAAGAACCACAACATCCGCTGTACGCTTACCTCCGAACTTGAGGAGGCACTGCAGGCGGATGTCATATACATGACAAGGATCCAGCGTGAACGGTTTTCCGATAAGAGCGAATATGAAAAACTGAAAGGAAGTTTTGTGCTTACCAGGAAGCTTGTGCTGCGCGGCAACAAAGACATCGTGATCATGCATCCGCTGCCGCGTGTGGACGAGATCAGTGAGGACGTGGACGGCCTGGCCCGCGCCGCCTACTTCAGACAGGCGCATAACGGGATGTATGTACGTATGGCCTTGCTCGCCCTGGTGTTGGGCGGGGACATCCCGTAAGCGTGCGCTCCTGTTTGCCGGGCGTGACGGCCGTGAAGGATAAGTGAAACATACCAAAAGCAGCCGGAGGAAAACATGAGTTTTGTACAATATACCAAACTTGCCGTTTTTGTGCTTGGCATTCTTTTTTCACCCCTGCATGAAAAACAGGGATGCAAAGCCTATTTTGACGTGATTCATTCAGGAACCCTTGCGGTTGAATCATTCGTGTTCGAGTGCGGCGACAGGGAGGGGGAGTATGCCTTTTACGGGGTTGGTGGTGACGGAAGTCGCTCGCTGCTTTTTACTATTGTCCCGGATAAGGGTAGGGAACTGATCTTCAGGCTGCAAAATCCGCAGAATCGTAATTTCGCAAAGATAGATCTGGCAGAGTATTTTAGGGATATAAAAAAAAGCACTTTTTCCTGGAACGGGGAACAACAGAAGAAATTGGAATTCTCCACAGGGAACTCTATAATTGTATATAAAGCCGGGACAGCCCTTTATTTACAGAGTAAGGAATTTCCGGACCTGATCTTTTGTATTCATGAATAAGTAGAGCAATTCCGGCTATAAGCATTGACAGACACAGGAATTCAAACGTAAAGTGTAGTATGGCAGAAGAGAGAAAAATAATCGCAACCGTCGGACTTTGCGGTGCGGGGAAAAGCGTATTGGGAGATTATCTGGAAAGCAGGGGGTGCACCAAGGTATATTTCGGCGGCATTACTCTGGAAGAGGTGGGCAAGCGCGGACTTCCCCTTACCGAGGAAAACGAGCGGAAGGTCAGGGAAGAACTGCGGGAAAAACACGGTATGGAGGCATTTGCCGTACTGAACCTGCCGAAAATTATCCAGGCCTTAAAAAAAGGTGAAAAGGTCCTCATCGACGGGTTGTACAGTTTTGCCGAATATAAATTCTTAAAGGAAAAATATAACGGCGGGCTGTTTTTGGTTGCCGTGTTTACCCCCAGGGAACTGCGCTACCAGCGTCTGGCCCAGCGAAAGACCCGCCCGCTTTCCCGTTATGAAGCCGTGGCCCGTGATTACGCTGAAATAGAAAATATTGAAAAAGGCGGACCGATCGCCATGGCCGACTATACCGTGATCAATGATTCAACCGTAGACACACTCCTTCAGTGCATGGAGAAAATAGTAACCAAGGAAAAATTTCTTCCGGAGTAATTATGGAAACAAACCGAAAACGACCGGACTGGAATGAATATTTTATGGATTTTGCCAAACAGGCGTCGGTGCGCAGCGATTGCATCCGTTCCCAGGTCGGCGCGGTAATTGTCAACAAAAGAAACAAGGTAAAAGGCACGGGGTATAACAATACGCCGATCGGGGTGGAATCATGCCTGTCCCGGGGAATCTGCTACCGCATCGAGAACAATATTCCAAGCGGTACGCGGTACGAAACCTGCCGCAGCATTCACGCGGAACAGAACGCAATTATACAGGCCGGGGAGGACAACTGTGTGGGGAGTACAATGTATATTTACGGACACACACAGGTGTGCATCCTCTGCAAGCGTTTTATCCTGAACGCCGGGATCGAGAGGATTTATCTGAAAAAGGATGACGCGTCACCCACAAGCGAACTTGACCCAAAACTATGGCGTGACGAGCTGTAGGTATACGACGTTTCATGAAGGCATTGCGGCTTCATCCGTGGAGGGTGACCCCCAAAGAGGCTATCCGGATTCAAAACGAGTTAGCCGGAAAAATAATAAAGCAGGATGATTTTACCGCAGTGAAGACGGTATGCGGCGTTGATGCCGGTTTTAAGGGCGATACCGCCTATGCCGCGGCCGTGGTCTTAAGTTTCCCCGGATTATCCGTACTGGAAAAATCCACCTGTACCTCCAAAATAATGATCCCGTATATTCCCGGACTGCTCTCCTTCAGGGAGATCCCGGCCCTGATTCCGGCCCTGGAGAAGCTTACAATACAACCGGATGTACTCATGGCCGACGGCCAGGGCATCGCGCATCCGCGCCGTATGGGACTGGCCTCCCATCTGGGGCTTGTTTTCGATCTGCCGGCAATCGGGTGCGCAAAAACAAGGCTTTGCGGGCAGGCACCGGAACCGGAAGGGACAAGGGGTTGTTATACCCTGTTATACGACGGACCGGAGGTAGTGGGGGCCAAGCTCCGTACCAAGGAAAACGTAAAGCCGTTGTTTATATCAATCGGACACAGAATATCACTGGCCACGGCCGTCAAACTGGTTCTGGAGTGCGGTAAGGGGTACCGGCTGCCCCATCCCACCAGGCTGGCACACCTGGAAACACAGAGGCTTCGCGGAAAGGTATAAGCCGGTTGTAAACGAACTGCAATCCGCTTACCGGGATGGTGGTTACAGGGGGCGGCCGGATATACCGGTTTGCAAGAATCTTCCCGTACCGGATTCCCCGTGGTAGGTTTTGTCGTCGACGATCAGCCTTCCCCCCGAAAAAACCTTTTCCACTTTACCGCCCAGTTTCATACCCTCATACAGTGTGTAGGGTGCGTTTGAATGCTGGCCCGTCCGGGTAACCGTCCAGGTATGCCGGGGATTAAAGACGACAAGATCGGCGTCCGCCCCGTTTTGCAGCCTGCCCTTACGCGGGAAAAGACCGAAAATTTTGGCGGGATTTTCAGCCGTCAGTCGGACCAAAGTGCCCGGACTGATACGTCCGGTGCCTACCCCATGGTGCCACAGCACTGGTAAAATATTCTCGATTCCCGGCGCTCCGTAAGGGCTTTCGTCGAACGCATCGTCTCGGTGTTTGTCCTTGGGGGCGTGGTCGCTGCCGATGGTATGAATCACGCCGCCGGAGAGTGCGCGCCAGAGTTCATCCCGGTCCTGCGCGGTTTTTACGGGGGGACGGATCTTGCCCAAAGGCCCGTATTTTTTCAGTTGTGCCCAACTGAAAACCAGGTAGTGGGGGCAGGTTTCACTGTAGAAGCGGATACCGTGCCGCCGGGCGAGGGTGAGGGCCTCCAGTGCGTGCCGTGACGAGATATGCGGCAGGTATACGGGACAGTGCATAAGCCCCCCGATACACAGCACCCGGAAGATTGCCTCCTTGTCCAGCAGCGACGGGCTTGTTTGCAGAAAATGGGCGGCCATGCTTTTGCCCTGTACACGCACCCGCTCCTCAAGATAATCGATCACCGAACCGTTCTCCGCGTGGACCGAGGCGATTCCTCCGTGTTTTCCGATTATATCCATG
>Ga0315536_1000519_pt1 | contig 19209 bp, 24 predicted proteins | sample SalMarSW160230MG_FD_203093 | JGI IMG/M metagenome (GOLD analysis project Ga0315536, IMG submission 203093) | Salt marsh sediment microbial communities from the Plum Island Ecosystem LTER, Massachusetts, United States - Salt Marsh Sediment SW1602-30 ...
TATCATGAAGTACAACATCATTCTCTTTTAAATATCGATCAGTATAATAGCTGCTTTTCTGGATGGAACCATTTCCAACAAATCTGACTATTTCGATTGTATCTGTTTTTGCTTTGCTAAGATAACCGCCTGATAATTGTATCAACTCATTTGCTGTTTCACCTTCTACAAATTCATACTTACCGGGGTATTTCACCTGACCATAAATTGATACAACTTTATCAACTTTGTCTATCAGAATTACATCACCCTCACGAAGGAAAGGATTCTGACTGAAATCTCCAAAGCGAAGAAATTTTAACAGGTCATAATAATGAATAGTACCTTTTTTAGATTTCACTTTTACCAATCTGATATTTGCAGTTTCATTTAATCCATTCGAAGCTGTTATTAAATCCAATAATCTTGAATCTGCAGAAATTACCAGGCTCGATGGTTTAACTACATCACCTAGTAATGAAACACGAATCTTACGTATTCCAACTAACGAAATAAATATCTTTACATCTTTATAATACTTGTTGATCGATGCTTCCAGTTTTGCTTTAGTTTGAGCAAGAGTCAGGTCAGTTAAATCTATTCCGCCAACCTGGGGTACAAAAATCCAACCTTCCTGATTTATGAATAAATTATAAACAAGCTGTTTTACCCCGGTGATTGAAATGAAAATTTTATCCCCGGGTCCTACATAATATTCATCAGGATTAATACTTCCCTCTGTTACACCGGTAAAAATAGATTCTGTTTCTGATGCTTCCTGTAACTTTGTTTGCTGCTGTAATGAACGTTCAGGATAGTCGGGTATATCCTGAGCTTTCACAACAATCATAATTAAAAACGATACAAGGAATGGTAATCTTAAAGTTTTAATTGTATTCAATGATGTATAATCTTTTGATCTTTAGCGAGTTTTGAAGCTTGTTCTGTTAAATTTAATCAATTAAAATTAAGAAATATTACCCCTACTTCAAATCTTCAATGTAAGCTTACGTAAGGAATATATTGTTACTAAAGAACTCAATATTGGTCCAATCCCAATAAGCGTAATAATATAAAAATACATATTGCCAAGAATAAACTGTTCAAGGGTATAATATTGTCTTAACTGTGTGAAAACTATATAGTATATAGCTAATGCAAATAGGCTTGCAATAAATCCTGCCACAATACCATTAAAAATAATCGGCAGCTTGATGGCAGAAAGTTTTGCACCAACAAGTTTCATCGTTTCAAGCTCTCTCATTCTTCCTGCAGTTATTAACTTGATCGTGCTGTAAACAAGATAAACAGCTATTAAAATCAGCACTCCGGTAACAATAAAAAGATATTTTTTACCGGTATCCAGATAGGATAAAAGCTGGTAAACAAAACTATTTTTAAAAACTACCTCATCGACCCAATTGAATTTAGAAAGGCTGTTTACAGCAACATCGAGTGAATCTTTAGTTACCGCATCAGTGTTTAATTTAACTACAAATGAAGCGGGAAGAGGGTTGTAATCGAGAATATCTCTGAAATCTTCACCTGTTTCTTTAATGAAAGACCTGGCAGCTTCATCTTTACTAACGTAACTTACTGCTGAAACATATTTTGAACTTTTTAAATCCGCCTCAAATTTATCAATATCCTTTGCATCAAAAGGATCTTTTATAAATACATTAATGTTGATATTGCTCTTCAGACTTTTTTGAAACAAGACGGAAAGCTGTAATGCAATAATTGAAGCTTCAATCAACAACACAGCAAGTGTTAAAGATATAAGCGTAAGTATAAATGAAGACTTTGCTCTGCCTACAGATTTATAAGATTCTTTTAACCAGAATAAAATCATTTGATCTCGTTTATTTTTAAGCTGTTAAAATAACAATTAAAAATTTGATTCGTCTATCCATCTTGTAATTTGCCATTTTAGTGTTTCCGGATCTTTACGTAAAGACATATTCACTCTGCCGTCTGCATGCGGAACATCGGTAGGATTAAGAGTGACATTCAAATTAAAACCACGTACTATATTTGCATTTAATGAATCTTCGGTACTTAAAACAATCCTATTCCATATCAGATCGAGTCTCTGAGAATTTTTAAACAGTCCGTCAGTTGCACGCATTTCTTCATCTCTTCCCCAAGAAACATCAAAGCCTTGTTCATAATCGTGGTAGGTAAATACAAAATCTCCGGCGAGCAGCTTACCATAAATTAACGTGTCTCTAAAAGTATATGAATATTGAAAATTCTGAAAAACACCGTCAATGGTTTTTTGATCAGATATAGCTCCATTACCATTATTGAAATCAGTATTAACAGAAGGGGCAAATGGATTTGTACATCCGCCAATAGAAATTACAATGAGAGTAAGAAGCATATGATATATTTTTTCAATTTGCATAACTACCTTTTAAATCACTCCAACTTGGGCTATCTCCAATTGCATAATCTTTCCAGTAATATATTACCCAAATTTGCCTGGAATCTCTTACCAAAGTAAGTTCTACATTTCCCTGATAATTTAAAGGATCAGAAGTCCTTTGTGGAATTGAAATAGAATACCTTGAACTATACTTCACACTATCAACACTTAAAACGCTAAATGAAGCCGGATCCATTGAAAGTGTAAGCGTCATTGGCAACTCGTCTGGCACAGTAGTCTTAATATTATTAAAATACTGTTCTTCAGCTTGGACGTCCCAACCGTCCCAGATACCCTGGTAAGCAACCTGCGCAGAGCTAGATGGTATGAATGCGAAAGTATTACTTGTTAAATCATCAACCAACTCGAAAGATTTCCTATAGTTATCTGTATTTTTATCAGCAAAAGAGTAAATAATATTTTGAATTAATATATCATATTGACTTGGTGGTGTATAATTCGATTTGGATTGATCAGGTCCCTCCGGAGGTCTCGTTTGAAATAAATCACAGCTTATTAAAAATAACGGTAGAATTATGTAAACAAACCATTTCATTTATGTGAAATAATAATAATTCTGGGTGAAGTTTCAAGTTCAAAGGGATTTCCTAAAAAATCGCCAAAAGTTTTTAATACACGAAACCCAATTTTTTGCATTATTGAAATCAATTCGTCATAGCTGAACATTCTGACAGATTCATAATATTTATTCTGTTTACCTTCTCTTTCAATAATAATTTCTTTAATTATTCTTTCACCTTTTATGTACCTGTTTTGAGTTATCGTTCCGTTATCAATTTCATCAACACTTAAAGGTACCAGAGTGCTTTGGACAAAATTTTTGTTCATATAGTCGAGGACAAAATAACCATTTTCTCCTAACAGATTGTATGCTTTGTTCAGCACCTGAAAATTTTCTTCATCTTCATCGAAGTAACCGATGCTTGTGAACAGATTAATGATTAAATCGAATTTTTTATCTGGACTGAATCTTCTAATATCGGAATGAACAAATTCTATGTTAAGATTTTCTTTTTCGGCATTGTTTCTTGCAATGTTTAACAACATTTCACTTAGGTCAACAGCAGTTACTTGAAAACCTTTTTTTGAAAGAATTACTGCATGCCTGCCGTAGCCTGCAGCCATATCAAGAATTGTTCTTACATTATCAATATTTATATTATTAAGAACGAGTTGTAAGAGTTCCTTGGCATCTTTCTTATCCCTATGCTGATAAACATTTAAATATTCTTTGGAATTAAACCAGCGTTTGAACCATTCCATTCTAGATTGATATTCTATTTAACATTGCTCTTCCAATTGTAGCTTCATCGGCAAATTCAAGATCTCCGCCAATCGGTAATCCCCTTGCGATTCGCGTTACTTTGATACCAAGCGGTTTAATAAGCTTAGCAATATAGAGCGAAGTTGTTTCCCCTTCGGTATCGGGATTTAATGCGAGTATCACTTCCCTTATATTTTCATTTTCAAATCTTTTAAGTAATTCTTTTATTTTTAAAGAATCAGGGGTTACACCTGTAAGCGGTGAAAGTACCCCACTTATCACATGATACAAACCGTTGAATTCGTGAGTTTTTTCTATTGCAATAACATCACTTGCTTCTTCCACAACACAAACTAAAGAAGTATCCCGCTTTGAACTTTTACAAATTTCACAAAGCTCCCCTTCAGATAAATTAAAACAACGCGAGCAAAATTTTAATTTTGTTTTAAGATCTTTAATCGATTTAATGAGACTGTCAACGCGGTCGTTATCGTTTTTTAGAATATGAAGGGCTAACCTTTGAGCGGTTTTTTTCCCAATGCCCGGCAGCTTGCTTAGTTCTTCAATTGCTACCAAAAGAGGTCCGGCAATCTGCATTTTTTATAATCCCGGGATGTTCATTCCGGGAGGAAGCATTCCTTTTGTTACTTTTGCCATTTCTTCCTCAGCCATTTTTGCAGCGGATCCAAGCGCTTTGTTTACTGCTGCAACAACTAAATCTTCCAAAATATCCTTTTCATCCTTATTAATAACCTGAAGATCGATTTCAACAGATATTATTTCTTTATTTCCATTGGCGGTTGCTCTAATCATTCCACCACCAGCTTCTTCCGTTACAGTTAAATTCACTAATTCACCCTGCACTCTTTGAATTTCAGCCTGCATTTTCTGGACCTGCTTCAGCATACCTTGCATTCCGCCTTTCATACAATTTCCTCCTGAACTAAAGATTTCATTTTTTTGCTTGATTTATGCTCAAATATAATACTATCGATTGACTTTATACACCTAATTTTTATAATTTCTTAAGTCAATTAAAAAAACTTGAAAAGGTGTTCTAAAACTACTACCTGATGTTTACTGAACAATCAATATCTCATCTTCCCTTCGATGAACAAAATTACCTGATGATCGAATACCCAGATCATTTTATTTCGGCACAAAATAAAAAAATACACGTAAAAAATTTAGGTGAAAAATTTGCTGGGATCAATTCGTTTTTTTATGAATATCTGAAAGAGTATCACATCCCCTGTGCCTTCGTAAAAAATCATAAAGAAAATTCATTAGTCTTTTTGAAGTTTGATCAGCTTGCTTTTTCAGTAAAGATTCTGAACGCAGCGGATAAACGAACCGCCAAAATCTTTCCGATAAAAGAGGGAAATCCGCTCGAATTACCGGTTTTTGAGTATCATTACGGCAATTCAAAACATTCGCTTGTTTCTGAAAGCCATCTTATTTCTTTTGATCTTTGTACAAACGAAGATCTTAAATTGATCAATCGTATTTGTTCGAAAATCAATGCTGTGATAAAAGCATTTTTTGAAAGAAGAAACGAAGTGGTTGCTGAAATAATCTGCAGCTTCGGTAAATTCCAGGGGAAATTATATCTCGTTGATGACTTTTCACCTTTAAGCCTTAAAGTATTTCCAAATGGGAACGCTGATAAATGGAGCAATCCGTATCAACTGAGCTCTTCAAGCGAGATGAGGAAGTACGCAAATTTTCTTTTCGATATAACCAACACATAAAATGTTTACAAAATATGGTTATACTACAATTGGAACGGCAGCTATAATTTCTTTCCTCATAATTGTTCTCGGCATTTTCGTCAACAACAATGTCATAAAGGTCGGCCTTTTAGTTGTAGCAATTCTTCTAATTACGTTTACATTATATTTTTTCAGAGACCCGGATAGAACTCCGCCCGGGAGAAATGATGTTATAGTTTCGCCTGCAGACGGAAGAATTTTATTTGTGAAAGAAATTGAGGACGATAAATATATTCAGGGGAAAGCTTTACAAGTTTCTATTTTTATGTCGCCTTTAAATGTTCATGTAAACCGGATACCGATAAGCGGTAAAATTGAATATCTAAAACATTATGATGGAAGATATGTAGCTGCTTTTGATGAAAAAGCAACGGATTTGAATGAAAAAACTGAAATAGGAATTAACAGCAAATACGGAAAGGTTTTTTTTACGCAGGTTGCGGGTATGGTTGCACGAAGGATAGTTAACACTCTATCTATTGGCGATAGTGTTGAAATTTCCAAAAGATTTGGAATGATTAAATTCGGCAGCCGCGTTGATGTTGTTGTTCCCCTAAACTGGAAAGAAAAAGTGAAAAAAGATGAGTCGGTTGTTGCAGGAGAATCGATTTTGTTCGAGATGAAAAATTAATATGCGACCACGAATTACCCGTTCTGTTATTCCAAATCTATTCACCTCCATGAATATGTTCTGTGGTTTTCTTTCAATTATTACCGCAGCCAGAGGGAACTACAACTATGCCGCCTGGTTAATTATCGTAGCGGCTGGATTTGATGCACTTGATGGTTTGGTTGCAAGATTAACAAATTCAAGTTCAGAACTTGGTGTAGAACTCGATTCCCTCTCGGACGTGATTAGTTTTGGCTGTGCTCCTTCATTTCTTCTCTATTCAACATACTTCTATAAACTTGAAAATCTGGGAATAATCCTGAGTTCACTTCCATTAATTGCCGGTGGATTCAGACTCGCAAGATTCAACGTACAGCTTATCGGTTATGAAAAATCATTTTTTATTGGTTTTCCAATTCCAACTGCAGCATTAACCATAACTTCATTTATTCTGGCTTTTTACAATAACGGTTTTGCTGAACCTTATTCTTCAGCAGTAATTCCTATGGTTATCATTGTTTCATATTTAATGATCAGCAATATTCGATACGAAACTCTTCCCAAATTCTCTTTTACCGGAATAAAAGAGAAACCATTTCATTTTATCTTCCTAGCACTCGCTGTTATTTTAGTCCTGATTTTATATAAGACCGGTTTATTCTACACGTTTGTTTTGCTAATCGTTATTGGTATTTTTCGACACATCTATAGCTTAATTAAAAAAAGAATAGCTTAGAATTACAAGAAAAAATTCTACTTATACTTATTGAAAGAATAAAACTTTGTACAAAGCAAAAGTATTAATCAAAAGAAGATCATCTATTTTGGATCCGCAAGGAAAAGCTGTTGAAATTGGTGCTAAAAATCTTGGTTTGAAGAACATTAAAAACACACGCATCGGCAAGTATATTGAATTCGATGTTGATACTGAAAACAAATCGGCAGCGGAGGAAGAAGTAAATAATTACTGTAAAAAACTTTTAGCAAATCCTATTATGGAAGATTTTGAATTTACCCTGAATGAAGTAAAATGATTAATCCTAAATTCGGTGTTGTTGTTTTTCCCGGATCCAATTGCGATCATGATGCGTATTATTCACTTCATAAAGTGCTCGGTTACGAAGTAAATTTTATCTGGCATAAGAACAACGATCTGAAAGAAAGCGATGTAATAATTCTTCCGGGCGGTTTTTCTTATGGTGATTATTTAAGAACCGGTGCAATTGCAAGGTTCTCACCAATTATGAATTCCATCATCGATTTTGCCAAAAAAGGCGGCTATATAATTGGAATTTGTAACGGATTTCAAATACTGCTGGAAGCGGGTTTACTTCCCGGGGTTTTGCTTAAAAATATTTCCCTGCAATTTGTTTGTAAAGATGTTTATCTTTCTATAGGAAATAGTGATTGCAACTTCACAAAAGGAATCGCGAAAGAAAGATTACTAAAAGTTCCGATTGCCCATGGCGAAGGCAATTATTTTGCAGATGAAGATACATTGAATGGGCTGGAAGAAAATCAACAGGTAGTGTTCAGGTACACATCAGCAGACGGAACAAATTCTGAAAATTATAATCCAAATGGATCAGCAAATGATATTGCGGGTATCGTTAACAAAAATGGAAATATTCTGGGAATGATGCCTCATCCGGAACGCTGTTGCGACCCTGTTCTTTCTAAGACAGATGGAAGTTTAATTTTTAAGACACTTGTCAATAATATTTTAAATTAAGAGGTCAGAAAATGTTTGGTAATTTAGGTGCCGGAGAAATAATTCTTATTGTGCTTGTAATTTTAATTCTTTTCGGTGCAAAGAAAATCCCGGAACTTGCACGCGGTATCGGTAAAGGAATGAGCGAGTTCAAAAAAGGATTAAAAGATGTGGAAGATGAAATCAAAACAGCCGATAAAGAAACGAAGAAAATAGACAAAGATAAAAGTTAATTTATAATTCGTGAATTCGTGGCAAAGAATCTAGCCACTAATTCACGAACAACCTTTAACTACTAAAACTGATTTAAATAAAATTTCATATTCTCATCACAATTTTATGTGATGAACAATTTTTCCACTTTACAAAAACATAAACACCGCTAACCATTTAGCCACAAATGAAATTTAATTCCTTTTTCTTAAATTTGATGATTAAATTTTCAGCAAATCTCAACATTCAGGGCATTTTATAATGAGTATTTTAGTAGATAAAAAAACACGCCTCGTAGTCCAGGGAATTACCGGAAGTGAGGGTTCCTTTCATACCGGACAAATGGTTGAATACGGAACTAAGGTTGTTGCGGGTGTAACTCCCGGCAAAGGCGGAGCAAAATTCGAGAATATTCCGATTTTTGACACTATTGAAGAAGCAGTAGTAGAACAGAAAGCAAACACCTCGGTTATTTTTGTTCCGCCGGCATTCGCTGCTGACGCAATTCTTGAATCAGCTAACGCAGGAATAAAAGTAATCATTTGCGTTACTGAAGGTATTCCTGCTGCGGATATGATAAAAGTTTATAACTCAATTAAGAAAAAAGATGTTGTGCTGATCGGTCCAAACTGCCCCGGTGTTATCTCTCCCGGTAAAGCCAAGGTTGGAATTATGCCTGGATTTATTCATAAAAAAGGGACAATAGGTGTTGTTTCAAGAAGCGGAACATTAACCTACGAAGCAGTAAAACAGCTTGTTGATTCTGGATTAGGACAATCCACAGCAGTTGGAATAGGCGGCGATCCGGTAATTGGTTCTTCATTTACAAAAATCATTAAAATGTTCAATGAAGATGATGCAACTGAAGGAATTGTAATGATCGGTGAGATTGGCGGCACAGCTGAAGAAGAAGCTGCAGCTTATATTAAAAAGAACGTAAAGAAGCCGGTTGTTGGATTTATTGCAGGAAGAACAGCACCGCCCGGAAGACGTATGGGCCATGCCGGTGCTATAATCTCAGGTGGAAAAGGAACCGCTGCGGAAAAAATTGCTTCAATGAAAAAGGCAGGAATAAAAATTTCGGAAAGTCCGGCAAACATAGGACGTACAATGTTAAAAGCCTTGCAAAATGTAGAAAAGAAATCAACGAAAAAGTCAAAAACAAAAAAGAAATCGAAGAAAAAATGATTTTAGGCATTACCAAAAATTCCGGAGAAAAATTTGAACAATAAAACTTTAGCAATTATTAAACCCGATGCGGTAGCAAACGGATACGCCGGTAAAATAATAGATCATATAATTAATGCCGGGTTTAAAATCAAAGCAATGAAAATGATTCACCTCTCAAGATCATCAGCCGAAGGTTTTTATGAAATACATAAAGAAAGACCGTTCTTTGGTGAACTTATAAAATATATGACTTCAGCTCCATGTATTCCTATGGCGTTAGAAAGAGAGAACGCAGTTGAAGAATATAGAAAACTTATCGGAGCAACCGATCCTGCAAAAGCTACCGAAGGTACAATAAGGAAACTTTACGCGAAAAACATTCAATTTAATGCCGTTCACGGTTCGGACTCGGATGAAAATGCAGAAAAAGAAATTTCTCATTTCTTTTCAAGAGATGAACTTCTGAATAATGACACCAAATAAAAATTTAATCACTCTCATTTTGAAGCCTGCCATGAACAGGCTTTTATTTTTATGATTAAACTTTTCACTTCAACATTTATTCTATTTTTTTTAACTACTTTTACGTGTTGTCAACAATCTTATGATCTGAAAACAGTTAAATTCGGAGATGAGATATTTATTGAAAAGAACCTTGATAAGGTAAAAGATAAACGTATTGGTATAGTTACAAATCAAACCGGGGTTTTGCCAAATGGTACTTCCATAATAGATACTCTTGTTAGTCTTGATATGAATGTAACTGCAATCTTTGGATTAGAGCACGGCTTCAGAGGAGATATTTCTGCAGGAGAAAATGTAAATAATTACATAGATGAAAAAACCGGCAAACCTGTTTATTCCTTGTATGGAAGTACTAATAAACCAACACGTAAAATGTTAAACACCGTAGATGTAATTTTATTCGATGTCCAGGATATAGGCGCAAGATTCTATACTTACATCTCAACATTGTTTTATGTTTTGCAATGTGCTGCTGAAAACGGAATTAACGTAATTATCTTAGATAGACCAAATCCAATCAGTGGAAATTATATTGATGGACCGGTTTTAGATTCAAATTTTATTTCTTTTATTGGTATTGCTCCTCTATCTATCACTCACGGATTAACTACCGGTGAACTTGCAAATATGTTTATAGGAGAAAATTATATCTCTTCAAAAGAAAATCCCTCGCTGGATGTAATTAAATGCGAAAGATGGCAGAGAAATTATTTCTGGGGTGAGTTCAGAGATGATTGGATCCCAACTTCTCCTAATATCCCGTATTTCGTAACGGCTTTAGTCTATCCCGGCACCTGTTTTTTAGAAGGAACAAATATTTCCGAAGGAAGAGGAACAAATTCACCTTTTTTAACAATCGGAGCACCATTTATCAATTCAAAAAAGTTAATGAATGGATTAAATTCATACAAAATTGAGGGTGTACAATTTAAACCGGTTTCTTTTATTCCCGAAGATATTCCAGGAAAATCGATGAATACAAAATACCGGGATACAAAATGTAACGGGGTAAGAATTCAAATAACAAATGAAAAGAAATTCAAGTCAGTTCAATTTGGTGTTTATCTGCTCTCGTCGTTGATTAAGTTGTACCCGGAACAGTTTAAATTCAGAAAAAAATATTTTGATCTGCTTGCTGGTAGCGATAAACTCCGCAAACAATTACTTGCGGGAGTTGATCCTGCTAAAATTATAAGCGGCTGGCAAGATGATCTTAGCAAGTTCCAATCGATAAGAAAAAAATACCTGCTATACTGAGGAAAAAATGAAAAAATACTTTTTAATTATAACGACTTTTGTCTTCATCATATCATTTATTAAATGCGGCAGTGATTCTGAAAAGAAGGATAAAAATGAGAATCAGGAAAGTTCAATAACAAAAAATGATACATCGATTGATTTTACAGCAACACCTGTGGAGTTAAATGGAGATGAATCGTTTCATATCGGTTATAAATTTTCTGAGGGAAATTCATTTAAATACAAGTTAACAACTGTTACTTCTACAGATCAACATATTGTTACAGATTCAACAATTGATAATAAATTCGAACAAAAGATTACTCGAATTTTAAAATTCAATACTGTTTCCATTGAACACGATACAGTGGCAAATTTAAAATGCACAATTACAGACATAAATGTTTACAGGAATATCGATGGAAGGGTCGTTACTTATAAATCCGGTGATGCATTAGATTCAACAGACCTGAATCAATTTGTTGAGTTTAAAGGAATAGAAAATAATCCATTTAATGTTAAGGTTAGCAAGCAAGGTGAAATAATAAAAGTGTACAATATTAAGGGAATCACCGATAAATTTGTAGAACTTACTAAACCAAAAAATACGATTACTCAAAATGAAATTTCCACCTTTGAGCAAAAGCTTATAAAAAGCTTCCTGGAACCAATGTTATCCCAGATCTTCAGAGAGATACCAGATAAAGATTTGAAAATTGGTTCTAACTGGCAGAAAGAAATGACTCCTGCTAAGGTTATGGCATTTACAATCTCATACCGGACCAAGTACAATTTGGACAATATAGAAAAAATTAAGGCGGATAAAATTGCTTTAATTACAGGTAATGCAGATATCTCAGTGGAAGGTGATACAAAAATGGTAGACAGAGGAGTCGAGTACAATTTCAAAAAACCTGTTACTTCTGCAGGAGGGAAGATATATTTTAATATTAATAAAGGACTTCTTTATAAAAGTGATACCGGAACGAAACTTGAGTTGAAATTTAATATGCAAATGCATGGTCCTAAAGGCTTAATGAAGGCAAACACTACAAGAAATGTTTCAAACAAAAGTATTGCAGAACTTCTATAAGAAGCGAGTCACATCATTAAAGTAGTTAATACTCTACAATGTTATCAGTTTATTTCTTTAACAACAATCCGCATTCCTTCTGCGGCAATTACTTTTATCTTTTTCCCTTGCTCAACATAAGCAGATTCAGTTACAACATCTACTCGTTTGCCGTTTATTTCAGCAGTACCAGATGGACGCAAAGTAGTGAGTGCAATTCCTTTTTTCCCGATCAAATCTTTTAAATGTGAATGGGATGAAAATCCTTTATCCGTTTTTTCAACTTCGGACAATATAAATCTCTGGAAAGCACTTGTTTTAGGTAGAAATTTTGAAAGTATAAAGATCAGGATAAAAGCCGTTAATAGCGAAAGTGCTAACTGCATTACTGCTTTTGACACCATATCAAAATCTATAAAAGGATAGCTGCCGAGAAGAGATAAAAACAAAGAGACAATTACCAATATAATTCCGCTGATACCAGCTATTCCAAAACCGGGAATGACAAAAATCTCCAATAATATTAATACTACACCGCCAATGAACATCAGGATTTCTATTACCGATGCAAGTTCAAGAATATATGATGAACCGAAAAATAATGCGAGAGCAATTAATCCAACTGTCCCGGGTACACCCCATCCCGGCGATTTTATTTCTGCCAGCAAGCCAAAAAAACCTATCATTATCAGTATTGAAGCAACAATAGAATTATTCAAAAATCTTACAACACCTTCAGCCCAGTTCTGATGAATAACTTCTACCCTTGCACCTTTCAGGTCAAATGCAGAAAGAACTTCATCAACATTATAAAGTAGCGTATCCGCAATTCTATATTTGTAAGCTTCTTCGGAAGTAAGAGTTACAAGCTCAGTTGAATCAACCAGACCTTTGATGATTATTCTTTCATCAACCATTCCTTCGGCAATATCCGTTCTTCTTCCGTTTCTCTCGGCTGTGGATCTCATCTCTGATCTCATATAAGATTGATATTTCTCACTTTGTTTTTTCCCGGACTGGTCAACCACAGTTGTTGCCCCGATTGAACTGCCGGGAACCATTACAATTTTATTGCAGGAAAGCGAAATCAGAGAACCTGCCGAAATTGCCCTGTTGTTTATAAATGCAATAGTCAAAATATTAGTTGAGATTATTGCATCTTTTATCTGAGTTGCGGCATCTACTCTTCCGCCAAAGGTATTTATTTTGAAAATAATTGCATCGGCGTGGTTTTTCTCAGCTTCAGATACAACTCTTCTTACGTACGGTGCAAGACCCAGATCGATTTCCTGTTCTATTAAACCCTCATAAACTAATTTCTGCGGAAACAAGAAACCCGTTAATAAGATAAAGATTGCAAATAATTTATATGTGAAGTTCATTTTATAAAACTAGAGAATTCATATAAGTTCTGAGGAAACTCTCTGAATACAAAAATAGTTTATCCATAGATAATAAAAAAAGCTTTAGCCCGTTAAAACACGTTTTGAAGCTAAAGCCATCACTTAAATATTGGTATCAAATTAATATTAAATATGAAACAGTAACTATTCATTCTTTTTAGAAAGAACCTGTCCAATAGCCGATCTATCAACTTTCATTTTCAGATTGTCACTAACCTGTAGCAGTACCGTTTTTTCATCAATGCCTGAAATTATTCCGTGAATGCCGCCGCTGGTTACAACCTTATCGCCTTTTTCAAGATTTGAAAGAAGCTTCTGTCTTTCTTTGGCTTTTTTCTGTTGCGGTCTGATAATCATAAAATAAAAAATTAAAAAGATAGCACCGAACATAATGATCGTGCTTACAAGGCTTCCGCCTCCACCTTCACCCTGTGGCGCCATAGCAAATAATAAATCCATGTTTTCTCCAATAATATGTTAATTCTTAAATGTTAATTTACTAATTGTTTCTTTTTTCCAGCTACCAAATGAACCATAAATAATATTTTCTCTTGCTTTACCAACCAGTTCCATATAAAAATGGAGGTTGTGAATGCTTGCCAGCTCAAGTGCTAAAAGTTCTCTCGCATTGAACAGATGTCTTAAATAAGCTAACGAATAATTGGTACAGGTATAGCAATCACAATTTTCATCGATACTTCTGAAATCATCTTTAAATTTTGAATTCCGTAATGAATAAATTCCGTTCCAGCTAAACAAAATCGCATGCCTTGCATTACGTGTAGGCATAACGCAATCAAATATATCGATACCGCGTTCAATCGATTCCAGGATATTCTCAGGTCTACCTACTCCCATCAAATATCTCGGTTTGTTTTCAGGCATTAAATCGGTAGTAAAATTAGTTATGCCGTACATTATCTCAACTGGTTCTCCAACAGCCAAACCACCGATTGCAAGCCCGTCAAATTCCAGGTTAACAAGATCCTTAGCCGAAGCTTCACGCAGATCCTTATACACACTTCCCTGGATGATCCCGAATAAGAACTGTTTATGTTCATACATTGGTGTTGTGCTATTAAATGCTTCCCTGTTTAGAACAGCCCATTCGGAAGTTAGTTTTGTAGAATTAGAAGCATAATCATAATCACAAGGAAAAGGAGTGCATTCATCGAGGAGCATCATAATATCAGAACCTATGCTCCGCTGTATTTTCATCACCTTTTCCGGAGTAAAAAAATGCTTAGAACCATCTAAATGCGAACTAAATTCAACACCATCAGGCTTTAATTTACGAAGATCGGAGAGACTAAAAACCTGGTATCCCCCACTGTCGGTCAGGATTGGCTTTTTCCAATTCATAAATCGGTGCAGACCACCTGCTTTTTCAAGAGTTTCTATACCTGGTCGCAGGTATAGATGATAAGTATTTGAAAGAACGATCTGAGCTTTTATATCATGCTCAAGCAAATTTTGGTTAACAGCCTTTACAGTACCTTGTGTTCCAACCGGCATGAACGCAGGCGTAACAACAACTCCATGATCAGTTTTAAATATTCCTGCTCTTGCTTTACTGTTTTTATCTTTTGCTTCAACCTTAAACTTCAACAATCTCGATTAATAATCCTTGTTAGGAATTCAAGATAACAAAATTAAGATAATTTGAATGAAGGGACAAAGATTAATTTTATATTAAACAGCATTTAAAATCATTTTATGTAAGATAAGGAATTCCCCAGTTTATCAATCAAATTTTACCATCTTTCCTGAGTTTATCAACTAATCTTTCACTGTAAGCTGCAGTCTGTTTCACTTCATCTGATTCGCCAACAAAAATACCTTTATTCTTTTTTAATCCGTATTTAACAGCACGGTCTATTAATTCAGAAATCGTCGTTGAATTCTCTGCTGCTTTTATCTTAAGAATTTTATGAATATCGGGATCAAAATAGATTGTAGCCCTTTTCGACAATGATGCCATTTAAGTCCTTTTTTCTCAAATTTAACATTTTAACGCTGTAACGTCAAGACGTTTAGTCAGTATATTCTTAATATTGAACAAAAATGATATGCTTAATCTTTTAAAATTTCTTTATTTCATCATCATCTGGTATTCTGCAGGCTTCCCGCTTACCAAACAATTGGCACCTGTTTTTTGCGATTATATTGTATATCCAGTCTCTCAGAAATCCGGGAAGAAAAAGAAAAACATAAAGTATTTTTAAAGTACCCGATAAACCTTTGGCGATTCTTAAAGCAGCAGTAGATCTGGTATAAAAAGTTTCATATTTAATTAAAAAAAATGTATCAAAATTTTTACTATCTAATCCAAACTTATCCAATAATTTTTTCCAAGGTTCTGATTGTAATGCTGTAAACTTGAAGAGATTTTTTATCTCTTTTAATAATAAAGTTGACCCAGAAATTGTAACAGTTATATACGCCATCAAACAACATTATTTTATGTTTTTTCAAAAAATTTTATTCCGAATTTTCAATCAACTTAATTACATCTATTCTTTGTGCGGAAGCGCGGGCAATTAGGATTGTGAATCTTCCAATGACAACTGTCTCACCCAAAGCAGGAATTCTGCCAAGCTTAGAAATTACAAAACCACCTATGGTTTCGTAATCCCCTTCTTCAATCTTCAGATCCGAATTTTCATTGATCAAGTCTACTTCGTACTTGCCACTTACGATGTAAGTTTTGGGAGCAATTTGCCTGAAAATATGCTCATCAACGTCAAATTCATCAACAATTTCACCAAAAAGTTCTTCCAGAATGTCTTCCATCGTTACTATTCCAGCCGTGCCACCAAATTCATCTACAACAACCGCAATGGAGATTTTACTGCTTAGGAATTCATTTAAAACATCTAGGCTTTTTTTACTTTCAGGGATAAAGCTTACATCTCTCATAACATTTTTAATTGAATTAGGTTTTCTGAACAAATCTTTTAAAAGAACAATACCTTTTATATTGTCCTGGTTATCTTCATAAACCGGTAGCTTAGAATACCCCGATTCAATAAACACACCAAGCACTTCTGAAATTGATTGAGTGATTTCAACATCAACAATATCTGTCCTTGGAGTCATCGCTTCATGAACACGCTGTTCACCAAGCTCAATTACTTTCTCAATAATATCACTTTCTTTTTTATCTACTACCCCTGCTTTTTCACTTTCCCTTACCAGAGTTTTTATATCTTCTCTTTCGAAAAGATGACCAACAGCATCAGCTTCCCTGCTCATAGTTCCCGTCAATTTATCAGAAAAAAGAGATGCAGCTTTAATAAAAGGATATAGAATAATTAAGACAAATCTTAACGGAATGGATGCAAGAAGATAAACCCGATCGGCACTTTCTCTTGCAAAATACTTTGGTATAAGCTCACCAAAAATGAGCAGAATAGTCGAAGATAAAATTAGAATGGTAAATTCTCTCCAGCCGAAAATGGTTGCTAAAAAAACCGTACTCAATGAAGCCAGGGCGATGTTGACTATATTATTTCCCAGAAGTATCGTGGAGAAGAATGTCTGTGGGTTCCTATTGAAATAGTGAGCGCTGACTGCAGCAGGATTTTTCTTTCTTGCTTTAATTTCTATTTTAAGATTGTTGGCAACTATATAAGCCATTTCGGTCGCCGAGAAAAATCCGCTTAACAAAATAAGAACAATTAAAAAGATCAGTCTCTCAATCATAACTAATAAGCTCTCTCAACCTTGATATTATTTATCTTAAAATACTGTTTACCAAGATTAGTACTTAATTCTAACTTGATATTAATTCTCTTATATTTCATCAACATATCATTAACCTTCAATCCTTGTTTCGTTCCGAAAGAAAACTCTTTAGCAACACCAGGTTGAAGTGAATAATATGCTTCTCCGGATTTTGAATGGAATTCAGGTTTAAATGTATAAACTTCCTGACTATCTGCATAAGCTGTAATTTTTGTAAGATTAATACTATCCAACCCGGCTGTGCTATTGTTTTTCAAGGTAAATTCGCCTGTAATATGAAATGTACCCGGAGAAGTGCCGGGCATCAGGTTTAGCCACGAATCAACATGATTTTTTTTCATCTCAATTTGTAAATCACCATTCAGAATTCCTGCCGAAGAACATCCAAGTAAAAATACTATTGCCAGAAAAACCAAAAAATATTTCATTTGATTGACCATTTTAGATGTGGGCATTAATCAGATTACTTTATAAATTATCAAAACGGTAGTTATTGTATAAGCTAAAACAGTTATGATTAATTGAATATCCGTTAGAACGATCCTTGTTGTATTATCCCCTTTATTGCTAATATATTCCAGATACATATACCGAAAGATACCGTAAACTACAAAAGGTGTTGTGTAGATTAAATTTTCAGTATCAAATACTGAAACCGTTCTTTCGGAAACTGTATAAAGTGCATAGCAAATAATAACGCCCGCTGCTGCTACCGTTGCCATCTGGTTTGCAAAATTCAATGAATAATGGGAAAGCACCTTCCTGCTTGATGATGCATCACCGCTCGTAGATAATAAAAGCTCTGAATGCCTTTTCATTACACCAAGAAAAAGAGATATAAAAATTGTTGTAAGAACAAGCCAGCTTGAAACGGGAACGGAAATAACAACAGCACCAGCTAAAACTCTGATGGCAAAACCTGCTGCAATACTGAAAATATCCAGAATTACAATATGTTTGAACCAGAAGGAATACAATATATTTAGAACTACAAAGCCAATAACTATGTAAATAAATTTTGTATTAAAATTTAAAAGAAGTAGTACTATGGCAATAACAAGAACAGTAATTACCATTGATGCATTTAATTTTGATATTTTACCCGAAGCTAATGGTCTGTTCTTTTTGGTAGGATGAGCACGATCTGCTTCTATATCTATCAGGTCATTAATTACATAAATAAGACTGGATGCCAAACAAAATGTAATGAATGCTTCAAGCGTTGTGAAAAAATAATCGCCATCAAAAAGATGAAGAGAAAATAAAAGCGGGACAAAAACAAAAAAGTTTTTGATCCATTGAGGAACCCTGGTAAGTTTTAAATATTCGAGTAACATCAGAATACAGCGATTTCTTCGTAAGTACCGAAGACTTCTTTCAATTCTCCAACCATTTCGCCAAGAGTTACATAATTATGTGTAGCTTTTAATAACACAGGCATTAAATTTTTATTATTTACTGCAGCATCTTTTATTTCGGTAATACTTTCCTTAACTGCTTCTTCGTTCCTGTTCTGACGAATTTCAGCCAGCCTTTTTTGCTGAGCAATTTCAACTTCAGGTGAAATAGTTAAAATTGGTATCTCAATCTGTTCATCCGGTTCGATGAATTCATTCACACCTACAATTATTTTCTCTTTCTTCTCAACCTCTTTTTGATATCGATAAGCTGCATCGGCTATTTCCTTCTGAAAATATCCTGCTTCAATTGCAGGGATTACACCACCAAACGCGTCTATCTGATCGAAGATATCATTCGCTTCTTTTTCCATTTGATCTGTAAGTGATTCAACAAAATAACTTCCACCAAGAGGATCGACAGTGTTGATAACACCCGTTTCATAGGCAATTACTTGTTGAGTTCTTAACGCAATCTTTACAGCTTTTTCACTTGGCAATGCAAGAGTTTCATCCATAGAATTTGTATGCAGAGATTGAGTCCCACCTAAAACCCCGGCTAATGCCTGGAATGCAGTACGAACAATATTGTTTTCAGGTTGCTGTGCGGTTAAAGTGCAACCTGCTGTTTGTGTATGAAACCGCAACCACCATGATC
>Ga0315536_1000520_pt1 | contig 19195 bp, 18 predicted proteins | sample SalMarSW160230MG_FD_203093 | JGI IMG/M metagenome (GOLD analysis project Ga0315536, IMG submission 203093) | Salt marsh sediment microbial communities from the Plum Island Ecosystem LTER, Massachusetts, United States - Salt Marsh Sediment SW1602-30 ...
TTCTCGGATTCTTTATGAATGCATAATAGGATCGGAAAATAAGCGCATACGCATCCAGTAGAAATAGTTTTTTAGATTTATTCTCATTCATAACTGATCTTTCTTTTAACTTTAAGTACTCTGAACTTTAGCTCACTTCAGGCACTATTAATTATCAGCAGCATGCCATTCTGCAAATGAATTTGCTGTTTCATAAAGTTTAAGACTGTGAAGATTTAAACCCTTGGGTAAGCGCGACGAAATTCTTCCTGCAAAATCCAAAACAAGATTCTCACAGGTAGGCTGGTAATCAACCAGGACAGTGTTGCCAAATGCCTTTGTGAATATATCCATCTTTTCCTTATCAAAACTCCTGCTCACCACAAGAGTATGATCAAAGACATTCACAATCTCTTTTTTAACAATGTTTTTCAGATCGGTAAAATCTATTACCATGCCATTCTTCGGATTCCCGGGTTCATCAACCGGTGTGCCTGAAAGTGTCACGAACAGGCGATAAGAGTGGCCATGAACATTCCTGCACGGGCCATCATAATTTAACAGGGCATGTGCCATCTCAAAATGAAACTCCTTTGTTACCCTTATTACTGAAGCCATAATTTTGTCATTAAAATATCACCTGTAAAATTAACTATTAAGGCCGATAAAGGTTTAATCTTTTGACCTTCATTTGCATAATTAAGGTTTTTTAATATATAATTAACCTGAAATAAACCAATAAATACATACCTTTGTTGTTTATAATTGTCTTAATAATAGGGGATAATGGAAGAAATGAGTAGCAGGTTAACTTTCCCTGCGATGTTTAATGAAACATTAAGAAAGTTTGGAAAGAATAATGCTTACGCATTTGTGGGGGAAAAGCCTGTAAGCTTTGAGAGGGTGGATAATGAAATTAAGGCATTAACGGCTTTCCTCGAGAAGATAGGAATCTGTCCGGGCGACAAGGTTGCTGTACTTAGTAATAACATGCCCAACTGGGGTGTGGCTTATTTTTCGATTACATTTATGGGTGCCGTAGCGGTTCCTGTTTTACCTGATTTTTCAAACACCGAGGTAAGCAATGTACTGGAACACTCCGGAGCAAAGGCAATTTTTATATCTTCGTCTTTACTCTCCAGAATTGAGGGATTTAAATCTGAAGTGCTCAAAACAGTTATCAGAATTGAGGATTTCTCCCTGGTCTTTTCAGAAAAAGAGACTGTTAAATTTGATTCTATAGCAAGACCTTTAAAGGATTATGAAGTTGGAGAAGAAGATCTTGCCTCAATAATTTACACTTCAGGGACAACCGGGCGGTCAAAAGGGGTTATGCTTACCCACAGAAATATTTCTTTTAATGCTCAGAAAGGAAGGAAAATCCAGTGGATCGATGAGAACGACCGGTTTCTTTCTGTCTTACCTCTGTCGCATACATATGAAAACACACTTGGATTAATACTTCCAATGCTTTGCGGATCGTGTGTTTACTATCTTAGAAAACCGCCAACACCTGCTGTACTGCTGCCGGCTTTTGCTGAAGTTAAACCTACAATGATGCTCACAGTTCCGCTGATCATCGAAAAGATATATTTCAATAAGATAATGCCGGCATTCAGGGATAAAATGATCCTCAGGATTCTTTATAAAATACCTTTTATAAGGAAAGTTCTTAATGCTGCTGCCGGTAAGAAACTGATCAAAACATTTGGAGGCGAGCTGAAGTTCTACGGCATTGGAGGGGCCAAACTTAACAGAACCGTTGAGCGTTTTCTGATAGAAGCCAAATTCCCGTATGCAATTGGTTATGGTCTTACAGAAACATCTCCTCTTCTTGCAGGATCAGACCCGCAAAAATCCGTGTTTGAATCAACAGGACCAGCAATAGAGGGCATTGAGCTTAAAATAAACAACCCTGATGCCAGAACAGGTGAAGGAGAGATATGGGCTAAGGGACCAAATATCATGAAGGGTTATTACAAAGAGCCGGAAATGACAGGTGAGGTTCTTACTCCGGATGGTTGGTTTAAAACAGGAGATCTGGGAACCATGGATCATAAAAACAACCTTTACATCAAAGGCAGGCTCAAAAACATGATTATAGGCGCCAGCGGAGAAAATATCTATCCCGAAGAGATCGAATCGGTTATAAATAATTTCCGTTTTGTCGCTGAATCCCTGGTTGTCCAGCAAAAAGGAAAACTTGTTGCGCTGGTTCATATTAACATGGAAGAGCTGGAAAAGAAATACCAGACCTTAAAAGAAGATGTAGCCCGCCAGATTGAAGATAAGATTGATGAAATGCTGAACGAATTGCAGGCTTACGTTAACTCACACGTTAACAAGTTCAGCCAGATCCAGAAAATTGTATTACAGCCGGGGCCCTTTCAGAAAACGGCTACATTGAAGATCAAGCGGTTTTTGTATACCTGACCCCCTCTGCCTCCTCTCACCTTCGCTAAAGCTACAGCGAGCTATGCCTTCAAATCTCATGAACTCACCCCCAACCCCTCTCTGCTTCGCAAAGAGGGGAGTACTTATCATTTGACTTGAAGATAATTCTTTAGGCGCGAGGGCAACCCTAATCGCCGTAAGGCGAGTAATGCCTTCAAATCTTTTTCCAAAAAAGATTTGTGGCTGCCCTTTTCTTTGGTTCGTTTCTTTTGGGCAAGCAAAAGAAATGAACATATAGGTTTTGGGCGAACAAAAAATGAACAATGAAACGTGGGCAAAGCTCAAAAACTTAAACCCACCCCTACCTCTCCCAGGAGGGGAATCTTAGAGACAGCCACCTTTGGGGGGGTGAGGGGGTATTTACCCCATAGCCTGTTTGAATCTCTTATTTACCTCATCCCAGTTAACCACATTCCAGAATGCTTCGATATATTCCGGCCTTCTGTTTTGATATTTAAGGTAATAAGCATGCTCCCATACATCAATTGTCAGCAGTGGAGTGCCCTTTACCGGGGAAATGTCCATAAGAGTATTATCCTGGTTCGGAGTGCTTCCAATTGCGAGGCTTTTATCCGGAGCCATATATAACCAGGCCCATCCGCTTCCAAAACGCGTCTTGGCAGCAGTGTTAAAAGTATCCTTGAATTTATCCATCGAGCCAAAAGCTTTTGTGAGGGCTGATGATAATTCCGGTGAGGGACCTTTTGAGCCTGTACCAAGATTATTCCAGAATAAACTATGATTATAAAATCCGCCCGCATTATTCCTTACAGCATCCGTTTGTTTTGACACCGATGCGAAAATATCAGGTAATGACATGCTTTCCAGAGCAGTACCTTTTATTGCGTTTATAAAATTCGTATAATAGCCTCTGAAATGTTTGTCGTAATGGATCTCCATTGTCCTTGCATCGATATACGGTTCAAGAGCATTATAAGCATAAGGCAGGGGGGGAAATTCGGGCAAGGCCGCACTTTCATTCCCGGAAGCTTTACTCATACTGCCGTCACTGGCAAGTACGTTTGAACCGACATAGGCAGCTGCTGTTGCCACCCCAACTGACTTGAGAAATTTTCTTCTTTCCATAATTTGTGTTTTTATTTTATTAACACATACGAGCCCGTCTTTGTTCATATTAAGTTACAAAATTCAAGGGATTGTCATGTTTTTTTACATATTTGAAATGAGTCCTGAAAAAATTCATACTTTTATGGATGTTAATTATTGAAGTTCACATTAGTTATAACCTTGTTAATAGTCAGGAAACATAATTGAACTTCCATCCTAACCCTAATTGCACTGGTATATGAAAAAAATGACTACTATCGGCAGAATTCTTTTTGCAATTCCATTTGCAATTTTCGGAATAAATCATTTCCTGATGACAGATTATTATGTCGGCATGCTTACATCTTTTATCCCGCTGGGAGCGTACACGATAATACTGACTGGAATTATGCTTATTGCAGCAAGCATAAGTATTATATCAGGAAAATTTGTAAAACTTTCTACATTATTGCTTGCAATATTGCTCTTCCTGTTTATTGTTACCATCCATGTCCCTCACCTTTTCAGCGATACAGATAAGACAGCGACAATTATTGCGCTTCTTAAGGATATATCTCTGATGGGAGGTTCGTTAATGATAGCAGGCATATATTCAGAAAAGGATAAATAGTTCCTGAATTTCCTGAATTGAAATATTTTTATCTTTATAAACACATAAATTCCTTATTATTCCCATGAATAGATTAAAACTGTTTTTAATAATTTTTCTCTCTCTGACCAGCATTAAATTATTTTCACAGGCAACTCTGTATAATCAGCAGATGCAGGTTGGCTTTGATGAAAAGCAGGGACAATATGCCGATCTTAATGTAAAAGTTGTTAATGAGGCAGGAGATACGGTTCTGTTAAAAGATGTAATCAATAAACCGACAATTCTTAACCTGGTTTATTATCGGTGTGCAGGTACCTGCAGTCCACTGATGTTCGGGATTTCTAAATTCATTGACGATATGGATCTGCAACTGGGTAAGGATTATGAGGTTGTTACCATCAGTTTTGATCCGTCAGAAAAAATTAATCTTGGTATTAACAAAAAAGCCAGCTACATAAGCCTGATGAAGAAAAAAGAGGAGGCAAAAAACTGGCTTTTCTTTGTATCTGACAGTGCTGATATTGCCAGACTGACCAAATCTGTTGGTTTCAACTATGAAAAGGTAAACGATCAGTTTGTACATCCTACAGGTCTGATTGCTCTTGCCGCTGATGGAAAGATTGTGCGTTACCTGAGGGGAATTGACTTTCTTCCCTTTGATATTAAAATAACACTTGTTGAGGCAGCTAAAGGGAAAATAGGTCCAAGTATAAACCGTCTTCTCGCAGTTTGTTATGGATATGACAGCAAAGGGAACCAGTTTGTCTTTAATGTTACCAAGGTTTCAGCAATAGTTATATTATTCATAGTGATCGTGGTATTTTTAGTTCTGGCCCTTTCGAGGCTGAAAATTAGAAAAAAAGTTAATAAATGAATGCTCAGAAAGATATTGCAGAACCCAGTTATCTGGAGTATAAAGGAAAGTATAAAGGCATTTTTGCCTGGATATTTTCCACCGATCATAAGAGGATAGCATTACTTTACCTTTTTTCCATACTCACATTTTTTGGAATCGGAGCCACCCTTGGTTTATTAATGAAGATTGAGCTTATTGCCCCGGGTAAAACCATTATGGATGCACAAAGCTATAATGCCTTCTTTACCCTTCATGGAATCATAATGATCTTCGCTGTTGTGATTCCCGGATTACCTGCAGTTTTCGGCAATTTCCTCTTACCTATTATGATCGGAGCAAAAGATGTCGCGTTTCCAAGAATAAACCTTCTTTCCTGGTACCTTTACGTTACAGGCGTTACTCTTGTAGTGATCTCTCAGTTTGCCGGACAGGGACCTCCGGATACCGGATGGACGTTTTATGCCCCATACAGTTTCAGAACTACCGGCACAATGCTTCCTGCAGTATTTGGAGCATTTGTCCTGGGATTTTCTTCAATTCTTACAGGATTGAATTTCCTGGTCACGATTCACAGGATGCGCGCTCCCGGTATGACATGGCTAAAAATGCCCCTATTCCCCTGGACTCTCTATGCAACTGGATGGGTACAACTACTTGCCACTCCTATAATCGGCATTACTCTTTTAATGATCGTCGCAGAAAGAACATTACATATCGGATTCTTCGATCCTACTCTGGGTGGCGATCCTCTTCTTTATCAGCATCTGTTCTGGACCTATAGTCATCCGGCCGTATACATTATGATACTGCCTGCCATGGGTGCAATATCTGAGATCATCACAGCTTTTTCCCACAAGACAATATTCGGTTACAAATTTATGGTTGCCTCTGTCCTTGCAATTGCCTTTGTGGGTTATTTTGTATGGGGACACCATATGTTCACTTCAGGAATGAGTGGTACAGCTCTTTATACATTTTCTCTTCTTACATTTATCGTAGCCATCCCCAGTGCAATAAAAGTATTTAACTGGATATCTACCATGCATCAGGGTTCAATTGACCTTCAAACTCCGTTTTACTGGGCCATGGCTTTTATCTTTGTCTTTATGATAGGCGGTTTTTCAGGCCTTATCCTTGGTTCACTTGCTGCTAATGTGCACCTTCATAATACCCACTTTGTAGTTGCCCATTTTCATTTTATCGTATTCGGAGGAACCGGATTCGCATTTTTTGGCGCTATGCATTACTGGTTTCCGAAAATCACAGGAAGAATGTATGATAAAACATGGGCTAATATAGGCCTGGTGATCTTTTTTATAGGGTTTATCACATTATATGGTCCTATGTTTTACCTGGGATTTAAAGGCATGCCCAGGAGATATTTTGATTACGATGAGATATTCCATGCCGGAAATATTGTTTCATCAATGGGGTCATTGGTGCTTTATTCCGGATTGGCAATTATCATAATAAACCTGTTCGCATCATTAAAAACCGGGGCTAAGGCCAATTCAAATCCATGGGGTGGAAAAACCCTGGAATGGACGATTCCCTCGCCTCCTCCTGTGGAGAATTTTGAAGAAATACCAGTAATAACCCATGGACCTTACCACTATCAATGAATATGGCAGCTGATACTCATCGCGACGATTTGGCATCGAAAACAGGAATGTGGTTATTCCTATTTACAGAAATGCTGTTATTTGGAGGTCTGTTTGTCGTTTATACAGTTTACCGGTATAGAAATCCGGAAGCATTTCACCTTGCTGCAAAAGAACTGAGCGTTTTTATCGGCACTCTTAATACTATTATTCTTCTGACCAGCAGCGCGACAATAGCAATGTCTATCACTGCCATACAGAAGAATAACAAAAAACTGGCACTTGTACTGGCCGGAATAACAATCCTTTTGGGACTGGCTTTTCTTGTAAATAAATATTTTGAGTGGGGTGAGCATATAAGGGAACAAATCTATCCGGGATCTTCTGTTCTTGCCTTACGCGGCCAGGGCGATGTTCTTTTTTATGGCCTTTACTTTTTTATGACCGGACTTCATGCATTGCATATAATTATCGGTCTGGTCTTTATAGGAATCGTTACAGGAAAAATTACCCGTAATAAAATTACTTTTGATAATTATGTTTTACTTGAAAATAGCGGACTATACTGGCATCTGGTTGACATGATATGGATTTTTCTGTTCCCGCTGTTTTACCTTATCACATAAAATCACGCGCAAAAATGGACAACGAAAAAACTCATATAATCCCTTACAAGACAATTCTTTATGTCCTGGCGTTGTTAATAACATTAACGCTAACATCGGTTGCTGTCACGCAGATCTACCTTGGTACACTGACAGTAGCCATTGCTCTTGTAATAGCATGCATTAAGTCGTCATTTGTGCTGCGCATCTTTATGCATCTTAAGTTTGAGAATAAAATCTATATCTTGGCTGTTGTTGCTGTTGTTCTGGTTCTATGCTTTGTAATTATATTAACACTACTGGATTACCTATACAGATAAATAGTATGTACTCAACCACTGGAATTGATCCTTCAAATTTTGTTTCTAGTTTCAATAGATCATTTTACTTTATTGCAGGTATTTCATTATTGCTTCTTACAGGGCTGACCCTAGTGATGCTCTATTTTGTTTTCAGGTATAACAAGAAGAAGAATAAGGTAGCCATCCAGAACGAAGGAAACACCACATTGGAGATTATCTGGACCGTCGTTCCCATAATTCTTGCTCTTGCAATGTTCTATTTTGGCTGGGAAGGATGGAAACCCATGAGAAACGCACCCAAGGATGCAATTAACATTACCAGTGTAGCCAGGATGTGGAACTTTTCATTTCAATATGAAAATGGCACCCAGAGCCCCGATCTAATTATTCCGGTTAACAGGCCTGTTAAAATAAATCTCGTTTCCCTCGATGTGATACACAGCCTTTTTATTCCTGCCTTCAGGATTAAATCTGATATGGTTCCGGGCAGAGAAAAAATGATGTGGTTTTTGCCGGAAAAAGTAGGAGAATACGACCTTTTTTGCGCTGAATATTGCGGACTTCAACACTCTTACATGAATTCAAAAGTAAAGGTTCTTTCCAAAGAAGACTATGACAAGTGGTACGCAGATACTTCAAAAGTAGTCACCACAGCAGCAGCTACAGTTCCAGGCGCGCCCGGACTGGCAATACTGAAAGCACAGGGCTGCAATGCCTGTCATTCTTCTGACGGCAGTAAGATCGTCGGTCCTTCCTATCTAAATCTTTATGGGGAAAAACAGGTTGTAATGCGCGACGGGAAAGAGGTAACCCTTACTGCAAATGATGAGTATATTAAACGGTCTATTTATGATCCGAACCTTGAGATCGTTAAAGGATATCCAAGCGGATTGATGCAAAGTTATAAATCAACTTTGACAGATGACGATATCTCCAAAATAATAGAATATCTGAAAACTCTTCATGATAAGTAATTCAGAAAACAAGCTTAAATATTACCTGGAACTAAGCAAGCTTAAAATTATGATTCCGGTCGGTCTTACAGGATTCACCGGATATTTTCTTTTTAGTCCCTTTCTGTCATTCAGAATAATTCTTGTAACCACAGGGATTCTCCTGCTTGCCATCTCGGCCTCCATTCTTAACCAGATACAGGAAGTGGATTTAGACAGTAAGATGAACCGGACACAGAACAGGCCTATTCCATTGCGCAAGATTGATATTAAAGAGGCTTTTATATTCTTTATGTTAAGTTTCATTGCAGGCATGCTGGTAATATATGCTTCCGGGAATTTAAAAGCCATGATCATCGGCTTTATAACAATTTTTTGGTACAATGGAATTTATACATATTCCAAGAGACTTACTGCGTTTGCTGTCGTTCCCGGTGCGGTAACCGGTGCTCTTCCCCCGCTTATAGGCTGGGTGGCAGCCGGTGGAGGAGAGTGGGATAAACCTATCATATTTCTTGAATTTCTTCTTTTTACAGGCCAGATACCCCACTTCTGGTTACTTATACTGAAATACGGAGAAGAGTATAAAGAGGCCGGGGTACCAAGTCTTACCGGAATATTTACACGTGCCCAGATTAACAGACTAACCTTTACATGGGTTGTATTCTCAACTGTTGCGGCACTATTTCTTTGTTATTTTAAGATCATCAGTAACTTACCGGTCACAATCGTACTGATAATAGCCTCAGTTGTCCTGGTCTGGCTTTTTTCTGACCTTGTAAGAATGAAGACAATAGAAAATAATTATAAAAAATATTCGAGGCTTCTCGACTTTTACTTTTTGCTGATCCTCCTCCTCCTGATATCCGACAAGATAATATCATGATCAGAACCGGTGATTTATGCTCTCTTCGAGGTAAGGATGATTGTGAGGCATTATTTTAGCTTTGCTGAGGGTAGTGGCCACCACCAGTGCAAAAAGTCCCGCATATCCAAGGAAAATGCCTGCAGCGACCCATCCAAATTTAAGTATTCCTGTTGTTCCCGGAATGACCTGTACAAAAAGATCAATATACTGCCCTATGATCATAAATATTATAACAAGGATTATTGTCGTCATATTCCTGCTGGTTTTGACAGGCAGCAGAACCATGAAGGGAACCGCCCAGTTAAGCCCTATTTCCAGGAAAAACATTACTTTCCAGCCATGCTGCCAGCGAATAAAGAAGTAGGATGTTTCTTCGGGAATATTTCCATACCATATAATCATGAACTGGGCAAACCAGAAATATCCCCACACAATGGAAAGCATGAAGATATACCTTGCAAAATCATGCAGGTGAAATTTATTTAAGAACGGAAAGTATCCTCTTTTATGCAGAATAAATACAATCAGCGCAAGTATTGAGATACCGTGCAAAAAGGCTGCTACCAGATTCTTTAAAGCAAAAATTGTGCTGAACCAGTGATTATCTATAGACATAATCCAGTCTAATGCAGCTATGGAAAAGGTTATGGCAAAAATGAAGATGAGTATTTTTGAATAGAGTTCGCTTTTCGCGAATAAATGCATAATGCTTTCCTGATCATCCTGTTTTAACTGATCCTCCTTAAGTGATATCTTTCTCAGGATTCTGATAAAAATAATCCATAAAGCAAAGTAGATAATCATCCTGATAAAGAAAAAGGGAACATTAAGAAAAACCGATTTATGTTGCAGTATCGGATCGAGGGCGACAGCTTTTTTATCCGACCAGTGATAAATGTCATTCATCCCGAAAAAGAGAAGCAGGAAAAAGACTGCCGCAAAAGGTATATACGACATCATTGCCTCAGGTACTCGCAGAAAAGCCGATGACCAGCCTGACTGAGAAATCTTCTGAATAACAAAAAAGAATGCTCCCCCCATTGCCAGTGAGAAAAAGTAATAATTCACCAGCAGGTAATGCGACCATGCCAGCTGGTGATCGGTGACTAAACCATAAATGAAACTACCTGCTCCTACGGCAATTAAGAGTATGGTGATTATTTTGAAGTTAGCGGAAACGGTTGTTTGTTCCTTCATTACTTGTTTCCCCCCTCTTTAATATTTGAATTACTCATAGACTCTTCCTGAAGTTGCCTTATGTACAATATCAGCTTCCATCTGTCCTCGGGTCTGATCTGTGACCCGTGTGCTCCCATTGCCCCAAACCCCAGAGTAATGGAGTGATATATCTCTCCATCCTTAAGATCAACAGCCTCCTTCGCAACCAGCGACCGGGGTTTTACCGGATATAACCCGCTTTTATAAAGATGACCATCACCTTCTCCTCCTGCACCATGGCATCCGATACAGAAAGTGGAATATACTTCCTTTCCCCTGCCTAGCAGCTCGTTGTTCGGCAAATAGGGATTAGTCAGTTCTTTCCCGGCTTGTATGCGCGATTCTGCATTAATTGTATATTCAAAGGGAGTGAATCCCCGGGGAATGGTTCCCGCAGGAGGCACCCTCATCGTCATCCCGTCTTTAAAATTCGGATTTTTAGTAAAGGTCTCATAAGCAGTAGAATAAAACATATCCGGGAAATAATCCCAGCCTGGATTATTCCTGTCCCTGTTGCAGCCGGCGATAATCACTGAAAAAAGGACCAGACTTACTGCTATATAATTTTTTCCAAACATATCGCTTTTTTCATTCGTTAATGCTTTCGAATTCCTTATCAAGTACTTCTATAGCTCCCTGGTCTTTCATAAGACTCCCCGCCTTTCCGGCTTTTGTCATATCCCTGTCATCAGCGTCAATAACTATTACAAATTTGTCGTTGGTTGCTCTGCGATCAAATATCGTATTATCACGACCCGGAAATAGTTTCGACCTTGCAGAGAAGAGAGCCAGACTTAAAATCGTAACCGTAAGAATTGTAAGAATAATAGTAACAACGATAAAGGAGGGGAATGAGTTAAATGGCTTGCCTCCATAAACAATAGGCCAGTCAATAACTGAAGTATAATAAAGAAATGCCAGGGTTGCCACAATTGCAAAAAGTCCGAAAAAATAGGCAGCTGTAGGCAGTCTTGACCTGCGCTTAAGTAAATGAAATACTTCATGAATAGGATATGGTGTAAATACATCATATATCATAAATTCCTGCTCATTTAATGATCTGAGGGAAGAAAGAAATTTTTCCTCCTCGTCGAAAATGCCTATTTTAAAACTTCTTGCCATAACCCGGTCATTTTAATCCTCAATTTTGCTCCCGATATGTGCCACTCCTTTCAGTTCGCTTATAGCCATCATTGGAATATACCGCATGAAAAGCAATACTCCCACTCCGAATAGTCCTACTGTGCCGGCAAATACGCCAATATCAATTACAGTAGGGGTATATGAAACCCAGTTTGACGGCAGAAAATCCTTAGTCAGAGAGGTAATAACAATGTTAAATCTTTCCAGCCACATACCTACATTAATGGAAAGTGAGACAAACAGCAGCCCCATCCAGTTTCTCCTCATCTTTTTGAACCAGAACAACTGCGGGATAAGGGCATTGCAGACAACCATTCCCCAGAACTGAATTTTATAATCGCCGGTGATCCTGTTCCTGAAAAATGTAAACATTTCATATTCATTGCCCGAATACCATGCTACAAATACTTCGGTAAGATAGGCAGTTCCCATTATCAGCGATATGAAGATCAGGATCCTTGCAATGGCATCCATATGGTTATCGGTGATGTAATCTGTAAGCTTATAAACCTTCCTTATGATTACCATGAGTGTCATAACCATCGCAAATCCCGAAAAAATAGCCCCTACCACGAAGAATGGAGGGAAAATTGTTGAATGCCAGCCTGGTTCAATACCAACAGCAAAGTCAGTTGCAACTATTGAGTGAACTGAAACCACAAGCACGGCGGCTATTCCTCCAAGGACGAAACTCAGCGATTCATACCGTATCCAGTGCCGGCTCGAACCGGTCCATCCAAGACTGAAGAAACCATAAAGCGTCTTTCTGATCTTTGAAATCGTTTTATCGCGTATTGTGGCCAAATCAGGCAACATCCCGAGATACCAGAATGAAACCGAAATTAACAGGTAGGCTGTAATGGCTGTAAAATCCCAGAAAAGTGGGGAGTTGAAATTTACCCATAAGGGTCCGCGGGTGTTCGGATACGGAAAAATATAGAAGGCAAGCCAGATCCTTCCCATGTGCAGGGCAGGAAACAATGCAGCCGATATTACCGCGAAAACAGTCATGGCTTCGGCAGCCCTGTTAATTGATGTTCTCCATCTCTGCCTGAGAATCAGAAGGAAAATTGAGAATGCCGTGCCTGCATGCCCTATCCCGATCCACCAGACAAAATTTACAATAGCCCATCCCCATGCTACGGAATTGTTAACCCCCCATGTTCCAATTCCTTTATAAACAGTAATATAAATGCAATACGCCCCAAAAACTGCAGCAGCCGAAGCAAGTCCGAAAGCTAAAAACCACCACATTCCGGGACTCACATCCATAGGGTTAATTACGTCCTCAGTAATCTGACCAAGTGTCTTATTCCCTTCAATCAGGGGACCTCTGATTTTCCTGTTATACATCGATTACCTTATGATTATTTATGTATTTAGTTTCTCATCATTCCTGACTTTGGTCAGATACCCGATTGAAGGAAGTGTATGCAACTCTTCAAGCAGGTTGTAACGTCTCGGATCGGCGTACAGCTTCGACACTTTGCTTTTCTCATCATTCAGGTTGCCAAAAACGATAGCTTCTGAAGGACATGCCTGCATACAGGCAGTCTTTATCTCATAATCAGCAATCGTCCTGTTTTCAAGTTTCGCCTGCAATTTCTTTTCCTGAATACGCTGAACACATAAAGAACATTTCTCCACCACACCTCTCTCCCTTACCGTTACATCGGGATTCAGTACCATTTTGCCAAGATCCGATGCGGAATTAAAATCAAATGCTTTATTATTGGTGTAGCGATACCAGTTAAACCTTCTTACTCTATAAGGGCAGTTATTAATACAATATTTGGTTCCGACACATCGGTTATAGGTCATCTGGTTCAGTCCTTCGCTACTATGGTTTGTGGCCGATACGGGGCAGACATTTTCACAAGGCGCATTATCGCAATGCTGGCATGCAAGAGGCTGAAAGTAGACCTTGGGATCATCGGGAGTATCTGAATAGTATCTGTCTATCTTTATCCAGTGCATTATCCTCTTGCGAATGACCTCATCTTTCCCTACAACCGGGATGTTATTCTCAGCCTGGCAGGCTATAACACAGGCATTGCATCCGACACACGAATTAAGGTCTATTGAAACGCCCCAGTGAAACCCATCATATTTCACGTCAGGATACAAAGTATCATGCGATTTTTCAAATTCTTCATGCAGCTCATTTCCTGATGATGGATTATTCCTATACTCACTCAGAACAGTTTCCCTTACTATGGGTCGTCCTTCCATTGAATAATGTTCCTGTGAAAGGGCTAGTTTTGTCTGTTTAAGAGTGTTCTCAACTTTGTCTGTGTCAAAATTAAAGAGCCTGTTCCCGTTGCTTATTTTTATAAACGGATATAGATTAACACCTACATTATTGCATACAGGGCCTGAATTTGTGTGCCCGTAACCAAGAGCTGCGGAAATGGTGCCCTCAGCCTGGCCGGGCTGAATAAAAGCCGGAAGTATAAGGCCTTCAGCCAGCTTAACCAGCGATCCCGTCTGCAGATTTAGTTTTTCCGCATCACTTTTTGAAATTGCTGCAACGTTCTCCCAGCACTGACGCGAAACAGGGTCCGGTAATTCCATCAGCCACGGGTTGTTTGAATGCATCCCGGTTCCAAGTGACACACTTTCGGTAATATCAACTTCAAATCCTTCTGCATGTACTACGGCCGGAGCTTTAAACGCCTTAATCAATCCTTCTTTCTGAAATGACAAGGGTTTACCTGCTGTTACCTTGTAGCTATATACACCATTACCCAGTACTGTATTCCAGAATTTCCCGGAATCGGAAAAACCGGAAGAAGGGTAATAGGATTTTTGCCAGTTTGCAATCAGGTAATCGTGATAAACCATAGTATTTCCCGACCATTTCAATAATGAATCCTGAAATTGACGGGTGTCAAAAATCGGGGATATACACGGCTGACTCAAAGTGAGCTGTCCGGGAATAATCTCAGCATCATCCCACAATTCAAGAAAATGATTAACAGGACATTCATATTTGCATTCCCCAACCGTTTCATTCATCCTGTCCGACATGTTTACTGTCAGTTCTGTGCTTTTTAAGCCGGTAAGAAATTTATTTGCATCGGGGTAATCATATACAGGATTGACATTATACATCAACAGGGCTTTGACATTTCCATTATTCAGGTCGTTTACGAGCCCATCCATCTTACTGTCAATACCTGACGCAATATTGAGATTATTATTCAGGTCAATACATTCCGTGTAGCTGTCCAAAAGATTATTTATTCCATTTACAATGATCTGGATCTCAACATTATTTGTCCCCGATACGACTATTGATTTTCCTTTAGATGCAATCAGCTTATCAGCAAGATCAGCAAGGTCCTCTTTAAAAGGAATGCCGGGGAATTTCTCTGCTCCCGTTTTATCAGCAATTTTATTGTACAGGTCAACAAGCAGGATCTTCTCTTCAGAAGGCCTGATTTTCTTTCTGATATCTGCATTTGCTCCGGTAAGGCTCATCCCTGATTCGAAATGAATATGCTTCACCATATCTTTTTCTCCATTATCAAGCTTTCTTCGTGCTGCATATCCCGGAATAAAATGAACAGGAGCTATCCATGTTCCAAGAAAATCTGCATTTACAGAAACCACAACAGAGGCATTCTCAAAATGATAATCCGGAATTACAGGTTTCCCGAAGCAAATATCATTGGCTTGCAGTATAGCTGAATAAGATATGGCATCATATTGAACCCATTTAAAATTTCTGAACCTGCCCCCGAATTCATTTATAAGCCTGATAGTTGAAGGAGAAAGAATACTTGAAGTGAGCAGGACAATCCCGCCTCCCTGCGAATTTATTTCAGCCAGACCGGCAATTATCTTTGCATCAATTGAATCCCATGAAACCTGATTACCGTCTTCAGATGGTGATTTCAGACGTGTATCATCATAAAGGCTTAATACGGAGGCCTGCACCCGGGCTGTGGTTCCTTCTTTATTAAATGAGCATAGAGAATTGCCTTCGATCTTAATCGGTCTTCCGTCCCTTGTTTTTACAAGAATACCTGAATATTCATGGCCGTCAAAATAACTCGACGCATAATAGAGAGCCTTGCCGGGCGTAATTTCAGGAGGCTGCACAACATATGGCAATGCATTAAGAACAGGTCGTTTACAACTTGCAAGAACAGCTGCTGAAGCAAAACTAAATCCCAGAACTTTCAGAAAATCTCTCCTTGAAGTACCTCTTCTGACAAAATCACTTCCCAATAATTCAAGAATCTGATCATCATTCGATGCCTCGCTATTTTCATCATTAAAGGGAATAAGACCATCAAATTCTTCCTGATCTTTCCGGTTTTTTTTCATAATTCAGCACTTTTCCAAAATTCCTTTGTTAATAATGGCATTTCATACATTCTGTTCCACCAAGCATACCGACAGAAACACTGTCAATCTCTCCTTTTTTTATTCTGGCTGCCAGATCCTTGTATTCCGAATAAAATTTATTGCTGTGAATATTAAGTTTTTTAGTCCTGTGACAATTAATGCACCAGCCCATTGACAGATCACTCACCTGTCTGATTATATCCATTTTTTCAACATCACCATGACATTCCTGGCACTTCAGACCTCCCGCGCCCACATGCTGTGCATGACTGAAAAACACATGATCAGGCAGGTTATGCACTTTAATCCATTCAATAGGTGTTTTGTTTTCGTAAGCATCGATTATCCTGGATATTTCAAAAGCCCCTGAACGGGTTCCGTTTCGTACCATCAGGTGGCAATTCATACATACATTTTCGGGAGGAATACCAGCGGTTTTGCTGAAAGGTGCATAACTATGACAATAGATACATTCCGTCTGGTTCTGACCGGCATGAACAGCATGAGAAAATTTCACAGGCTGAACCGGTGCATAATCTTTTGAACGGCCCAGGGCTATGGCATCTACAACGAGAATTTTGGTAACTATAAATGCTGAAGAAAGAAAAATAATATAATTAATCCACCGGTGTTTTATCCTTTTTGTGATGATAAGATCCGTAATTGACAGCAGAAACAGCAGAGAGGCAATGATAAATAACAGAAGATTTGTAATTACCGGCTTTTTTTGTTTCATGCCTATATCAACCAGCCTGTCCATATAGGCCTTTATCATCATTATGTCTTCCGGGGTAAGCTGAAATCCTTTATGCACCTGCGACATTTTAATCCCTGCAGGACTGAGTAACACTTTGCTTAAATCCAGCGCGCTTTTCACGAGGTATTTTCTGGAAATTTCCAGTGCATCGGGATTCCAGTTCATGGTATCAGATACGGTTGTATAGTGACATGCGGAACAATTAACTGATTTATTGCCAACATAAACCAGCCCGTAAAAAAGCCTTTCGCCTCGTATAAGTTCTTCTGCAGTGAAAGTTCTGGGTTTATAAAGGCTTGAATCATCTGCCTGTACATTGTTTGAACGGCCGGGAATAAAAATGCCTGTCAACAGAATCGCGAGGAGTAAATATTTAAACTTTTCTAAACGAAAAAAGTTACACGATAATGGAATATCATCGAGAATAATATGCATAAACGCCAGAATTTAATCTAAATTTCCCTGCCAATCCTACCAGACTCAAAAATATGAAAATGATCAAATAATTTGTTATAAAACTGATATTTATTCAATTCTTTCAAATATATCAATAAAGATAAAAAAATCTGTCAGTCTCTTTTTATCCGAACAAAAAGAATTTAATGAAATTTTTAGGGGATTCCTCATTTCTCACGCTTTGCGTGATCATTCGGAATGAGGGATCTCCAACTCTTAACCCTCATGCCACTTTATAAACTTTGTTATTGGCTTTAGCGCTGAATCTCCCTCTTTTAATGGGACAGTAATAATAAATATATAATAATTGAGAGATTATTCATACCCGACTTTCTATCTTTGCATTTAACCTGTTAGATAATTTTTACGGAATATTATCGTTTAATTTTTAAACTAACTTATAACATTATGAATAAAATTCTTTCCGTTGCACTTATACTTATCCTCTCTTCCCCCTTTTTTAACGGTTGCAAAAAGAAGAAGGATATTGGTGAAGCCCCTGTGTTGCCACCAACTGAGTCCATGACTATTGATTTCAGTAATTTTTTAAGTCAGAAGAAATCGCTTGAGGTGGTTCCCGGCCAGAAAGGCACAGAAAACAGCAACTGGGAATATGCAGCTACTGTTGCCGGTATCTGGAGACTGATAATCAATACAACGCTTGTCATACCGGTAGTGTCCTTTGAACTGGCTGTTAACCAGGAGCCGGTATATTTATCCAATCAAACCTGGCAATGGAGTTACAATGCCACTATTGCAGATGTTGTATATAAAGCCAGATTAACAGGACAGATTCAGTCATCCAATGTTGCCTGGAAGATGTACATTACCAAGGAAGGATCTTATACTGATTTTCTCTGGTTTGAGGGTACTTCTAAACTTGACGGGGCCGGTGGCCAGTGGATTCTTTACCAAAGCAACCTAAACCCTGTCACCCTTCTTCAGATTGACTGGACTAAATCCGGTGATTCAATAGGTACCATAAAATATACTTATATTAAATCTTCAGATCAATTCCAAAACAGCTATATTGAATATGGTTTAACGACAAGCACTTTAAACGCTTATTATTCAATCCATTATTACAATGGTGTCAAATTCTCGGATGTTGATGTTGAGTGGAACACCCTTACTCACGAAGGACGGATTAAAAGTCTTGATTACCTCGGAGATACAAATTGGTATTGCTGGGATTCCAACAGGTTGAATGTAACCTGCCCCTGATGATTCAATAAACGTTAATTGATATATATTGTAGGGACGTTGCATGCAACGTCCCTTTTTATATCCAAATTTTTCTATGTTCATTTTTTGCTCGCCCAAATCCTTCATGTTCATTTGGCTTCGCCGAGCTCGCGGAAGTGAACTTATATCTAAAGTATTTGCTTTAAGGCCACTCGGTTCACACCATTTCCGGGTTGCTCTCGCGCCTAAAGAAGAAAAGTTGGTCATTTAATCAAAATGGTTTAATATCCCCCTCCCTTATTGTTTAAGAAGGTCAAGGGAGTTATTGTTTTTGAAGTCAGAACATTTGAACAAACGAAGTCAGAATGCAGAAGTTTATTTCAGTTCTGACTTCGCTGTTCGTTTGTTCTGCGTTCTTAATTCTGTTTTACATTAGGTGTATTAGCTCCTCTGGGGGGGGGGTTTGGGGGGTGAAAAAAGGGGGGATGTCAGCTTCGCTGACAGGGGGATATCTATCCCCCAATAATATTTAAATGTATTTTATTTTGTTTTTACAATTAAATGATTTTACTTTGCAATACAAAGTACTTTTATATTTATAACATGGAGAGTAAACAGAATTATTACGATGACCTGAAAACAATCAAAAAAATAATGGAGGAGTCTTCCAGGTTTCTCTCATTAAGCGGATTGTCGGGAATATTTGCCGGTTTAACAGCACTTATCGGCGGAGCAGTTGCCTATATTGTCTTTCTGAAAAACAACTTTCTCGATAATGGGGAATTCTTCAGAAACTTATCCG
>Ga0315536_1000521_pt1 | contig 19184 bp, 13 predicted proteins | sample SalMarSW160230MG_FD_203093 | JGI IMG/M metagenome (GOLD analysis project Ga0315536, IMG submission 203093) | Salt marsh sediment microbial communities from the Plum Island Ecosystem LTER, Massachusetts, United States - Salt Marsh Sediment SW1602-30 ...
ATTAACTTTGGTATGGGTCGCGTGAGTCAATGATACGAAGTCGCGGGCTTTAATGCAAGATACTACCGCCAACCGCTATTAGTTTGTAATGAGCGTGACTGGCAAGAAGCATGATAAGACCACATATCACTTCTGTCTTCACTCAAGCAGTGCTTCAACTGCTCAATATGTTGATTGTTCGGGCGCGCGATTACGACGAATTAAGCGACGACCCGATCTTCACGATCATCGAGCACTGGGCGCTTGACGTTCAAGACCCCAGCAGCTTGCGATTGGCGTTTGACAACGCGCAGACCAGCTTCAGGAATTTCGGCAATGCCTACCAGCGCTGGCTGGAGCTGTTTGAAGAGCTGCTCCAGAGCGGCGGGGACAGCATCCCGGCCTTCGCGATGAACCTGCTGCTCGCCTTCCTGTTCCACCTGGAAGAGCCTGCTGGCGAGCTGTGGCAGCAGTACGACCGATTGTACCGCGAAGTGGACATGCGAAGCGGGGAGATGTTCCCCCGCTCCTGGGGGGACTGGTTCTTCCCCATGCAGACCTTCATGGGGTTCGTCGAGTCGGCCCTGATCGAGATCAACCCGTCCTGGGCCAGCCTGTTGATCTCTGAAGACGTTCGCGAGCTGCTCGACATCGTACCCTCGGTGGCGCTCGATGACATCGGCGACGTCGTCGAGCTGGACCCGATGTTTGTCTCCGATGCCCAGGTCGACCAGGTCACCTCACTCACCGAATACCTGACCGCCTGTGCGGAGCGGATCGGGCATATCGACCCGCGCGGTTACCCCGGCGGCAACGACCCCTCCGTTCCACTGACCGACGTCTACATCCCGCTGCGCCTGATCCCGCTCGCCGCGAACGATCAGCCTAGCCACCTGGTCCGCTACAGCGAGGCGAAGTACGACCACGCCGAGCTGCGCCATTACCGCGGCCCGTCGCGCTACAAAGTGCCGGAGGGCAGCGGCGACCTGTCGATCTACGACGTGCTCGACCGCTACCACCAGGTGCTCATCGTGGGGGACAATGGGTCGGGCAAGACCACCATGATCCGTCACCTCGCCCTGGAGCACGCCCGCGCCCTGCTGACCGAAAAAGGCTGCGGCCTGGAGATGATCACGCGGAGCGACGGGGCTTCCTACGTGAAGCTGGCGCGCCCGCTGCCGGTTTACATCGACCTGGCGTCCTACCTGGACATGCACCGGCCCGGCGAAACGCTGGCCGAGTACACGCTGCGCATGATCGCCGACCTGGTGCGGGACGGCGACATCACGCCCCTGATGGGCCAGCTGCTCGACTGCGGCCAGTGCCTGATCCTGCTGGACGGGCTGGAGCAGGTCGCGACCGACGACCAGCGACGGCTGCTCAACTCCGGCATCGTCGACGCCGCGGCCCAGTGGCGGGCGTCCGGCAACCGGATCGTGGTGACCAGCCGCTTCTCGGACAACACCGCGATGCTGCTGGCCCGCGAGTTCGAGGGGTTCGTCATCGGCCCGCTCAACCGCAACCAATTCAGGCCGTTCCTGCTGCGCTGGGCGCTGACCCTGGCCCGGCTGCGGCGGCCTCTCCTCTCGGACGACGACGCCTTGCAGCAGGCGCAGTCGGAGACGATCGCGCTGATGCGGGTGTTGACCGGCAACCCCAGGCTGGCCTCGGTGGCGGGCACCCCGCTGTTCCTGCGCCTGCTGGCGGGCATCCACCGCGAGGGCACGGTGCTTACGCCGCAGCCCGCTGCCCTGTTCCAGACGATCAGCGACTCGCTGATCCGCGACTGGCGGCTGCCCCAGGGGGCGGCCACCGAGCCAAGCGTGCTCGAACAAGACGTGGTCCCCCTGTTGGGGGAGCTGGCGTTCTGGCTCCAGGCTTCCCGCGCCAGCGGCGTGATCGACGAGCGGGAGCTGCACGAGATCCTGAGCCAGTCCTGGCAGAACCTGCACCCCAACACCGGCCACGACGAGGTCGACCGGGCGATCGGGCAGTTCATCAGCCGCCTGCGCAGCAAGGACGCGCTCCTGCGCGAGATTCAGCCGGGCCGCTACTGTTTCACCTTCCACGCGTTGCAGGAATATTTCGCCGCCCGCTACCTCGTCTCTCGTTATCGGCTGGCGGCACGCCGGATCAGGGCGCTGCTCCACAACCCGCGCTGGAGCGAAGTGATCCGCCTGGCGATCGGGTTCGTCTTCCTCAACTCGCGCGAGGACGCCTCCGACCTGATCGAGACGGCCATCCTGGCGCAGGGCGACCGGGCCGAGCAGCTTGGCTTCACGCCGAGCGCGCTGGAGGACTTGCTCCACCGCGACCTGTTCTTCGCGGTGAGCCTGCTCGGTGAGGGCATCGAAGCGCGCTCCGGCACGCTCGACTCCATCGTCGACAGGCTGATGGCGCTCTGGCTCCAGGGCGACCGCGACAGCGCGGGCCGCTTCAAGCTGATCTTTGACCGGGTCTGGCACTACCTGGTCAGCCTGGAAGGCACGCAGGCCAGCCTGGCGGCCTTCCAGATCGCAGCCAAACACACGACCGGCCACGACGAGCACGTCCGGGCGCACGCGATGGACGCCCTGACCGCCTGGCCGCAGCTCCGCGCGCGGGGGATCGCGGCAGCGGTCGAAGCCTGCGACGAGGACGACCCGGTGCTGGTGCGCCAGGCGACGGCCCAGGCGTTGTGCCAGGCTGAAGACCTGTCGTTGGACGCGTACATCCTGCTCCTGGCCCTCACCCGGAAAGACAACACCACGGTCCAGGAGCTTGCCCGGAAGGCGCTCAAAGGGGCGGCCCCCGTGCCGGAGGAAGCGCTGCAGATCTGGATCGACATGATCCGCAGGCGGAAAGAAAACCCGGAGCAGTGCCTGCTCGCCCTGCGGGTCCTGGCCCACATGGGCAGCCTCCCCCCCTCGCTGATCGACGACCTGCTCAAGCTGATCAACGACGACGAGATCGAGTTCCGGGTGGCCGCCGTGACCACGCTCGCCAGCGTGTTCGACCTGAGCGACGAGGCGCTGACCGAGATCGCGATGCGGGCCAGGCGCGACATGATCGAGTTCCGCGTGGCGGCGATCAAGGTGTTCCAGCGCGCGGTCGAGCTGCCGGACGAAGTGATCGAGCTGCTGACCGGCTGGGTAAACAGCAAAGAGGTCGTCGAGGTGCGCTACCAGGCGGTGATGGCCCTGGGAGGCTGCCTCAACGCCTCCAACAACGTCCTGGAAGCCCTGGTCGGCTGCCTGGACGACCCGGTCGACATGGTCAAGGCCGAGGCAATCGACCCGCTTGCCGTCAAAGGACAGAGCAACCACCTAATCGTCCACCGGCTGTCTCACCTGGTGCGGGAATTAAGCTCCCTGGTTCGGATCGCCCTCGCCGGGGCGCTCCGGCACTTCCCCCGCCCCGACGACGAGGTCAGGCGCATCATGATCACCCTGCTCAGGGACGGCGACCGGGCGGTGCGCCTGGCGACTTTGAAGAGCGCCGCCCTGCTTGAGCGGCCCGACGACGATCTCGTCGACAACCTGATCGCGATGCTCAAGGTGACCGACCCGGAGATCAAGCAGGAGACGGTGATGACACTGGCCGCCCTGCGCCACCTGCCAGACCGCGCAGTCTCCGCGCTCGCCGGAACTATTCCGGCCTACTGGGAGTGCTGCGGAACGGCCATTCGGGACTGCCTGGCCGCGCACGCGCCGCTCGGCAAAGACATCGCCCAGCAGCTTCAAAACCTGATCCAGATGAAGCCGGGCAAGTCTTACCTGGTTTACAATGCACCCGATGGGCCAGCGGCGCTGGTTCTGGAGATTCTGGGGTACGCGCTTGAGGAGAAGTCGTCTCTGTCCGGCGAGCTGCTCAAAATCGCCAGGGATGCGCCCTCCGCAAAATCAGAGGACAAGCAGGAGCAGATCGACGCTATCCGCGTGGGGGCGCTGCGCGGATTGGCCCAGGCGAGGGAGATGGGGCCGGAACTGAAGGAGACGCTGGTCAACCTGCTCGGCAGCGGGCCGCTGCCGGTGCGCAGCGCGGCGGGCATCACCCTGGCCCACCTGATCCGCAACCTGCCCAACCCGCCCTTCGATGGGCAGGAAATCCTGGACGTGGCGAGGCAGGTTGGCCTGCTGTTTGACGATAAAAACCTGAAGCCGTCCGCGTCCTGGGAGAAGAACGGCGAGGTGGAGAACGACCTGCTGCTCGCCCTGAACTGGCTGGTCGCGTTCGCCCGGCTAGACCTACCGCGCCTGACGTCAGGCTACCACACCTAGAACAGCCGCATCGCCAGCCGAATCAGCACCGACGCAATCGACACGGCGCGCAGCAGGAACTCGGCCTTGGATTCGTCGGGGACAAAGACCTCTGCCGCGGCCTCCAGCACGGATGACACGGACGACAGCTTTTGAACCAGCCTGCCCTTAGAAGGTTTTTTGTCCTTTTTGACCAGGTCGGTGGCTTGCTCGATGTCGGTGAGCACCTGCTGCGCCGCCGTCACGCCGATCTCACCCGACTCCCTGGCCTTGACGATCAGCTCCTTCAGCTCGGAGAGCAGGTCGGAGAACTGGGTTTGCTCGTCCGTCGAGCCGCCCTGCTGGATCACCAGGTCGTTGCCCGCGAAGTGGGTGCCGTTCACCGTGCCGCCCCCGACGACAGCCCCCGGCCCGACGTTGCCATGCACCACGATGTGGTCGCCGCCGATTGTAACACTTTTGTTGCCTTGACTATCTTCCGTTTGAGACAGGTTTCGGTTAGGATTAGGTTGTTCGTCCATTAAAGTCTCCTTTGCATCATTCGCCTATTGTAAGAATATCCGCCAGTTAAGCAAAGCAACGAGGTGCAGGTATGGATAATCTCGTCCCACTCGAAGGAAAACCATCCAATCTCCAACGCACCCCAAAAGCCCTGCTCACCGGAAGCCAGAAGATCGATTGGCTTCCCGACGAATACATTCAAGCGCTCGGCGCGCTCGCCTCTCATTTCAAAAAAGAGGGCAAGCTGGAACGCCTGGAGGAGCTGGCCGGACGCATCTTCGAGCTATACCAGGACTTCACCAAAAATGGAGATTGCCCGGAGGGAATCGGCAACTCTCCCGTATTGAACAACGGAAACGTCCGGCATGTGCGGGACAACATCGAGGTTCACGGCGACCCGGCCCCCGGATCGGTCGCCGGTGACGGGACGGTGAACGGCACCAACTTCGCGGGCAACGACGTCGTCGAGGTCCAGGACGGCGGCCTGCACATCGGGCACGTCGGCACCCTGAACGTGGGGGAAGCCGCCCCAACCACTTTCAAGAAGGCGGCGGTGTTCAACGAGCTGGAGCGGACCTACCTCCAGCGGCTGATCAAGGTGGCGAACCGCGTGCCGCTCGGCCAGCTTGGCACGCACACCGCCAAGCCGGACGAGACGGTCGGGGAAATCCACCTCGAATCGATCTTCGTGCCGGTCGACATCATGCGCACCGAATCGACCGCCCGCAGTGCCGACGACCCGGCCACGCTCGCCCCGACCCCGGCGCTGAGCGCGGTGATCCGCACACCGCGCCTGATCCTGCTGGGCGATCCCGGCTCCGGCAAGTCGACCTTCCTGAACTTTCTGACGCTCAGCCTGGCCTATGCGCGGCTCTACCCGGAGCGTGATTACCTTGAGCGCCTGAATGTGCCCAAGAAGAAAGAGCAGCGCGGCGCGACCTGGGGCCACGGCCCGCTGCTGCCCGTCCGGCTGGACATGAAGGAGCTGGCCCACGACATCCCCAACGGCAAGCGCAAGGGGACGGCCAGCCTGGTCTGGAAGCACATCGTCAACCAGCTTGCCGCGGCCAATCTGGGCGACTTCAGCGATAAGCTGCTCGGCCTGCTTGAGAAGGGCGAGTGCCTGGTGATGTTCGATGGGCTGGACGAGATCCCCAGCGCCAAGCACCGCCACCTGGTCTCCGAGGCAATCTGTGATTTCGCCGATACCTACAACGACAACCGCTTCCTGGCGACCTGCCGGGTGCTGTCTTATACCGATCCGCGCTGGCAGTTAAGGAGCTTCCCGGCCCGGCGGCTGGCCCCGCTCAGCGAGTCGACGATCAACACCTTCATCGGCAACTGGTACACCGCGCTGGCCGCCCAGGGCGAGGGCAACCGCTCCTGGGCCAGCCAGAAGACCGCCGAGCTGCGCCGGGCCGCCGCGTCGCTGCCCGACCTGGCGCAGAACCCGATGCTGCTCACCGTGATGGCCGTGATCCACACCTACAAGGGCACGCTGCCCAAGGAGCGCGCCCGCCTCTACCACGACTGCGTCGAGCTGCTGCTCTGGAACTGGCGGCGCAACAAGCGCTCGAAGAACGGCACCTGGCAGCTGGGCATCCTGGAGGAGCTGGACACCCGCGAGGAGCGCCTGGTCAACGGCCTGTGCGAGGTGGCCTTCCACGCGCAGCGCTCCCAGGGGGCCTGGGCGGGCACGGCCTACATCCCGGAAGTCGAGGTGATGAACATCCTCCAGCGTTATCTCGACAACGACTGGAGCAAGGCGCAGCGCTTCTGCAAATACGTCGAGGAGGAGGCCGGGCTGCTCGTCGGGCGCGGCGAGGCCGAATCCGGCGGGCGGATGTACTCCTTCCCGCACCGGGGCTTCCAGGAGTTCCTGGCCGGGCAGCATATCGTCTCAAGCTGGGAGTTCCCCCAGCTGGTCGCCAGCCTGGCAGCGGAGGGCGACCTGTGGCACGAGGTGATGCTGCTGGCGATCGGCCACCTGGTCTACAACCGGCGCGACGTTGCCTCCCCGCTGATCGCGATCGACATGCTCACCCGGATCGAATCGCCCAACAGCGAAACCGATTGGCGGACGATCTGGTGGGCGGGCGAGATGCTTCAGATCGTGGGCCGCTCGGTCGCCGAGGCGGACAAACACCTGGGTGAGAAGATCGTCCCCCGGATCGTCCGGCTCCTGGCGAAGCTGGTCGAGGGCGGCCACCTGACCGCGGCGGAGCGCGCCCAGGCGGCGGACGTGCTGGGCGTGCTGGGCGACCCCCGTACGGGCGTGGCCGACAGCCCTCAACTGGTGCGCATCGAAGGCGGCCCTTTCCAGATGGGCGCGGACGGCGAGGCGCACGAGGTCAGCTTGAGGCCGTTCCACCTGGCCCGCTACCCGGTCACCAACGCCCAGTTCAGGGCCTTCGTTGAGGATGGCGGGTACGACGAGAAGCGCTACTGGACGGCGGCGGGCTGGGAATGGCGGGGCCAGCACTGCCAGTCGCAGGGGCTGCTGGACGACCCGTATTATGGCATCGACAACCGCCCGGTGGTGGGCATCACCTGGTACGAGGCGGTCGCCTACGCCAACTGGCTGGCCGAGAAGACCGGCAAGCCCTACCGCCTGCCGACCGAGGCCGAGTGGGAGCGCGCCGCCGCCGGGACGGAAGGCCGCCGCTACCCGTTCGGCAGCCGGGCGCACGCCCAGGTCGCCAACGTCCGCGACGCGGGCATCGGCCAGACCACGGCGGTGGGCGTCTTCCCCGGCGACTGCACCCCGGAGGGCCTGTTCGACATGGCGGGCAACGTCTGGGAGTGGTGCAGCAGCCTGGATAAGCCCTACCCCTACGTGGTCAACAACGGGCGCGAGAACCTGGAAGGCAGCGCCGCACGAATCCTGCGGGGCGGCTCGTTTGACAGCGCGCGCAAGGCGATCCATAGTACAGAGCGGCGGCCAGTTGACCCCCACGCGGTCGTCTCGCTGATCGGCTTCCGCGTGGCGGCAGACGCCAGCTAGGATTCAACGCTACATCCATTCGAGGGGGGTGCCATGTCAGGCTTTGTGATCTGGGAGGTGGCGACTTACAAGCTCTTCCAGTATGCGACCGGCTTCCGCTACCAGAACCGCCCAGTCAAGGCGATGCTCGTGCTGGAGGAGACGGGTGGCAACCGGGAGGTTTACGCCTATTTCACCACGGAGACGCCCATACCGAACGAGGTCATCGCCGAAAACCGGATGATCGTCTGGTATGAGTACGACCAGTTCCATCCGATCATGGAGATGCTGCGCGAGGAACGCCCGGTCTACGTGCACATCCTCGACAACGCGGACAGGAAGCTGTTAGCCATCGCCACCGACAAAGAGCCGGTCGGCGAAGGCGAGCGATAACCCACAGCCGGTCAATTCGCCGGTTCATCGGGCATCCGAACGACACTTCGGGTGCCCGATTGTCGTTATGCGTTACAATCGGGCGGCAGCGGGGAGCCTATCCCCCACCCTGGACGCCGGAGGAAAAGCCACAGCCATGCCAGCCAGCCCGATCCGCGTGATGATGATCTCCAAGGCGCTGGTCGTCGGGGCCTACCAGCGCAAGCTGGAGGAGATCGCCGCCTACCCTGAGATCGACCTTGCCGTCGTCGTCCCGCCCGCCTGGGGCGGTCAGCCGTTGGAGCGCGCCTACATCCAGGGCTACCGCCTGATCGTCGAGCCGGTTCGCTTTAACGGGAACTTCCACCTGCACTATTATCCGGGGCTGCCCAGGCGTATCGCGGAATTCAAGCCGCAGGTCGTGCACGTCGACGAGGAGCCGTACAACCTCGCCACCTACCTCGCGATTCGGGCCGCGCGCCGCGCCGGGGCAAAGACGTTGTTCTTCTCCTGGCAGAACCTCAAGCGGCGTTACCCCTTCCCCTTCGGGCTGATCGAGCGCTGGGTGCTGGCGCACGCCGACCACGCGCTGGTCGGCAGCCAGGAGGCGGCGGGCATCTGGGGGGAAAAGGGCTTTATGGGGCCGCTGTCGGTCATCCCCCAGTTTGGCGTCGATCCGGAATTGTTCACCCCCCCTGCCCTGCCGGGGGCGCACCGCCGCTTCACGATCGGCTACGCGGGCAGGCTCGTCCCGGAGAAGGGCCTCGACCTGCTGATCGAGGCTGCCGCCCGGCTGCCCGGCGAATGGTATCTGCGGCTGCTGGGCGCTGGCCCGGAGCGCGAGGCGCTGCGCACGCGGGCCGGGCTGCTCAACATCGGGGGCAGCGTCAGCGTCGAGGAGCCGCGGCCCTCTACCGGGATGCCCGGCTTCTACCACGACCTGGACGCGTTCGTGCTGCCCTCCCGGACGCAGCGCAACTGGAAGGAGCAGTTCGGGCGGGTGCTGATCGAGGCGATGGCCTGCGGCGTGCCGGTGATCGGGGCACGCAGCGGCGCGATCCCGGAGGTGATCGGCGAGGCCGGTCTGCTCTTCCCGGAGGGCGACGCCGCCGCCCTGCGCGATCAGCTCCACCGGCTGATGGCGGACGACTCGCTCCGCCGGGCGCTGGCGATGGCGGGCCGCCGGCGGGTGCTGGCCCACTTCACCCAGGCGCAAATCGCCGCCCAGACGGTGGACGTATACCGGGAGTTGGCCGGGCTGGAGTCGGGGTAGCGCGGCTCATTGCTCGCCGCGCGCCACCCGCAGCCTGCCCTCCAATTCGCTGAGCATGATCGCCGTCGCCCCCCAGATCACCTGGCCGTCGTAGCGGTAAAACGGCACGTCCCGCTCGACCTCCTCGAACTGCCAGCGCTCCTGCGTTTTGATCGAATCGTCCACCAGCCGGTCGAGCGGCATCTCGATCAGCCCGGCCACCTCGACCGGGTTGGCCGTGAAGTGGGGCCGCTCGTCCAGGTAGCCGACGAAGGGGTGAATCTCAAAATCGCTGACCGAGACGTACAGCGGCGTGAGCGCGCCGATCAGGTGAACCTCGTCCGCGCAGATGCCGACCTCCTCGCAGGTCTCGCGGATCGCCGTCTGGAGCAGCGTCTCGCCCGGCTCGCGCGCGCCGCCCGGCAGCGAGATCTGCCCTTTGTGGTTGGGCAGCGCCTCCGACCGGCGGGTGAGCACGAACCACCAATCCCCCTCAACCGGGTAGAGCAGCACCAGGACGCTGGCCGGGCGGCCCGTGCCCTCCTGGTAGAGGGAGTGGTGCAGGTCGCGCGCGGGCCGGGGAAACATGCGTCCCCAGGCCGCCTCCACGTCGAAATCGACCAGCGCCAGGGCGCGGCGCACGTCCGCCAGCGTCAGGTGTTGGGGGGAAGGATGGTTCATTCGGAGCACCATTAGGTCGGTCGGTTTATGAGATGATTGTAGCGGGGGCCGCGCGTGGCGGCTAACGGGCACTCCGCCTCTTGTGGGGCGTCGGGCTGGCCTGATATAATCTGGCGGCTCCGGCGGCCTCGCAGGGGCGTCATCTGTTAGAGGGATACACTATATGTTAGAGAAACTTGCCGGGATCGCCAGCCGCTACGACGAGCTGGAGCAGTTGATGGCCGATCCCACCATCGCCGCCGATTACGAGAAGGTGGCCGAATACGCCCAGGAGCGCAGCGCCCTCCAGCCAATCGTTGAGGGCTACCGGGAATACCTTGACACGTTAGAGCAGCTCGACGAGGCGGAGGCGCTGCTCGATTCCGAGGACGCCGAGATGCGCGAGCTGGCCCACGAGGAAGTGGACAGCCTGGCCCAGCGCCGGGACGAGCTTGAGGAAAAGCTGCGCCTGCTGCTGCTGCCCAAAGACCCGCGCGACGCGAAGAACGTGATCATGGAGATTCGGGCGGGCGCAGGCGGGGACGAGGCCGGTATTTTCGCCGCCGACCTGTTCCGGATGTACACGCGCTACGCCGAGAACAACCGCTGGAAGGTCGAGGTCTTGAGCAGCAACGAGACCGGCGTGGGCGGCTTCAAGGAGGTGGTGTTCCAGATCAAGGGGCGCGGCGCGTTCTCCCGCCTGAAATACGAGAGTGGCGTCCACCGCGTGCAGCGCGTCCCGGTGACCGAGAGCCAGGGCCGCATCCACACCAGCACGGCCACGGTGGCGGTGCTGGCCGAGGTCGACGACGTGGAGATCGAGATCAACGATGCCGACCTGGAGGTCGACACCTTCCGGGCGGGCGGCGCGGGCGGCCAGCACGTCCAGAAGAACGAGACCGCAATCCGCATCACCCACAAGCCGACCGGCATGGTCGTCCAGTGCCAGGACGAGCGCAGCAAGACTCAGAACCTGCTGCGCGCGATGTCGATCCTGCGGGCGCGCCTCTATGATATGGAACAGCGGCGCGTCCAGGAGGAACAGGCCGCCACCCGCCGCTCGATGGTCGGCAGCGGCGACCGGGCCGAGAAGATCCGCACCTACAACTACCCGCAGAACCGCGTCACCGATCACCGTATCAACATGAGCAGCTACAACCTGGCTGGCGTGGTCGACGGCGACCTGGACGAGTTCATCGACGAGCTGGCAACGCGCGACCAGGCCGAGCGCTTGCAGCATGACGCCTGATCCGGGCCAGACGACGCCCGCCCAGGCCGCGCCAATCGGCACGTGAGACGCTCACCGCTCCTCCCCGGAATACTCACCCTGGGCCTGGCTTTGCTCGCCTGCAACCTGCCCGCCGCCTCGACGCCCACGCCCCAGAGTGCAGGAGCGCCGACGGCCAGCGATCCCACCACCGCCCCCACCGCAGCGCCCGATTCGGGGGAAGCCGCCTCCACGCCGGAGGCCGACGAAACCGATCAACTGATCGAGACGCTCGCGCCTTACGGCGTCATAGTCGCCGGATCGGATGGGCTGAACGAGGCTGAGCTAGCGCCGATCTATGAGGCAGTCAGCGCCTACGGCGAGCGCATTTTAGCCGTCGCCGATCCGGAACACGCCGACAACCTGACACCCCAGGAAGCTTTTCTTGCAGTGTTTGGCCCGACGACGATCCGGGTCTATCCCGCCGCGGAGACGGTCAACGGTCTGCATTACGCCCTGCACTGCGGGTGGGAGGGCCGGGGGTCGAACGGCTGCCAGGCAACCTCGGTCTACCCGGAGCAGGACTTCCCCGACGACGCCTGGCTGATCCTGTTCGCCGGGGACCCGCTGGGGCGAGAGGGCCCGGAGACGGGCGTCCGGCTGGCCGCGCACGAATTAGTCCACAACCTCACCCAGGGCGGCGGCCACGACCCCGGCAACGTCGGCGGCCTGAATTACATGCGCTTCGCCGGCGAGCCGTATGGCCTCGATCACGTCCAGGCGTTCGGCGTGCAGGTGGGGTTGTACGCCTACGTCGACGAGGCGGCGCGGGCCGATCACGAGTTCTGGCGGCGCGAATTGACCGCCGACGCGGTGGCAAGCTGGGGCCTGGCCGACTGGCAGGGGCCGTACGCGGAGCGGATAAGCGGCTACCTCGACGAGTTCATGGCGGCCACCGTTAATCGGGTTTTAGCCGGGAGCTGATCATCTCCAGGATGCGGCGGGCGCGCGCCGCCCAGGTGTAGTCCAGCACGTCGCGGGCGGCTTGCTCGGCCAGCCGTGCCCCGGTCGCCGGGTCATCGCGCAAGGTGCGCAGCGCGGCAGTCAGCGCCTCGCCATCCCCCGGTGGGTAGAGCAGCCCGTTCTCCCCATCGCGGATCACCTCGGCGGTCGAGGGCAAATCGCTGGCGACGACCGGGCTGTCGGAGGCCATGTACTCGAACAGCTTCATCGGCGAGGCGTAGTAGGCAAAATGCTCCGTCCAGGGGAAGGGCATCGCGCAAGCATCGAAGGCCCGCAGGTAGCCCGGCACCTCGTTGGGCGGAACCTGCCCGGCGTAGAGCACCGTCTCAGGCGGCAGGCCCGCCGCGCGCAGGCCTTCTCGCAGCGTCTTGACCGTCTCCACCGGGCCGCCAACCAGCCCCAGCCGGATCGCCCCCGGCGCGCCCTCGGCGGCCAGCGCGATCACCGCCTCAACCAGCTCGCCTAACCCCTTGTCCATGCCCAGCGTCTGGAAGCGCCCCATGTAGCCCACGACGAAGGCGTCGGCGGGCCAGCCGAACCGCGCCCGCCAGGCCGCCCGATCCCCCTCCACGTCGAACCGGGCGCGCCGGATGCCGTCGCGGGCGACCAGCAGCGACTCGGCAGGCACGCCCAGCGCGGCGTAGCGTTCCCGCAGGTGGCCGGTGATCGCCACGAACCCGCCGATCCGCCCCGCCAGGAAGCGCCGGATGCGCAGCCCGATCCCGGTCGCCGGGTACGTGTGCGCCTCGAAAAACAGGTGGCCCGCCCGGCGCGGCCAGAGCGCGGCCATCAGCGCCAGCGAGATCGGGTCGCGCGAGTAGACGACCGCCTCACGCTCCCCCCGCAGCCGCCACAGCAGCGCGAGGTTGAAGCTCAGCGTGGCAAGCTGCGCGGCGAGGCGCGTCCATATACGCCCCAGCCCGCCGGGCAGCCGCTCGGCGAAGGAGTAGGCGTCCAGGCAGGCCACTCGCTCCGCCTCGAAGTTGTGCGCCACGCCGTAATGGCCCCAGATGTCGCCGGTTTGCAGCTCAGGCGGGTTGCGCCGGTTTGCATAGAGCAGCGTGACATCCGCTCCCGCTTCGGCGAACGCCTCGCACATCTGGACGATCTGGTAGGGATGCGCCTTCTCGCTGGGGAAGCGCGCGTTGGCGGCGTAGATCAGCTTCATGAGATCGCGTCCAGCAGGCGGCGGCCCAGCGCCGCCTCGTTGAATTCGGCCTCCATCCGCGCCCGCCCGGCCTCTCCCAGCCGCCTCGCCCTGTCCGGATCGGAATCGAGGGCCAGGATCGCCTCGGCCAGTGCCGCCGGGTCGCCGGGCGAGACGGCCAGCAAATGCTCCCCCGGCCCGAACGCCTCGCGCAGGGCGGGCGTGTCGGCGCTGATCAGCGGCTTGCCCAGCGCCAGCGTCTGGTACACCTTGTTGGGCACGACTCGACTCGCCTTGGGCGTCGACCCGAAAATGCCCAGGCACAGGTCGGCGCGGGCCACGAGGCCGGGCAGCGCCTCCGGCGGCACCGGCTCGACGAAGGCGACGTTCTGCAAGTCGAGGTCGGCGGCCAGCGCCCGCATCGCGGCGTAGGTCTGCCCGCGCCCGATCAATTCGAAGCGCACCTCCGCCTGAGCGGTGAGCAGGTGGGCGGCGTGCAGGATCACCTCGACGCCGTGCAGCGGGATGTACGACCCGTAAAACTGGACGAGCAGCCGGGGCTGCTCGCGCGGCGGCGGGGCGGTCTTGAACCACTCATCTGCCGCCCCTACCGGGATCACGGCGATCTTCTCCGGCCTGGCCCCAAACGCGCCCGCATAATAATCGCGGTGCGCGCCCGTATCAGCCAGCGCCAGATCGGCCAGGCGCAGCGCCAGCCAGTCGATCAGCCAGTAGCGCAGCGCGGCGGGCGAGCGCGGACGGGCCACCCCCCGGTCGTAGACCGCCGAGTCGTAGGTCGGGGTGAAGGCGTCGATCACCAGCTTCTTGCGATAGCGGCGGGCCAGCCACCAGGCCAGCGGGGCGAGCGCCTGCCCGAACTCGGCCAGCACGATCACATCAACGTCGCCCTTAACAGGCTCGAACGCCCGGCGCAGGGCGCGCATCCGGCCCGCCGTGTTCAACGCACGCGGCACGGCGCACTCGCTCACCCACACGCCCTGCCGCTCCAGCCCGCGCCGCAGGATCAGGTTGCGCGGATAGGCCGGGTCGTAGGCCCCCAGGTAGCACACGCGCGGCGGGGTCAAACGATCTTCCCCCGCTCGCGGGCGGCTTCACTCAGCACGCCGACCAGCCGGTCGATCAGCCCGTCGAGGTCATGCTCGGCCCGGACACGCTCGCGCAGCCGCGCCCCGATTTGCCGTCGCTCCCCCGCTGACATATCCAGCAGCCCGGCCAGCCTGTCCGCGACGTGCTCCGGGTCGAGGTCAGGTGTCCACAGCGCGTCGGCCTCGCCCCCCAGCAGCGGCAAAAACGTCTCGTTGCGCACCACGACCGGCAGGCCACAGGCCATACTCTCCAGAACGGCCTTATCCGCGCCGCCGGTCGGGCACAGGTTGACGCTGATCGCCGCCCGCTGGTACAGGCTGTGAATCTGGTGGTGCGGCACCGGCCCGGCGAACTCAATCCGCTCCGCCACGCCGCGCGCCCCGGCCAGATCGATCAGCGCCTGCCGGTACGCCTCGCCGTGCTGGGGCGTCATCCCCCCGGCGATGATCGCCCGCACTTTCTCATAACCGGGCCGCTTCGCCAGCAGCGCGACCGCCTCGATCAGCGCCTCGTAGTGCTTGATCGGTGAGAGCCGCCCCACCGAGACGATCAGCGGCTCCTCGACCGGCTCCTCAGCCGGGCGGAAGCGATCCAGGTCGATGCCATGCCCCAGGTAGACCACCTTCGGGCCGGGCAGCGGGTAGCTCTCCGGCGTGGCGCTTACCATCCGCGCCGCGAGCGCGTCTACCAGGCGAAGCTCGGCGGTCGCCTGGCGATGGGTGTACCACTGCACGATCGGCACTCGATAAGCCAGCGCCCAGGGTGCAGCGACCAGCGCGTAGCGCGGGATCATGTGGCCGAAGATCACGTCCACCCCGCCGACTACCTCCTGCAGCGCGCGGCGGAACTCGGCCAGCTCGCGCAGTCGGCCATAGCCGCGCTCCTTGCCCATCGACGCCACGCCGACGTTCGGCGGCAGCGCGACCGCCCCCCGCTCCAGGCAGATCACGTCCAGCCACTCGACTTGCGGGTGGCGCGCCAGCCGCTCGATCCAGGTGTGGGTGAACCCGGCTAACCAGTCCTCCCGGTCGACCCGGCGGGTGAGCATCAGCACGCGCATCAGCCCCGCCCTCCCAGGGCCGCCGTCCGCCGCCAGGTGTCGATCACCGCGTCCAGGTTGGCCGCGTGGTCGAACTTCCCCAGCACGTACGCCCGCCCGGCAGCGCCCAGCGCGGCAGCCCGCTCCGGGTCGTCGAGCAGCGTGACGATCTTCTCCGACAGGTCGGCGGCGCTCTCTGGCTCGCAGAGCAGCCCGGTCTCGCCCTCCACCACGATCTCCGCCGCCCCGGCGGTTCGGGTGCTCACCACCGGAGTCCCGCTGGCTGCCGCCTCGATCATCACCTTCCCTAAGCCCTCGTAAACCGAGCTGTGCACGTAGATGTTCGCCAGCCGGTAGTAGGCGGGCAGCGATTCGTGCGACGCGCGCCCGGCGAAATGGATGACCTGAGTCAGGTTCAAGCGCTCGACCTGTTCGTATACGTCCGGGCGGTCGGAAAAATCGCCCACCAGGATCAGCCGGACATCAGGATGCGCCGCCCGCACCAGGGCGACCGCCTCGACCAGCAGCGGCACCCGCTTGAAGCGCACCGGGCGGCCCACCCACAATAAAACCGGCACGCCGGAAGGCAGATCAAGCGCCGCCCGCAGGGATTCCCCCTCGCCGGGCGCGCCGTCCGGGCCGAAGCGGTCGAGCCGGGTCGGCGTGGCAAGCACGATCACCCGCTCCGCCGGGATTCCCATCCGCAGGTACTTGTCCCGCTCGGCCCGGTTGAGCACGCGGTGGGTGTCCGCCCGCCGGATCACCCACCTGCCCAGCCGGTTGAAGAAGCCGTTGCGCAGCGGGTGCTCGCCGATCCATTCCCGGTTGTCGAAGAAGTCGCTGTGGTTCTGCACGTCGAGCGGAACCCCAAAGCGCCGCTTGAGCCAGGCCCCCGGCAGGCCGGTCGTGAACGGGTCTTGCGTGGTGATCAGGTCAATCGAGTGCGCGCGGCATACCTCCGCACCCAGCCGGGCGGCGTCGAGGATGAATCCGGGCCGGGTGGCCGAGCGGGTCGGGTAGACGGTCAGGCGATCGCTGAGGGCAGTCTTGCGCAGGCCGCTCTCGCGCGGGGAATAGACTACCATGTGCAGGTGGCCGACCCGCTCCGCGTATTCCAGGTGGCGCTGGCGGGTGTCTCCTCCTTCCCCTGTCAGCACCTGATCGCCCAGCGCGATCATCAGCACGTGGAGCGACCCGGCAGGGGGCAGTTCCCTACTGGAATTCACGCCTTGTAGGGGCGAGATATATCTCGCCCCTACCGCCCGATCAGGCGGGTTTGAACGGGTCTCCCCCTCAGCCACCGGCCACCTCGCAAAGCAGCGCCTCGGTCGAGCCGACCAGCACCTCCCACGAGAACCGGGCGACGCTCCGGCGGGCCGCCTCGGCCAGCGCCCGGCAGCGGGCCGGGTCGCCCAGCAGCGAGTCGACGGCGGCGGTCAGCGCGTCCACGTCCCCATACGGCACGAGCAGCCCGTCCACCCCGTCCTCGATCACCTCCGGGTTGCCCCCCACCGCGCTGGCGACGCAGGGCGTGCCTAACTGCATCGCTTCCAGCAAAACGTGTGATAAGCCTTCGGTGCGGCTGGTGAGCAGGAAAACGTCCGCCGCGCGGATCGCCAGCAGCGCCCGCTCGTGGGGCAGCGCGCCGGTAAAGTCGACCCGCTCCGCGACGCCCAATTCAGCCGCCAGCGCCTCCAATTCGGGCCGCTCCGGCCCATCCCCGACGATCACCAACCGGCCTCGCCCCAGCCTCGCCAGGACGCGCAGCTGCAGGTCGACCCGTTTCACCTTCGCGACCCGCCCTACCGTCGCCAGGATCGGCTCGTTGGCTTCCCAGCCCAGCTGCGCCCGCGCCTCGGCCCGCGATGACAAATCGCCCACCTGGGTGGGCAGCGCGTTGTAGATCACCCGCATCTTCTCTCCGTCCACGCCCCAGCCCTTCACCAGCCGCCCCACGTGCTCGCTCGGCACGATCACCCAATCCGCCTGGGCGACGTACCAGCGCTCGACCCGGCGCAGCAGCCGCACGCGGGAGCCGTGGCGCGCCGATTGGAATTCGGCCAGCGGCAGGCGCGTCCAGCCGTGGCGCTCGGCGAACTCCCAGGCGAAGTCCGAGACCACCTTGATCACCAGCGGCTTGCCCAGCCGCAGGTTGGCGAGCGCCGCCGGAAGCCCATAATCGCTGACGAACAACACGTCTGCCCCCCTCCCCTGGCGCAGGATTTCCCTGGTGAAGGCCAGCAGGCGGGCCGGGATCGGCGCGCGGCGGGAAAGCCGGGTGACCGGGTAGGGATAGTCCGCCGGGTCGCCCTCGCCCGGCTCGCCGTAGGTGATGACAGATACAGAATGCCCACGCTCAACCAGCGCGGGCAGGAGATGGTAGAGATAGGTTGGCGGCCCTCCCGCTTCCGGGTGGAAGGTCCCGGCGATCACACACAATCGCATGTGAAGCCCTTCAGGTCAGAGGCCGACGATGGTTGCCGTGTGCGACTCGACGCGCTTGAGCGCGTTCCGTGAGTCGACGATGATCGCCGCCGTGTTCGCAATGTGATCCCAATCGTAGCGGGTGTGGTCGGTCACCACCACTACGCAGTCGGAGGCGCGGAGCGCCTCGTCGGTCAGCTCGACCGAGGTCAGGTCGATCCGCTCGTGATGCAGGTCTGCCACGTACGGGTCGTTGTAGCTGACGGTCGCGCCGCGCTCCTCAAGCAGCCGGATCACGTCCAGCGCGGGGCTTTCCCGCACGTCGTCGATGTCCCGCTTATAAGCCACGCCCAGCACCAGGATTTCAGCGCCGTTGACCGTCTTACGCACCTCGTTGAGGGCGTCCATCACCTTGCCCACCACGTACACCGGCATGTTGCTGTTGACCTCGGAGGCCAGCTCGATGAAGCGCGCGTTGTAGTTGAGCGCCTTCAGCTTCCAGCTCAAATAAAGCGGGTCGATCGGGATGCAGTGGCCGCCCAGGCCCGGCCCCGGATAGAACGTCATGAAGCCAAAAGGCTTGGTGCTGGCCGCCTCGATCACCTCCCAGACGTTCACGTCGAGCTTGTCGCACATGATCGCCATCTCGTTGACCAGCCCGATGTTCACCGAGCGGAAGGTGTTCTCCAGCAGCTTGACCATCTCCGCCGCCCGCGTCGAGGAGACGGGGATCACCGTATCGATTGCCTTCGAGTACAGCGCCCGGCCCACCTCCAGGCAGTCGGGCGTCACGCCGCCGATCACTTTGGGCGTGTTCTTCACCAGGTAAGTCTCGTTGCCGGGGTCGATGCGCTCCGGCGAGAAGCAGATGAACACGTCGCGCCCCGGCTCAAAGCCGTTGCGGGCCAGCGTGGGCACGATCAGCTCGTCCGTCGTGCCCGGATAGGTGGTGCTCTCCAGCACGATCAGCTGGCCAGCGTGGCTGTACCGCGCGATCTCGTCCGCCGCCCCGATGATGTAGCTCATGTCCGGGTCTTTCGTCTTTCGCAGCGGCGTCGGCACGCAGATGCAGATCGCGTCGACGTCCTCCAGGATGCTGTAATCGGTGGTGGCCGAGAGACGCCCCTCGCTCACCAGGCCCGCGATGACCTCGGTCGGGATGTCGGGGATGTAGCTGGTCCCCTGGTTCAGCAGGTCGACCTTCCCCTGGTTCACGTCCACGCCGTACACCCGGTAGCCCTGGCGGGCAAAT
>Ga0315536_1000522_pt1 | contig 19144 bp, 25 predicted proteins | sample SalMarSW160230MG_FD_203093 | JGI IMG/M metagenome (GOLD analysis project Ga0315536, IMG submission 203093) | Salt marsh sediment microbial communities from the Plum Island Ecosystem LTER, Massachusetts, United States - Salt Marsh Sediment SW1602-30 ...
TTATCGTCCAGGGGCGGCAGCTTTTCTTCTTTAATCTCGGTGAGCTTTACCTTGAAATGGGCCTCCTTGCCGGCCAGGTCGGGGCCGGAGGGGTATTCCGCCGGGAAGGTGAGGTTGAATTCTTTTGCCTCGTCCTTCTTCATGCCGATAATCTGTTCCACGAAGCCCGGCACCGGCGTGGTGGCGTCCTGGAGCGCCTGGTACTGCACGCCGAGGCGCTTGATGAGGGGCTTGTCGTCGGCGGTGGCGTCGATGTCGATGACGGCTAAATCATCATAGGCCAGCGCCCGCTCCACCGGCTCCCAGGTGGCGTGCTGGTGGCGCAGCTCCTCGAGGACGCCGTTTATCTTGTCCTTGGTTATGTCAACCTTATCCGGCTTCATGCGGATAGATTGATAATCCCCTAGCTCCACGGTAGGCTCCAGCGGCACCACCGCCTTGAAGACCAGCGGGTCGCTCTGGGTTATCTCCACCTCCGGGCGGGCGTACGGCTCGATGGCGTCCTCCTTGACGGCCTGCTCGTAGGCCTGGGGGAGCAGGTGCTCGACGGCCTCTTCGAGGAGGCGGTCTTTGCCCAGGTGGCGCTCCACCACCGCCCGGGGGGCCTTGCCCTTGCGGAAGCCGGGGATATCGGCCCGCTGCGCCAGGCGCTTGTAGGCGTCGGTCTTGGCCGCTTCCATCTCGGCGGGCTCCATGGCCACGGTGAGATAGGCCTGGCGGTTCTCGATTTTCTCTCTGGTTACTTTCAAGTTTCCTCCCGGTGGTCTAGTCGTCGCGCCGGCGGATATTCAGCTCTTTAAGCTGCTCCTCGGTAACCGGCGCCGGCGCGCCGAAGGTCAAATCCTGGGCGCTCTGCGTCTTGGGGAAGGCGATGACCTCGCGGATGGTCGCCTCGCCGGCCAGCAGCGCGACGATGCGGTCGATGCCGGGGGCGATGCCGCCGTGGGGCGGCGCCCCGTAGTCAAAGGCCTCCAGCAGGTGGCCGAAACGCGCCTCGACCTCGGCGTCGCTGTAGCCCAGCAGGTTAAAGATGCGGCGCTGCATGGCGGCGGTGTGGATTCGGATGCTGCCGCTGGAAAGCTCGCTGCCGTTGCAGATAAAATCGTAGGCCTGGGAGAGTACCTTCTCCGGCGCCGTATCCAGCAGCGGCACGTCCTCGACGCGGGGCATGGTGAAGGGGTGGTGCACCGCGTCCAGCCGCCCCGTCCGGGCGTCTTTGGTGAACAGCGGAAAGTCCACCACGAAGGCGAAGGCGAGCAGGTCGGGGTCGGCCAGTTTGAGCCGCCCGGCCATCTCGCGGCGCAGCCCGCCCAGGGCCTCGCTTACCATGTCATCATTACCGGCCACCACCAGCAGCAGGTCGCCCTGGCTGGCTTCCAGCTTTTGCGCCAGCGCCTTGATTTGCGCCAGCGTCAGGAACTTGGCGGCGTTGGACTTGACCGTCTCGGCGGTGAGGTCTTCCAGGCCGGCGGTCAGCGCGATGGTGACCACCCCGCCGCCGCCCATCTCCCGTACCATGTCGTTGAGGGCGTCCAGCTGCTTGCGCGAGTAGCCGGCGCAGCCGGGGACGGCGATACCCCTGACGCAGCCGCCAGATTCCAGCGCCCGGTTGAAAACGGCGAATTCGGTGCCGCTGGCGACGCCGGAGAGGTCCTGGATTTCCATCCCGTAGCGCAGGTCGGGCTTGTCGGTGCCGAAGCGGCGCATCGCCTCGGCGTAGGTCAGGCGGGGGAAGGGAAGCATCATGCGCTTCTCCGGCTTGAGGGCCGGTATCATCGCGGCGAACATCTCCTCCAGCAGGCCGAGGACGTCCTCCTCGTCAACAAAGCTCATTTCGATGTCTAGCTGGGTGAACTCCGGCTGGCGGTCGGCGCGGCTGTCCTCGTCGCGGAAGCAGCGGGCAATCTGGTAGTACTTCTCCAGCCCGGCCACCATGAGGAGCTGCTTGAGCTGCTGCGGCGACTGCGGCAGGGCGTAGAACTCGCCGGGGTGCAGGCGCGAGGGCACCAGGTAGTCGCGCGCCCCCTCCGGGGTGCTCTTGATGAGGACGGGCGTCTCCACTTCCACGAAGCCGCGGGCGTCCAGAAAGTCGCGCATAAACCGGATGATGCGGTGGCGCAGCATCAGGTTCTCTTTCATGCGGGGGCGGCGCAGGTCAAGGTAGCGGTACTTGAGGCGCAGGTTCTCATCCACCTCGACTTCCTCGTTGATGTAAAAGGGCGGCGTCAGCGAGGTGTTGAGTATCTCGGCCCCGCTCACGATGACCTCGATTTCGCCGGTGGGCATCTTTGCGTTCTCGGTGCCCGCCGGGCGGGCCGCCACCTCGCCGGTGAGCTTGACCACGTACTCGTTGCGCATCTCCTCGGCGGTTTTCAGGCAGTCGCCGGCCGTCTCCGGGTTGAAGACCGCCTGCACCAGTCCCTCGCGGTCGCGCAGGTCGATAAAAATAAGGCCGCCGTGGTCACGGCGGCGGTTGACCCAGCCGGCCAGGGTCACCCGGGTGCCCGCATGCTCCTTACGCAGCTCGCCGCAGGAATGGGTTCTGAGCAAAGTTGACTCCTTATTGAGAAAAAGGCCCTACTTTGATTATAGCTTATAGGGGTAGGGGTGGTAAACCTCCGGGCTAAGCCGTGGCTTCACCGGGGGCGGGTGGGTGGGAAAAGATAACAACGAGGGGGGCGGGGGGATGTTGTACAAGGATGTGGTATCGTGCTAGACTGTTATGTAATCCCGCTTTAGCGCGGGAGACAGGGAGCGCGCCGTGGCCAAGACAATCGAGGAAATCAACCAGAAAATCAAAAAGGGACAGGCGGTGGTCTTCACCGCCGAGGAGATTATTGACGTCGTCCGTGAAAAAGGCCTCAAGCAGGCCGCCCGCGAGGTGGATGTGGTCACCACCGGCACCTTCGGCATCATGTGCTCCTCCGGGGCCTATTTCAACATCGGCCATACCCGGCCGCGTATCAAGCTGGGCGGCGGGCACGCTTATCTTAACGACGTCCCGGCCTATACCGGCCTGGCCGCCGCCGATTTATTCCTGGGGGCCAATGCCCTCCCCGACGACGACCCGCGCAACCGCATCCACCCCGGCGAATTCATCTACGGCGGCGGTCACGTCATCGAGGAGCTGGTGGCCGGCAAGGACGTGCGGCTGGTCGCCGCCGCCTACGGGACGGACTGCTACCCCCGCAAGCGGCTGGAGACCTGGCTCAATATCAAAGACCTCAACGAGGCGGTGCTCTTCAACGTGCGCAACGCCTACCAGAACTACAACGTGGCGGTGAACACGTCGGAGAAGACCATCTATACCTACATGGGCATCCTCAAGCCGCGCCTGGGCAACGCCAACTACTCGTCGGCGGGGCAGCTTTCGCCGCTCTTCAACGACCCGTACTACCAGACCATCGGCATCGGCACGCGCATCTTCCTGGGGGGCGGCGTGGGCTACGTGGCCTGGCAGGGCACCCAGCACAATCCCGCCGTGCCCCGCACCGATAAAGGCATCCCCAAAGAGGGCGCCGGGACGCTGGCCGTCATCGGCGACTTAAAGCAGATGAGCCCGCGCTGGCTGGTGGGGACGAGCGTCGTCGGCTACGGGTGCAGCCTGACGGTGGGTATCGGCGTGCCCATTCCCATTCTCGACGAGGAGATACTGGCCTACACCACGGTGACCGACGCCGACATCCTGGCGCCAGTCATCGACTATTCCGACGCCTTCCCCCAGCTCAAGCCGGACAGGCTGGGCGAGGTCAGCTACGCCGAACTCAAGAGCGGCAAGATTAAGGTAAAAGGCAAGGACGTGCCCACCGCCTCGCGCTCCAGCTACCCGCTGGCGGTGGAAATCGCCGCCATCATCAAGGGGTGGCTCGCCGAGGGGCGCTTCGAGCTTACCCGGGCCGTGGCGCCGCTGCCGGGGGCGGAGTCGGACGTGAAGTGCAAGCCCCTCAACGAGCGCCCCATCGAGGAGAGCGACCTGTAGCCGCGGAGGTAAGCTAAATGCCCGTATCCAAAAAGATAGTGCTGCGGTTCCCCCGGCGCCTGGTGGAGCGCCCCATCGTCTACCGGCTGGTCAAGGACTACGACCTGGAGTTCAACATCCTCAAGGCCTCCATCACGCCGGAGCAGGAAGGCCTGCTGGTGCTGGAGCTTAAAGGCAACCAGAAAGAGTACGACCGGGGCATCGAGTTCCTGGTGAAGGCGGGCGTCAAGATACAGGCGCTCTCGCAGGACGTGACCCGCAACGAGGCGCGCTGTACCCACTGCGGGGCCTGCGTCACCGTCTGCCCCGCCGGGGCCTTCCGGGTGGAGCCCCGGACGATGAGGATAATCTTTGAGGACGAGAAGTGCATCGGCTGCGGGCTGTGCATCACCGCCTGCCCGCCGCGGGCGATGGAAGTTCACTTTTAGTCCATGAAAAAAACCGCCTACCAGCCGCGCACCTACCGCCACTGGGTGGAGGGGAAAGACCTGACCGCCTTTAACGTTACCGTCAAGGAGACCGACCTCTATATCCGCGCCGCCTCCGACCTCTCCCGCCAGGCCCGCCGCAGCGTCCTTAAGTACCGCAAGCAGCTGGAAGACTATATTAAAAAAGACCCGGAGTTCCTGACCTCACTGAAACCCCTCCCCGTTCCCCCGAGCGCCCCGCCCATCGTGCTGGCAATGCTGGCGGCCGGACGGCTGGCCGGCGTGGGGCCGATGGCAGCGGTGGCCGGAGCGGTGGCGCAGGAGGTCGGGCGGGAGCTTTTAGAGTTTTCCCCGGAAGTTATCGTGGAAAACGGCGGCGACATTTTCCTCAAAATCAGCCGTAAAAGAACGGTCGGCATCTACGCCGGGGACTCGCCGCTGACCGGCAAAATCGGGCTGGTCATCCCGCCGGAGGCCACGCCGCTGGGGGTCTGCACCTCCTCGGGGACGGTGGGGCCCTCGCTGAGCTTCGGTAAGGCCGACGCCGTGGTGGCCGTCGCCCCGGACACCACCCTGGCCGACGCCGCGGCCACGGCCATCGCCAACCGGGTCGGCGGGGCGGACGACATCGAGGCGGCCATCGAGTTCGGACAGGGGATAGCCGGCCTCACCGGCCTGGTCATCATCGTGGGGGACAGGGTGGGGGCCTGGGGCGATGTCAGCCTCTGCGAGACGGGGACTTAGCCAGTCTCTATCCGGATTTCGATGGGGTTAAGCACCCGCTCTACGCCCTTGAGGGGCGCCACCACGCCCTCCAGGGTGCTCCGGATAATCTCCACGGGAAACTCCTTGAGGGAGACGTCGGCGTTGTTGAGGCTAATTCTGACCCGTCCCTCGCTATCCACGATTAGCTCCAGCGCCTCAATCTCGCCGGTATCGTGCAGGCTGGCGATGATGCCGCCGACGACACGCTCGATATAGCCCGCCACGAAGTAGTCCAGGTCAACGGGCACGTGGTTCACCGCCAGGCTGACGCGCTTGGGCACGGGGCTTTCCTCCCGGGGGGCGTTTAGTCGGATACGCCCCCCAGTATAGCATAAGAGCCGGAAGCCGGGAAACGCTAGTGCCTGTGGCGAACGAGGACGACGCCGGTGGCCACCAGGGCCAGCCCCAGGACAATCATCGCCGCTCCCGCCCCCATGGCAATCTGCGTCACGCCGAAGCCGAGCACGGCCAGGTACAGGTAGTTCTCCAGGTTGAGCGCCTGGGCGTAGGTCAGCTGCTCCGGGTTGGTGGGGTCGAACTGCTTGCCCCCCAGCAGGTCGCCGTAGGTGGGGGCGATGCTGTGACGGTGCTCGCGGACGGTATCGCCGGCAATCTGGGCCTCTTTGGCCGTATCGATAACCTCACCGGCCGCCAGCTTGTCGCTGGGGATGCCCAGGGTAATCTTCTCCTGCTCCATAGCTGTTTTGAGCAGGTTGTCCTTGGCGAACCCCTGCTGTACAAAGACCCCGCCGATGCCGATGCCAATCACGCCCAGCACGATAATACCGATGATCAGGATTCTGGTCAAATTCATTGCCTACCTCCTTGATTTGTTGGAACCACTAGTATAATTTTAATTTTTCCGTCCTCGGGGTGTATGTAACTAAAATCACATGAAATTTTAACTATTATGCCCTAAGCCAATGCCCCTGGACATAGCGCGGGAGCGCTACTCCAAGGGCGAAATAACCCGTGAAGAGTTTGAGCAGCTAAAGAAAGACCTCTAAAGGCGGCCTTATTTCTTGGCTGACAGCAGCTCGTCCAGCTTGGCGACGTTGAAGCCGATGACGATATCCTTGTCATCGATGATGATGGCCGGCACCGCCATCTGTTTGGTCAGGGCCACCATCTCTTTAGCTTTATCCCGGTCGGCGGCCACGTTGTATTCCGTGTACTTGATTCCCTTTTGCGAAAGATACTCCTTCGCCTTTCCACAGTAAGGTCAGGTGGGCGTGGAATAGATAACTACTTTCTTCTCGGTCATTTCCCTTCCTTTCGGTGATTAGTGCCCGTCCCGCCGGGCAATACCGGGCGGGATATGCTACACTTAGCAGAGCATTTATTCTATATTTTACTATCGCCCCGGTGTGATTAATGCAACTTTTATCACATACAGCGCCGGGCGGCGCCAGTACAATATGTGTGACATCGCGACCGGATTGACAGCACCGCCGTTTAGCTTTATCATGCGTAGGCGGCCCCGGCGAGGCGGATAATTCACCCCATAGCGCAAGGAGGCAGCTCATGGCAAAAGACCAGGCAACCACGCTGGCGGCCCTCAAGCAGGCCCTGCAGATGGAAATAGACGGCAAGGAGTACTACCTCAAGGCGGCGCGGGCCGCCACCAACGAACTGGGCCAGAAGCTCCTCAACAAGCTGGCCGAAGAGGAGGACATCCACCGCCAGGTCTTCGAAAAAATATATGCATCCCTGAGCCAGAAGAAGGGCTGGCCCCCGGCCCACATCCCCCACGACGGCGGTAAAGGGCTGGCGACGGTCTTCTCCGAGGCCATCAAGCAAATGGGCCGGGACTATAAGGCCCTGCCCACCGAGATGGACGCCATCCAGACGGCCATGAAAATGGAAAACAAGACCTACGATTTCTACAAGGAGCAGGCCGCCGCCGCCACCCACGACGGCGAAAAGGAGTTTTACGAGGAACTGGCCGCCCAGGAGGCCGTCCACCACAGCACCCTGCTGGACTACTTTGAGTTCCTCGAGGACCCGGCGGACTGGTTTACCCGGGCGGAGCACCACTCCCTCGACGGCGGTTAAAATACCCGCTGGCATGGTGAAACGATGCTGAAGATAAAAGACCTCTCCGTAGCCGTGGGCGGCAAGGAAATCATCCACGACGTCAACCTGACCATCCAGAATGGCGAGACCCACGTCCTCTTCGGCCCCAACGGGGCCGGCAAGAGCACCCTGCTGATGACCATCATGGGCTTCCCCAAGTACCAGGTCACCCGGGGCTCCATCCACTTCAAGGGCAAGGACATCACCCATCTCTCCATCGACGAGCGGGCGCGAATGGGCATCGGCATGTCCTTCCAGCGGCCGCCGGTGGTGCGGGGCGTCAAGACACGCGACATGGTGGCCGCCTGCCTGAAAAGCGAGACCGAAGACGACGCCGAAATCAACCAGCTGGCCGAGCGGGCCGACCTGGAGGACTTCCTGGAGCGCGATATCAACTACGGCTTCTCCGGCGGAGAAATCAAGCGCTCCGAGCTGATGCAGCTCCTGGCGCAAAAGCCGGAGCTGACCCTGCTCGACGAGCCGGAGTCCGGCGTCGACCTGGTCAACATCGCCCTCATCGGCGAGCTGATGAACGACCTGCTGGAAAAGAACTGCCCCATCCAGGAGCGCCGGTGCATGGGGCTCATCATCACCCACACCGGCCACATCCTGGACTACGTCAACGCCCGCACCGGCTACGTCATGTGCGGCGGCACCATCGGCTGCACCGGCGACCCCCACGAGATGCTGGCGACCATCCGGGAGAAGGGCTACGACGAGTGCATTCAATGCTACCTGGGGAGGCTGCCGCTAAGTGACTGAAACCGGGACTTCCCCCGCCGACAGGGACAAAGCCCGCGCCGCGGCAGCGAAAAAGGCCGCCCTGGGCGAGGACATCGACCTGAGCCGCTACGACGCCTCGTCCGACGAGCTACCCTATCAAGCAGACCCATCTAAACTCCCATCGCAGGCCAAGGAGCAGATGCTCACCGCCGGCGTCATGCTGGACGACCCCAGCCAGCGCTCGGGGACGTACATCCAGATGGACAACACCCCGGTGCACAGCTCGGTCAGCCAGGACGGCGTTGAGGTCATGCCGGTCGGCCAGGCCATGGCCAAGTACGACTGGATGGCCGACTACTGGTGGCGGGCCGTGCCCGTCGACCAGGACAAGTACACCGCCAACGTGGAGCTCAACCAGTACAGCGGCTATTTTATCCGGGCGCTGCCGGGGCAGAAGACGCTCTTTCCGGTACAGGCCTGCCTCTATCTGGCCAAAGACAAGCTGATGCAGAACGTCCATAATATCATCATCGCCGAGGCCGGCTCGGAGCTGCACATCATCACCGGCTGCACCACCGCCACCGCCGACGAGCCGGGGCTGCACCTGGGCGTCTCCGAGTTTTACATTAAAAAAGGCGCCAGGGTAACCTTTACGATGATACACGCCTGGAGCCCGGCCACGGCGGTGCGCCCCCGCAGCGCCGTCGTCATCGAGGACGGCGGCCTCTTCCTGAGCAACTACCTGCTGATGAAGCCGGTAAAGTCGCTCCAGATGAACCCGCTGGCCAGATGTACCGGCGAGGGCGCCACGGCCCGCTTCAACAGCGTTCTGGTCACCGGGGCCGGCTCCTCGCTGGACGTCGGCTCGCGCGTTATTTTAGACGGTAAAGGCTCGCGGACGGAAATCGTCTCCCGCGCCATCACCACCGGCGGCAGCATCGTCGCCCGCGGCTATATCGAGGGCAACGCCCCCGACTGCAAGGGCCACCTGGAGTGCCGCGGCCTGATTCTGGGCGATAAAGGCGTCATCCAAGCCATCCCCGAGCTCAAGGGCACCCTGGCCGGCATCGACCTCTCCCACGAGGCCGCCGTGGGCAAGATTGCCGAGGAAGAGGTGGAATACCTCATGGCCCGCGGCCTCACCCACGACCAGGCCACCGCCGCCATCGTACGGGGTTTCCTGCGCGTGGACATCGAGGGCCTGCCGCCGATTTTGGCCGGGAGCTCAAGCGGGCCGTGGATGCCAGCGAAAAAGAAGTAATGTAAGCGGGTAACTGCTTCCCGGAGGCAAAAAATGAATTTTAACGCCCTGCACAAGCTCGGCTACGGGATGTACGTCGTCGGCTCACATAAGGGCGAAAAGCTCAACGCCCAGACCGCCAACACCGTCTTCCAGATAACCTCGGAGCCGCCCACCGTGGCCGTGAGCATCAACAAGCAGAACCTCACCAACGAATACATCAAGGCAAGCAAGGTCTTCAGCGCCTCCGTCCTCTGCCAGACCACACCCCTGCCTTTCATCGGCGGTTTCGGCTTCAAGTCGGGTCGCGATACCGATAAGCTCAAGGGCGTCAATTATAAAATCGGCCAGACCGGCGCCCCCGTCGTCCTCGACAACGCCACCGCCTACCTGGAGGCCGAGGTCATCCAGTCCGTCGAGGTCGGCACGCACACCATCTTCATCGGCAAAATCGTGGCCGCGGAAATCCTCACCGAGGACGTCTGCATGACCTACGACTACTACCACCAGGTCAAGCGGGGCACCACCCCCAAGACCGCCCCCAGCTACATACCCCCGGAAAAAGGAGGTAAGCCTTAAATGGATAAATACGAGTGCACCGTCTGCGGCTACATCTACGACCCCGAAGCGGGCGACCCGGACGGCGGTATCGCGCCGGGGACGCCCTTCAACAAGATTCCCGGCGGCTGGGTCTGCCCCGTCTGCGGGGCGGCCAAGAGCGAGTTTAAGAAAATTTAACCTGAAAAGAGCTTGCCGTAATAACGGTATCGGCCTAAAATGAATAGAGAACTAACCGCGGAGGCAACCGAATGGATAACGAGAAAGTCATCGAGCTACTTAACAAAGACCTGGAGAACGAGCACGGCGCCATCATCCAGTACCTCCTCCACGCCTACGGCATGGGCGAGGGCGAGGTGACCTGCGAGGTCGAGGCCCTGGCGCGCGAGGAGATGCGCCACCTGGACTGGCTGGCGGAGACCATCGTGGCGCTGGGGGGCCAGCCCAGCTTGAAACGCGGCACGATGAACATGGCCGGCAAGACCGTCCCCGACTGGATGGCCGACGACGTCAAGCTGGAGCAGGGTGCCATCGACCAGTACAAGGAGCACATAAAGCTGATTGACGACCCCAAAATCAATCGCTTGCTGCGGCGCATCTTGGACGACGAGCGCTCGCACCGCGGCGACTTCGAGCACTTCGTCGACAAGACCGCCCGGGAGGGTCTCAAGGACAAGCGCGGCGAGCGCAAGGACGGCGTGGCCAAGATACTCAACTGGGGCATCGAGCACGAGTACACGGTGATATTGCAGTACCTCTTCCACTCCTACATGACCGAGAACTCCCAGGCGTGCAAACAGCTGGAAGACCAGGCCATCAACGAGATGCAGCACCTGGGCTGGCTGGCCGAGGAGATGGTGGGCGGCGGCGGCAGCCCCCGCATCGAGCACGACAAGCCCGACCAGTCGCTGCGCACCTCGGACATGCTCAAGGAAGACATCAAGACAGAAAAAGAGGTCGCCGACGCTTACGACAAGGCCGCCAAAGAGGTTGACGACGCCGGCCTTAAGAAGCTGCTGCTGCGCATCCGCGATAACGAGCGCTACCACATCGAGGTCTTCAACGACCTGCTGGAAGACGAGGAAGGCGGCCGGGGCCCGCTGCCGGGCAGCAACCTCCCCGACGCCGGTTAAAGACCATGGGAAACTACGTTAAGGCCGCCGCCGCTAAAGACCTGCCCGAAGGCGGCAAGCAGCGCGTCAAGGTTGAGGGGCAGGATATCATGCTGGTGCGGGTGGGCGAGCATTACTACGCCGTGGCCGGCCGCTGCCCGCACCTGGGCGGCAACCTGGCGGCGGGCCAGCTCGACGGGACGGTTATCACCTGCCCGCTCCACGGCTCGCGGTTCGATATCCGCGACGGCCGGGTCATCCGCTGGACGAAAGGCGCCGGCCTGATGACGGCCCTGAGCAAAGTCCTGCGGCCGGCGCGCCGGCTCAAGGTGTATAACGTCCGGGTGGACGGCGGCGATATCCTCGTCGAGCTTTAAAGCCCGAACCCGATAGACCAGGGCAAGGAGCGTGCCATGGCAGACGTTTATCCCGGCAGCGAGCTGATTAATATCGCCGTCGGCATCGAGCGGCGGGGCATCACCTTCTACGACATCATGGCCAAGTCCAGCGACGACGCGTCGGTCCGGGCCGTCTTCGAGGGACTCGTCGTCATGGAGCGCGAGCACATCCGCATCTTTCAGGCCATGCTGGAGGCGACCGGCGGGCCGTCGGAGGCCGCCGCCCCGGAATACTCCGGCTATCTCCAGGCGCTGATCGACAGCGCCGTCTTCACCGACGACCTGATTACCTCCGAGATGGCCACCGAGGCCGACAGCGACGTCAGGGCCCTGGAGCTGGCCATCGCCGCCGAGAAGGACTCCGTCCTCTTCTACTACGAGATGCGCGACGCCATGCCCGCCGCCGCCGCCGTCATCGGCCGGATTATCGCCGAGGAGAAGTTCCACCTCCGGCAGCTTACCGAAATCAAGCGGCAGCTGGCGGCGCATTGACGCCCCACCACCAACATTCCTCCCAACCGGCGGCGTTCCTCCGGGAAAATATCGCTTTGCCGCCGGCGGGGCGCGCCCTGGACGCGGCCAGGGGCGGCGGTCGCAACGCCATCGTGGCGCGGAAGCTGGAGAAGGAGAGCCTGCATGATGAATAAGCTAACGGCCGCTATCCTGGCGCTGCTGGTGCTGCTCGCGGCGGGCCTGGGCTACTACAGCTACACCCTCAACCGCCAGCTGGACGACCTCAGCGGGCAACTGACGTCGCTGGCCACGGAGCAAAGCGCCGCCGGCCAGGAGATTGCCGACCTGCGGCAGGAAACCACCGGCGTCCTGTCCGGCCTGCGCCAGGAGACTGCCGACGCCCTCGCCGGCCTGGAAGCGCAGCTCGGCGAGACACAGGCCGGGCTGGATACGCTGGATGCGGCCCTGGAAGCGGGCCGGGCGGAGCTTGCCCGCCTCGGAGACCAGGTGGCCGGGATATCCGATTTTAGTGCCAGCGCCGTCTACCAGCAGGTCAGCCGGGTCACGGTGCGGATTACCGATGGCGAAAGCACCGTCGCCTCCGGGGTCATCTGGGACACGGCCGGGCACGTGGTCACCGCCTATCACGTCATCGATGGCCTCTCCCCGATATACGTCGTCACCGCCGACGGGCTGGTCTCGCGGGCCAGCGTCACCGGCTCCTGCCTCTATTCGGACATCGCCGTTATCCAGTTGGATAATAACCCCGGCATCGCGCCCCTGCCGGTGGCCGACTCCAGCGTGGTAGCCATCGGCGCGCCGGTGGTGGCCGTGGGCAATCCCTTCAACCTCCCCGGCACGCTCACCGCCGGCATCGTCAGCCAGGTCGACCGCTTCGAAGAGATAGACTACACCACCGAGAGCCGCTCGGTAGCCAATCTGATTCAGTTCGATGCCCCCGTCAACCCCGGCAACTCGGGCTGCCCGCTGGTCAACGCCGCCGGCGAGCTGCTCGGCATCGTCATCGCCCGTATCGACGCCACCGAGGGCGACGGCATCTACTACGCCGTGGCCGCCAACAAGGTCAAGCGCGTCGCCGAGGCCATCATCGCCAGCGGCTCCTTCGCCTATCCCTGGCTGGGCGTCAGCGCCGGCGACCTCACCCCCGACCTCGTCGAGGCCAGGGGGCTGGCCTCGGCCAACGGCGTGCTGGTGGCCGACGTCTTTCCCGGCGACCCGGCCCAGGTTGCCGGCCTGCGCGTTGATGATATCATCGTCTCCCTGGACGGCGTGCCCGTCCGCGATACCGCCGGGCTTACCGCTTACCTGGGCGAGCTCAAGGGCCCCGGCGATACCTGCCGCCTGGGCATTCTCCGGGATGGCCAGAGCCTCTCCCTGGACGCCGTGCTGACGGTGCGCACCAGCTAGCCGTTCCCCTGCGGCGCATCTTGGGCTATAATGGGAGAAACCGGCGTTAGCGGAGGTCAGTTTACGGCGGGATGGTAAAGCCATGAAGGTCATCGGGCTGACCGGCGGCATCGGCACCGGCAAGAGCGCCGTGGCCGCTTACCTCAAGGAGCTGGGGGCCAGCGTCATCGACCTGGACAAGGTCGGCCACGAGACGCTGGCGCGGGGCGGTGCCGCCCGCGAGGCGGTTATCCTGGCCTTCGGCCCGGACATCGTAGACAAGAGCGGCCAAATCGACCGCGCCCGCCTCGGCGAAAAGGTCTTCAATGACCCCGCCGCCCTGGAGCGGCTCATCGGCATCCTGCACCCCGTCATTGATAGTCTGGTGGACAAACGCCTGGCCGATCGCCGCCGCCGGGGGGTGAAGGTGGTGGTGCTGGAGGCGGCGGCCATGCCGCAGGCCGGCGGCGACCCCCGCGCCGAGGAGCTCTGGGTGACGACGGCCCCGGAAGACGCCGTGCTCAAGAGGCTGGCCGCCCAGCGGGGCTACTCCGAGGCGGAGGCCCGGCTGCGTATCCATAACCAGCTCTCTTCCGCAGCGCGCCTGCCCCACGCCGACGTGGTCATCGAGAACGCCGGCACGCCGGAGGAGCTAAAGGCGCAGGTTAAAGAAGAGTGGCACAAGCTGATGGAGAGGATGGGATAGAGAAACTGGATTCCCGCTTCCGCGGGAATGACACTTTTCTGCTACGGGATAAGCCGCGGATGTGCCGAGGGCGGCTTGGGTGGGAATAGATACCTCCGAGGGGCGGAGGGGGCTGGATTCTTTATCTAAACTAGGCCGAAGCCGTTTCGGTAGCCCCTTCAGCAGTGGCGGCTTCGTCGGCCCGGTCTATTTCTATCGCCCTAGTCATGGAGGCGATGGCCACCTCAATCTGGCTGTCGTCCGGCTCGCCGGTGGTCATCGACTGTAAAAGCAGCCCCGGCCAGAGCAGGGCGCGCATCAGCCAGTTGCGGCTGTGCTTGGCGCCGAAGTAGATGACCTCGTATCCCAGCGCCATAATCACCGGGATAAGCACGATGCGCCCCACAATCATCAGCCAGAAGATGTCCCGCCCGATGAAGGCGAAGACAATGATGGCGATGATAAGCACCAGAAAGAGAAAGCTGGTGCCGCAGCGCACGTGGGCGGTGCCGTACTTGCGGATGGCGTCCACTTCCAGGGGCTCGCCCGCCTCGTAGGCGTTGACCGTCTTGTGCTCGGCGCCGTGGTAGGTAAAGACCCGCTTGATATCCGGCATCAGCCCGATGAGTTTGAGATAGCCCAGGAAGATGATGATGCGGATAACGCCCTCGACGAGGTTAAAGACAATCGTGTTGGGCAGGTACTGGTTGAGGAGGTTGGTCAGGAAGAGCGGCACCAGAAAGAAGAGCAGCACCACCAGCACCACCCCCACGCCCACCATGAGCCAGAGGGCCTTGGTGGGGACTTCCTCGCCCTCTTCCTCCACGGCGGCGCTGGCCGAGTACATCAGGCTCTGGATGCCGATGACCATGGCCTCGATGAGGACGACGATGCCGCGTATCAGGGGGATGTGGCGCAGCCGGCCGGTGGTGAGGGCGTGCAGGGGGCGGACGTCGGTGGTGATTTCGCCGTCGGCGCGGCGCACGGAGGTGACCACGGCGGTACGCCCGCGTATCATCACACCCTCGAGAACCGCCTGCCCGCCGTAGTTGTACTTTATTTTATCCGCCGCCATCTATCTAAAGAAAAAGGAGCGGTAGAAAAAGCCCGCTCCTGCCTTCCTTTCTGATTTGCCGGCTAGTCATCCAGCTTGTAGCGCTTCTTAAAGCGCTCGACGCGCCCGGTGGTGTCCAGCATGCGCCGCTCGCCGGTGAAGAAGGGGTGGCAGTTGGAGCACACCTCCACTCTAAGCTCCTTGCGGGTGGAGCCGGTGGTGAAGCGGTGGCCGCAGGCGCAGACGACCTCGGCGTCGGTATAATACTGGGGATGAATCTTCTCTTTCATAATCTTAGCTGCTGTAAACGCTGACCTTGCGGCGGTTATTGGCGATAGGCTCGAACTTGACGACGCCGTCGATGGTGGCGTAGATAGTGTGGTCTTTGCCCATGCCCACGTTAAGGCCGGGGTGAATGCGCGTGCCGCGCTGGCGCACCAGAATGGTGCCCGCGTTGACCTGCTGCCCGGCGAACCGCTTGACGCCGAGCCGCTGGCCCTGAGAGTCCCTGCCGTTGCGGCTGGTGCCGCCTCCTTTTTTATGCGCCATCGGGGGTTACCTCTGTTTTCTTGGGCCGCGGGGCCGCCTTCTTGGCGACCGGCTTGGGCGACGCTTTCTTTGCGGCCGGTTTAGGCGAAGCCTTCTCTGCGGTCGGCTTGGGAGCTGCTTTCTTGGCGACCGGCTTGGGCGCCTCCGCCCCCGGCGGGAGTATCTTATCGATGCTGATGGTGGTGTAGGGCTGGCGGTGGCCGGTCTTGCGGCGGTAGCGTACCTTGGCCTTGTATTTAAAGACGATTATCTTTCGGGCGCGGCCGTTTTCCTTGGCCGTAGCCAGCACCCTGGCGCCCGCGATGGCCGGCTTCCCCACGGTGACGTCAGCGCCGTCGGCGATGAGCAGGACTTTGTCCAGCTCCACCGGGCCGCTGGCCTTCTCCAGGAGGTCGACGTTGAGGGTCTGGCCTTCGGTTACTTTATACTGCTTGCCGCCGGTTTCGATGATTGCGTAAATTTTGGGCCTCCAAAGGTAATATTATACCAGTTTTGGGGCGGGGCGTCAATCGTGGCCGGGGGTAATCTTATCCCCACCCTGGCCGCGCCTACGCACTAGCTTCGTCGGGCAGGCCATCCTCGGTACATCTGCGGCTTAGGTCGGAGACGCCTCCCTTAAGCTCTACAAATCCTCTTGCGTCAGCTCCTCAAAAAAGCACGTCCGGTTGCCGGTGTGGCAGACCGGCCCGGTGGGCTTGGCCTTCACCAGAATGGTATCGTTATCGCAGTCGCGCCAGAGCTGGCGCACCAGGAGCTTGTTGCCGGAGGTCTCCCCCTTGTGCCAGAGCTCCTGGCGCGAGCGGCTGAAGAACCAGACCTCGCCGCTGGCAAGCGTGCGCCGGATGGACTCCGCGTTCATGTAGCCCAGCATGAGCACCTCGCCGGTGGCCTCGTCCTGGACGATGGCCGGTATCAGGCCCTTATCGTTGAATTTAAGCTTGCTCACGGATATAACCCTTCCTCGTATCTTATCTTTTACAGCCGGCTGGTCGCCTTAAGCGCCGCCTTGAACTCGATATCCCCGGTATAGAGCGCCCGTCCCACGATGGCCCCCTCGGCGCCGAGCTTGTCCAGCATCTGGAGGTGGTTGATGGTGGTAATGCCGCCGGCGGCGATGACCGGCACCCGCAGCGCCTCGATTATCTCGGCGATGGCGGCGAAGTTCGGCTCGGTCAGGGTGCCGTCGCGGCTGATATCGGTATAGACGAAGCGCCGTACGCCTAGGTCGGCCATATCCCGGGCCAGCTCCAGCGCCGGCTGGCCGGTGTCCTTGAGCCAGCCCCGCGTGGCGACCAGACCTTCGCGGGCGTCGATGCCGACGACGAGCGAGTCGCGGAAGCGCCGGCAGGCATCTTTGATGAGGTCGTGGTCTTCGGCGGCGGCCGTCCCCAGTATCACGCGCTCGATGCCCTCCTTAAGCAGGCTCTCGACGGTGGCCAGGTCGCGGATGCCGCCGCCCATCTGGACGGGGATGAGTATAGCCCGGGCGATGTCGCGGATGATTTCCAGGTTCTCCACCCGGCCGGAGGCGGCGCCGTCGAGGTCAACCACGTGCAGGCGCGGCGCCCCCAGCGACTGCCACCGGAGGGCTACCTCCAGCGGGTCGTCGGCGAAGACTGTCTCCTGGTTGTAATCGCCCTGGTAGAGGCGCACGCAGCGCCCGCCGCGCAGGTCGATGGCCGGTATTACTTCTATTTGGGGCCTCCTCAGCGGGGAAATCGGGCAAAAATCAATGGTATTTTCATTATAACATACCGTTTTGTGATATCAATCCACTTGACAGGAGAGAAAGAACAGGCGTAGAATTTATAGTAGGCCACCGACCGTAATGGCGGTGAGCCGGGAGTATTGACCTTAATAAAATAAGTCGCTTGGATCGGCAACGACCGAGACGGCACCAATACAACCCTGTCACTTTTGCCCTCTCAGTCTAGCTGAGAGGGTTTTTTATTTGAGAGGTAAGATGCTCAAGATAGGATTCATCGGGGCCGGTACTGTAGGAACCGCACTGGCGCTGCTCCTCAGCCAGAAGGGCTACCAGTTCGTCGGGGCGTCCCGGCGCGGGCGCCGGCCCTCCGGCGCGGTCAGCAACCTGCACATCATGGACAGCAACCAGGCCGTGGCCAACGCCGCCGACTTAATCTTTATAACCACGCCGGACGACGCCATCGGCACCGTCGCCAACGAAGCAAAGTGGCGGCGCGGCCAGAGCGTCGTCCACTGCTCCGGCGCCGATTCGGTGGCCATCCTGGAGCCGGCGCGAAAGGCCGGAGCACAGGTCGGCGGTTTCCACCCCCTCCAGACCTTCGCCGGCATCCGCGAGGCCGTGGCCAACATCCCCGGCTCCACCTTCGGCATCGAGGCCGAAGAGCCCCTGCTGACCACCCTCAAGGCCATGGCCGAGGCCCTGGGCGGGCACTGGATAAGGCTTGAGGCCGGAGACAAAGTGGCCTACCACGCCGCCGCCGTCTTCGCCTGCAACTACCTGGTCACCCTGGTCAAAATGGCCACCGACCTCTGGCAGACCTTTAATATCCCCCCCGACCGGGCCACCCAGGCCCTCCTCCCTCTCATCCGCGGCACCCTCCACAACATCGAGACCATCGGCATCCCCGGCTGCCTCACCGGGCCCATCGCCCGCGGGGATACCGGCACCATCAGTAAGCACCTCAAGGCCCTGGGCGACCAGGCCCCGGCCCTGCTGGCCCCCTACCGCGAGCTGGGCTTGCAGACCGTACCCATCGCCCGGGCCAAGGGAAAGATAGACGCCGAGCAGGCGAAGCAATTGGAGGCCGTTCTCCAGGCCGATTGACCAAATACCTTGAGGGGGAAGTCCAATGAGAAACATGCTCAAAAGCAAAATCCACCGGGCCACCGTCACCGACGCCAACATCAACTACGAGGGCAGCATCACCATCGACACCAGATTGATGCAGGCCGCCGACATCGTCCCCTACGAGCAGGTGCAGGTGCTCAACATCAATAACGGCGCCCGCTTCACTACCTACGCCATCGAGGGGAAGGCCGGCAGCGGTGAAATCTGCCTCAACGGGGCCGCGGCCCGCCTGGCCGTCCCCGGCGACCTCTGCATCATCCTCACCTACCACGAGGTGCCGGAGGAGGCCATCCCCGGCTACCGGCCCATCATCGTCCACGTTAACGAGCGCAACGAGATTATCGAGCCGGTGGACGAGCGCATTTTCAGCTAAGGAGACACCGTGAGAGTCAACGTCGGTACCATCCGGGAAATGAAACGTAAGGGCGAGCCGATTACCATGCTCACCGCTTACGATTACACCACCGCCCGCATCGTCGACGAAGCGGGCGTGCCCCTTATCCTCGTCGGCGACTCGCTGGGGATGGTCGTCCTCGGCTACGATTCTACTATCCCGGTGACGCTGGAAGTCATGCTGCACCACACCAGGGCGGTGGTGCGCGGAGCTAAAAACGCCCTCGTCGTCGGCGACATGCCCTTCATGACCTACCACCTCAGCGCCGAGCAGGCCCTGGGCAACGCCGGGCGCTTCCTCCAGGAGACCGGCTGTCAGGCCGTCAAGCTGGAAGGCGGCGTCACCGTCGCCGATAAGGTGCGGCGCATCGTCGACTGCGGCATCCCGGTGATGGGGCACATCGGCCTCACGCCCCAGTCCATCAACGCCCTCGGCGGGCATAAAATCCAGGGCAAGACCCCGGAGGCGGCCAAAAAGCTCCTCGACG
>Ga0315536_1000523_pt1 | contig 19142 bp, 16 predicted proteins | sample SalMarSW160230MG_FD_203093 | JGI IMG/M metagenome (GOLD analysis project Ga0315536, IMG submission 203093) | Salt marsh sediment microbial communities from the Plum Island Ecosystem LTER, Massachusetts, United States - Salt Marsh Sediment SW1602-30 ...
TGACCTTGACAACAACCCGGTCGCCAGGGCGGACAAAGGCTTCGATGCCTCCCAGAGTCTTGAGTGCACGCTGGACCGTCTTGACGCGATCTTCGCCCGTCACGATGCTCATTTGACCGACCCTGCCGGCAACAGAAAAATCGGGAAGGGTGACGAGAGTCTTTTTTCCTTGGGAGCCTTGGGGCGCCTTTGAATCGTACAGCGACAGACCCAGGCCTGTGGCCGCCGCAACGCAGGCGCCGGCCTTGGCCGAACGAATGAGAAATTCCCGTCGGGTCATGGATCGCTTTTCGGAGGATGGGATCATCGGATCGCCTCAGCAAGGTGCCTGTCAAGCATCGAGGCCAGCTTCTCAGCCGCCTTTCGGTTGGGTGCTTCGTGGACGCCGGCAACATACGGGCCGTGACGAAAAATGAGTTCAAAGGTATCCAGTATCTCGGCCAACGCGCCTGACGTGAGATCCGTGCTCAAAGGCACAGAGGTGCCGCCGTTTTCCAACAGAAAGGCGTGGTAGGCCTTGACCACCCTTTCCGCCTCTTCAGGAGCCTCTTTCTTGGATAGGAAGGCCAGCAGCTCTCCGCCCTCCACATGATAACGGGCCGTGAAGCAATTTTTCAGGCCGGAAAAGCCGAAGGCATTGGATATGAGAAGAGCGATACTGCCTTGTTCCAAATGGTCCCCTGGAAAAAGCGCTAGTTCATCGAGGCCATGTTCTTCAACAGACGTCTTCGAGACGAACTTTCTTCCAAAAGCAAGCATGGATTCCATCATGGCCTTTGAAGCCGCCGAGGCAATGATCTCCACATAGTATTTCCCGTGGACCCAAAACAAGGCATTTCTTGTCTTGTAGGAAAAAGGCGTGAGGTCTAAAGGTGTTGCCTCTTCACGCTTCTGGCTGCCGTATGCCGCAAAGGCTTGGTAAAGTGTCCCCATGTCATAGACAAAGACCTCCATCCAAGACTGGGGATCAAGCGGCTCCCCAAACCGCTGGCATCGTAAGCCCAAAAAACCGGCGGCAAGGTACAGTTCTGCCTTGCCGTCAATCTTGTCTGACAGGGTTTCAGGGCCAAAGGCTTCCAGGGGACTCAGCGCGCTTAACTGTTCAGGAACAAACCCGGAAAAATCTGATGAGGCGAGAGACGCTGGCACACCCTCGCCGGGCGCCTGGGCCTCGAGAACCCTGGGGACAAACAGCGCTGGGTCGTAGTGGGATTGTCTGACAAAAATCCCTATGGCAATGACGGCCAGCGTGCCCATGATGACCCAAGAAACCGTAGTCTCACGCCGACCGGGTGGGCGTTTTTTCCGAACCACGCTCTTCTCCTAATACCCTGAACCAGAAACGATGCGAATAAGGAAAAAGGAGTTTTTCAAAGGTCTCAATTGGTTCCAACAAATTTCAGGGCCACGGAGTTGATGCAGTAGCGAAGTCCTGTGGGTGGTGGCCCGTCGTGAAATACATGTCCAAGGTGGGCGTCACATCGGTTACACAAGAAAACGCTCTTTCCGTTCCCTTTTTCCGGGTGATCCTGTATTGTTCTGTTGTCAGTATCTTCCGCCATTCTTTATCACTCTTTATGACCTTTTCAAGCATGTTCGCTCCTTTTTCCTTTGTCAATTGAGAACTCCTTTCGGAGATCTTTTTTGAGGTTCTTTTCCCGATTAGTTGATGCACAGGGTTCGAGGATTCAAGGGTTCGAGTGGTTTTGTTCGGTATTCCTCCGGTGCGTTACTGGGAAAAGATGCCGCGGCCCTCCTTATTTGCGATGTCAGGCCGTATCTTTCTTCATTAGGGAATGTTTTTGTTACTTTGTAAATTTCTAAACATAGGTGATAGGACCGTTGCCAGACTTTTAATTCTTCATAATTCTTAAGCATTTTACTCGAATCCCTGACCACTTGAATCCTTATAATCCTACCAACTCTCTTGGACATGGTCTTTTTTTAACAATAAGTATGAAGTCTCCCGCAAGCAACCCATGCCATGATGTCAGGACAGGTGACTCCCCGCTCCCTGAAGGACCCAGTTTGCAGGAAGGAGGCCGGTCAATCAAGGCTGGCCCTTTGAAACAACCGTCTTGTTCCTTATCTATCGCTTGTGGCAACCCTTCGTGTCTCCCGGAGATCACCGCACTATAAGAGGCATATATTGATATTTTCTATATAATTGCCCCTTTCGTATCGATATTACGTATTGGACGCCTACAAATTCTTGGAGTAATCTAAAATACAAATAGTCGCGGCTTTGGAACGCCAGTTAGACAGGAGTTGAAAGTCTCGTGAATGGAGGTAGTTGTTTGCGCTCTTGTCGTGTTGACTTCATGTTTGGTGTGACTATGTGCCCATAAATACAGTCTATTCGATTTCAGAAAGAAAGGAGAGAGCTGATGGGGCAAGTCAAAAACTTTCTGGGCACGCGGTGGGGAATCGTGTCTGTTGGGGCATTCATTGGCGTGTTTGCTCCTCTGTTGCAAAAATTTGGCAACCCGGGAAATATGGGGGTGTGCGTGGCCTGCTTTGAACGGGACATCGCAGGCGCCATCGGCATCCATCGGGCGGCCGTGGTTCAGTACATGCGCCCTGAGATCATCGGTTTTGTCCTCGGGGCGTTGATTGCAGCCTATGCGTTCAGGGAGTTCAGGCCGAGGGCTGGTTCTGCTCCTATTGTGCGCTTTGTGCTGGGAGTCTTTGCCATGATCGGGGCGCTGGTTTTCTTGGGGTGCCCCTGGCGTGCCATGCTGCGTCTTTCCGCGGGTGACGGGAACGCCATCCTTGGCCTCCTTGGATTGATTGTTGGCATATGGATCGGCACCTTTTTCCTCAAGGGCGGATATAACCTTGGCCGGAGCAACAAGACATACGTATCTGTGGGCTGGCTCATGCCCCTGATCATGCTTGGCTTTCTGGTGCTGCTCCTAAGTTTTCCCCAGATCAAAGGGGAGCCAAAAAGCGGGATCCTTTTTTACAGCATGAAGGGTCCGGGGGCCATGCATGCGTCTATTGCACTTTCTCTTGTCATAGGTCTTGCCATCGGTTTTCTGGCACAGCGTAGCCGATTTTGCACCATGGGGGCCTTTCGAGACCTGATTTTGTTTCGCATACCTTATCTTTTCTACGGTGTGCTGGCACTGATTGCCTTCGCTTTTCTCACCAACCTGATTGTGGGACAGTTTCATCCAGGATTTGCCAAACAACCCGTTGCTCACACTATGCAGCTTTGGAACTTCGGGGGCATGGTCGTGGCGGGGCTAGCCTTTTGCCTTGCCGGTGGCTGCCCGGGCCGCCAGTTATTCCTGGCAGGAGAAGGTGATGGTGATGCGGCCGTCTTTGTCCTGGGTATGATTGTTGGTGCTGGTTTTGCCCACAATTTTGGGCTGGCAAGCTCACCCAAAGGGGTTGGTCCTCACGGTATTGCTGCTGTCATTATTGGCCTTCTGGTGTGCTCGTTCATTGGACTGACCATGAGACAAAAGGCCTAACAAGGAAGGAGATTACGATGGCTGAAATCGTTGATGCAAGCGGCCTTTCTTGCCCACAACCTGTGCTGATGACCTTGAATAGAATCAGGGACCTTAACAAAGGGGAAATTGAGGTCCTGGTGGACACGGACACGTCAAAGGAAAACGTGAGCCGTGCGGCCGAAAGCCAGGGTTGGGAGGTAGCGGGCGTTGCCGAATCAGGTACAGGGTACAAGATCCTGATCAAGAAAGAGTAAAGAGCCATGGCATTTGGAAAAAGGGCTGCCTCCCAGCAAAAGAGCCCGGATCGAGGGTTTCTTTCCTTTCACAATACCAGCGAAGTGATCAAGGCCAAATCCCTTTTGGAGAAAAAGGGGTGGAAGGTTCGTGTCATGGGGCCGCCCCCCGAGCTGCGGACCGGCTGTGACATGGTGATCGAATTTCCCCTGGTCGAACAGTTGAATATTTTGAGGGTACTGGAAGCTAATAAGGTTCAACCGTTGGAAGCAGTGCCTGTGGATGATCCGCTCCTCAAACCGGTTGAACTGTTCAAGACAACAGATTATGGGCAATACCTTATGGTGCGCGCGGCCAACATGAAACTTACGATAGAGAAAGAGACCCTTGAGATTGTGAATATTTCCGGGGGCGGTTGCCCGGATGTGCCATACCTGGGGGCCATGCTGGTGGGAAAAGATCTTCGACAGTCGCCTGCTCCGAGGGAAATTGGTCATACCCTTTGCGGGTATGCCCTGCAATTGGCTTATGAAGAGATAAAGCGTCAATGCTCGCTTTGATCGGTACGGTTCCGGATAAGTATTACCCCCTGGTTTCAGGGACGGTTACACTGAAGGGGGATTGCTTGTTTTTGGATGGCCATGAAACGTCGGTCAACCGAGGGACACCTGCCATGATTGCCGCCACATCCATGGCATGTGAGACGCTTGGCCTCTCCAAGCCTTTCTGTTTTCTCGTAGGAGATGAGGGGGTAGGAGACGGCAGCAGAAAGCTATACGAGCATCTGAAGACCCGGCTTCCAGCTATGGGTGCTAAGGTTGTTACCTTTCATTACCTTCAGCCTGATGTTGACTGGCATAACCGGATCTTGTTGGCCCTGGAAGAAAGAGGCAAACTCCCGCTGCTGATTGCCGATGCAGGTTACATGTATGCGGCCAAAATGAGCGGGTTTTCGCCATGTTACGACCTTTTTACTCCTGACATCGGAGAATTGGCCTTCTTGGCCGACGAGTTGGCCCCTCACCCGTTTTACACCCGGAGTTTCATTCTTCACGAGGAGAAGAACGTTCCTGATCTGATCAAAAGGGCATTTGAAGGGGAAAATGCTGCCAAAACACTATTGATCAAGGGGTCGAAAGATTATATATGCACCAAGGACGGGCTGTTGGCTGCTGTTGACACCCCGAACGTGACGACCCTGGAGCCCATTGGTGGCACAGGAGATACGCTGACGGGCATCGTGGCCGCACTCACCTACGCTGGATACCCCGTGGCACAGGCGGCGACCATCGCTGCCAGGGTGAATCGCCTGGCGGGTGCCCTTGCCAATCCAACCCCGGCAACACAGGTGGCTGCAATAGTCAAGGAGATCCCAAAGGCCTTGGAGTCGGTCTTGGAGGAGATAGCAAAGGAAGGCGATGGAAGGTGCGCTGCCAAGAAATATGCCTGATGCGTTGAGCCCCCTCGATGACCCTATTAACTTGACCGAAAAGGTTAGGGCATCGGGCTGAGCTGCCAAACTGAGTCCAGGGGACCTGGAAGAGGTGATGAGGGACCTGCCCGTGATTAGGCACCCTAATCTCCTTGTAGGCATAGAGACCTCTGATGATGCCGGCGTCTATAAGCTGAACGACGATATGGCCCTGGTACAGACCCTCGATTTTTTTACGCCTATCGTAAACAACCCCTATCACTTCGGCCGCATTGCGGCAGCCAATGCCTTAAGCGATGTCTACGCCATGGGTGGCAGGCCGCTGACCGCTATGAACATCGTCTGTTTTCCAATCACGGATATGCCTAAGGAGATCCTCAAAGAAATCCTGCGAGGGGGTCTGGAAAAGATTCACGAGGCAGGTGCGGTCCTGCTAGGGGGACACAGTGTGGATGATCAGGAGCTTAAGTATGGCCTTTCTGTGACAGGCGTTGTCCATCCCCAGAAAATCCTGGCCAATCAAGGTACCGAGGTCGGGGATCAACTCATACTGACCAAACCCATCGGAACGGGTATCATTGCCACCGCCGTTAAGGGGAAATTGGCTAGCGAAAAAGCGCTGGAGACGATGATCGAGATCGCCGCGACCCTTAACGGCCAGGCATCACAGATTATGCTGAAATACAAAACTCATGCCTGTACGGACGTGACCGGTTTTGGCCTCGGGGGACACCTTTTGGAAATGGCCAGAGCCAGCCATGTGGAGATCGCTGTCTATGCTGACAAGATCCCGATCATTCCTGAGGCCAAGGAGTATGCCTTGATGGGTCTGATACCGGCCGGAAGTTATGCGACTAGGCATTTCTGTGAGCACATGGTGGAAATCAAGCCTGGCGTGGAAACGGTTCTCATGGACCTCATCTTTGATCCCCAAACCTCAGGCGGGTTGGTTATCTCCATTGGTGCGGATGAGGGGGAGGCCTGCCTTGAGGAATTAAAACATGAGGGAGTGCGATCAGCGACGATTATCGGCGAGGTCATTGGCTTAGATGCGAAGGGCAAACTGCAAATCGCTTGAGTTGGCCTTTGTGCGAAGGCGTAAAGACACGGCATCCAAAACAATTTTGACACAGTCTGCTTTTTCTGCCATTCTAAAATAAAGGCGCATCAAGAAGTTGCGTCTTATTTTTTACCAAACCACATAATTTAAGTAGAAAGAAACGCGAAGCCAGGAAGGCAAGCGAGCAGAAGCTTGCAGTGCTACCTGGCTTTTTTTGTTGCTCCTGACGAGGCATCCTTTGTGAATTACTTTATCTCCCTGTTGATTGTGTTCACTTTGGTGATTCCGTTGCGCCCTGAATCAGGGTGGGCAAGCCGAGATGTCCTTAAGCGCGATACCACCGGAGATGGCAGGATCGACCAGATCGCTCACTTTGGTAAGGGTGGCAAGCTCATCAAGCTGGAAATCGACAGCAATGCAGATGAGGTCATGGACCAATTCCAGTACTATGAGGATGGCAAGATCAAAAGGGTTGACTTTTCAATCGGGAAGAACAGATAGAAACGGTCGGTTCTGTTTTTTCCCAGATGCGCCGGGCGATTGGAAGGTGGTCGTGGACGATGAAATGGGGCATCGGCTAGAGGTCAGGGTGCCAGTTAACGAGGCGCTGGTGTTGCAAGCAAACGAGCAACGTGGGGAGACCGGTGAAAGTCCACTTTCCAGGTACGAAAAGGCTTTGATGGGGATTTGCATCATCTTTGGAGTCTCTGGGGTTCTCGTTTGGTGGAGGGGGAAGAAAAGCAAATAACCGCATGCAGAGTTTGGGGGGAATAGCGCTGACGGATGGAAACAATCATTTTGTTCTGCCCGTGCCTTCTCTGGCTTCAGGAGGTCGGTCGGGCTCAGACCCAAAGCAGGTGCGGAGGTTGTGCAGTACTGCAAGAATTGCCTTCTAGTGACATGCATACGCCGTCAGTGTCTGTCTCCCCAAGCCTTGTATGCAACATGGTCGCTGTCTAAGAACGAAAGGGATATAAGGAGGGAGGGCTTCTCCTCCTCAACACACCTCGAATCCTCAAGGAACAATGGCACTGAGCAACACCTACCACGAAGCCCTCACCTCGTCCCTTTTGTTCCAAGTAGGCACCCGATGTGCACGCTGTACACCGGCAAGGCGACGAAGCAACACCCACGGCCATTAACAACTGGATTGCCAGATCGCCAATCATCAATTCCCTGCCATAAACGATGATGCATCTCTGGGCTGAGCAATAGGAGGAGGTGGCAGTGTTTCAACAATCAACAAAATGCCATTTTTAATTCCCGGGGCGATAAGGATTTTGTTGACATTACGTAAATAGGGTAATAAGATTACCGATAATATGAGTCGATAGCAACGTAAATTTTGGTGAAAAAAATGGATAACCCGTTCAAGTTTTCAGGTGTCGTTGAAGAACCTGCCTTTTGCAACAGAGAAAAGGAGCAGAAGGAATTAAGGCAGTACATAGAGAGTTCTCAAAACGTGCTGTTGTACTCACACAGGCGCCATGGCAAAAGCTCGCTAATTTTAAGAATATTTAAGGGTCTTAGAAATGTAAAGCCTGTATACATAGATCTCTATGGGACAACGCGTACCGAGGAATTTATCGCTTCCTTTCTCAGAGGCTTAAGCGCTGTCGAGTCACAGATGAACCGCCTTATAAAGATGATCCGTGAAGGGGTCAGGAGTATTGGGGTAAACTTCAGTGTCGACCCCGTTACCGGGCTGCCCACGGCATTACCGGTTTTCAACAGGGCTGTAGAAGATAGAACGATTGATGAAATATTCGCAATTATAGAGGACCTGTCAAAAAAGAAAAAAATGGTTGTTGCATTCGATGAGTTCCAGGAAGTGGCAGCTTACGGCGGGAATGCCTTTGAGAAACGCCTTAGAAGGTCGATACAAAGACACGAAAGAATCTCATACATTTTCGCTGGAAGTCAAAGGCACTTAATTACTGAGATGTTCAATGATAGGAACCGGGCCTTTTATATGCTGGCTACGAGTTATCCGTTAGGGAAAATCAAAACCATTCATTATGTGGATTGGATTAAGAGGTTATATCGAAAAGCAAATAGGAGGATTAAGGATAGATTAATTGAGGATGTCATAGAAAGGTGCGAAAATCACCCGATGTATGTCCAGGAGTTCTTCTTCAACATTTGGATGGAAGAGGAATTATCTTTTGATCTCCTTGACAAGGTAGAACGCAGAATAGTGGAAAAGCGGATACCTGAATATTCTTATGTATGGGATTCATTGACTTTAAACCAAAGGAGGGCGCTAAAACTCATAGCGGGAACAGCAGGGAAAAACATATTTGCCGCGCACAATCTGGACAGATTCGGTTTCAGGGCGGCATCACAAGTCACTGCAGCGTTATCGAACCTGGAGAAGGGGGGGGTTTTGGATAAAAACAAAGGATGGAGAATTCATGACTCTTTCTTTAAAAGATGGCTTTTATGATGGACAGAACCGGAGTAAGCGCCTTTAGATGATAGGTTGTGGGCTTTCTGTTTCATCCCACCCCCTTTCCTCATTTGGTGTGTTTTAGATGCGGTAGCTGATGTCATTCTCCATGTGCTGCCCCGGATATCAATGGTGGTGTTCCAGAGGTCCTCCGAGTATGTCCAGGGCGGTCAGGAGACGGTTATTCACGACGTCCATTTCCTGAACTGCAGCCTCGAGTTTTGAAGCGGCTTCTCTAGATCCCAACTGCCCAGCACGCCGAGCCCATTGTCGAAACGTCTCTGCGTGTTCGCGGTTGTGCGCCACCCAGTGAACCAAAAGGACCCTCAGCTTTTCCCGATCGCTCGTCGATTTCATAGATCTCCTGTATAAAAGAGGGACTATACCTCGGAAAGTCGATAATCGAACTATTCCATCAGCTCGTTGAACCACCAAGAAAACAAAAAGCCACGCAAGGATTCTTCCTCTTCAGAGAAAGACTGCCTCCGTGGCTTAGATTCGCTTAACTGTGAAGACAAGCTTGAGCTAACTTGTGACAGGCTTCATACCTATCTCAAAACGTTTTTAAAATAACACGCCTTCCCTCTTTTGTCAATCTTTTTTGGGGCCAGCAAAAACCCGTCCCGCTACCCCAGATTCCAGTACCTGCCCTCATTTACCCCGAGGGCTCTACTATTCATAGGAACCCAGGGGAATGAACAGTGGCTTGGTTTTTTGGAAAGAACACAAGGGTACCTCCTTGGCTCGCCTTGTGTTCAAAGCAGCTAATAAAGAAATTTAGTGCGTGTGATCATGCAGTTCAGTCTCATGAGCTGGATGCACATGGCTGTGGGGACCATGGTCTCCGTTGTGATCGTGATCGTGGACGTGCTCATCTTGCCCATGGGTGTGTTCGTGTGTTCCTTTCATGATAAATCCTCCTTTCACAAGGTATACATACTTTGTATAGATGCTTTTCATGGCCAGCCAAGTCAAGTTTTTTTAGCTGACGAGGTCGAGCCAGAACTACTCAAGAGACCCACATAGATTTCTGTTATGGGGGGGCTGCCTTCGACCCAAGAAAAGGGTCCGTTCTTGCCTGACCTAACCCTCCATAGATTTTGCCTATGGTATCGTATCCAATATTATGGATATTTTCTATTTGTTTTATTGCCTGATTCGATGTAAAATTATATTGAACCTAAAATAAGAGATGGATCGGCATTTCAAATATGAATAACACTATGAAACCTAAATTGGCCATGTGCAATTTCCTGAAAGAGGTCACAGAGATCAGGGCATTTGCCCTTCGTCACGGGTTTTCAGGCATCGACTGGTCGTTCGATCCCAGTATCCTGCCTGCAACACCTTTAGAAGAATCAAAATGGGTGAGGAGCCTGTCCCTTTTGGATTCCCTGGAGGTTCGTTTTCACTGTCCTTTTTATCAGATAGACTTGGGCCACGAGGACCCACGGGAGGCCAAGGCGGCCGAGGCCGTTTTTCGTCGTATCATCCGCTTGGTTTCTAAAGTGGAAGGACGATACCTGACAATCCACATCGGCCTTGGCCACGATTCCACAGAGCCCCTGTCATGGGAGGCAACGATTGAGAACCTGGCAAACCTGGTTCAATACGGTGCACGCAGGGGGGTAACCATCTGCCTGGAGAACCTCGCCTGGGGATGGACGAGCAGGCCCCACCTCTTTGAAAAACTCATCCGAGGAAGCGGCGCTGCAGTCACTTTTGATATCGGTCACGCCCACGCGTGCGAGTCGGTCCGGAGTCAGTCCTATGGCATTGAGGATTTTGTTAGTCCTCATTCAGATCGCGCTCTCAATGCCCATGTATATTACACGGAAGTTTCCGGGGTAGGACATATACCACCCGAGCGACTGGAAGACATCGAAGACCGTCTGAACATCCTGCGGGATATTGGTTGCGAGTGGTGGGTTCTTGAAGTTAGAGAAACTGACGGATTGTTGCAAACAAAGAAGGTTATAGACGAGTATTTGACACAATCGGATCATGACAGCAGGTCCGATCATCAAGAGCCCTCAGCACGCCTCATATCTCATGCTTAAGGCAAGTAAGAATCCAGAATTGTCCCCTCCAGGTTTCTGATGAAAATCATCCTTATTCTTCTAGACGGCCTCGGTGATCGATCGTATGAGATACTGAATCATCGCACCCCCCTGCAAGCGGCCGCCACGCCCAATCTGGATCGATTAGCTCGCCTGGGTAGTAACGGGCTTTTCCATGCTGCATTGCCTGGCCAGTGTCTACCGAGCGAGACCGCCCACTACCTGCTCTTTGGCTATGATCTGAAGAATTTTCCTGGCCGGGGGCTCCTGGAGGCGGTGGGAGAGGGTGTGGCCTTTGATGACAGAGACGTCCTGTGCCTGGCGCACGTTTCAGGTGTGAGTTGGAAAGGCAGCGTACCGATCCTGACTCAGGGGCGTGATGATATTGAGGCGGATTCACCAGAAATGGGAGGACTTTTCGCTGCTGTTTCCACCTATGAAGCAGAGGGCATCGACTTCCGCCTCCAGCAGACCCGCCGAAATGATGCCATACTCGTCCTGAACGGCCAGGCCTCACCTTACGTATCTGACTCCGATCCTATCCTGGTCGGTCGCACTGTAGCCCGTATCGTGCCTCTTCGCGACAATGCAGAGCCTGAGGACGCGGCGCGCACGGCAAAAGCCCTCAACGAGTATCTGACTCACTGCCACAGGGTGCTAATCAGCCACGAAACGAACCGCTTGCGTGAGGCCAGAAAGCTCCCGCCTGCTAACTTTCTTGTCACGCAGCGTTGTGGCCGGCGTATCATCCAGGAGCCTTTTGATCAGCGCTGGGGTCTTGCCGGCATGCTGATCGCGTCACCATCCGTGTATGGAGGTTTGGCCCACGAGCTTGGCCTAACCTTCGTCCGGGCAAAAGACACCGACAAGGCCGATGAGGATCTCAGAGAAAGGATCCGTCTGGCCTTAGCGGTTAATGCCCATGATTTTATCCACGTCCATACAAAGGTCCCGGATGAGGCGGCCCACAAAGGAGATCCAAGGCGCAAGGAAGCTGCCATCGCCACCTTGGATCGCGGCTTGGATGAGCTGGTGGATGCGGTGGAAGACAGAGATGACTTGTTGGTCACAGTTACTGCAGATCATTCCACGCCGAGCATATCTTCTTTGATCCACTCTGGAGAGCCCGTGCCCGTGGTACTCGTGGGTCCAAATGTTCGACGCGATGAGGTTGCGTCCTTTGACGAGGCGAGTGCAGCCACGGGGTGCCTAGGACTATTGCGGGGGCAGGAATTGATGTTAACCCTGTTGAATTACACCGACCGATCATGCCTTCTGGGCTGCCAACTGAGCGGGATCGAAAGGCCCTACGTTCCAAGGGATTACGAACCCTTCAGACTGACCGATTGACATCCGCCGCGGCACAGGTTTTCAGCGGGACTCATCGTTTCCAAGCCTCTTCAATGTTCAGCCGTGCGCCATTGGTAATCGTTCCGATAGGCTCTCACGCTGCTCTTCGCGAGCCAGGACTTGCTCTCTTTGTCGTGATCTTCTGGCGGAAATGGGCTCGGAAAAAAGGGACACAGTGCCCTCTTTGCTGTTCAGCTTTGGCAAGAGTCATTCATTGTTGAGGTAAGAGACCCTTTTGGGGCCTCCTACCCTTTGGTTAATGATCACTAGCCAGCGGGCTCGACGATCGCCTCAGCCACTTTCTCCTTTTTCGGTGTCATCACATGCACCGTGCAAGCGAGACACGGGTCAAAGGAGTGGACGATTCTCAAGAGCTCAATGGGCTCGTCGAAAATCTGTAGGGGCGTTCCAACCAGGGATTCCTCCATGGGGCCGTGGGCGTCACCCAGACCCGCGTCTACCTTGGGACTCACCAGCCAGGCCGTAGGGGTAATGATCTGGTATTTGGAGATCTTCCCCTTCAACTTCTTTTTCTTTCTGTTGCCAATCTTGATCCAGTGGCCTAAAGCACCCCGCGGGGCCTCAGTCAAGCCTACGCCTTTACTGTATTTGGGCACGAACTCCTTCCAGCCCTTGCCCTCGCCCCAGTTGTAACGTCGCGTGACATTGGATGTTTCGTTCGGATCGAGCTGGTTGAACCAATACCAAAGATGCTTGGCCACATAGTAGGTTTCCAAGGCCCGAGCCGCAATCCGGTCGAGAACACCGTCGCCCGTATAGTTGCTCTTATAAACGGCGGGGCTCGCCAGGGCGTTCAGGTAATTCCCGTAGAGGATCGAGCCATAGGGACCGGCAGTGAAATCGGTGGGCGCTTGCCCAGCCGACGGGAAGATTCCTACCCCAGATCCACCAATCCATGGATTGGTGGGAACGAGCGTCTGATCCACGTCGCTGAGGATACCCGGGTAGTAGCCCGTCCGGTCGCCGCTCACCACGGCATTTAAGACCACGGGATTTCCAAGACCGCCATCGTCCACCACGTACTTGGCATTGGCCATCATCCGGGAAAGGGGTCCCACTTCATAGGGCAAGTGCCCCACGGGATGACCCGTGCCCGAAGAGGCATTGTAGTACCTCGGGGATTTGGCATAGCTGTAGGCCCCGGCCTTGTCCGGGTTCCACTTGGTCTTGCCCTGCCACATGTGCCGCTTCTTGCCCGCGGTGTCGTCGTACCAGGAACTGTCCACCATTTCCACAGAATCCAGGTGGTCCACGGGATACCAGCCGATGACAGCCCCCGTGGTGGGATTGACGTGGGTTCGGAATCGGGTGCAGAGCCGGTTGTCTGCATGGCCTGTCCCGATCCATGGCGCATCGCCAACCGCGCCCTCAAAGGCGCCCCAGGCGAGATGCCGGTTCACTCCGGTGCCGATCCAGAAATACTCGGGGAATACATGGGCGGCGGCCACGACATCAAAGAGATGGGTGCCGATGTAGGGCTGCCAGTTGGTACCCGCCGTCCCCGAGCCGTCTCCTACCTGGGCCCACAGCGGTAGTGCCGCAGGATCAAAGGGCCCGCCGAGTGGACCGCCCAGCGGTGTTCCCGTGACACTCACCCCGTTGACCCAATTCCAGAAGTCCGTGGGTTTTCCGATGAAACCGAGGATGCTCTCCGGGTGGGGGTTACTCACGGTGATCGGTTGTCCGTTCAGGGGATGGGTCCTGTCTGAAAGGGCATAACCCGGTCCGGCATACAGGATTTCCCTGAACTTCTGAACCACAGCCGGATCCGCCCCGGTTGGAGAGGAGTCGTAGGGCTTATTGGTCATGGCACCCGGTGTGAAATTAGACACGTGGGGCATCTTGCCCGCAAAGAGCGCATGGATCTGATGGGCCATCCGCCGGAACTTGAGGGCCCGCACGTACTGGCTCGCAAAGTAGGCGGTCAGGTCCCCCACAACAGGCGAAGGCACTGTACCGGCCGCGCCGCCGATATTGTTTACCGTATAGGCCGGTGCCCCCAGGCTGCCCGTCGGATCAATGCCCCGGGCGTAGAACCGGTCGTCATAGTTAGGGCAGGCAAAGCCCTTGGGGATGAGCCCTGTGCTGTTCACGTTCACGTAGTCCAGAGCCACCAAGTGGTAGAAATGGACCAAGTGAGACATGACATAATTGCAGCCCAGCGCCAAGTTCCTCAGGAGACGGCCGTTGTTGGGCACGTCGATGGGATCCGGCCCGTTCACGAAGTCGTTGTCACATCGAAACCCAAAGGCATCTCCGATGTTCTTGCTGGAGGCCACACCATGGGACGTGGGGCAGACCCCACAGGGGCGCTGCGTGATAATGGGGGCATCCCTCGGGTCTCTCTTTTTCATAATCTCCTCAATGCCCCTAAACATGACAGCCTGACACTTGGCGTCAGTGGTCAGCTTTGTGGCATCGGAGACCACCGTTTCGATATCCAGATGCCCTTCAATTCGGTCTATGGGAGCAAGCTTTACGATCTTAGCCATTTCTGTCTCACCTCCTTATTATGGGTTATAGAATCCCTTGATTTTTCTGTTGGTTTTTTGATCGAATGTTGTCAACCCGGACCAATCCGGAAAATCGGGTTGGATACATCCCTGGCAGGGATGACGGCTTTCACCGATACCACTACCCACGTGACCTGACGGAGCACCTGATCCCTGGGCCCCTACGCACCAGTTCATCAACGTACCGTCGTCTGCCGTGTTCTTCTGACGGACCGGGCAATCACCAAAGGTGTAAGGGCCTTTGCACCCGAGGCCGCCCAAACAACCCGAATCCCCCAACTCTTGAGCCGCATCGGGAGTCCCTTGGGTGGGCTTGTTCGGGCAGTCGTAGCAGAAGGGCTCGCCATCTGAAGAACCGCTGAAGACCGCCTTTGGCCTTCCCCACTGATCCAGCTCCGGCAGGGCGCTGTGGATCAGATAATAGGCCACTGGATAGACCATCCAATCCGGGTGGGGCGGACAGCCGGGCACATTGACCACCGGCGTGGTAATTCCTTCTTGCGCAAAGAAAGCCTCCATGGAGGTAGCCCCCGTGGGGCTGCCCTGGGCCGCAGGGATTCCGCCATAGGACGAACAAGTCCCTGTGGCAATGGCCGCGAGGCAGTTCGCACCGTTGGTGTCGCATATCCATCGCAGGCAGTTGGCCAGCGTGACCGGCCCGGCGTTCAGTGCGCTGATGACCTTGGCACCGGTTCCGGCCGGCCATTCCGGGTAGTCCACATTGTCAAGAACAAAGCAGGCCTTTTCGTTTCTCGTCTGCAGTGTGGGGTCGCTTGGCGAAGCCGTGGGAATTGACCCGTCCAAAAGCAGGATAAAGGGTCCCCCTTCTACGATGCTCTGGAGATGACGCACGGTCAGCTCGCCTGCGCCGGCCATGGTAGTGCTGATCCACTCCAGGGTGATGTAGCCGTTGGGAAATGGCGCCCACCCTGCCCTCGGGCTTCCCGGGGACGGCTGGAGTTGGGGAACCACGGCACTCACCGCGTCGCCAACGACCAAGTCTGCCACGTCTTTGACCACATCGAGCTCCAGACCCACGGGGTCCGCCGGTGTTCCCGTGCCCACGGGGGCTTGCGGATAGGGCGGCGGCAACGGAGATGCGGTCGAATACAGAGCATCGATCATGTCACCGTCATAGTAGCCCCCCGTAACCATGGCCACCCTGTTGAGCATGGAGATCTGGCAAGCCGTGCAAGCCTGTCCTGAAAGCCAGATCACCGAGGGGGTGGGGCTCGAACACCCCGTGTTGGGTGTGGCCAAAACCTCTTCCAGCTTCAGGAGGTCGGTTTGGCTCAGGCCCAAGGCAGCGGCAGAGGCAGTACAATACTGTAGAAACTGCCTTCTCGTAATTCTCAAATTCATTGTTTCTCCCTCCCTTCCAATTCGTGCACCCAGTTTCAGCTGAATGCTACATTAAAATTTTTCCTCCTTACCTCAATCACAAGCTTGGCATCACTCCTTTCCATTTTGGTTTTCGAAAAACGATCCCGTGAGTCGTTGAACCTCTCCAACAACCCCTGACCGCATGCAAAATTTGGGGGGAATAGACAGTGAATGGATGGAACCAGAAGGCAATTCTTGCAGTACTGCACTCCTTCGTCAGCTGCCTCGGGCCTGAGCCAAACCGACCTCCCAATCAGAAAACCCAGGCAGGGGAGTGACGAGGTGTTGTGGTCCTTTCTCATTCGGGCTACCATTCCCCCCAAATTTTGCATGCGGTCCCCTTGAAGCCTTCCCCAGGCGATGCATCTCCGTTGACGAACCTATGAAACCTGGGGCGGAACCCGGGGCCGCAAGTGCGACCCTCGAGCCTTTGTCCATTTACTGATAAGGCGCAAAGAATGTTGTAGCGATGCCAAAATCTGTGTAGCGGAATACATATACCTAAGATTTACAGGCTCCAGGGGATAGACTCTTCGGGGCAATAGGAGCAGAAGGTGCCGGTCTTGATGGCGTTGGAAAGGTGGTGTCCCAAAGGAGGGTATGCTCTCTCAAGCTTTTTTAGGCTGCCTCGGATGCGGTTGGTGACAGCCTTGCGGATTCTTTCCTTGGTGTCGGCTGCCTTTCGATCTTTTCCTGCAAGGCCCACCACGGTGGCAAGCTCTTTTTCAATGTATTCCAGTTCCTCCTGTAATTTCGAAATCTTTGGCAGGTCGCTGAAGGCTTGAGCTTCCTCAAGTTCCTCCTGAATATCTCTGATCCTCTTCCTGTAGTCCGCCTTGGCTCTGGCATCAAGGACCACGCCAGCGTCTCCCATGCGGGAGAGGCTCAATCCATCTGCCATTAGTTGGTCTTGGTTGATTACACCAATAGGAACCCCTGACCAACCGTGCTGGTGGCCATTGACTGTGTGCGACAGTTCCATCACATGGATATCTTGATGGGGACTCCCAAGCAAAAAGGCGATGTAGCGCAGTCCCAAACAATTCTTAAGGGGGGGAATCCTTTTTCCATCGTATACGATGTTCCAGAAATCGCCCTCGCTACGGAAGACAAAAGGGCTTGACGCTGCTTCGGCAGGGTGGTGGCTCAAGCTATTCGGCTCGCCGATTCCACCGCTGGCCGTTAGTGAGGCATTGAAGGAATCACGCCTTCCGGTTAAATGACTCAAAACGGCCATCCGCTCCCTTTGAAGCCTGCACAGCTGACGTGCCCCTTCCACACGCTCGGTCACACTGGAGGCTGCTGTATTCTTCCACGCGCTTATCTCGTCTTGGATTTCCCCCAGAAGAACCAAGTTATCCCACGCCAACTCGCTGTCGGGCTCTCCAAGGGCCATTTTGCGCTGAGAATTGTCAGGGTCTTGGGGAAACCAAAAAGCAGGAAGGGGAAGTTTCCAATTTCTCAAAAACTTCTTCAAGTCGTCTCGGTCAATCTCCAAATCAAGGTGGCAGCGTTCTTCATATTCCCAGCCGAACCAACCGGTGGACCTGTCGTCCCTGGGTCGGTAGGTGTCCAGTCTTGCAAGTCCGCACCAGGTGTGGATCAGTTCCAACTGGTCCTGATAGGGTATTGAGCGCTGTATTTCAGAGTGCCCAGAACCAGGAAAATGTTCATCAAGGTCTGTGGGCGTTCCGATGAATTTGAAGGTCATGGGAGCCTGCAAGAGCTGACGCCTCAGACACAGGTTCATATCAAAAACCAGCTGATCCTCGCCGTAGAAGGGATCTTCCTTCAACGCCCATGCTAGGCCTAAGATGGTTAGTCTCTGCTGCATACGGTTCCTTGTTTATTCAAGGGATGAAAAATATGCCAATAATATTATCTATGACACGCATCAAAAAATCAAATAGCTTATACAAATGCAAAGCTATAAAAACCATTGAAAATATCTATACTGAGAAAAAAGAGGACAACTGGAACCCCATTTGAACTCCTGGGGCGTATCTCGCCTCTTCTATGTCTTGTGGAAATAGCACCGGGAAGAGGCGCCTTTATACAGAGGCGTACTTATCGTACATCGCAGGCAAGAACCCGAAGAGAACGCCGCTCAGGCGAAAAAGGGCCATTTGTGGATGGAAAGTAGCTTTGCAGAGAAAAGCTTCTCCGAGGTCAACTGAAGGGGCAGGGAAGGTCGCTGACCTGATATTCGTGGATCTTGCCGCAAAAAGGACAACCTGAGACGAGCTCGACCTTTGCATCCCAGACCCTCTGGCCGGTCTCGGTCATCTTCACGCCGTTGTCTTGGATGATGTTGAAATGATCGGTTTCGAAGGTCTTATGGTTTTCAGGACAGACGAAAACGAGGTTCATTGAAATGTTGCCCATGAGCCCCAAGATGGACCAACAGCTCCAGCGGGGGCTCACGCGATGTCTCCCAGAGGTTTCCCCGTTTGGGTGATTTTTGGAAAAAGTTTGGCCTTGAGGGCCTCAATTCCCCCAAGGCCAAGTTTATCCCAGTTTAGAATCCAATACAGAACTGCAACGTGAAGATGTCCCTTTCGTCTTTTTCGTCGTTGTCTGGATCAACGTGCATGTAATCTGCGGTCAACTTGCAATTGTGTCCTTTCATATAGTAGTTGACACCCCCACTCCAGAAATCGGTTTCATTCTTCTCATCAACATCGACTGTTTCATACCGGATATACGGTTGAACTTGGCCTATGCCGAGGGTGCCGGGGAAAAGATAGCCTGCGTTAATGTACCAGTTCTCGGCGTCATCACCAGCGGCCAAGTCCGTGTACATCTGGGGCTGGGTCTCTGTGCAATTGTCGATATCGATGTAGGCCGCTTCAAATGTGACCGCACCCTCTCCCACCGGATGATCAAAGAAGACGTCTGCCGTCCAGACCTGATTATCCTCACCCTCAACGCCACCTAATGTGAGATCGTCTTGACTCTGGAAGCCCAGGCCAAGGCTCAAGACCTTTTTCTTCCCGAGGTATGTCCCCTTGTTAAACCAAGCGGTTTCGGGCTCGAGCAAACTCAAAGACAACCGGCCCACGAACCGCAGGTTGTCTTCGGGATTGTTGTCACCCTCAACCCCTTCGGAAATCATGAAGCGGTATTGCAGCTTGCCATCAAAAGGATTCCCCCACAGGGTGACACTGTCATCTCGCCCC